>JABAOH010011277.1_pt1 | contig 20443 bp, 17 predicted proteins | sample 7062181 | NCBI WGS metagenome assembly JABAOH01 (sample SAMN14538630, study PRJNA623070) | marine sediment metagenome | biome: marine biome [ENVO:00000428]; feature: marine pelagic biome [ENVO:01000023]; material: deep marine sediment [ENVO:00002113]; isolation source: pool of 5 deep marine... | reverse complement strand
CCTGCAAGGTCCAGCGTCACTCTGCACCCAGATTCCTCCTGGGCCATATTTCTCACCCATCGACAATCATCCAGCATCCGCCAAAACTTCCGCCTGGCATGGTCCATCACTTTTGTTGGCGTCCGAGCGGCTGGGGGTGATGACTGTGGCTTTTTTGTCTCGCCCCAAGACGACAGGTATGCACCGCTGGTTCAGGGCCTGTTTGTTGCAGGACCGGAACCGTGCTGCCTAAGCGCTTGGTGGCTCTTGCAAGCCCCCTTCCGGCAGCAGGTCGGCCAGTGGGCACTGGTCGCACTGAGGCGTCTTGCGACAGTGCAGGTGTCCCACGCGGACCAGTAAGGCGTGGTACTCGTTGTACAGCTCGACATCCGCCGGGAGGTTCGCTTGAAAATGCTCTTGGATCTCGTGGTAATCCGCCTGGTACTCCATCCAACCGTGCCGCTTGAGTACGCGTTGAGTGTAGGCATCGACAACAAAAACGGGTTTCTCAGCCGCGTACAGCAGAATCGAATCCGCCGTCTCCGGACCGATACCATTGATTTGCAACAGCTGTTGCCTCAGCGTTTCGGTGTCGTGAGAGAACATGACCGCCAGGGAACCTGCGTGCTGGTCAAACAGGTAGTCGAGCAAATTGCGGAGGCGACGGGCTTTCATGCGAAAATAGCCAGCCGGCCGGATCAGCTCCTGCAGCTCGTCGATCGACACTTCGTAAAGTTCCTGGGGGGACAGAAGGCAGGCCTGGCGGAGGTTGTCGATCGCTCGTTCGACATTTTTCCAGGCGGTATTCTGGACCAGCACGGCCCCCACCATCACTTCAAACGCCGACTCGGCCGGCCACCAGTGCTGGGGGCCGTAAGCGGTGTGCAGGCGGTGGTAAATTTCGTCAACTGTAGCGGTCATGCTGGCCAGGATCCGGGATATTACGGCGACATCAAGAGTTTAGCCTGCTGCGGCTGTCATTTCGAGCGGCTTAAGGCGGGCGTTCCCGCGGGTCGAAAATGATAAGGGGGAAGAAGCCTGAGAACCATCACCTGCCGGCAGGTTCGGCATGATCGCACAGCTGGATAAGGAATCGACCGCGCTGGCCGTCCGCCCGGCCAACTATTGGCAGCAGTCACGGCGGCCGCTGACCAGCCTGTTTTTCGTGCTGCCATTGCTGGTGTTGTACGAAGGCGGTGTGCTCTGGCTGGGACCCAACGGTGTGCGGAACGGCGCGGATTTGTGGATGCAACGATTGCTGGGCTTTTTCGGCTTCGGCGGTTTCCTCCTGTTACCCCTGTTGACCATCGCCATTCTGCTGGGATGGCATCATACGAGTCGCCAGCCGTGGCGGGTTTCGCGGGGCGTGCTGTTTGGAATGGCGGCCGAGTCGACGGTCCTGGCGGTCCTGCTGCTGGTGTTCGCCAATGTGCAGGCGCGTCTGCTGGTTCTGACAGGCAGCCCGCTGCCCTGTCAGCTGGGCGATGGCACCTCGGCAGTCGGGTTTGCCAGCCACCTGGTGCGTTATTTTGGAGCGGGTATTTACGAAGAACTGCTGTTCCGCCTGATCCTGGTTCCCTTGGTAATGGCAACCGTAGGCTGCCTGATCGCTGGACGGCGGATGAAGGTTGCCGTGGCCCTCGTGCTGACCAGCCTGCTATTTTCCGCGGCGCATTACGTGGGGCCGCAAGGGGACGATTACCAGCTGTATTCGTTTGTCTTTCGCTTCATCGCCGGGGGTTTTTTCGCAGTTTTATTCGTCTATCGGGGTTTCGGCATTGCGGCCGGTACCCATGCCTTGTACGACATCCTGGTCGGCGTTTCTGCTTAGCCCCCCAGCGGCTAAATTAAATCTTTGGTGCTTGTCAAGACCTAAAAATTTTTTTCTGTAGATTTTGCGAACGGCCTTTGTTGGTTTTTGCTGGTAAGTTTATAATGCATGCTGTGGGTTCGCGGGGCTCCCCATAAGCCTACATTTGGAAAACCAGTTTTCAAGGCATTTTATCCGTGCTCAGCGTTCGACCCAAAGTTACGGAACTGATCTTTCAGCTGTACGGGCGACCGTTGCATCCAGAATTATTCGAGGTCTACAGTTCGCGGACGGTCAGCCGGGGCAACTACGAAGCACGCGTTGATATCACCAGTGCCGGGCATATCGTGACCTGGCGTTATCACGGACTGATATTGACAGAGGTTGCCACCAGTGCGCACACCCCGCTGCCCCAGAAGCGGCGGTTGCTGAGGTATCGGCTGGACGGCGAGCGGAATGACCGGGTGCGGACCCGCGGTGGGGCGAACTATCTGGTGGGCGTCCAGCTGGAACAGGTCCCGCCGGAAGTCTTTTGGAACTATCAGAACGAATTGTTCCACGACGGGGAAACGGAGGGGCTGTTATACCGTTTCGACTCCAGCGGCCGCGTCGCCTTGGGGGCGCTCAGCTATATCAACATCGAAACCCGCATCCGCACGTTGCGCGTCCAGGCCTTTCACACCTTTCCCGACGATTGTGCAATCGTCAAGACGCAGTCGGTCTTCGAGATCCCCTGAAGGTGGCCGGAGCGGACCCGCTCAGCGGTCGTCGAGCGGCTGTTTGTTTCAAGTTAGCGCCAACCTTCAGATGGCTGTCTCCCCTCTGCGGCTACCAATCCAGCCCGCTCAACATCGCACCCACCGCCGCGTTCACGACCGCCGGGTTCTCCAGCGGCGCCATGTGACCTGCGTCAGGGATTTCCACAATCCGGGCACCGGGAATCGCCGCCGCGATCGCCCGCATCTCCTCCGGGGGCGAGATCTCGTCGTGCTGGCCGACCACGACCAACGTGGGGACCGAAATCCCGCTCAACAAGGAAGTCACATCGGGACGTGCTGCCATGCCACGTTGAGCAGCGGCGATGGTTTGAGGGTTTGTGCTGAGGATCATCTGGCGAATTGCCGCCAGCAGCTGAGGTTGATCGACCGCTGTGGTGGGACAGACCAGCTTGGGCACCATGTCATCGGCAACAAACTCGGCCCCTTCCCGCAATACCCGCTGAGCCATCTGCAGCCGGCCACGGCTCACTTTTTCGCTGTCCGCCACCGCGCGGGTGTCGCACAGAATCAATCCCGCCACTCGATTTGGATATTTGCGCCAGAATTGCCAGGCGATATAGCCGCCCATCGAGAGCCCGCAGAAGGCGACCGGCTGCTGGACATGCAGCGCATCCAGCAAGCGGGCCAAGTCATCCGCGTAACCCTCCATGGTCACCCTGCCCGATGTCCGCAGGCTGCCCCCAAAGCCACGGAGGTCGGGAGCGATCACATGATGGGTCTCTGCAAAATGATCGATTTGGGGGTTCCACATCGAGTGGTTGAGTGGAAACCCGTGGACAAGCAGGAGGGGATGGCCCTCGCCTCGCTGGACAACGCCAAACGCTTCGCCGTTGATCGTCACCGTGGTCATCGGGGGGCCTCCTGGGGCGTCGTCGAGCGGTTTCAGCGAGCGGGCAGAGCGCTCCGGGGCTGATCCACCTGATGATTAGGATACCAGAACGGCGGCTGAGCGACCTGGCTGGCCAAGCGGTCGGTAAGCAAGCTTGCCGCCGGCCTCCCGCCGTGAAGGACTCGTGGCGTCCCACCCCGCCAATCGACCCTGCCGTGCGAACCCAAATGTCTCACCAGCCGCGCAGCGGCGGCAGGCAAGAGCCTCACGCGCCAGCCCCAGGAACCGCCAGCCCCAGGTTCGGGATGCCCCAGGAAATCAGCGGTAGGGGCGCTAAGCGGCCGCCGTCTTGAGAATCTTGGTGGTCGACACGCCGGCGACCACGGGGGTCACGACCACCTGACCACCGTACGATTCGACCAGTTCGCGGCCGACAATTTCTTCGGGCCGGTAATCGCCCCCCTTGACCAGCACGTCGGGAAGGACGCTTTGGATCAGGGCTTGCGGCGTCTTTTCGTCAAAAATGGCCACGAAATCGACGCATGCCAGCGCCGCTAGAATGGCGGCTCGGTCCTGCTGGCCGATCAGCGGCCGCTTGGGACCCTTTAATGCCCGCACGCTGGTGTCGCTGTTCAGGCCGATGACCAGCACGTCTCCCATGCTCGCCGCCTGCTGCAAATAGGTGATATGTCCCACATGCAAGAGGTCAAAACACCCGTTGGTAAACACGATCCGCTGCCCGCGGGCTCGACACGCCTTGAGCGCGTCGGTCAGCAGCTGGCGGTCGAGCACTTTGGCGGCCGCCGGCTGCTGCTCGGCCAACAGATAGTTGCGAATTTCTTCACGGCGAATGACCGCCACGCCGACATGTTCCACCTCCAGTCCGCCGGTGACGTTGGCCAGTCGAGCGGACTCGGTGGGACTGCATCCAGCGGCCAGACCGATCCCGATCGTTGCCAGGACCATGTCGCCCGCACCGGTGATGTCATAAACGGCTCGCGGCCGGGTCGCAAAAATTTCCTGCTGACCGTGTCGCGGATGTAGCCAAGCGATCCCGTCGCGGTCCAGTGTCACAAAGACCATTTCCAGGTCGGCCTGCCGGCACAAGGCGGCGGCCGCGTCGAGCGCCTCTTGCGGATCGTTAATCTTCAATCCGGTAGCGTATTCCGCCTCGCGGCGATTGGGAGTGATGGCCGTCGCACCGCTGTACAGCTCGTAATCCTCGCACTTGACCGGGTCGACCACTACGGGAATACCCGCCGCGCGGGCGGCCAAGATGACGCGCCGCAAAAGCCGCGGCGTACAGACGCCTTTGCCGTAATCCGACACCAGGACGACATCGAACCGGTCCAAGCGGCCTTCCAGCTGCTGAATCAATTGATCTTCCGTCTCCCTGCCGATCGGTCCCCGCTGCTCCTCATCGACCCGCAGAATCTGATGCGGATGCCGATTCGCCGCTCGGCCAATGTATCGCTGCTTCGTCGTCGTCGGCCGACAGCTGCTGAACAGAAACTGACAGTCCACGCCGTAATCTTCCAGCATCTCGCGGACCCGGTTTCCGTCGTCATCGGTTCCTAACAGGCCGGCACAAGCAACATCGGCTTCCAGACCGCGCAACAGCTGGCAGACGTTCCCGGCACCGCCCAAGCGATATTCACGGCGGTCGGCCCGCAAGACGATCACCGGCGCCTCCTGGCTGATCCGTTCCGCATCGCCCCAGGTGTAGAGATCCAGAATAAAGTCGCCCAGCACCAGGACCCGGGGATGGCCCAGGGCTTCCAGGGTGTTGAGCAGATCGGAATTGTTCATATGCGTACCGTCTCAGGAGGGGTTGCTTGGATCAGCGCCGAGCGGAAAGCGCCGGCGGTCCAGATTCTACCGCCTCACCGCGTCGGGACAAACAGCGGCAGGCCGCGAGCAGTTTGCCTGCCTTTCCCGAACTGCGGCCGACCGGGAACCGATCGTGCTAGCTTAATGACAAAACTCCCCGCCAGCGCCAGGTCCAGGATGGCCCAGGAAAATCGAGTCGCCAAGCGACCGTGGGTGCTTTAACCGGATGGCGGCTAGCCGCTGCCGGCAGGTCGTGCTTCGAGCAGGGATCGCAGCAACTCGAGCAGTTGTTCCTGGCCGCTCAGCACTTCTGTCTCGATGACCAGGGCCCAGAACGGAATGCCGTTCAGCCGGTCCTGTTCAAATTTGACAAGGTCTTTGTGTGTACAGACAACCGCCTCGGCTCCCGCCGCGGCTGCCGATCGAGCGATCGATTCTGTGTCCTCAGTGGAAAAGGGATGGTGATCAGGAAAGGTGCGAAAGACGGCCACATCAAATCCGCTGCTTTGCAGCATCTGCTGAAATCCGCTCGGATTGCCAATGCCGCAGAAGGCCGCGAGCGGCGGGCCACGCAGCACATCCAGGGCCTGCTTCTGCCGGCTGCTATTCAGGAAATGGGTTGGGGTTTGAGCGATCTCGAGCCATTGAGCCGTCGGTGCCAGTTGGGCGACACGTTGGCGAATGCTTGACCGCTGCGGTGCTGTTAACAGGTTCGCGCGGGACAAGACCACCACATCCGCACGCGAAAGGCCGCTCAACGGCTCGCGCAAGGTGCCCCGCGGAAACACGTGCTCAAATCCGAAAGGCTCAGTGGCGTCCAGCAATACCAGGTCCAGATCCCGCCCCAGACGGCGGTGCTGAAATCCGTCGTCCAGAAGGATGATGTCGCAACCGAACCGCGCGATCGCCTGACGACTTGCCACGATGCGATCGGGGTTCTGCACTTGGGGGATGTTGGGCAAGCGCTGAGCCAGCTCGAGAGCTTCGTCGTTCCACGCTTGCGAGCCGGATCGATAACCTCGGCTGACGATGGCCGGTCGCCTGCCCTGTCGTTGAAACCATTCAGCCAGCCAGGCCACCGTCGGCGTCTTGCCGGTACCGCCCAGGGTGAGGTTGCCGACGCTGACCACAGGGACTTCAAGCCGTTCGACCCCGCCGCGATCGTAGCGGCGGTTGCGGCATTGCACTGCCCAGGAATAAGGCATTTCGGCGATCCGCAGCGCGCATCGCAGCACAGCAGCAGACGGTCCGCGCCGGCGGCCACTGACAATATCCCGAAATGTCGCTGGATTGATCAGGGGAAAATTGTGGGACTGCGCAACCAGGAAAGCGTCGATTTTTTATCTTGTCGGTCAGGGATTCTTGTCCGGTGGCCCCGCTGACGAACCGAAGTACCCAAACTCCTTCACACATCGCGGGGACGGATCGCCTGGCGACATCCCAGCAATCCGACCGCTTGGCAAGACGGTTTTCTGATCCAATTCTTGCATCTTCCCGCGTCAGTCTCGCAGCGGGTGGCAAGGCCAGAGCCACCAGGTCATTCGTGCCGGCGGAGCCGAGCCTATTATCCCGACTGAGCTGGCTGAAGTGGAGAGAGATTTACCAACGGCGGCCAGCCGAGCCGAGGGACGGCTGCGAGCCGCTGACCGGTCTGGCGGAACGTTCGCTCAACCCCAGACGACGCGGTCCGAACCCAAGGCGACCACGCCGGTACTTTCTCCAGCGGCCATCCGCACTAAGAAATTCGCTGGCAGATGGCCGCGGCCATTTCCTGAGTGCCGACGGCGGAGGGATCGTCACGATGGGGCTTCAAGTCGTAGGTGACTTGCCGGCCTTCGGCAATCACATCCGCCACCCCTTTTTCCAGCCGGTCGGCCGCCGATTGCTCGCCCAGGTGCCGCAGCATGAGCACACCGGACAAGATCAACGCCGTCGGATTGACTTTGTTCTGGCCTTTGTATTTGGGCGCGCTGCCATGGGTCGCTTCGAAAACGGCACCCTCCGGCCCAATATTACCGCCCGGCGCGACTCCCAGGCCGCCTACCAGCCCGGCCCCCAGGTCGCTGACAATATCTCCATACAGGTTGGGCAGCACCAGCATATCGTACAGTTCCGGCTTCTGGACCAATTGCATGCACATGTTGTCCACGATCCGCTCTTCAAATTCGATATCCGCATAATCTTTGGCTACCCGCTGAGCAGTAGCCAGGTAGAGGCCGTCGCTGTACTTCATGATATTGGCCTTGTGCACAGCCGTCACTTTGCGGCGGCCGTTTTTTCGTGCGTAGTCAAAAGCGAAACGCACGATGCGCTCGGTGCCCGACACGCTGATCGGTTTGATCGACACGCCCGTTTCGTCTCCCGCCGTCTGGATCTTGCGGTCGGCGGGGAGGCTATTGATGTAATCGATCAGCTGTGTCGTGGTTTTCGTGCCAGCTTCGAATTCCACACCAGCGTACAGGTCCTCGGTATTCTCCCGAATGATGACCAGGTCGACGGGCAGGTCGGCAAAGAAGCTGCGCACGCCCTGATACTGTTTGCACGGTCGCACGCAGGCGAACAAGCCCAGTTCCTGCCGCAGGTAGACATTGATGCTGCGGAAACCGGTCCCCACCGGCGTGGTGATGGGAGCTTTCAGGGCGCAGCGGGTGCGCCGCACGCTGGCCAAAGTACTGTCCGGGATCGGCGTGCCTGTTCGTTCCATCACGTCCACACCCGCCTCCTGCACATCCCAATGGATGTCCACCCCGGTGGCGTCAATGCATTTGCGGGCCGCTTCGGCCAACTCGGGACCGGTACCGTCGCCGGTAATTAAGGTAATCTCGTGAGCCATAAAACGCGCTTCCTCGAATCGCTTCCCATCTGCCCAGCAGGCACCTCGCCGGAAAACCGTGCCGGGCCAGACGCTCCCTCGACCATGACTGGAAAAGAGTAGCAAATGACAAGTTCATCGTCAACGCAGCCCGCCCCAGCGCCAGGCACGGGTCTGCCACCAGCACAGACCGGAAGGTGGCCAGTTGTCGCGACAAAAAATTCCTGGACCAACCTGATCAGCGGATCCAGCGGAGGGCGAACTGCCCACCAAATTTTCTCGCGGCCCAACTCTCTTTCCCAGATACCCCAAAAACTCGCCGGGTGGATTACTGCCCCAAGTCGAGAGGGTTCCTNNGTGGGCCAGAAATCCAGGCTCGTGGTTTGTTGACGCGGAATGTTCAGGCAGCGGAATTCGCCAAGAGTATTCGCCAATGGCTGGGTCGCCGAAAGTCTTGACGACTTTCGCTCTAGCAGCCAGGGCGAAAATTTAGGCCTGATAAAAGCCTAGAGTCGCGTTTCTGCCCCAGAGGAAGCAAAGCGGATGGTTTTGCGCGATATGTCGTGATGCGTCTCGATGCGACGGACAGTGCGATTGCGAGCGCGAATCAGGATCGACTCGGTTACACAGTGCCGGCCATCATAACGGATGCCATTCAGCATGGGCGAGTCGCTGATCCCGGTCGCCACAAAAATCACGCGATCGCCCAAGGCCATCTCTTCCACCGTCCAGACGCGGTCCAAGTCTGCCTGAGTACAACCTTCTTTTTCCAGCAGGTAGCGTTTTTCTTCTTCGTTCTTGGGCCACATGCGGCTCAACTGCTGCCCACCCAGGCACTTGATGGCCGCTGAGGCGAGCACCGCCTCCGGGCTGCCGCCGATCCCAACGTAAAGATCGACCCCGGAACGGGGCAAACTGGGGGCGATCGCCGCCGCCACATCCCCGTCGGAAATCAGACGCACACCACAGCCGCAACGCCGCAACGTACTGATGATGCCTTCATGACGCGGGCGATCCAGGACGACCACCACCAGGTCCTCCACCCGCTTGTTCAGCTTCAGCGCCACAATGTCTAGATTCTCCTCCAGGGTCGCCTCCAACCGGATGCGGCCCGGGCCCTCGTTGACACGCGGTCCCACGGCAATTTTTTCCATGTAGTGCGAGGGAATGGTGGGAAACAGGTCCCGGGGATCGTCGTCCGAATTGTCGCACGATGCGGCGGCCAACACCGATATCGCGCCCGGCAGTCCCCGGGCCGTCAGCGTGGTCCCGTCAATCGGATCGACGGCAATGGCAATCGGAACCGCGTCTTCCTCCCACGTACCTACTTTTTCGTCGGTAAAAATTCCCGGCGCGTCGTCTTTGCGACCTTCACCAATCCGGACTAGACCTTTGCAGTCAATCAAGCTGAACATGCCACGCATGGCGTCCGTCGCCGCAAAGTCCGCTCGATTCTTGTCCCCCTTACCAAACCACTTCCATGCGGCAAGAGCGGCGTTCTCGGTGCAGCGGACCAGGTCCAGGTCGATTTTGCGTTCCGGATCGTGGCGGGGGGCAGTCATGGGAAAAGATCGGGGATGAAGGTTCCAGGGAGGGGCCACCGCCGCGCGATTCGTTCGCCACATTCAGCAGGTAACCGGTTAAGGCCTGCAGTATGAGCGTTGCGCTGGCAAAAGTCCACAGGCGATGCGAACTGGTCCGGCCGGCCGGGCCGGATCCGCTGCGGGAGGAGCACCCCGGCTGCTCAAGTCCGGCCCCAGGCGGAAACGCCGTCCCTGCGCGGCAGGATCGCACTCGGCAGCCGGGGTGCTGACCACAACCGCCACCCGTAACTCTGCGCCCCTCATCAGCGCCGGCTTCCGGCTGCCTGAGAAAGTATAAAAACTGGGCGTCATCACGCCCGACGCGACTCGACTTTCATCGGTAGATCTGACCCGTCCATCCTCCCCCGTTTCAAGCGCCGTACTTCCCCAAGCGGCCGGCGTTGGCCAGGGCCAGGACCATCAGGAACTTGGCCTCGAATTGGCCCAATCCCCCGCTGAGGCATTCGCTTTCGCCGAACCGCTGGCAGGGATCCGTGCGGCAGTTGTCCGCAACCAGCAGTGTGGGCACAGGGTGCCAACTGTGCGCTCGCCACATGGCCGGCGTGCTGTGATCGCCAGTCACGATGGTGACGTCCGGCTTGAGGGCCATGATCTGGGGAATGGCGGTATCGAATTGTTCGGTCTGTTTCACCTTGGCATCGAAGTCGCCGTCTTCGCCGGTGCTGTCGGTGTATTTGAAGTGCAGGAAGAAGAAGTCGTACTGTTGCCAATGGTCGCGAATGACCTGTACCTGCTGGTCGAGTGTTTTCGCGTCGCCCAGGACGTCCATGCCGACCAGTCGAGCGAGTCCTTTGTACATGGGATACACGGCCACCGCAGCCGCGCGAAGGCCGTACACCTCCCGGTAACCGGGCAATGCCGGCTTGGGAGCAAAACCGCGCATGGTCAGGCCGTTGGCTTGAGGCTGGTCGGCCAGCAACTCGCAAGCTTGCTTGACAAACTCCGCAGCCGCTTCCGCGGTCCGCTGGCTGGCCGGATTGGCCGCGACCGGTTCCAGCGGCAGTACTCCCGTCACCTGCGGATCGGTGTCCTCGACGTCGCCACCCAGCGCATCCCCGCGAAAGATGACGACAAATCGATGTTCCTTGACCGGTTCCACGAAAACTTCCACGCCCGGTATCGATATTTCCCGCAACTTTACCGCCAGCGGTCCACTCTGCTCAGTCGGTATCCGACCCGCTCGACGGTCCGTAATCTTGCCGTCGGCATCCAGCGTGCAGAAGTTGCAGCGGACGGCCACGTCGTTCTCCTGGAGCTCAAAACCGATCCCCGTCGCCTCTAAGGCACCGCGGCCGATCACGTACCGGAGGGGATCGTAACCGAACAGGGCCAGGTGGCCGGGACCACTACCAGGACTGACCCCCGGCTTGACCGGGATACTACCGCCACAGACTCCAAGCCGCGCCAGTTCGTCCAAATGGGGCGTGCGAGCCGTTTCCAATTCCGTGAGTCCGCCCGGCTGAGGGGGCAGCCCGCCCAGTCCGTCGGCGACCAGCATCACGATTTTGGTATCGTTCGGCTGCTGCAGTTCCCGTGTCAGATCGTGCATGTCCACAGTTTGGTCCTCGCGGTGCCAGCCCGATACCAATCGGCCCGGAAATCCTTTCCCAGCGTTGCGACTAGAGTGGCCAACGTAACAGAAACGGCCGTTAACTCAAGCCGCTGGACCCGGAGGGAGCAGGGGAGTGGCTGACCAGCAAGCGGTCGGCTATCTTTGGGGCCTCGGCCGGGTGGACGGCCAACCGGACGCTGGGCAAGGGCCTCCCGATAAGGACATGCCGGCAAAAGCGTCCGCCCACGCCCGTGGTATGCTCCGGGCCCTTGAGCGGTTGGCCGTACCACAACATGGTCGCCCGCCGATGGCCGAGCGAATGGGAGGTGGTCGCCTGGTGCCCTCAACCGGGCGATTGGTTTTGGGACCCAAAAGCTAAAAACACGCCTTTTATGCTCAACTTCACAGAAATTTCCTACGACCCCTCGCGGATTGTCGGCAGATACCTGGCAGACGCGCAGCTGAACAACCTGCTGCCGCCGCTGGAACAAGCTCGCCAGGAAGTAATGGAAGAGGTCGCTCTCTGGGACTCCGGCGCTGCCGTGCCGGCGGACAAACAGCCCCTGGACGCGGGATTCGTCGATCTGCCGCAGCGGATCCTGGACGACTATCGCCAGGATCGCCAAGGGAGCGAGCTGGGACGCATTCTGCAGACGGCCGAGCGGCTCCGTGATCAAGTCGACACGGTCGTGGTCACCGGCATCGGGGGATCGTACATGGGCACGCGGGCCCTGTTCGAGGCCTGTTGCCACCCTTATCACAATCAGCTGTCACGGGAGACCCGCGACCGCCGCCCGCGGCTCTTCTTCGCAGGCGACAACGTCGACAACGACGCCTTGGCCGGTCTGCTGGACCTGTTGAACGAGGGGAGTTGGGACCAGCCGGCCGATCGCTGGGCGATGGTCGTGATCAGCAAAAGCGGCGGCACGCTGGAAACGGCGGTCGCGTTTCGCCTCCTGCTGGAGGCCCTGGCCAATCGCGGCGGCGGCCAGCCTGCGGAACTGTCCCACCTGATCATTCCCGTCACCGGCCCTGCGGGGAAATTGTTCGAACTGGCCACTGCGTTGGACTGTCCCGACCGGTTCCTGATTCCCGAAGGCGTAGGCGGCCGCTTCTCGATTTTCACACCAGTCGGCCTGCTGCCGGCCGCCATCCTGGGACTGGACGTGGTCGCCCTGCTGGAGGGTGCCGTGGCCATGAACGAACGTTTTCGGCAGGCCAAGCCTTCGGACAATCCGGTCCTGCAATACGTCGCCGTCTGCCACTGGATGGAGGTCGAACAGGGACGAGACGTCCGGGTGCTTTCCACCTGGGGGAAATCCCTCGAGGCGGTCGGACTGTGGTACGACCAACTGCTGGCCGAAAGCCTGGGCAAAGAAGGTCGGGGCGCTCTGCCACTGACCGTGGTCAACACCCGCGATCTGCATTCGCGCGGTCAGCAACATCAAGAGGGCCCACGCGACAAGCTGATTACCAACCTGATCGTCGATCAAGTGCGGCGCGATCACTTGCGCATCAGCCGGTCGGATCTGAACCAGGACGCCTTGAACGAACTGGCCGGCAAGTCCCTGCCGGACATCATGCGGGCTGCCATCCAGGGCACGAACCTGGCCTACGAGGAAGACCAGCGGCCGACGGCCGATATCCATCTGCCCCGCGCCGACGAACCGGCCCTGGGCCAACTGCTGCAGATGCTGATGCTGGCCACCGTCCTCGAAGGCCGCTTGATCGGCATCAACCCCTACGGCCAACCAGGGGTGGAGGCCTACAAGCGGCACATGAATGAGTTCCTGCGGCGGTGAGCATTTGATTGTAGAACCAGTGGCTCCCTTGTTTTTCCCGCAAATTCAGAAAATGGCTCGACTCTTGCATCTTCAACCCCGGTAAGGGATCGTGCAATTCGTGAACGAGGAACCTGAACCATGGCAACGGAACTAACTTGGCTGGGCCACGGGACCTGGCTGATCACCACCGGCAACCATCGTATTCTGCTGGACCCGTTTCTGGATGAATCCCCGACGGCACCGATCAAGGCAGACCAGGTCGAGGTGGATACCATCCTGGTGTCTCATGGTCATTTCGATCACGTCGCGGATCTGGTCAGCATCGCTCGGCGCACCGGGGCTACGGTCGTGTCCTGCTTTGAAATCTGCGAGTGGGTTGCCAAGCAGGGCATCGAGAAAACCGAGCCGATGAACCTGGGCGGCGGTATCGATCTGCCGTTTGGCCGAGTAACCATGACGGTCGCTCATCACAGCAGCGGCCTGCCCGATGGCACCTATGGCGGCAACGCCGGGGGATTCCACTTGGCGGTAGACGACGGCACGATCTACTTCGCTTGCGACACCGCTCTGTTCTCGGACATGCAACAGATCGGCGCCGGCGGCCTCGACCTGGCCGTCGTGCCGATCGGCGATCGGTTTACGATGGGGCCGGCCGATGCCGTCCAGGCCATCAAGCTGCTCAAACCCCGCCTGGCCGCACCGGCGCATTACAACACCTGGCCGCCCATCCAGCAGGATGCGGCGGCGTGGGCCGAACGGATCCGAGCGGAGACGGATTCGGAACCGGTCGTGGTCGAGCCGGGTGGCAAGATTGGGCTCTAGGCCTAAGCTAAGCGCGTCTTGTTCTTGCTTGTTCTTGGATCTCTTGTTTTTGGGTCAGTCGCGGGCTGCGGCTACCAGCTGGTCGATGGTCTGCTCCAGCAACGCCGCTCCGCCGAACTGCATACCCAGCGCCTGGAGTTTTCCCGTTTCGATCTGATGTTTGGGCGTCGTTTCCTGGCCCAGAATTTCAGCATCACTGCCGCTCAACTTTTTGGCGATCGTCGCCACTTCGAATTCCGACACATAGTGGTCGTAGCAATTGTAGGCCTGCCCGGCGATCCCTGGGGCCTGCAACAGCAGCCGCGCGGCCCGTGCCACGTCGGCCGCATGGACCTCCTTGCCTCCCCGCCGACATTCGACCGTTTTTCCTTCCGCTACGGACTGGACCAAGTTGTACCATTTGCTGAGCCGTGCTGGCCGAGCCAGGCCGTAAATGCCGGTGGGTCGCAGAGCGCAGATTTCGTATCCAGTTCCCAGTCCAAAGCTGTGGACAAATTTTTCAATGGCCGCTTTGTGCGCACCGTAGTGGCTGGTGGGCCATAAGGGGTGTGTTTCGTCCAGCGCGCGGTCCTCCAGGATGACTTCGTGGACGGCACAGGTGGAAATGAACACAAAGCGGTCGATCCCGGCAGCGCGGGCCGCTTCGATCAGCTGCAAGGTCCCCAGCAGATTGGTCTCGACAAAGGTCAGCAAGTCTCCTTCACCGCCGCGGAATTCCCTGCCCGGCCGAGCCAGCGCGGCGTGGACCACCGCCTGGCAACCGTCCACCAGCTGATGACAGGCTGTCAGCGAGCCTAACTGGCCAGGCAACCACTGGATGGCATCGGCAGTTTCTCCGAAACCCTCCCGGTCGCTGGAGGGCCGGTACCAGCAGCGCAGGCCGTGGCCGGCGGCGGCAAAATCGGTGGCAAGGTAACGGCCCAGAAAACCCGTGGCACCAGTCAGGGCGATTTGCATGTATCGTTCCTCCGCACCTCACCACACCTCGACTTTCACGCTTACGGAACCCGTATCCCAAACGCTTGCTTGACTTCTGCGGCCTCGGCAAACACCTGAGAATGGTTCAAGGTCCACATCGCCAAAGGCGGCAGTCCATCGGGCTCTGCTCGCAGTCCCAGGCGGCGCAGGTGGGGTAGCACACCACCCTATCGTCGCTTGGCCCATGCGGCGATCCGAACCACAACCCGCCCAGGATAACGCCCAGCGGCAGGGTCACGGTAGGCATCCTCGCGAGGATCAGCCGCGTTGAAATTTGATACGGCCGTCGACAATCACCGTTTCTGCTCGACCGGTCAGCTCCATCCCCACAAACGGGCAGTTGGAGCTCTTGGAATGGAATTCCGCCGTATTGACGATCCAGGTCACGTCCGGATCGATGACGGTAACGTCCGCGTCGGCACCTACGGCCAGTGTGCCTTTGTCAATGCCGAGGATACGAGCGGGGTTGATGGTCAGTTTGGCCAGCGCTTGCGGCCAGTCGAGGTGCCCGGGTTTGATCAAATGGGTGACCACCAGTCCCAGTGCCGTTTCCAGTCCGACCATCCCGAAGGGGGCCCGGTCCAGCTCCTGCATCTTCTTTTCGACAGCGTGTGGGGCATGGTCGGTGGCGATGACATCGATCGTGCCATCCACCAGCCCGGCGATGCAGGCTTCCAGGTGGGGGCGGCCGCGGACGGGCGGGCTGACCTTGTAGACCGAATCAAAGGTGCGGAGGCATTCGTCGGTGAGGGTAAAGTGATGTGGAGTCGCTTCGGCCGTCACCCGCACACCTCGCTTTTTCGCTCGGCGAATCATCTCAACGCTGCCCGCGCTGGAGACGTGCATCATGTGCACACGGCCGCCGGTGGCTTCGGCCAGGGAAATATCACGGCCGGTCATCACATCCTCTGCCTCGGCCGGCATGCCAGGCAGGGCGAGCACCATGGAGACCAAACCCTCGTGCATCACACCACCGCTGGTCAACTCGACGACCTCGGCGTGGTTCAGAATCGGCTTGTCGAACATCAACAGATATTCCAAAGCGCGGCGCATCAATTCCGAGTCGTAGACTGGGGCCCCATCGTCGCTGAAAGCCACTGCGCCCGCTTCGATCAGCTGGCCAATTTCGGCCAGCTCCTTCCCCTCGCGATTCTTACTGACACAGGCCACCACGAACACGTGGCAATTGTCCGCCTCGGCCGCCTGGTGACGAATAAATTCGACCGTACCCTGCGTGTCGATTGGCGGTTCGGTGTTGGGGATGCAGGCGATCGAGGTAAAGCCACCGGCCAGAGCGGAGGCGGTCCCACTGGCAACGGTCTCGTCTTCCTCGCGACCCGGTTCGCGAAGGTGAACGTGCATGTCGATCAATCCCGGTACCACGATCCTGCCGGCCGCATCAAGCACCGTATCCTGCCCGTTGGCTGCGACATCGTAGCCGGCGATTCGGCCGTCCTGGATCAGGACGCTGGTCATGCGATCCATGTTCTGCGACGGATCGATAACTCGTCCGTTTTTGATCAGGATGGAACTCATCTCGGTCGGCTACCTTATCGAGGTTTTGACAACCCACGTTCGGCCGCGCCAATGACCAGCCACAGGACGGCCATCCGCACGGCCAGCCCGTTGGTCACCTGGTGCAGGATCACTGAATGCGGGCCATCGGCAACTTCCGGCGTCACTTCCACGCCACGATTAATCGGGCCGGGCGCCATGATCAGGATGTCTTTCTTGGCTCGAGCCATGCGTTCGCCGTTCATCGCGTACAGCAAGGCGTACTCCCGTACGGAAGGGAAGGGCCGCATCAACTGGCGTTCGAACTGGATCCGCAACAGGTTCAACACGTCGCACCGCGGCAGGATTTCGTCCAGGTTGTAGGCGACTTCAACGCCCAGTTCTTCCCACCGCCGGGACACCAGCGTGGAAGGTCCACAGGCAATCACGTGGGCACCGAGTTTTTTCAGGCCCCAGATGTTCGAGCGGGCGGTGCGGCTATGAGCGATATCGCCGACCAGCGCTACGGTGAGCCCATTGATTTCGCCCCGCTGTTCGCGAATGGTCATGATGTCCAACAGGCCCTGCGTAGGATGTTCGTGGGGACCATCGCCGGCGTTCAGTACGGAGGTGTCAAGATTTTGGGCCAACAGGTGGGGCGTGCCGGGGGTACGATGCCGCAAGACCACCGCGTCGACACCCATCGCCTCAATATTTTTCGCCGTGTCGATCACCGTCTCGCCCTTGGAGAGGCTGCTGCCGGAGGAGGAGAAGTCCACCGTATCGGCGCCCAGGCGTCGAGCGGCCAGGGAGAAGCTGGTTTTGGTCCGCGTGGAATCTTCAAAGAAAAGATTGGCCATCGTGCGTCCGGCCAGCAGGTCCAGCTTTTTCGAACAACCGTCCGTGGCCTCCTTCAAGTTTTCGGCCGTCTGCAGTATTAGCCGGATCTCTTCGGCACTCAGGCTTTCCAGGTCCAGCAGATCGGTCTTGGTCCACGCTTCGGCCAGCGTGCCCACTTCGCTTTCGACAATGCTCATGCCCAATAGCTCGCTCAATGAGACCTGCACCCGATCGAAGCGGATGGCTTCGGTCTGGGCAGGGGTGGTTTATCTCTGACAGGATCTCCTGGATGGACAGGATCTGGCAAGGAACTGGAAATCCCCTTGATCCCAGCCGGCAGGGGGAACTTCTGCAGTTTAAANNTGCAGGTTAAAACACGGACCAAGTCGATTTATCCGGCCGGCTTCGTGCTCTACCGCAGAGCTGGCCACCCCCGCACGACGGCAATTTCCCATGCTGGATCGCGAAGCGGAACCCTTAATCCCAGGAGATGATCCCCTTCCGGCAGCTGGATCTATCGTATCGGGTTTACCCAGTGCGGGCAGCTGCCACCGAGGGTTTCACAAAATTGCCATCCTTCCCATCCGGGACATCGTATCGAAATTTCGTTTGCCGCCCTCCAATTTTCTGACGATCCTACTTCTTTTCTGAGGGTCTTACTTCGTACCGCTGGCCTTAAAATGCACTTTTCGGCCGGGTCCTTGAACTGGCCCGCTAGGACTCGAACCTAGAACGGCGGAGCCAGAATCCGCTGTGTTGCCAATTACACCACGGGCCAACCGGTTGGCGGCGGCAGGGTCATACCGCCAAATCCACATCACCCTTTTCAGAGGTTTAACGTAAGATGACCACCCGGGATCGTCAAGGGAGAGGTCCGGCCGCCGGCTGTGGCCAAGCGACCGTTTTGCGGCCGTGCCCGCAAGTTATGCCACCCACCAAGCTGGTCATTCCCCAGCCTCCCGGCAGGCGGCTTGCCTCTCCCGTAACCGTCCATGATCATAAACACTGTCCGCGGGTCTGGCAAAAAGAAGTTCGCGACCCGTTTTGACGAGGGGATCCGCAAATGTCCACGCCCAGTCTCACCATCACCCAAGGCCCTCAGGCCGGTGTGCATTACGACCTGACCAGACCTCGCAACGTGTTGGGCCGCCATCCGGATTGCGAGATCGTCCTGGATGCCGGTGCCGTCAGCCGTCAGCACGCTCAAGTCCTCATGGAAGGCTCGCGGGTCTTTGTCGAGGACCTGCAGAGCCGCAACGGGACGTTTGTCAATGATCAAGCCGTCTTGGGCCGCCGCGAGCTGATCAACGGGGATTCGCTGCGGATCTGCGACCTGGTCATGCGGTTTGACGATGGCGTTAGCCCGCGGGAGGAGACCAGCATCGGCCTGCCTGCGGATTCGTGGCGAGCGATCATGATTGATGACGAGCCGACTTCGACCTCGTCACGGATCATGTCCAAACTGGACATTTCAGAGAATTCGCGGATGCGGCTGGAGGCGAATCCGCTGACTAAGCTGAAGGCGCTGCTGGAAATCACGGCCAACCTGGGAAAATCGATCGCCCTGGAGGACGTGTTGAGCAAGGTACTGGACAGCCTGTTCACCATTTTTTTACAGGCGGATCGAGGTTTTGTCGCCTTGCGGCAAGGCGCGGAGGGGGAATTGGTCCCCAAGGCGATCAAATTTCGTCGACCGGAAAACGAAGACCCGATACGCATCAGCCGGACGATCGTGGATGAGGTGATCCACAAGCGGGAAGCGATCTTGTCGGCCGATGCTTCGCAGGACAACCGGTTTCAGATGAGTCAGAGTATCGCGGATTTCAGTATACGTTCGGTAATGTGCGCGCCGTTAATGGACAGCGACGGCCAGCCGTTGGGAGTCATTCAAATCGATACCATGAACCAACGCGACCGCTTCAGCGTCGACGACCTGGAACTGCTGGTGGGGGTCGCCGGTCCTGCGGGTCTGGCCATTCAGAACGCACAGCTGCACGAAAATGTTCTGCAACAGCAGGCCCTGCAGCGCGACCTCCAGATGGCTCATCAGGTCCAACAAGGCTTCCTGCCCGAAACGCCCCCCGATCTGCCCGGCTACCATTTTTTTGACTTTTACCATTCCGCTTATGAAGTGGGCGGCGACTATTACGACTATGTCCACTTGCAGGATGGCCGGGTGGCCATCGTTGTGGGGGACGTTTCAGGCAAAGGCGTCGCCGCAGCTCTGCTCACCGCCAAGCTGTCCTCAGAGGTACGTTTCTGCCTGGCCAGTGACGACGATCTGGCCAAAGCGGTCGGCAGCGTCAATCGGATGCTCTGTTCCAGCCTCTGGGACGACCGGTTCGTGACGATGGTCTTCCTGGTCTTGGATCCGCCCAGCGGCAACCTCGAGCTGGTCAATGCCGGGCATCTCCCGCCGCTGCTGCGGCATGGCGACGGTCGGGTCGAACCGGCGGGGGAAGAAGGCGCCGGGCTGCCGTTGGGCGTGGACGTCGACTACGCCTACGAAACGGTCGAACTCCAGCTGGCATCCGGCGCGTGCGTCGCCCTCTACACCGACGGGTTTAGCGAGGCGATGAATGCGGCCGGCGAGCTGTACGGCCTGCAACGCCTGCAAGCGCGGCTGGCAGATCCGGTTCCCACCGTGACAGCACTGGGCAAGTACATCCTGGACGACGTGACCCAACACGTCGATGGGCACCCGCAAAGCGACGACATGTGCCTGGTCTGCGTTGGCCGGGCGGCCGACGATCCATAACGGTCAGCAGCAGCCTTCGCCAGGTCCGCAGCAGCCGGTTTCCGGCAGGCGGGTGGCCTGGTAGGCCAGGCCCTTGGTTTCGCGCGGGTGTCGCACGGCGTTGCGGCGGCAGTCATAGGCCTCTGCTTCCAGGAGGGCAACCGGTTCCCGCGGCGGGACGGGTGTTACCTGATCGGCATAGGGGGCCCGCGTGTAGATTTCGAAAGTCTTTCTACAGACCGCCGTCCGCGCGCCGCGGCGCAGCACGTGGCCATCGTCATCCGTCACGCTCTTCCAGGGCCCGTTGTAGATCACTGCTTCGTGATGATCCAGGCAACTCCCTTCTTTACCCTTGTGGGCTTGCACCGTCACGCTGCGAAATTCGATTCCCTCGACGGTCGCCCAAGCCTCTTCCTGTCGGTCGAGCAATTCCATGCCGTAAAAACCGGCGCGCTCGAACCCCTCCAAAAACTCTTCTTCCACAAAGGCCCCACTGATACAACCGCTCCACAAATGCGGATCGTCCCGCAGATGCTGCCCCACCGGCTCGTCACTGACAATGTCACTAATCACCGCTCGACCTCCCCGCCGCA
>JABAOH010019239.1_pt2 | contig 20444 bp, 20 predicted proteins | sample 7062181 | NCBI WGS metagenome assembly JABAOH01 (sample SAMN14538630, study PRJNA623070) | marine sediment metagenome | biome: marine biome [ENVO:00000428]; feature: marine pelagic biome [ENVO:01000023]; material: deep marine sediment [ENVO:00002113]; isolation source: pool of 5 deep marine... | reverse complement strand
GCTTTGTCGTCTCTGATTTCGATTCCCAACGTCACATCTGGGTTCTTCAGGTTCACTTTTAAATGTCGTTCAGGGAAGGCATTCAACACTTGGCGCCCCACCTCTATGCAAATATCTCTACTCTTGTAGGGGTGGCGCCCCACTCTTCTGCATCTAACTGCGAAACTTTCTTCTTCGCGAAGCGTTAAACCAGCCAGAAACACGCTTTTATCAACTATATCGCTAAGTTTGGAGGTGGTTTCTAAGGCGGGAGAAAGAGATGTGACACCAAATACTTCAGCCAGTTTGGAAGAAGCCTCCACCGCCAACGAAGTTTTCAAAAAAAGTCTTCCATGCTTTCGAATAATATCGTCACATGGAATTTCGTAATGTTTCAACACGCTTTTAATGTTGTCGCGCAAACGGCGCTCATACATCTTTCTCGTCCAAGCCCGTTTTATACCCATCTCTCCACCATACCGAACTATTACAGAATCAAAATTTGCAGACTCAGGTTCTTTACAGTCGGTGGAGGCGGATAACATAAAAATCCCTGATATGCGAGCGGTTAACCCTTATTTATGTGTTACAGCGCGCAAAGGCTTATGCTGTTTTTTGAGTGTCTAAACACAAGTCGCAAGATTCGGGAACAACGAGATAATCCTTGTGTAACTCACATACTAGGTTTTGGGTTCTAAGGTCTCTACATAACCCGCAAAACTTCAGCATTGCATCAAAGGGTGAAATCTTCTCGGTGGCGATGGCGAATGCAATTTCGTCGGCAGCGGACTGAATTGAGGGAATAGCTTCCATCTGCTTAATCCTCTTGTCTCCGCGCTTTGAATAAAGGTAGTGGCTAATAGCAGCTTGTGTCGTTCCCAGTTTTTGAGCTGCTGCAACCTGAGAAAAATGGTATTTTTCAATAAGCGTCTTCGCTACCAGAGAGCGAAATGCTGGTAGCACAAGCTTCACGACAAGTTCGCATGGAGTTCTCATTTGCATCCACACTTTTATAACAATGTTATAGCTTATAAATAAACCTTCTTTTTCACACAAAAACGCAGAGAAGAGAGAAGATGTCATAATTCTTAACTTCGACTTGCCGAGGATGGTTAAGGTTTCATCGTTCTCATGAAAATGGAGGAAATATTTATAAGTTTGATAATGCGTTTCTTCTATATCATAACAGTGTTATAGGAGACTGGTGCCATGCAGAGGGATCATGTTTGTTTCGCCGTCCAAAAATTTCAGCGCCTCAGCTCAAGAACCGAAAACCTCTAAATCCCTTAGTTTATTTGCACAAGCCGCTAGTGAAAGGATTTTTTCATCTTCTATTAACCGCAACTTTTCAGAAGACAAAATACCAAACCAAATCCTTAAGTGTGGCATCTCCATTTTCATGAAAAAACAGAAGGTGCTAACGTAGTAAAGTAGAAATGAACTATTGTATGGAGGAAAAAAATTGTCAGAGCCTCATGGAGGAAAACTCGTTAATCGAATATTAGAGAAGAGTCAGCGAGAAAAGATAACTGCCGAAATAAATGAACTACCTAAGATAGTAGTGACAGATGACACTGTGAACGATATTTGGAACATCGCCATTGGAGCCTTTAGTCCTTTAGAAGGATTCCTTGAACACGAAGATTATAGAGCTGTACTTTATGGGAGGCGGCTGAGAAACGGTGTACCATGGACAATTCCCGTAACCTTAGATGTTTCGAAAAGCGACATTGCGGGCATAAAGGAAGACGATACTGTGGTTCTCGTCGACAAAACGAAGCAGCCTATAGCGTCACTTAACATCAGTGACATCTTCAGTTTCGATAAAGAAGAGACGGCTAAACACGTTTATGGGACAAAAGATAAGGCTCACCCAGGAGTTGTAAAAACTTTCCGCATGAAAGAACTCTTGCTCGGTGGCAAAATAGGTTTAATCAATGAACCTCCAAGCCCGTTTGAAAAATATCGCTTAAAACCCATAGAAACCAGAAAATTGTTTAAAGAGAAAGGTTGGAAGACCATAGTCGGATTTCAGACGAGAAATATTCCTCACTTAGGCCATGAATATATACAGAAGACCGCTCTCAGCTTCGTTGATGGCCTATTCATTCAACCAATCATTGGGAAAAAGAAGAAGGGAGACTTCAAAGATGAGGTCATTCTCGCTGCGTATCAAGCTCTTATAGATAATTACCATTCAAAAGAGAGAGTTGTTCTAGGAATTTTGCAACACGAAATGTGCTATGCAGGTCCTAGAGAAGCAATCTTCCATGCTATAATCAGAAAGAACTTCGGTTGCACGCATTTCGTAGTTGGGAGAGACCACGCTGGAGTTGGAGATTTCTATTCTCCATATGCTGCCCAGCAAATCTTTGATGAATTCCCTGATTTAGGCGTAACACCATTAACGTTTCCTTCTGTCTTTTTCTGCACAAGATGTAACGGCATGGCCAACGAGAAAATCTGTCCTCACAGCATTGAATATTGCTTAAAGATTAGTGGGACAAAAATAAGGGAAGCTATTAACAAAGGAGAAGCATTGGATGAGCTGATTAGACCAGAAGTAGCGAAGGTTGTGAAAAGTTGGGAGAACCCGTTTGTATGAGCATAAAGAGCGTGATTCATTGAGCCATTCTGAGGTTGAAAAAATTGGATAGTAAACTAAGGTCTTTAATGAAATCCATCAGCTGGCGTTTGCTCGGCTTCGTAGTACTTGGATCAATAGCATGGATATATACAGGGGACATCAAACAGACATCGTTCATCACGATTACATTTAATGGAATACAACTAGTCTTCTATTACTTTCATGAGCGCCTATGGGAAAACTTTGAATGGGGCCGAAAAAAAACTGAAAGATTATGATTGCCATTGTCTAGCGAAATCTTGAACCTTAAAGGACTTGTATGTCCTTATACACAAGTTAAAGCTTTAGAAGCAATCTCTAAACTGCCTCTGGGCACAGTGCTGAAGATACTCGTTGATAATCCAGAAAGCGCAGACTCCATAGAAGTAGCAGTTAAAAACGCAGGACACAAAGTTGAACAAGTGACACAAAATGAATCTATATTCACCATTACGGTTAGGAAAGAAAATGAGTAGCAAGAAAACTAACTGGAAAAAAATAGATGAAACCATAAGAGCGTATCTCGGTCTTAAATATCATCTTGTTGGAGTAAAAATACGAAAAAAAGATATTCAAGAAGAGGAAAAGAAGCTTAAGCCCGAGAAGCCTTTGGCTTACTGCCACATGGTTAGAATTGCCTCTTTGCGCGGAAAGACTTTTCTTTACGACAAGACTGATGAAGCTTGCCCCACTGCGGAGTTCATTTTAGGCTTTCGAGAGCCAAAATACTCGAAAATTGAACATAGAATAGAGCCTTCAGACACGAAAAGTGTTTTGATTGCTCCTTTAGATCAGATGGATGACAATCCAGATGTTATCATAGCCACTGTAACTCCTAAACAAATGATGGACTTGACCACAATTCTGCAGGCTGGAAAAGCCGAACTTTTATCAGCAGGGTTTAAAGGAGAAGCCGCTTGCGCTGAGTTCACTGCTAAACCCTACATGGAAAATGAGCCGAACGTGTCATTCCTATGCAATGGTGCCCGAGTAGTATACTCAGACTTTCGAGACGCTGAGTTTCTTTTCGGAGCCTCCGCTCATACATACATTCACGTCGCTGAGACCATGGATAGGATTAGCAAAACTGGCGGAGCACTTTGCGGATGCCGCACAAGCGACATACCAATGGAGATCATAAATGAGTTTGAAAAAGCAGGGTTCTCAAAGGGCACAGACTACTTCTTTGGAAAAATTAGCGGTCAAAATCTTAAAGCATATTTAAACAAGGACTTTCAAGGGAGACTCAAATTCATCACTTTCCACCTACCAGTGAAGCTGGGTTCTGCTGAAGAAACTGAAGAGTCTGCTAAAAAGCTTCAAAAAACGCTGGTTAGACCTTACAGCGTCAACCAACGCGACTATTGGCTAGACTTAACTATGACCGCAACTGAAGACGAATTGGCTATGGACCTTCGAGATGGTGAAAGCATTAAGAAGGTTGCACAAGAATTCGCTAACAAAATGAAACGTTACTTGAACAGAATAGGAATCAAAGCGTGAAACAGAAATGATCAAACCCGGAGACATTCAAAGATACATGCAGATGCAAAATCAGTACAAAGGAAACCTCATAATTCATCCAATAATGACTGGAGGAATCGTGCCAGAAGAAGTTCAAAAGAGAATTTTCAAAGAAGAATGGACTAAAGTCGGTTACGCCTTATGCTACGATTGCATCGAAGGCAGATCAGGCTTGATCACAAAACCACCCGTGAGGGAATTCCTCCAAAACATCGCAGAGTTTTTTGGAGGAGACGTCGCTGAACACACTTTTGGGTGCCGAGTAGCCCAGTTTGCAGTCATGAAAGCAATCAGCGATTATGTGGAAAACGAGAGACCAAAAGACTACACAAAGGTTGTTATAACTGATCCTCTTTGCCATTACTCAACTGGAATTGCTGCTGAAATGACGGGTTTCCGTATGACTGAACCTCCATACAGTGGATATCCAGAGTACAAGGTGGAGGCGAAGGATTTTGCGGAGAGAATAGAAGAGATACGAAAGGAAACGGGAAAGTTGCCAGGGCTGATTGCTGTGACCCATGTGGACCCCTACTACGGCAACATGAATCCTGTTGAAGAGGTTGGAGAAATAGCTAAAGAGTATGACATTCCATACATGGTTAACGCAGCCTACACCGCTGGTGTCATGCCAGTTAACATGAAAGACTTTCAAGCTGACTTTCTCACGGTTTCCGCTCACAAGTCGATGGCATCTCTTGGGCCTTTAGGCTTTCTCGTTACAACCTATGAGTGGGCAAAGAAGGCTTTCAAGAAATCGGTTATTTTGCCTGAGTGGAGTGGACGAGCCTTCGGAAAGAAGATTCCCAATGTATTTGGTTGCAGTGTGGGAGGGATATCTCTCATTTCAGCCATGTACTCCTTTCCATACGTGATAGAACGCGTGAAGAAATGGAATGAAGAATTGAAGAAAGTGCGCTGGTTCACTGAGGAAATGGAGAAGTTAGACGATATTATGATGATTGGAGAGAGACCTCACAGACACCATCTTACCCATTTCGAAACTCCTCTTTTCTGGGAAATTTCAAAAAATCACAAAAGAAGAGGATTTTTTCTAGCTGAAGAAATGATTAAACGAAACATAGTTGGGCTCCATAAAGGATTAAGCAAACACGTAAAACTTTCAGTGTACGGACTGGACTGGAATGAGGTTAGGAAGGTAAGAGACGCATTCTATGAAATTGCGGATAAATACGTTAAGAAGTTCGATCTAGAATACAGCGTGCCCAGTTCATTGGCTGAAACACCTGCATCGAAAGAAAAAGAAGCTACCTCATGACGACGCAATCGTGCTCTTTAACTCAGGTTTGCCGGGGTGGCCGAACGGCTTAGGCAAGCGGCTGCAGACCGCTATATGGGGGTTCAACTCCCTCCCCCGGCTCCAAAACATTAAGAGAAGGAGAAAAATTATCTAATCACAACAAAGCAACTCTTGATTGAGGCTGTAACGTAGTGACTGAAAGAGCGGTAGAGAAAGACCTTTGCAAAGTTGTTTGTCTAGTCTCCGGCGGCATAGACTCTCCAGTTGCAGCTTGGCTATTCATAAAAAGAGGATGCATCCCAATATTCGTTTTCTATGACAATTACCCCTTCTCCGATGAAACCACAAAGAAAAGAGCCTTAGACATAATAAAAAAACTGAGCGAGTTTGTACCGAAACGCCAAGTCAAAGTTTACCTAGTTCCTCACGGTGAAGACCTTGCAGACATTTTGAGAAATTGTCCACGAAACCTGACCTGCGTACTCTGTCGACGCATGATGTACAGAGTAGCTGAGAAAGTAGCAACTATGGAGGAGGCAGAGGCAATTGTAACTGGAGAAATCATTGGGGAACATGCCAGTCAAACGTTAAGAAACCTTCGCGTGGAAAACGATGCTTTGAGGAAGTTTTCAGTGTTACGACCGCTAGTGGGTATGGACAAACTGGAAGTGGAGCGTTTAGCGAAGAAAATCGGAACCTTTGATGCATCAGCGAGTCCAGCTTCGTGTTGCAGTGCTCCGCCGAGACGTCCCAGAACTCGGGCTAGACTTGAAGAAGTGAGAAGGGCAGAGCGCAAACTTTCCGTTGAAGATATGGTTAGACGAGATATAGAAGGTGTAAAAGTCATTCTGTTTTAACTGCTATCTGAGTTTTGAAGCCTTTAAAGCCACCTCAAACACGTCGCAAGCTAACGCTTTCGCTTCGCTTTCACCTGAAACGTTTTTTAACAGCATCCTTCCGTCTTCGGAAAACGTTACCTCTCTATCTCCTTTGCCTTTCAAAACAATAATGTAAGGCGTGTACACTAGGATTTGGTAGTTATCAACAGCCTCAAACAACTTCTGCAGTTTATTCATGTCAAACGAGACTTTCCGTTGTGGTCGAGCTTCATAAGCAGCTTTGTCCGAGCACAACTTCACTAATAGCGGTATTGACTTTTTCTTTTCATCTGTCATTAGAGCTCAACCACAAGGTTTACTTCAATTAATGTTAGAGCCTGAAACGTTAATACTTTCTGGCTCTCTTATAACCCAATTGACAAGTCGGTCATTGTTCCAATCTCCAAAAAGCCTCATGAGAAGAATGGAAAAATTTTCTCCATTTTACGATAAGAAGTTGTTATAATTTATATTCTCAAATTTTAATGGAGGCTTCGAAAATTTCTACCACGCCTACCAACATTTAACAACAGTCACGAAGCTTTTAACGAGAAGGCAACCACTGCCGCAGCAGCCGATAATACTGCCATTCCAATAAAACTCAAAGTCAACGATTTCGTTACGTCTATAAGATATCCTATAAGCAGTGGTCCTAAAGCTGCACCTATGTTTAAGCAGAGAGCCATAACGCCGAAACTTACGCCAGCTGAGCTTGGACCCGAGATTTCAGGTAGCAGAGCAGATGCTGTTGGAGGCACCATGGCGGCTGTGACGCCTAGAGCTATTATTGAAGCCGTCAAAGCAAAGTTGGACGTATAAGCTACTGCTATAAAGGCTGAAGCCATTAAGACAGAACCAGTTACCATTAACGGTTTACGCCTACCCATCCTGTCTGAAACCCAGCCATAAACTGGAACAAACGGTATCGCTACTAGCATCAATCCACTAGCCAAGAAGCTTGCATAAGTTCCATCCATACCTTTATAATTCTCGAATAAACTGGGAGCTGATGCTGTAAATGCCAGCGCCGCAGCGTTGAAAAGCAGCCATACAATTCCGACTTTCCATACCTCAATGTTGCGTAATGCTTGGCGACTGTTTAGCCTTTGCTCGTGTTCCTTAGGTTTGAGTGGTCCCTCCTTGACGATTAACGTGAAAACTGCTATAGCCACTATCCCGACGACTGTACCGACATAGAACGAGTAACGCCAATCATGAGTTAACGCTAACGTACTTGCAGTCTGAAAGGCTATAACAGTGGCTAAGGGCATATTTATTCCGAAGATTCCCATGGCCTTACCAAGCTCCTTGCTTTGAAACCATTGAGGTACTATAGCGGGCATTGCTGTAGTTACGAAGACTCCGCCAAAACCTAAAATTAACCTCCCAATTAAGATCGTAGCAAACGAGTTTGACATGGCAGTTGTTAAGCCACCGATGACTATTAAAACCGTTGACACGAAACCCACAAGTTTGACTCCGTACTTGTCAACAGACGCTCCTACAGGTATGCCTAAGAAGATTCCTGGAATCACAACAATAGACATCAACAAATTGGCTTCTGTATTAGTAATGTTGAACTCCTCCATTATTGTACTCATTAATGGAGGGATTTCCTGAAACATGAATGCAAAAGCCACGAAAACGTAGAAAACAGCAAACAATACAACCCAACGATATGGAGATGTTTTTAGTTGGTTTTCCATCAGTGCCCACCTATATTCTTTTAAACTTATGATATATTTATTAATGCTTTGAACATCAGTGAGTGTGTACATTGAAACAGAAATACGATATCAGCGAGACAAAAATGAGCTTCCAATCGTACATATCTGAAACAAGGCAACTCATTAACTCAGAACTCTTAAATCTCGTATCCAGCATCTCTGATGTGGGGCTTCGCCCTCAAATAGAGTATGCCTTATTGTCCCAGGGAAAAAGGCTGCGTCCAATTCTGGTTATTTTATCTGCACAGAGCGTTGGCGGAGATCGAGAAAAGGTTATGCCTCTTGCTCTGGCTTTTGAGTTGATGCACACAGCTACTTTGGTTCATGATGACATTATAGATGGAGACAGGATGCGTCGTGGCATCCCAGCGCTCTATAAAAAGTGGTCTGTAAATGACGCAATATTAGCTGGAGACGCTATGATTGCACTGGCGATAAATCTTGCTGCAGATTTTGGAGCAAAAATAATCAAAACTGTGTCTCAAAGCGCGCTAGAACTTTGCGATGGTGAACATATGGACACTTCTCTTTCATTAAGCACAATCACCGAAGAAGAATATTTCTTAAAGATAAGGAAGAAGTCAGCTTCCCTTTTTAAAGCTACAACCTATTGCGGAGCTTTGGCAGGCAGTGGATCCGCCACCGAAGTCGAGTCTCTAGCCGCGTTTGGTGAGAACTTTGGGATAGCCTATCAGCTTAGAGACGATCTCTTAGACATGACGATTACGGGAGGATTCGTTCCGAAAGACCTCAAAAGTGGGCGAGTCACACTTCCCTTGATTCACTTGTACAAAGTAAGCGATTTTGTTCAAAGAGAAAAGCTGGAAAACGACCTTCAAATTTTAATGAGCGAAAATCGCGCCGCTAAAAACGCCGCTGTTGAAAGGGTTTCACATAGCCTCGAAACAGTCAAATCGTTTACATATTGTGAACGAAAAATAAACCAGTATATAAAGCAATCAATTAACAGCCTTAAGCCTCTCAGGGACACTGAATTTAAAGCTTACTTCATCCAAGTGACAAAGTTGTTAAGACTGATCAACAATGCGCCCTCTTAGATACATTTTTGACGCAAAAAACTGGAAATGATAAAAAACAAAAATTTGGAATTTAAAATAAAAATAGAAAAAAATATCAATTGGTTTATTACATGTATGACACGAAGTGAGAGCATTGCGTGAAGCTGACGCTTATAGAGCTTTGTCGAGTAAACCGAGACTTGAAATATTGAGGTTGCTGTACCGAAAACCGCTGAGTGTTGAGGATATAGCGAAATCGCTGAAACTTCAACCAATAACTGTTCGCCATCACCTGCAATCTTTAGAGGAAGCTGGCTTTATAGAAAAAAGTGAACAAAGAGAAGGGGTTGTCGGAAGACCTAAAATCTATTATTCAATAGCTAAAAAACCGAAGATTGTTGGTTTTCCAAGGCGCCGCTACTTAAACCTCTCTAACTTTCTAGTAAACACCCTGAACTTTGCACTTGGTACAAATAGAGCTAAGAAACTTCTTAAGAAGGTTGGAATGGATATGGGCGAGAACACCGTTAAGAAACTGGAATTAGAACATAACATAAAAGAATGGTCACCAAAAGCGTATGAAGAAGTCTTCATTAAACACTACCTTAAAGAATCCGGTGCGGAACCTGAAATTGTCGAGATTAGCGACAAGAAAATCATTTATCGCCTACATAACTGCCATTTCTTTGAAATGGCCATAAAAATGCCTGAAATGATGTGTGATGCCCTTCACGACAGCTTTCATGAAGGCGCATCGAAAGCTATGGGTAAGAAAGTGAAGATAAGTCGAGCAACGTGTATGGCGCATGGCGACTCCTATTGTGAACATGCTTGCGAATGGCAGACTTAACTTTGTCTTCCAAACGCTTCCCTATTGGGTGCATATAATAAAAGCACCTGTGAACGCAATATCTAAATTAGAAACAAAAAGAAGTTATGTCTAGGGTGGGCGGGAGTGAAGAAACCATACTTTAAGTCAAAGTGTGGTAAAGATTTACTCTTAATATAATCCGATGAAGTTTTGGAGACATACTTCATGCAAGGGGCTCTTATCTTAGCCGGTGGCAAGAGCAGGAGAATCAAAGGGAACAAGGCATTGATAAAGCTGGGAGACAAGCCGTTACTTTTGCATGTGGTAGAGAAAGTCTTGGGGCTGACTCATGAAACTGTAGTTGTCATTGGAAAAAACAATGAAATAAGCAATTACACCACTTTTCTTCCATCAAAAGTCACAGTATTAAAAGACACAGTGGAGGGAAAAGGCCCTCTAGTTGGCATCTTAACCGGGATGCAAGAAATGCGTTCTGAACATACAGTGATTTTACCATGCGATTCACCCTTCATCCAAAAGGAAGTTATAAGATATCTGTTTAAGAAAGCTCAAGGAGCGGATGCAGCGATTCCACAGTGGCCTAACGGCAACATTGAACCTCTTCACGCTGTCTACAGAATCTCCTCATCCATTCCTGCCGCTGAAACCGCATTAAGAAAAGATGAGCTGCTCATTGTGGATATGATTAAGCGATTAGATAAAGTAGTTTACGTGAATACTGAGGAACTTAAAGAATTCGATCAAAAACTAATTTCTTTCTTCAACATAAACAACCAAGAAGATTTAATGGTCGCCAGAAAATTAAAATCAAAAATGTAGGGAATCTTCATTAATCCAGAACCTCTTTCTTAACCAACTTAAGAAGTTTTTCTCCTTGATCCTTAAGGTTAATTATAGGCGTTGATATTTCTGCAAGAACGAGTTTTTGTTGAGTGATTGATCCTGTGATCGCAAGTATAGGCTCGACAGTTCCTTCAAGGGTTCTTCTTAGGTCTTCCTCATTTTTTGCTGTGATGACTTTGAAAATGTCCGATCTTTTAGCGGTCAACGAGTGAAAACCCTCGATGATGAGTAAATCTANNTCCAAATTATTATAGAAAGCCTCTCCCTTCTTTATTATGGCAGTTTCCCTTGGCGCTACGGTCACAACTATTTTGGCACCAGCCTGTGAGTGTCTCCAAGTGTCTTTTCCTTTTACGTCTATGGAAAAGCCAGAATGGTGCACATGCTTGATAGTTCCTATTTTTAAACCTTCTTTTGAAAAGTGAGAAATCAAGTATTCAATCAAGGTGGTTTTCCCGGATTTAGAAGTTCCCACCACCGCTATTATAGGGACCATTCAAACCACCATTCATGCTAAGAGGGCATTAGATGCGTAAACTCGTATCAGTCATACAGAACAACTTGTTTAATAAATTCTTTTGTCATGCACACGATCAAAAAAAAATCTACCTATTCAGCTTGCCTCAGGTTTCAAGGAAGTTCTAAAGAGACTGTTGACTTTGGCAGTTGCTCAACGTGTTGCAGCACATCTCACATTTGCATCATCATTTTAACACAAAAAACAGATGAGTATTCTTATAGCTTTAAAGTAGATGCGTGCACGCAATACTTTCTTATTGCATTTTTGTTTTAGGGAGCCTTCTTTGTCTAACTCAAAAGATTTATAACAGTGTTATAGCATAATTTATTCTCTATGTCCACAACACAAATTAAATTAAAATATTTCGGTCAAACGAAGATAAATATCATAAAAACGGCGAAAAACGTTACGCTTAAGTTTATGTTTGTGTAAATGTTTTGATTCTAAACGAAAAGGCCAAGCGTGATCAAAATGAGCATAAAGGAAAAAGTCGAGGTTGAAATTAAAGAAACCTTAAAATCTTCTGATTTCGACCCGGATTTTCCAAGAGAAATAATGAGTCATCATGGCGGAGAAAAGCTGTCTCTATGTTATCAGTGCGGAACCTGTGCAGGAAGCTGTCCTTCGGGAAAACTCACTGACATGTTCAAAATTCGTAATTTAATTAAAATGTCTCTACTGGGAATGAGGAAAGAGGTTCTCTCAAGCGATGCGATATGGCTTTGCGCTTCTTGTTACGCTTGCCAAGAACGCTGTCCCCAAGGGATCGAGATAGCTGATTTGATGCTGGCTATTAGAAACATAGCTATTAGGGAAGGTTATGGTGCTAAGGGTACGATAGCACAGGGAGCAGCTTTGATAGAAGATGGTCGTTTAGTAAAAATGACGAGTCTAACAGAAAAAAAACGAGTCACTTATGGACTTCCACCCGCGCCTTCCACTGGAGTAGAAGCCGTAAAGAAGATTGCAAAAGCTACAGGTTTTGACGAGCTCATAGAAAAACTCAGGAGTAACGAGAAATGAAATTCGCTCTGTTTCTAGGATGCGTAATACCTGCGAGAGAGCCAGGTTACGAGATGGCAACAAGAATCGTAGCCATGAAATTGGATATTGAATTAGTTGACTTGGAAGGAGCGACTTGTTGCGGCACGATTCCCATCGAGTCGCTTGATTTCAAAACTAGCACAGCAATAGGAGCGTACAACATTTGCTTGGCAGAAGAAATGGACCTTGACTTAATGACTTTGTGTAGCGGATGTTTTCAGCTTCTGCGTAAAGTGAATGTAGAACTCAAGGAAGATAAGAAGTTAAGGGCTGAAACAAACAAGATTCTTTCTGAAGTCGGTAAAGAATACAAAGGCTCGAAGGTCGTGAAAAACTTTCTCGAAGTTTTGCATAACGACCTTGGCATCGAAAAAGTAAAGGAACACGTCTCCAAACCTCTAAAGGGGTTGAAAGTTGCAACCTATTATGGTTGTCACCTTTTGGCGCCTAGCGCGACCTTGAAGCTTGACAACCCGTTACGTCCTCACTTGTTTGATGACTTGGTTGAAGCCACAGGAGCTGAAAGTGTTCCATATTCAGAAAAAATGAGGTGTTGTGGGGGTTTATTGAGGGGANNTGTCCCATACTCAGAAAAAATGCAGTGTTGTGGAGGTCTATTGAGGGGAGTAAGCGACGAACTTGGGCTCAAACTGGCGAGGAACAAGTTTTTCAACATTTCACAGGCTCAAGCAGACTGCGTTACGACTGTTTGCCCCTTCTGCTTCATCCAATTCGAAATAGGGCAACTCGAGGTTAGGAGACAGTTTAACGAGACATATAACATTCCTATAGTTCATTACCCTCAGCTGTTAGGTCTTGCCATGGGCATGGGACCACGAGAGCTTGGTCTTCACACTCATAAGATTAAAACTGAAGATTTGTTGAAAAAAGTATGAACGGGGAAAGTGCAATGGAAGAGAAACCGAGAATCGGCGTGTACGTTTGCCATTGTGGACTAAACATAGCTGGAGTTGTGGACGTCAAAAAAGTTGCGGAATACGCCAGCTCTCTTCCTGACGTAGTCATCGCCAAGGATTATAGGTACTGTTGTTCTGATCCAGGTCAAGATTTGATTAAAAAAGACATTGAAGAATACAAGCTCAATAGAGTTGTCGTTGCTGCGTGTTCGCCGAACATGCACGAACCGACTTTCAGAAGGGTTTTGGAAGAGTCGGGAGTAAATCCTTACTTATTTGAAATGGCGAACATTAGGGAGCACTGTTCATGGGTTCATAGAGATGAGCCTGAAAGAGCTACAGAAAAGGCGATGGCTATAGTGGCGATGGCTGTATCCAAAGCTCGGCTTTTGAATCCTCTAGAAATTAAAGAAGTTAAGGCTTTGAAAAAAGTGCTTGTTATCGGCGGAGGCATCTCTGGAATAAACGCTGCTATAGATTTAGCGGAAATGGGATTCAAAGTATACCTTGTTGAAAAAAACGAAAGCATCGGCGGCAAGATGTCACAGTTGGACAAAACTTTTCCAACACTAGATTGTTCAACTTGTGTGTTAGGTCCTAAGATGGTGGAATGCGGGCGGCATCCTAACATCGAAATCATATCTTACGCTGAAGTTATGGGCGTTGAGGGTTACGTTGGAAACTTCAAGGTGAAAGTTCTGAAGAAACCGCGATATGTGATAGCTAATAACTGCACTGCTTGTGGCGAGTGTTCAGATGTCTGTCCAATAGAGATTCCTAACGAATGGAACATGAACATGAGCGTTAGAAAAGTAATATCAATTCCCTTTGACTACGCGGTTCCCCTAATTTATACAATAAACAGAGACCATTGCATCGAATGTTACAAGTGTGTGGATGCATGTGGTCCGCGAAGAGCCATATACTTTGATCAAAAACCTGAAGAAATTGAACTAGAAGTAGGCGCAATAATTGCCGCGATCGGCTATGACGCGTATGACCCAACTATAGATGAAGAGTATGGTTACGGAGTTTATCCTAACGTCATAACTGGATTAGAAATGGAGCGGTTGCTTAGCGCTGCTGGCCCCACTGGCGGAGTAGTCAATCGTCCTTCTGACTTAAAAGAGCCAAAACGCATAGCTTTTATTCAATGCGTAGGATCAAGAAGCTTACGTAGGAACCCATACTGTTCACGAGTCTGTTGCATGTACTCCATAAAGCATGCTCGACAATTGAAAGAAAAACATCCTGAAATGGACGTTGCCATTTATTACATGGACATAAGGGCGTTTGGAAAGGGATTTGAAGAATTCTACGAACAAGCAGCACGTGAATATAAAGTTAATTTTATTCGAGGACGAGTATCCGAAATTACAGAAGACCCCAAAACACACAATTTGACTATACACGCTGAAGACACTTTCCTAGGCAGACCAGTGAAGTTGGAGTACGACATGGTGGTGCTCGCCATAGGACTTGAACCAGCCGCCTCCACTGAAAAAATAGCAGAAATTCTGAGAATTTCAAGGAGCCCAGACAAATTCCTTCAGGAAGCCCACCCAAAACTTCGGCCCGTAGACACACTATCTGCAGGTATATTCATAGCAGGTACCGCTCAAGGTCCAAAGGACATACCTGACAGCGTGGCGCAAGCAAAAGCTGCCGCATCCAGCGCAGCAGCACTTCTTTCTAAAGGAAAGATTAGAGTAGAGTCAATGATTGTGTCTGTCAATGAAGATCTCTGCACTGGATGTGCTAAATGTGTGGATATCTGTCCGTTCCAAGCGCTTTCTTTAGATGAGACTAAAGGTGTGGCAAAGGTGCTTGAAGCAAAATGCACTGGATGTGGCTCCTGTGCTTCAACATGTCCCGTTGGAGCGATGCAGCTTAAACATTTCAAGGATGAACAAATCTTAGCTATGGTAGAAAGCGTGATTCCAGCTTAAAACAAAGGAGGAACGCGTTACGCCAGAGTTTGAACCCAACATCTTAGCCTTCTGCTGCAATTATTGTACTTACCGAGCAGCGGATTTAGCTGGAACAAGCAGGATGCAGTATCCACCTAACGTAAGGTTAATTAGACTTCCTTGTTCTGGCAAAGTTGACATAACTTACATATTGCGAGCTTTTGAAACCGGAGCCGACGGCGTAATTGTAGCAGGCTGCTTGAAAGGGGGTTGCCATTTCGTGGAAGGCAACCTTCAAGCTGAGAAGCGGGTTCAATTCGCCAAAACTCTTTTAGATGCCATAGGAATTGGGGGAGAAAGACTTGAAATGTTCTTCTTCTCCTCATCAATGGCACCAAGGTTCGTTGAAATTGTCAAAGAAATGACTGAAAAAATACGTAAGCTTGGGCCGTCACCTGCCAAAAAGTTAAGATTAACAGATAAAACCCCAGACACCAGCAAACGAGAGTTTCTTTACAACATGCTTAAAAATTTGGCTCAAAAAACCCCTGAAAAACCAATCCCAGTTCCAGAAGGACTTGAGGAGTTTGGTAGGATAGAATGCGACCTCAGAAATTGCATTGGATGTAAAAGATGTGGCGAAGTTTGTCCAGAAGAAGCAATCGATTTTACCAGAGAATTTGATCTCCCAACAATTCTGCAAACTGTTAAAGGGAATGAAGAGGGAAAAACTACAAAACGATATCATCTGTATGAAACTTTAGCTAAACTTGCAGTGAAGCCGCCGTCTAAAGCTATCTTGGCTCCAGAGGGAATGGATGAGTTTTGCAATTTACAATATCACCCTAGAAAATGTGTGGTATGCGAAAAATGTGTTCAAATTTGCCCCGAGAAAGTAATAAGCATTGTAAAAGAAGTGGATCTTCCAGCAATTCTCGGTTAAAAAGTGCTATACGCTAGGTTTTCGCTAGAGAACAGCTACACTAATCAGAGCTTCCAGCTGCCCCAGTTTTCCTGATAGACCCAAGTTCTCTTAACTCATTCACCAAGGATTTCGTTGCTTCAGAAAACTCTGTTGGATCAGCTGCACAGACGGGAACCATTTGTATTCGTTTGCTGCTTAAGCCTATTTCGTCCAAAATTTCTTTTGCAAATGTTACGGCTTCGGTTGCGTAAACGTTTCCTTTTAAGAATTGGCAATTGTGACGTAAGCATCCAACTAGAAGAAGCCCGTCTGCTCCCAACTCGAAAGCTTTGAAAATGTGATAGAGAGAAATCCATCCTAGACACGGCACTCTCATAGGCAACACATTCACAGGATAGGACATTCCGCCCATACCTGTGAGGTCAACCGTCGCGTAACCACATTCATCGCAACAGAAAGCTACAACTTTAGGCGACATTGAGCCACCATTTCCAGAAAGCAACCCGGAAATTTGACTTGCATATTGTTCATCCGTCCAGTAAGGAAGCTGGATGGCTCCTGTTGGACATCGGTCAGCACACGCTCCACATCTTTCACACAAAAGCTCATTGATCTCCGCCACCATGTTGACAGGAGGCCTGTCTTTCGCTTCCACCATCTGAGCAGCGTCGTAGGGGCAAACGTCAACACATAGCTCACAGCCGTCACAGTCCTCCTCGTTGACAACAGCAATGTCTAAGGGTTTCGTAATTTTGTCTTTTGTAAGATCGAGAATGGCTCTGAACGCTGCAGCTTCAGCTTGGTTAATTGATTCTGGTATGTCTTTTGGACCCTGAGCGCCTCCGCAGACGTATATGCCTTTAGTTGAAGTGTCAATGTTTTTGAGTTTCGGATAGATTTCTTTAATGAAACCGTAGTCGTCTAAGTTGATGTCCAACAGTTTTGCAAGTTCGCCACTACCAGCTGTTGGTCTGAGAGCAACTGCAAAAACAACCATGTCTGCCTCTAGTTCTAATGGTTTGTTAAGTTGGGTGTCCTCAACCTCTACTAGTAGTTTGCCAGTTTTTAGATCTTTTGTGATTTCAGAAGGTTTTCCTCGAATAAATTTTACGCCAAGTTTTCTAGCCTTTGAGTAGTATCCCTCATAACCTTTTCCTAGGGTTCGAATGTCTATGTAACAGAGGTACACATCAACGTCTTGTCCGTATTCCTCTTTAATATGTATGGCATGTTTTAAGGCGAAAGAACAGCAAATCTTTGAACAATATGGGTTGGTAGTTTCATCTCTTGACCCTACACACTGAAGCATCACAACGCTCTTCGGTGCTTCGCCACTCGACGGCTTAACCAGTTTTCCTTCCGTGGGACCATACGGATCTAAGATTCTGGCGAGTTGCAACTGAGTTATTATATCTGGATAAACACCGTATTTGTACTGCTTAATCCCAGACGGGTCATATTCCTGAAAGCCTGTGGCAACGATGATGGAGCCAACGTTTAACGTATTTTCTTTTTCCTTGTCTTTAAGATCAACGGCATTTGTTGGACAGATTTTTACGCATTCCCCGCATTTGTTACAGTGTTCCCAATCTACGACGTAGACTGGCGGAGTGGCATTGGGATACGGTAAGTAGATTGCCTTACGTTTGCTGAGGCCATAATTCATTTCGTCAGCAACTTCAACAGGACAAACCTCAGCACATTTTCCACAATTGATGCAGAGTTTTTCTTTAACTCCTCTTGGATAAGAGGCAACTTTTACTTCAAAATTACCAAAAGACCCCTTAAACTCTTTAACTTCAGATAAAGTGTAAAGTTTTAGATTGGGATGTTGAAGCAGTCCTGCCCTATAGAAGCATTTCCTGATGCCTCTAAGAGATTCTGGGGAAGATATACAAAAAGCTCCATCGTCAGAAGGAAACGCCAGTCCTAACTTAAGCGCGTTTCCACCTACAACAGGAGCTTTTTCCACTAAGTGAACTGGGAATCCGAAATCAGCTACATCTATGGCGGCTTGAAGCCCTGCAATGCCCGCTCCAATAACTAGAACAGATTTGTTGACTTTGAACCCTTTATTTTCAATTGGTTTGATCTTTCGGGCTCTCTCAACGGCGGCGGTGACAATTTTCTCAGCTTTTTCGTTTGCTCCTTTAGGATTATCTGTGTGAGGCCATGCACACTGCTCTCTTAGGTTAGCCATCTCTAAACAGTACGGGTTTAGTCCACTTTCCCTTAGGTAGTTTCTGAAGTGGATTTCATAGAGCTTTGGCGAACACGCAGCGATCACTATTCTGTTTGCGCCCTTGCGCACCAGATCGTCAACTTCTTTTCTCCCCTCCTCACCGCAAAGGAAGTCATGTCTTTTGACAAACTTCACGTCTTGCAGTTTTGACGCGAATTCGGTGAGATACTTGAAATCTAAGGTGCGAGAAACTGAACCCCCGCAGTCACAGAACACAATTCCCAAAGCCGATTTTTTCGTTGACATTTTTTGCACCTTTGAGTCTCATCCTAAATCTTTAGTACGTTTAAGTTTTTATCGCTCCTATCATTCTCTTGGCTGGCACAATGATTTTGTCCAATCCCAACTCCTTTGGGCTAAGACCTAAAGCCAGTCCAAGGAACTGCGTGAAATATAGGACTGGAATTCTAATGTTCAAGTCGTATCTGGAGTTGATGTCGCCTTGTTTCATGTCCAAATTAAGGTGGCAGAAAGGGCAAGCTGTCAGTATGCATTCTGCACCATACTCTTGCGCTTTTGACAGAATTCTTTTGCTCAGCTCTAACATGGCGTCTTCCTTGATCATTTGAAGTGCTCCGCCACAGCATCTTGTCTTATATTCTCGCCATTGAATAACTTCAGCACCCAACATAGTGGCAAGTTTATCTAATGATTGCGGATTTTCTGGATTATCAAACGTGCAAAAAGTTGGGGGTTTTAGAAACAAACAACCATAATACGGTGCAACCTTTAATCCATTATAAGGTCTCACCACTTTTTCTTTGATGAGGTCTACTACAGGACTCAAGGAAGGGTTCACCATAATCTCTAAGGGATGCCTCACTTGGATCGTTCCTTTATACTCAAGATCCATGGTTGCAAGCGCTTTGTTGACTTTTTCTTTGAGATCAGGTTTCTCTTTTAGCATTGCATTTACTCTTGCCAGAAAATGATAACAGGCGGCGCATGGCGCTAGTATATCCATGTTATCTTTTTCTGCAATAGCTAGGTTTCTTGCGGGAAGCGCAACCGATAAAAGCCGATCAACAGCATACGCGGCGGTGGCTCCGCAACAGTTCCAGTCCTCTAGTTCAACTAGTTCTATTCCAAGAACCTTGAATACGGCTTTAGTGGACATGTCATACTCTATACCAGTTGCATGGAGGGAACAGCCTGGAAAATAACCAAACTTCATATGTTAGCTCTCCTCCTTTTCCATCTGATCTATTTTTTTTATCATAGCCTTCAACTGTTTTATGGATTTTATCTTCTCTGGCCTTAGCTTGAGTTTTCCTCTTCTGAAAAGAGCGAGGCCTGAAGACATTTGCTTTGTTAGTTTCGTCAAACCAGTCTTTCGCGCAAAGTCTATGTACAATCCCGCTTCATGAACTCTTCCATACTTCTCCATGTTGTTGACCATAGACTTGTAGAGTGCTGGACCTTCCTTGATTTTCGCCTCAATTCCCTCTTTTATGGCTATGCTTTTTAGGGAGGCCATGATTTCTGGGATTTCTATTTCACGTGGGCATCTTGTAAAGCAGGTGTTGCATGAGGAACATAACCAGATTGTTGTGCTGTTCAGAACTTTTTCTCTCATGCCCAGTTGAACCATTCGCAGTATTTGCCTCGGCGTGTAGTCCATCATAAAGCTTACTGGACAGCCTCCGGAACAAACTCCACATTGATAACATGCATAAATATCGGCGTCTGATAACTTCTCAACTATCTTAGAGAAGTCTGGATCAAACTCTTCTCTCTTAATGACTCTTGATTCTACTGTCATTTGCTTCCATGCCCCAATTATTTAGAGTTATTTTAAGATGTGAGACCGAGATTTTAGGGTTTCGCCTTTTTTTATCATAAAAATAAAAATTAATATGCGACATCACCACAACCAACCTCACCTTCTCCTACGATCCTGCTAGCCTACTCCAAATCGTTGTAGCAACTTCGATGGAGAGACGCAGTTTCTGTTTAGCGAAAGTTCTTTGGAATTCAATCCAAATGCAACTCCTATAAGTTGAGTAAAGTAGAGTATGGGAAGGTCAATTTTAATGTCGAAGGCTGATTCTATGTCCTTTTGCTTCACGTCAAGGTTAAAGTGACACATGGGACAAGGCAAAACCATACAGTCGGCGCCAGCATCCTTCGCTTCAAGCAACAAATTCTTTGACATCTCCAACATAACTTTTTCCTCAGTAAATCCAAGCGAAGCCCC
>JABAOH010011683.1_pt4 | contig 20453 bp, 17 predicted proteins | sample 7062181 | NCBI WGS metagenome assembly JABAOH01 (sample SAMN14538630, study PRJNA623070) | marine sediment metagenome | biome: marine biome [ENVO:00000428]; feature: marine pelagic biome [ENVO:01000023]; material: deep marine sediment [ENVO:00002113]; isolation source: pool of 5 deep marine... | reverse complement strand
TAACGCCCGTTTTCGAGCCGGTACACGTCGAGCGCCGTGCCGAGCTCCTCGATCTGCAAGCGCGCCGTCTTGGTCTTCGACTCACCGACGTGCTTCATCACTTGCGGGCCGACGAGGCCGGCAAGCAGGGCGAGGATGACCAGCACCACCAGCAGCTCGAGCAGGGTGAAGCCGCGGCTGCGCGGTTCCGCGCCGCTGTCGGCTGATGGCTCCAGGCTGTGCTCGCGCCGTGTCATCGCTTGCCCCCTGCTGCCGCTACAGCGGCAGCTCGTTGATACTCAGAATCGCCACCAGGATCGACATGATGATGCCGGCGATCATCAAACCGAGACCGATGATCAGCGCCGGCTCGAGCAGCGCCAGCATGCGCTGTACGGCGTGTCCCACCTCGCGGTCGTAGACATCGGCGACACGCAACAACATCACATCGAGGCTGCCGGTCTCCTCGCCGACCTTGATCATTTGCAGCCCGAGCGCCGGGAACAGCCCGCTCGCCACCAGCTGGTCGGCCAGGCCGCGCCCTTGCTTGACGTTCTCGGCGGCCTGCGCGACTGCCTCGGCGAGCACGCCGTTCGACAGGCTCTCCCTGGCGATGGCCAGGCCGTTCAACAACGGCACGCCGTTGCCGAGCAAGGTGCCGAGGCTGCGGCACAGGCGCGCCATGTCGAGCTTGCGCACCAAATCGCCCAACAGCGGCAGGCGCAGCACGCGCCGGTGCCAGCGATAGCGCACGTGCGGGCGCGCGAGCTGCACGCGCACCAACAGCGCGGCGGCGGCGAGCAGCACGGCGAGCGCCCAGCCGTAACTGCGCAGCAGCTCGGCGGCGCCGATCACGATTTGCGTCGACACCGGCAACGCCTTTCCCATGTCGGCGAAGAGCTGCGTGAACTGCGGCACCACGTAGCTCAAAATGACGATCAGCGACACGCCGGCGACGGTCGCCAGAATGGCGGGGTAGATCAGCGCCGAGATGACGCTGTCGCGCAGCGCCTTGGCGCGATCGAGATAGTCGACCAGGCGTGCGAGACCGGCATCGAGCGCGCCCGCCGCCTCGGCGGCGCGGATCAAGCTGATGTAGAAACGCGAGAAGGTGCCGCCTTGCGCCTCCAGCGCCACCGACAACGCCGAGCCGCCGCGCACCGCTTGTTGCACCCGCAGCGTGAGCTCGCGCAGGCGCTTGTCGTCGGCGATGTCGATCATGATCTGCAGCGAGCGGTCGAGCGGCAGGCCGGCGTGCAGCAACGAAGAGAGCTCCTGCGTGAACAGCGCCACCTCGCGCCGCGCCAGCCGCCGCGGCCGCCGCAGGCTTTGACGCAGCAGCGCACCGAACCGGCGCGCGGCCACCGGCTCCGCACGAATGGGAATATGTCCCGACTCCTGAATGCGCGCGATCACGCCGGCCTGATCGGCGCTCTCCATCTCGCCTTCGAGCAACTGGCCTTCGGCCGACACGGCCTTGTAGTGATAAAGGGTCACGCGCTTCAGCTCTCGTAGGTCACTCGGATCACTTCTTCCAGTGTGGTGGTGCCCGCCACCGCTTTGCGCAGGCCGTCGTCATACATGGTGTGCATGCCCTGCTTGATCGCCTCGCGTTGCAAGCTCACCGCATCGGCGCGTTGCAGCACCAGTTGGCGAATGGGGTCGCTCATCACCATCAGCTCGAGGATGGCCGTGCGGCCGCGATAGCCGCTGCCGTTGCACTGCTCGCAACCTTGCGGGCGGTAGAGCCGCAGCCGGCTCGCGGATTTGATGCGGTCGAGCCCGGTCTTCTTGACCGTGGCCGCCAGCGGCTTGTAGGCCTGGCGGCACGCCGGACAGAGCACGCGCACCAGGCGCTGGGCGATAACGGCGTTCACGGTCGAGGTGAGCAAGTAGTCCTCCACGCCCATCTCTACCAGCCGCGTGACGCTGCTCGGCGCGTCGTTGGTGTGCAGGGTGGACAACACCAGGTGGCCGGTGAGCGCGGATTGCACGCAGATGCGCGCGGTCTCGAGATCGCGCATCTCGCCGACCATGATGACATCGGGATCCTGGCGCACGATCGAGCGCAGCGCGTTGGCGAATGTCAGCTCGATGGCGGGCTTGATTTGTATCTGATTGATGCCTTCGAGCTGGTACTCGACGGGATCCTCGACGGTGATGATCTTGCGTTCGGTCGTATTCAGGCGGTTCAGCACCGTGTACAGCGTGGTCGTCTTGCCGCTGCCGGTGGGACCGGTAACCAGGATCATGCCGTAGGGCAGCGTGAGCACGTCGAGAAAGGCCTCGAGCGTGTCGTCGGCGAATCCAAGCGTCGCGAAGTCGAGGGCCACGCTTTCCTTGTTCAACAGTCGCATCACGACGCTCTCGCCGTGCATCGTCGGCACGGTGGAGACGCGAATGTCGAGCTCGCGCCCTTGCACGCGCAAGCGGATGCGACCGTCCTGCGGCAGCCTGCGCTCGGCGATGTTGAGATTGGCCATCAGCTTCACGCGCGAGATCACCGCGGCGGTGAAATGCGCCGGCGGCGCTTCCATGTCCTGTAACACGCCGTCGATGCGATAGCGCACCTTGAGCCGGTCCTCAAAGGGCTCGATGTGCACATCGGAGGCGCTCATCTCGGTGGCGCGCTGGATGAGCAAGTTGACCATGCGCACCACCGGTGCCTCGCTGGCGAGATCTCTGAGCTGCGCGACGTCCTCTTCCGTCGCCTGCGCGTCGGCCTGCACGCTCGCGACGATCTCGCCCATGCGCGACTTGCCCTCGCCGTACAAGCGCTCGATGGCGGCGGTGATCTCGGACGGCACGCCGACCCAGCTGACGACGTCCTTGCCGCACGCCAGGCCGAGCGCGGAGGCGAAGTAGGTGTCTTGCGGATCGGCCATGGCCACCACCACTTTGTCTTCGTCCTCGGCGATGGGCACGGCGACGCGTTCCTTCAGGAACCGCACCGAGACGGGGTTGTTCGGGGGCGCGACGTCGGGGTAATCGGTCGAGTGGGCGAGCGGCAGGCCGAGCAGCTCGGCCAGGCTCTCCGCCATGTCGCGCTCGGACACCATACCGAGCTTGACGATCAGGCCGGGGAGGCTCTCGGCGGTGGACTGCTCGGCACGAATGCGCTTGAGGCGCACGAGATCGGCGTCCCGCAACCGGCCGCGTTCGTTCAGCAACGCCGTCAGGCGCTCGTCTCGCCCGGCTTCGGGTACTCCAGTGAAGCGATCGGCCGCTGTGCCTGTCATTTCCGGGTGCTCACCTGCCGCTGCATCGCGCCTTGTTGCCGAGGGTTTCATCGGGGTCATCCGGCCTCGCCGACAGTTGCCGACGCAGATGCTCGCCATGCGGGCCTGATTAAGGCACTAGCGGTATCCTCCCCCCTTATCCTGCATGAAGCGCCCGTTCCTGGTGTTCCTGGGTTCGCGCATCGACGACGGCGCGCGCACGCGGCCGGATCACGGCTCAAGGCTTTTCGATTTCAAAAACAGCTAACTCGCCCCCACCCCCACAGAAGAGAGTGCCTATTTAACGCACACACTCGCCGGAACGGCAAGGATTCGCCATTCCGTGGCCGACTACGTTGCGCCCGATCAGAGTGCTAATCAATGCGGGTTTTTCCCCATTTTTTGGCAGCGCACGCGGGGACCGTTCCGCACGCGCCTGCCCCGCCGGGCGGGGGCGCGAGCCGCTGAGCGGCGGGCACCCGGACCGGGTCTGGCCTGGCGTGAGCGCCGCGGATACACTCGTACTTTCCCGTATTATTCAGGAGTCCCGCGTGAATCTTTATCAGCGGCTGTGCGAGCGGCGGGACCAGCCGGTGCGGGTCGGCGTGATCGGCGCCGGCAAGTTTGCGTCGATGTTCTTTACACAGGCGCGGCACACGCCGGGGCTGCACATCCTGGGGGTGTGCGACCTCGATCCGGGGCGTGCGCGTGTTGCGTTGCAGCGCACGGGTTGGCCGGATGCGCAGATCGCCGCCACGACCTTCGACGAGGCCAGGCGCAGCGGCGCGACCCGGCTCACCGAGGACGCGGGGGCGCTGATCGGCGCCGACGGGATCGACGTCATCATCGACGCCACCGGCGACCCGCTGGCGGGGATCCGGCATGCCTTGGCCTGCATCGAGGCGCGCCGGCATATTATTATGGTCAACGTCGAGGCCGACGTGCTGGCGGGGCCGCTGCTGGCCGCGCGTGCGCGCGAGGCCGGTGTCGTCTACTCCATGGCCTACGGCGATCAGCCCGCGCTCATCGGCGAGCTGGTCGACTGGGCGCGCGCCACCGGCTTCGAGGTGGTCTGCGCCGGCAAGGGCACCAAGTACCTGCCCGGCTACCACGCCTCCACGCCCGACACCGTTTGGCAGCATTACGGACTGACGCCCGAGCGCGCCGCGCGCGGCGGCATGAACCCGAAGATGTTCAACTCCTTCCTCGACGGCACCAAGTCGGCCATCGAGATGGCGGCCGTGGCCAACGCCACGGGCCTGGCGCCGCCCGCCGAGGGTCTGCAGTTTCCGCCGTGCGGCGTCGATGCCTTGCCGCAGGTGCTGAAGCCGCAGTCGGCGGGTGGCGTGCTGGCGCGCACGGGCATGGTCGAAGTGATCTCCTCGCAAAACCGCGACGGCAGCCCGGTCGCGCGCGACCTGCGCTGGGGGGTCTATGTCACCTTCGCGGCCGCAAGCGATTATGCCGCGCAATGCTTCAGCGAGTACGGGCTCGTCACCGACGACAGCGGCCGTTACTCGGCGCTTTACCGCCCGTTTCACCTGATCGGGCTCGAGCTCGGCATCAGTGTCGCCTTGGCCGCGTTGCAGGGCGAGGCCACCGGCTCGGCCGCGGCGTTCGTCGGCGACGTGGTCGCCACCGCCAAGCGCGATCTGCGTGCCGGCGAAACGCTCGACGGCGAAGGCGGCTACACGGTGTGGGGACGGCTGATGCCGGCGGCCGATTCGCTCGCGCTCGGCGGGCTGCCGATCGGTCTGGCCCATGGCGTGAAACTGAAGACGGCGATCGCCGCGAATCAGCCGATCCGCTGGCGTGACGTCGAGGCCGACGACACCTTGCAGGCGGTGCGCGTGCGCCGCGAGATGGAGCATGCGTTTCGCCCTGACGCCGCAGCGGGTATGAAAGTCACGGGCTAGCACCCATGCACAACTATCTCGCGCCCCGCGATAAGAAACTGATTGCGCAACTCGGCGCCGTAGCGGTGCTTTCGCTGATCAGCGTTTATCTGGTCGGGCGCTATGCAGAGTCCGTCTTCCTGCGAGCTGAATCAGAGGCGGCATCCGTACGCATGGCGAGTTTCGTTCGTCAGAACTTGTCAGATCTCGACCACATTCTTGCAGGTGAACCGATCACGAAAGCGGACCAGATCTTGTTTCAACACGCCGCGCGTATGGGCGGTGTCTTTCGCTACAAACTCTACAACGCCGACGGGAAAATTGTTTACGCGTCGCGCCCCGACGACATCGGTAAACACGTCAGCGAACCTTATTTTGACACTATCGTGCGCCAGGGAGAAAGCTACTTCAACATCAGCTATCGACCCATCGGCACCACCGCCTATACGGATGAACTCGGTACGCCGTATGAGAAAGGTGTTGTTTTAGTGAGTGAACGTTACGTCCCCATCGTGGATGAGGGGATTTTCAAGGGCGCGCTTGAAGTCTACATCGACATGACGCCTTTAATGACACGACTGCGCGGGGTGACGTTGGCGGCGTTGACCGGTGTGCTGCTGCTATTGCTTATCGTCGGTATTGTTTGCGGTGTTTTCATCCACCGTAACCTCGTGGAACGGCGACAGCGGATGGAGGAACTTGAAACCGCACGACAAAGAGCGGAGAGCCTGACGCTCAAGTTGGGGGAGGCGGCGGCGCGTACAGAGGCGATCATCAACAATGTGGTCGATGGCATTATCACCGTGGATCAATCGGGCATTATCGAATCCTTCAATCCGACTGCGGAGCGTGTATTCGGCTATTCGGCAGCGGAGGTCATCGGCAAAGAATTCACCCTGCTGTTGGATCAAAACAGCCACCATGAGTACATCGACTATCTCGAACGTCATCGTAAGGGAGAGATACAGTCCGGCGCACGGCAGCAATATGAAGAGTTTGGAAAGCGCAAGGACGGGACGACGTTTCCGGCGGAGCTCGTCTCGAGCGAGCTCGTCATTGGCCAGCGCCGGTTGCTCGTGCACCTGGCACGCGATATCAGTGAGCGCAAACGTGCAGAGGCACGCTTGCGTTTGGCCGCTAGCGTATTCGAGAACACGACCGAAGGCATCATGATCACCGATCAGAATGGGGCGATCCAATCCGTCAACCCAGCCTTCACGGCCATCACGGGCTATCGCCCCGACGAGGTGATCGGCGAGAACCCGCGCATTCTGCAATCGGGAAAGCAGCGTAAAGAGTTTTACGAAAAGATGTGGGCGTCGATCGTGGGCACCGGTCACTGGCAAGGCGAGATCTACAACCGGCGCAAGAACAAAGAGATTTACCCGCAGTGGCTCAACATCAGCGCCATCAAGGATCAGCGTGGCCGCACGACGAACTACGTCGGCGTGACCTGGGATATCAGCGAGCTCAAGGCATCGCAGAAAATGAAAGATGAATTCATTGCCACAGTGAGCCACGAGCTGCGCACACCTCTGAGCTCCATTCATGGCTCGTTGGGTCTGATCGCCGCAGGCGCCGCGGGTCGGATTTCCGCACAAGCCAAAAACCTGGCCCAGATCGCGTATAACAACAGCGAGCGGCTGGTTCGCCTGATCAACGACATTCTCGACCTCGGGAAGATGGAGGCGGACAGGATGCAATTCCATCTGCGGCCGCTCGACATCAGCTCGCTGGTCACGCAAGCGGTCGAGAGCGATCAGGCTTTTGCGACACAGCACGACGTCGAGCTTGTGATCGAGCGGGTCTTACCCGGCGCCCTGGTCGTTGGCGACAGTGATCGCTTGCTTCAGGTGCTGACTAACCTCTTGTCGAACGCGATCAAATACTCCCCGCCCGAGAGTCAGGTTAGGGTGTCCGTATCGCGTGACGCGGAAATGGTTCGCGTTGCCGTGACGGACCGAGGACCTGGCATACCGGAGACGTTTCGCGACAAGGTGTTCAGGAAATTTGCACAGGCCGACGCCTCGGATGCGCGTGAGAAAGGAGGCACGGGCCTCGGCTTGAGCATATGCAAACTCATCATCGACCGGCTGGGTGGACATATCGGTTTCCGCTCCGACCCTGATGTAGCAACTACGTTCTACTTTGAGCTGCCGGAACTGTCTGAAGAGGCAAGGCAGTCGGAAAGACCGGCAGAGCGGGCTGCCCATCACACGGATGATCGAATACCGTAACGCGTAGTCAGGTGAGCTGATGAACTCAGAGTTAAATCAGCAACTCGCCCGTATTCTCTATGTCGAGGACGAGCCCGACATCCGCGAAATAGTCAGGCTGTCGCTGGAGAACGTCGGCAAGTTCAAGGTGGCGGTATGCGATTCAGGCAAAGCCGCCATCGAAGTGGCGCCCTCATTCAAACCCGACCTGGTGCTGCTGGATATCATGATGCCGGATATGGACGGGACGCGTACCTTGCAGGCGCTGCGCGCGTTGCCGCAAACGGCACGGACACCCGTGATATTCTTTACCGCTAAAGTGCAACCGGGTGATCTTGAGCAGTACAGACAATTGGGGGCGCTGGATGTGATCTTTAAGCCGTTCGACCCCATGCGCCTGCCGGCGGACATCAAGCGTATATGGGCTCGACATTTTGAACGATCCGATTAAGCTTGTGCAGCAAGAGTTCGCGCGGTTGTCCAAGGGTTACGCGCGTGAGCTACCCAAACGCGTACTCGACATGGAGACCGCGCTGCAAGAGTTCCTGGCGGCACCCATTGCAGGCGAGACAATGGACAAGCTCAGGCGCCAGGTGCATCAATTGAAGGGCTCGGGCGCTACGTTCGGCTTCGGCGACATCACGCGCGTGGCGCGCACCTTCGAGGCCCTGCTGGATGCGCTAGCGCGGCAGGCGGCACCACCCAGCCCCGAGCAGCGGGCGCAACTGAGCCGGCTGACGACCGAGCTGCGTACCTTGGCCGAGCGAGCGCGACGCAGCGCCTAGGATCCATCATGTACGTCTTGCTCGTCGAAGACGACCCGCAAATCCTGGAACTGCTGAAGACTTATTTCGAAGCCAAAGGCTACCGGGTAAGCACGGCAACTGACGGTGTGGAGGCGCTGGAGCGTTTTCGCGCGTTGGCGCCGGACCTGATACTGCTCGACATTGGTCTGCCGCGCCTGGACGGGTGGGGCGTGCTCGAGGCGCTGCGTTCCACGAACGACACGGTACCAGTGATCGTGTTGACCGCCCGCGATGACAGCGAGGACGTGGTCAAGGGCCTGTCGCTCGGCGCCGACGACTATTTGCGCAAGCCGTTCCAAGTCCGNNTTCGCCGCATTGAGAAGGGGACACCGACCGACATTCTGCAGGCCGGCGTCATCGTGCTTGACGATCGCACCAAACAGGTGACGGTTGCGGGTGAAGCGGTTGCGCTGTCCCCCAAGGAGTACGAGTTACTCAAGCTGCTGGCGAGCGATCCCGGGCGCGTGTTCTCCAATGAGGAGATCATCGTGCGCTTATGGCCCGGCAGCACGCGCGCCGATGCGAGTGATGTCAAACAATACGTGCACCTCCTGCGCGGAAAGTTGGAAAAGCCCGGAGCCGCTACCTGCATCGAAACGATCAAGGGCTTTGGCTACAAGCTTGCCACCTGAATTGGTAACCGCTCGCTAAACAGTCCAGGTGGCAGGCACCACCATTCTGGAGGGAGTACTGGCATCCAAGTAGCCCTGAACGTTGAAGTCAACGAGAAGCTCGCCCTCTGTCATGAGGGGGACCCTTTGCGTAACGCAAGCGCAGGAACCCCCAGCACAATAATAACTGCCCCTTTCCATCCTCCACGCCCGGGCATGGAGGATGGTTTCAATACAGGACCGGCACGATCGGTCCTGTTTTCTTAGCGGCAACCCATTCGACTTGCCGACCCTCTTCCCACCTCCCTCGCCCACCGGTGACTTCGATCCGTCAGCGCCGATCCTGGTTGCGGAGGGGCCCCCTGCGTACGGCCGGTTTTCACCTGGCTTTGACCTAGGGACCACCTCGCTTCTATGTCGCCGAACGGACGACTGGGATATTTTTCCCATCGTAGAGCATCATCCTATCGCAGGCCGGTAGGGACGCTATCGCCAAGTAAGCAAAGATATGGAATCGCCACTATGAATGAATCGACACATGATCTGACACTCATCGAAATGGGTTTCGAGCATCCACGCAGTGCCCATGTCGCCCCACTTAGCACGACCCGCCTCGCGCAGGCGAAGCTCGCCTACACCCCCCGCCGCGTACCTGTGGGTCAGATGGCAACCCTGCTGAGTGGGGACCTGAAACCTCGTGCCGGCGATCTAGTGCTGGCGCGCGTCACACGAACTCGGCAACACGGTCGCCTCGAGCTCGCCAGCGGGCGCCGGGCCAGCCTGTACGAGGGCGACGATATCATCGTCTGCTATGGCAACCGCTACGCCCCCGACCAATTCGAGGCCCTGGTGCCCGCCAACCTGGGACCGTGTCATCTCGTCGCCGCCGGTGGGATTGCCGCACGCATGCTGTGCAAGCACAGCAAGATCAAGGCGCCGACCGAGATCACTCCGGTCGGTCTAATTGGCGACCACCGCGGTCGACGCCTCAACCTCGCCGACTGGACGGTGGCGCGGAAAGGGGATCGACATCCCAGGCCGCTCACGGTCGCGGTGGTCGGCACGTCGATGAACGCCGGCAAGACGACCTCGGCCGCCTACCTCGCACGGGGGCTGGCGCGTTCAGGACTGAAGGTCGGCGCCGCGAAGATAACTGGAACGGGGGCAGGCGGCGACGTCTGGGCCATGAAGGACGCAGGCGTTCATGAAGCGGTCGACTTTACCGACGCCGGCCTCGCATCGACCTATTGCGCGCCAGCAAAGCAGGTCCAAGAAATCGCGACGACTCTAATCAATCATTTGCAGGCCGGCGGCGCGGAAGCGATCGTGCTTGAGTTGGCTGACGGATTGTTCCAGCAGGAAACCGCTGCGCTAATCAAAGCGCCGTGTTTCACCAGCAGGATCGACGGCATCGTATTCGCTGCCGCCGACGCCATGGGCGCCGCAGCGGGCGTGCAATGGCTGCAACGCTACGGCATCAACGTGCTTGGTGTCAGCGGCGTGTTGACGGCCTCGCCGCTTGCCATCCGCGAAACCGAGGAGGCCGTAGACCTGCCCGTTCTAGACAAGGACGCCCTGATGGAACCCGGCGCCGTTGCCAACCTTGCGCGGCAGTCACCGAGCTGGGCTACGGCCGAGGCCGTCTGATGACTATGCCACTGTTACTGAAGGGACGACGGGTCACACTGCTTGCACGACTGATTGGCAACGGCGTCACTCAGGCCGGCGCAGCCATCGGCACGGCATTCCTGATTCAGCTCGGGTTCGACCAACTAATCACCGCAGGTGGAAAATTCGATCCCCTGTTGCTATGGGTCGGCGCGGGTCTGATCGGCACCGCCGCTGTCAGCGCCTGCCTGCGTATGTTCGAGCGCGTGGACGCAGAACATCTGGGGCAGGACTATGTGTGCGAGGTGCGCATAGCGCTTTTCGATCGACTCAGCATGCTGGCACCGCGCATGCTGCAAAAACGCAAGCAAGGCAGCCTGATGCTGCGCTTCGTCGGCGACCTGACGGCACTGCGTCAATGGGTAAGCCTGGGATACGCCCGCCTAGTCGTCGCCGGTGTCATGGCTGCGGGTGTCCTGCTCGCGCTGGCGATGCTCAACACTGTGCTCGCTGCAGGAGCGAGCATTGTTCTGTTCGCTGGTGCAGTGACGAACCTGCTGGCCGGCAAACAAATAGAAGGCGCCGTGGTGGAGGCGCGTCGACGTCGTTCCCAGCTCGCCGCCAACGTAAGCGAGAAGATCGCTTCAATGGCCGTCGTACAGCTATTCGGCCAGGCGCGCCGGGAGCGCCGTCGCGTCGGCCGTCAGAGCCGGCGCCTCAAACAAGCGATGATTGCGCGCGCCCAGGTGACCGGCAAACTGCGTGCAATCGCCGAGGGAACGGCGGCAGTTGCCACCGCGAGCACGTTGCTTCTAGGGGTCAACGAGGTGGCTGCCGGGCGGGCGACCCCGGGCGCTATTGTGGCCGCGATGGCGGTGGTTGCGCTGCTGGCGCCCTCACTGCGTGATCTCGGCCGCACCTACGAGTACTGGCACTATGCCCGTGTGTCCCGCAGAAAGATCCTAGAGTTTCTGGACATGCCGGCGCACTTCGGGCGGGCCAAGGACGCCACACCACTGACAAAAGGCGCCGGGCAGCTCGTGTTTGACAAGGTCACGGTCATCGGCGCCCTGCGAAACTTCAGTGCCGTTGCCGAGCCAGGACAGGTCGTGGCGGTGGTCGGCCCTAACGGCGCCGGCAAATCCACGCTGCTGTCATTGGCCGCGCGCTTCATCGATCCCGATCACGGTGAAGTACGAATCAACGGCGTCAATGTTGCCGACTGTGAGCTCGGCTCGGTCCGGCGCGCGGTGGGCATGGTCAGTCCGGACCTGCCTCTGCTACGCGGGACGATCCGCAAGAACCTGCGTTATCGGTGTCGGGACGCCTCAGCGGAAGAGATTGCACAGCTGAAGGCCACGTGCGGTATCGATGAGATGCTCGCCGGGCTGCCGGCCGGAATGGAAACCCGCATTACCGAGGGAGGCAAAAACCTCTCACTCGGACAGCGCCAGCGTATTAGTCTGGCTCGCGCCATCGTTGGACACCCGCGCATCCTGCTGCTGGACGAAGTGGACAACAACCTGGATCCCAGGGCCGGCGCGGCGTTGGATCGTGTCCTTTCGGGGTTCGACGGCACGGTGTTAATGGTCACCCATCGCGTCGAACGGCTGATGCGGGCAGACGTGGTTTGGCATCTGCGCGACGGCGAGTTGTGTGAAATGGGTGATCCGCGGGTACTCATGCAAGGCGCTGGACCCACGGCTGAGCTATTTCAAAATCAGCGCATGGAGCGCGCTTCCTAAAAATGGACACCAGCACAGCGGATCTGAAGCTTAGTCCGGACTCGAGTGGCGCCTACGTCACGCCGTCGGATCTTTCGACACTGGGCGTGCACAAACGCGGACTGCACGACGATCCAGGCCAACACTATTTCTTGTACGTGCCGCGCATGCGGGCAGCGAATTCGCCGCTTTTGGTCGCGGTACACGGCATTTCACGCAACGCAGCACAGCTTGCGCGCTCCCTTGCCCGCAAGGCCGAGCGCTACGGCGTTGTCCTGGTGGCACCGCTGTTCGACGAACAGCGCTATCCCGATTACCAACGACTCGGTAGGGCCGGGCGGGGAGAGCGTGCTGACTGCGCCCTCGAACGAATTCTTACCGAAGTCCGTCAGCTGACGGCCGCCAACGTCGGGAAGTTCTATCTGTTCGGCTACTCGGGGGGCGGCCAGTTTGCCCATCGCTACGCCATGGCGCACCCTGCACGTGTCGCAGGCATGGTCATCGGCGCCGCGGGTTGGTACACCGCCCCCGACCCGCACACGCGTTTCCCCCGCGGCATGAAGGCAATTCGCGCTTTGCCAGACACCCACTTTGCACTGGAGCCGTTCTTGCGTATACCAACGGCGGTCGTCGTCGGCGAATATGACACCGAGCGCGACTTGGCGTTCAACCAGAAACACCGTCTCGACGTCAGCCAAGGGTCAACGCGCGTCGAGCGCGGGAGACGTTGGATCAAACAGCTCAGAGCACTGGCGCAAGATCGAGGTCTTGCCACCGCTTACTCATTTGACACGCTGCCCGAATCGGACCATTCCTTCAGGCGTTGCGTGAAGCGCGGCAGACTGCACAAGTACGTTTTCCGATTCCTTTTCGGCAAGCCACCGGCCAAGCTGGCCGGGAGCAGCCCGCGGAGGAATGCCTCGGCAGCCGGCATCCCCGAGCGGGCACAGTTCACCGGCGGCCCCGGCGTCGGAGCGTCGGCGACCTATCGCATGGGATCAAGAGTGGACCTCCAGCCCTTGGAGGGGTCCTGAAGGCAGTCTAGCTCCCGTCCCTCCTGCAATCTTTGCACGCGCTGGCGTCCGTTTGCCTTCGTGGCTACACTCGCTCACTTGCCGCCGCGTGGTTGCCTGGTTGGCGGCCACGCCCCACGGGTGACAAGAGAGAGAACGATGCCGAAATTTGCCGCAAACCTGACGATGCTTTACAACGAGATCGATTTTCTCGCCCGCTTCGAGGCGGCGGCGCGCGCCGGCTTCAAGGGGGTGGAGTATCTCTTTCCCTACGCCTATCAAAAAGAACAGTTGCTCGAACACTTGCAGACCCACGATCTGGTGCAGGTGCTGCACAACCTTCCGCCCGGCAACTGGGAAGCGGGCGAGCGCGGCATCGGCTGCCACCCGGATCGCGTGAGCGAGTTTCAGGCCAGCGTGGGCCTGGCGATCGAGTACGCGACCGCGCTCGGGTGCGAGCAGCTGAATTGTCTGGCCGGCATTGCGCCGGCGGGCGTGCCGCAAGACAAGCTGCGCGAGACCTTCGTGGCCAACCTCAAGTTTGCCGCGGCGGCGCTGAAGGAAGCCGGCGTGCGCCTTTTGATCGAGCCCATCAACACCCGCGACATTCCCGGTTTCTATCTGAATTACAGCAAGCAGGCGCTCGAGATCATCGAAGAGGTCGGCTCCGACAATCTTTATCTGCAATACGACATCTACCACGCCCAGGTCATGGAAGGCGACCTCACGCGCACGATCGAAACCCATCTCGATGTGATCAAGCACATGCAGCTCGCCGATAATCCGGGCCGGCACGAACCCGGCACCGGCGAGATCAATTATCCGTTTCTGTTCGACACGCTCGACCGGCTCGGCTATCAGGGCTGGATCGGCTGCGAGTACAAACCGCAGACGACGACGGCCGCGGGACTGGACTGGATTCGTCCGTATATTTGAAAAAGCGCAGACCCGCCAGGAGAAGGAAAACAACATGAGCGAAACCGGGTTCATGGGCGTGGGCATCATGGGCCGGCCGATGGCGGGTCACTTGCACAACGCCCGCCACGAGCTTTCCCTGGTCAAGCATCGCTCGCCGTTGCCGGCCGCCAACGGCTGGGCCGGCATGGATCGCTCCACCCTGGTGCGGGCGATCGAGCTGCTGGCGAACCCCCCGTGGCCCGCGCGCAGGCCATTCGCGCGCCGCCCTAGGCGGTCGCGCTCAACTTGCCGCGCTCGTCTTTGGCCGGTGCCGGCGGGGCGGTCGTGCGGCCTTTGATAAAGAGCGCCTCTTCGTCGATCGTCTTGGCCAGCAGCTTGACGCAGGCGTAAACCGCGCGCAGGGATGGCGTCGGCGTCTGCGTGAGCTTGCCGAGCTCGACGACTGCGCCCAGCAAGGCGTCCGTCTCCAAGGCCTTGCCGGCCTCAACATCCTGCAGCATCGAGGTCTTGTGCTTGCCGACCTTCTCGGCGCCGGCGATGCGTTTCTCCAGCGGCACGCGAAACGTGATGCCCAACTTGAGCGCGATGTCCTGGGCCTCGCTCATCATGGTCGCGGCCAACTCGCGCGTCAGCGGGTACTGGCAGATGTCCACCAGCGTCGAGTGGGTGAGCGCGCTGATCGGGTTGAAGGACAGGTTGCCCCAGGCCTTGAGCCAGATCTCGGAGCGGATGTCCGGCAGGATCGGTGACTTGAATCCGGCGCGGGTAAACATATCCGAGACCAGGCGGATGCGATCGGTCTCGGCGCCATCGAGCTCGCCAACCGGAAAGCGGGTGCCTTCGATGTGACGCACGACCCCCGGCGCGCTGATCTCGGCGGCCGGATAGGCGATACAGCCGATGATGCGCTCGGGCTCGATGGCGTCGCCAATCACGCCCTCGGGATCGACCGCCTTGATTTGATAACCCTCGTACGCGCCACCGTGCCGCTGGAAGTACCACCAGGGGATCCCATTCTGCATGGTGACCACCATGGTGTGCGGACTGAACAGTCTGCGAAGGTCGCCTACGATCGGCGCAATCTGGTGGGCCTTGACGGCCAGTATAATGATGTCCTGTGGCTCGAGATCGCGCAAACTGCTGGTGGCCCTGAACAGCCGCGCGACTTCCTCGCTGCCGTCCTGATTCACGAGCTTCAAGCCGTTGCGCTTGATCGCCTCCAGATGCACACCGCGCGCGATCAGCGTGACGTCCTCGCCGGCCAACGTCAGCCTGACCCCTAGATAGCCCCCGATCGCTCCAGCGCCAACCACACAGACTTTCATGATTCCTCCTGCCTAATGCCTCACAACATGGATCGCTGGCCCAGGCACCGGGCCAGCCTGACGGACCGCGAAAACCCTACGATCCCCCTGCATTCTAAAAATGAACGTGGATTAACCAAAATAATTATTTCAATAGTTAGTATTGCCTCATGCAATGCTTGCTGACGGGCAGCCGAGCGCGGCTTATCTCCCCAGGCGCGAATGTGGCGGGCGCCGCGTTGCGCGCGGGCGTGCCGCGCTGCTACCATGCGCCCCATGCTTTGCCGCAGAACCGACTCGCCTTTTCCTCAGGCGCCGATGGGCGTGCCGCCCGGCTGTTGCCGTTGCGCGTGTAGCACGGGGAACGTCGGGTAGCGTGCGCTTCTAAGCCGGTTCTTCCTCTAAAAAACCACCTCTTACCCGAAGTTTCCCCTCGATTCGCGGACCCCAGCGGTGCTGTAGGGGCTCATCTTAGATCCAACTCGCAGAGAACGAAAGAAAATGGCCTACATCCACATTATTCACGAGAATGACCAATGGACGGCGCCGCTGCGCCGGGAGCTCGAGGCGCTGGGACTGCCTTATCGGGAGTGGTTCATCGACCAGGGCCGCTTCGATCTGTCAGCCCCACCCCCGCAGGGCGTGTACTACAACCGCATGAGCGCATCGTCGCACACGCGCAATCACCGTTACGCCGCCGAGTATACGGCGGCGGTGCTGGCGTGGCTTGAAGGCCACGGCCGGCGGGTGCTGAACAGCAGCCGCGCGTTGCAGCTCGAAGTCAGCAAGATCGCACAATACGCCGCGCTGAACGCGCACGGCCTGCGTACGCCGCGCACCGTCGCTGCCGTCGGGCGCGAGGAGATCGTTCAGGCCGCGCGCAGCTTCGCCGGTCCCTTCATCACCAAACACAACCGCGGCGGCAAGGGGCTGGGCGTGAGATTGTTTCGCAGCGTCGACGCGCTTACCGACTACGCCGACAGCGGCGATTTCGAGCAGCCCGTCGACGGCATCACCTTGGTGCAGGAGTACATCGAAGCGCCGGAACCGTTTATCACGCGCTGCGAATTCGTCGGTCGGGAGTTCCTTTACGCGGTGCGGGTCGATAGCTCGCAGGGATTCTTGTTGTGCCCGGCGGACGAGTGTCAGGCGGGAGACGCGTTTTGCCCGACGGCGACGGCACCGACGTCGAAGTTCAAGATCCTGCGGGGCTTCAGCCATCCTGTCATCGCGCGGTATCGGCGCTTTATCGAGGCCAACGGGATCCACATCGCAGGTATAGAGTTCGTCGTCGACAAGCAGGGCGAGCTGTATACCTACGACATCAACACCAACACCAACTATAACCCCAGTGCCGAAGCCGAGGCGGGCCTCTGCGGCATGCGGGCGATCGCCAAGTATCTGGGTAAGGAGCTTTCGTTGCAGCTCGGCACGACCGCGCGGCGGCGGTTTGCCGTCAGCTGAGGGATTCGGGCGGCTTACTTGACGGGTCGCAACTCGCGCACATCGCCCGGCTTGAGCGAGGCCAGGGTCGCAGTCGGTTTGCCGATATAGTAGCCCTGTGCATAGTCGGCGCCCAACTTGCGTAACATGCGCAAGCTCTTCGCGTCCTGCACATATTCGGCAATGGTCCGTTTGCCCGTGGTGCGTGCGATCTGGACGATCGACTTGACCATTGATTGGTCGATCGAGTCGGTCGAGATGTTCTCGATGAAGCTCCCTTCGATCTTGATGTAATCGACCGGCAGGCGCTTGATATAGGTCAGCGAGCTGAAGCCGGCGCCGAAGTCGTCCAGCGCGAACCTGCAGCCCAGATCCATGAGCTCACGCATGCGCCGATTCGCGCTGTCGAGATAGCGGATGGCTACCTGCTCCGTGATCTCGAAGACGATGCACGACGGCGGCAGACCATTTTCGCTGAGACTGTCCCTTACGCAGCGCACGAGCTGCGGATCCTCGAACACATGCCCGGACAGATTGACGCAGAAAGTGATATCCATGCCACTGCGGCGGAAACTCGCGAGCGCCTTGGCGGCATTGCGGATGACCCAGCGGTCGATGTCCAGCATCAACCCAAAACGCTCCGCGACCGGCAAAAACGCGCCGGGCGAACGCATCGTCTGACCGCCATCCGGCAGACGCAGCAAGACCTCGAACAGCTCCGGCTCGCCGTTGATCATGTTGATGATCGGCTGGTAGTGAAGCACGAAATCGTCATGCTCGATCGCTTGCCTTATCTTCTGCGACCAGCCTATGTAGGCCATCATCTGGTCTGTATCGCCGTTCGAGCCGGCAAAGAGGCTGTAGCAATTGCGCCCGCTCGACTTGGCTTCGTAACAGGCCATGTCGGTCTGGGCAAGCAGCTCATCCGGTGTGAAACGATCGGAGTCGATCATCGTGATCCCCACACTGCAACAGATACTGAAGACTTGCCCGCCCTCGAGGAAGTGCAGGTCTTGCAGTGCGCGGATGATCGAACGCGCCAGGTCCGCGGCCTCCGTGGCCGTGACATCGCGCGCAAGCACTGTGAACTCGTCGCCACCGAAGCGACAAATGATGTCTTTCTGGCGCACCGTCCCGCGAAGCCGGTCCGCCACCTGTGAGAGCAAACGATCCCCCGCAGCGTGACCCAGCGTATCGTTTACCAGCTTGAACTGGTCGAGATCGACGAAAAGCAAGGCACTGTTGCCGCCGTTCCAGCCTATGTCAGTGGCCTCGTGCTCAAGCACGCGCGTAAAGCAATGGCGGTTCAACAGGCCCGTGAGCTGATCGTGGTCCGCGAGATGTCGCAACGTTTCGTCACGCGCCTTGAGCGCATTGATGGTCGTGTTGAGCGCATTGCTGATGGCGTTGATCTCTTTGTGACTCGCATTACTGACGTTCACATTCACGTCGCCGGCGGCGAGGCGTGCGAGTGGTTTCTCCAAATCCGAGAGCGGCATCAGCGCACGCTTCAACACTTTTCTAGCGGCGAAAACGAAAAACAACAGCAATAAAATGATTATGCCGCTACCGATGGCGATGTTCTTGACCAACTGGCCGCGATATTGACGGAAGTCCAGACCAATCTCGAGGAAACCGATAAGTTCGAGTTTCTCTTTCGCGCTCTCGTCCAGACTGAATCCGAAAAGCCCGTCTGACTGAATGGACCTCACCCACAAGGGCGCGCTCGCACGCATGAGGAACCCGCTCGCGCCGGGCTTTTCGAACAGGGGCGATCGATCGCTGGCCTGCATCGCACGTAGCGCCTGCAACTGTGTCGCGTTCAGGCGCGGGACCTTCTGGTAGGCCACAGCATCGGCGCCGTACTCGGCAATAATCGTCTCGCCGTCGGCAGCGTAGTAGCGCACAAAGGCAATCTCGGGAAACTCGCTGACGTGCTTGTGCACATTCAGGATGGTCGCCAGATCGGAGGAAACGTATAGCGGCGTCCCCAGCTCATCGAGCTGAGTCAGCCATTGCGCCGCCTGCTTTTCAAAATAACCCTCACTAATTCGCGCCGACGTCCACCACACCACGCCAATGGCCAAAAGACAGATGAGTATGCCGAGCACAAGCTGCAGGACCTGAATGTGCCCAACCAGGCTGCGCTGGCTTTTAGCGCGCCGTGCCGCCACCTCCTGCACGAGGGTCACCGCGCCTGAGCGCGCGGCTCGGTAGCGTCCGCCAAGCCGCGCCATAACGGCTTGCGGCACGCGTTGCCGCCAATGGTTCCACGCGGTGAGCGCGCGTTCACGGTTCATGGCTTAGCTGCCTGTACTTGGCCGGTATGATCAGCCCCAAGCGTTTTGCCACGCGGGCATTGACCTGGAGCTGCATCTCGGAGAGCGGCACCACGTCAGCGCCCGGAATTGCAGCTTGTCCGTAAGCCCGTTGCAGGCGCTCGAGCACCTGCGCGGCCACATCGGATTCCAGGCCTCGGATACTGAGCAATCCGCCTATCTTAAGCAACGCCGGGCTGAAAACCAGCACTTGCTTGCTGTGTCTGACGCTGTAGGACAGGGTCGCCCGGATGATGCCCGCGCTGAGCACCCGGTTGTCCGGCAACAGCCACAGGCCCTGCACCTCGGGGGCCAGGCGTTTGAAGGCGTACAAAGTCTCTTTGTCAGAACGGACCTCCCGGTGGACCAGCTCGATGCCGTATCCCCGGGCTGCTTCGCGCGCCTCAGCAACAAGGTCTTCCTGGTTGGCACCGGTCAACACCGCCACGCGTCGAAGCGTAGGGTCAAAGTCCTTCCACACGCGGAAAGACTCCGAAAAGCGGGGCAGCATGCTTACACCCTTCATCCAGTCGGTCACCAGATCGTAATCCGCGTAGTTGAACACCTGACAAAAAATCACCTGCTTGCCCAGCAGCCCGCGTGCGGCGCGCGCCGCCACGAGACCGATCGCAACGACTTGTTCGTGCTCGGATCGTTGAATTTCATCGATCGCCTTGCTGCTGTCGGCAACGTTCCTGTTCAGTTGGTGAATCCTCGTTCGTTCATCCAGGCGCCGGTTCAGCTCATTAGCCACGTCCATGTAGGCAGGAATGTCGGCGCTGACGAGAATCGCCACCGTCGGCAATAGCTGCACAGGCATGGGCGCAGCGGAAGCTTCGTCTTTGGGCTCGGCGACCACAGCGGGCGCCGGCTTGGCGGGGGCCGGCGGTTTCGCTTCGGGTACGGGCCGAGACGCGGGGCGCGGTGCCGACTCGGGCGGGGGTTGTACTGCCACCGGCTCGGCCGGCGCCGTTTGTGGCGACGGCGGTGGCGACGGGGGTGCGGGCGGCGGCTCATGCTCCACCACCACCTTGGCGACGCTGCAAGCGGCCAAGAGCGCGCCAAGACACATGGCCGCGACCGCTCTCAGCGCACGCTCGCGACCGTCATCGATTGGCGCAGTCACACCGTCAACGAGGCGGCGCTGTGTCGCTGCACATCCGGGTTTCATGGTCTTGACCGCTCCGACCGCCGGGGAAAGCGCGCTGTCACTGCTTAAGTGACATGCACGTTCGTGATGTCCCCTCGTTCGAAATGGTGGTCGCTTGCGAGGACCACAGCATGGTGCACAACAACGTTCCTCACGCCTCTAGCCTCCATGGCAGCGTAAACGCCCCTACTCCGCCGCGACGACGGTATCTAAAACTAATGCTGGATCTCAACTTCGCTCTGGCCGTGTT
>JABAOH010032421.1_pt1 | contig 20461 bp, 14 predicted proteins | sample 7062181 | NCBI WGS metagenome assembly JABAOH01 (sample SAMN14538630, study PRJNA623070) | marine sediment metagenome | biome: marine biome [ENVO:00000428]; feature: marine pelagic biome [ENVO:01000023]; material: deep marine sediment [ENVO:00002113]; isolation source: pool of 5 deep marine... | reverse complement strand
CCGGTGTGGAAACGACCGGCTCGAAAGTCGGGCTCATCCATGACGCGTCGGTGGAAGGGAGCGATCGTCGCCACCCCATCCACGATCAGCTCGTCCAGCGCCCGTGCCATGCGCCAGATGGCGGCGTCGCGGCTTTCGGCGTGAACGATCAGCTTGGCGATCAGCGGATCGTAGTGCAGCGTGATCTCGGTGCCCCGCTCGATCCCCGAGTCCCAACGGACCCCGGGGCCCGCCGGCACCCTGAGCTGCTCGATGCGTCCGGTGGCGGGCAAGAAATCGCTGAAGGGATCCTCGGCGTTGATGCGGCACTCGATGGCGTGACCCTGTGGCTCGGGCGGTTGCAGAGTGAACGGCTCACCGGCGGCGATCCGCAGCTGCGCCTGAACGAGGTCGATACCGGTTACCAGCTCGGTCACCGGGTGCTCGACCTGCAAGCGCGTGTTCATCTCGAGGAAGTAGAAATGATCCTCCGCCACCATGAACTCGACGGTGCCGGCGCCCCGATACCGGGCCGAGCGCGCCGCGGCGACGGCCTGCTCGCCCATCTGGGCCCGCAGCTCGGGCGTCACCACGGGAGAGGGCGACTCTTCGATCAGCTTTTGATGGCGTCGCTGGATCGAGCACTCCCGCTCGCCGAGGTGTACGACGTTGCCGTGGGCGTCAGCCACGACCTGAATCTCCACATGACGCGGCTGCTTCAAGAACTTCTCTAGGTAGACGCGAGAGTCGGAGAACGCCGCCTGAGCCTCGCGCTGCGCGGCGCCCCAGGCCGACTCGAGGCCCGACTCGTCGTCGACGCGCCGCATCCCTTTTCCCCCGCCGCCGGCCGCCGCCTTGATCAACACGGGATACCCGATGTCGCGGGCCGCCAGCCGCACGGCCTCCAGTTCCGTCAACGGTTCGGTGTTGCCTGGAACGACCGGTACGCCGGCCCGTTCCATCGCGCGGCGCGCCGCCGTCTTGTCGCCCATCAAAGCGATGGTCTCGGACGTGGGCCCGATGAAGGTCAAGCCCGCCGCCTCGCAAGCGCCGGCGAAGTCGGCGTTCTCGGCCAGGAACCCGTAGCCGGGGTGCACGGCGTCGCAGCCCGATCGCTTCGCGGCGTTGAGCAAGCGCACGATCGACAGATAGCTCTCGGCGGCCCGTGCCGGCCCGATCGGATAAGCCTCGTCGGCGTGCCAAACGTGTGGAGCCAGCCGGTCGGCCTCGGAGTACACGGCCACGCTCGAGATCCCCAGCTCACGGCAGGCGCGAATCACGCGCACGGCGATTTCGCCGCGGTTGGCGACCAGCACCTTCTCGAGCATTAGAGCGGTATGTTGCCGTGTTTGCGGGGAGGCCCGGGCTCGCGCTTGTTGCGGGCCAGGCGCAAGGCCTCGATCAGCCGCAGCCTCGTCTCGCGTGGATCGATCACGTCGTCCAGGTAGCCGCGCGAAGCGGCGATGTACGGATGCGCAAACTGCTCCTGGTACTCGGCGATCAGCTTGTCGGTCTCGGCAGCCGAGTCTTGGGCTTCGGCGATTCGTCTCCGAAACAGGATCTCGACGGCGCCTTTCGGTCCCATGACGGCAATCTCGGCGGTCGGCCAGGCGAAGTTGAAGTCGCCGCGAATGTGCTTCGAGCTCATCACATCGTAGGCGCCACCGTACGCTTTGCGCAGTATCACGGTGAGCTTGGGCACCGTGGCCTCGCAGTAGGCGTAGAGCAGTTTCGCGCCATGCTTGATGATGCCACCATGCTCCTGGGTGACGCCGGGCAAGAAGCCGGGTACATCCTCGAAGGTGACGAGCGGGATGTTGAACGCGTCGCAGAACCGCACGAAGCGGGCACCTTTGAGCGAGCTGTCGATATGAAGCACGCCGGCCAGGACTGCCGGCTGGTTCGCTATGATTCCCACCGTGTCTCCGCCCAGGTGCGCGAACCCGACCACGATGTTCTTGGCGTAATCCGCATGAACCTCGTAGAAGCTGCCCTGATCGACCACGCGCGAGATCACCTCGTGCACGTCGTACGGCTTGTGCGGGCTGTCGGGCACGATGGAGAGCAGCTTCTCGTCCATGCGATCGGGAGGATCATCGCCGGCGCCGCGCGGCGGAGCCTCCATGTTGTGCTGGGGGATGTAGTGGAACAGGTCGCGGATCTTCTCGAGGCAGGCCGGCTCGGAGTCGCAGACGAAATGCGCCACCCCAGAGGTACCGGCATGAATCTGCGCGCCGCCCAGACCCTCGAAGTCGATCTCCTCATGCGTTACCGTCTTCACCACCTCCGGCCCAGTCACGAACATGTAGGAGGTCCCGTCGACCATATAGATGAAGTCGGTGATCGCCGGAGAGTAGACGGCGCCACCCGCACACGGTCCCAAAACCGCGCTGATCTGGGGCACGACACCCGAGGCCTGAGTGTTTCGCCAGAAGATCTCCGCGTACCCGCCCAGCGACGCCACCCCTTCCTGAATCCGCGCGCCGCCCGAGTCGTTGAGCCCGATAACCGGGCACCCAGTCTTCATCGCCAGGTCCATCACCTTGCAGATCTTCTCCGCGTGCGCTTCGGACAACGAACCGCCGAACACGGTGAAGTCCTGCGAAAACACGCACACGTCGCGGCCGTAGATCCGGCCGTGCCCGGTGACGACCCCATCGCCCAGGAACTTCTTGTCGGCCAGCCCAAACTCGTTGGTGCGATGCGTCACGAAGCGGTCGAACTCCCTGAAGGATCCTTCGTCCAGCAGCAGATCGAGTCGTTCGCGGGCCGTGAGCTTGCCTTTGGCGTGCTGCGCCTCGATGCGTTCCCCGCCGCCACCCAACTCAGCCTGCGCTTGCAGCTCGGCCAGCCGCCGGAGCCTGTCCTCCATCCTCATTGACCCTGCTCTCCCTCGAACGTCATCCGCTGGCCGGGGAGCTCCTGGTAAGCGGGCACCAGCTCGCGGTCCTTGAACTGGAGCAGGAAGGGTCGCCGGATTATCGCTCCACTCTCTACCGAGAAGACGCCGGTGGCGCCCGGCAGGCTGCGAATTTCGCGGAACGACCGCGCCACGGCCGAGCGTCTCGGATACCCCCAGGGAAGCGCCGAGAGGATCAGCCGCGTTGCGTCATAGGCGAGCGCCGGGACGAGGCTGTCCTGCAGCCCCTTGCGATAGGAGCGCTCGTACAGCTCGACAAACTCCGGCCAACGGACGGAGGGGCTGGAGCGGTGCAGAAAGGTCGAGATAATCGTACCGTTGATGAAGCGCGGCTCGACCAGCCGCAGCACCTTGGGTTCCGACCACTCGGCGTCGCCGAGAACCTGCACACCGCGCAGCCCGTAATAAGAGAACTGGGGGGCAAGCTGAATCACGTTGTTCGGAGTGCTGGCCGGCGCGTAGATCGCCTGCGGGTGGGCCGCGCGCAAAACCGTGAGTGGCATGTCGAAGGTGGTCGCCGTGTCGTCGTAGGCGATCGACGCGGCAATCTCTCCACCCCACGCCCGTACGGCGTCGGCGAAGGCGGCGAGCTGGACGCGGCCCTCCTGCGTGTTGGGGTACAGGACGCCGAAACGGTACAGCTGCAGGTCGCGCACCGCGAAAGAAGCGAGGGCCCGAGACCCCCGCGTCACGCGCTCGGTCGTGCTCCACAGCGAAAAAGTGTTGCGCTCGAAGCTGAAGTTCTCCGGCGCCGTCGGGCTCACGACGAGCAAGTTGCGGTCGCGGCGGCCGCGCGCGGCCGCGTCCAGGCCCTCACTGCGCAGCGGCCCCACGATGGCCACCGCCCCCAACCGCTCCAACTCGCGCGTCAATTCGCCGTCGCGATCGAACCGATCCGCGTCATCGCGAACAATGAGCGTGATCTCGTCCAGATGGCGGCGATTGTACTCCTCCACCGCCAGCCGGATACCCTCTTCGGCTAGCCGGCCATAGGCGGCCAACGGTCCGCTCAACGGCAGGATCGCGCCGATGATCGGCCGCCACTGCTCGGTCTCCAGCTCGCCCGCCGCGATGCGCCGCGCCCGCTCACGCTCCGGCTCCAGCGGGTTCAGCTCCAGCACCCTGGCCGCCGCCTCGCGGCCCTCCTCAGCTCGTCCGGCAGCAAGGAGCAGCGAAGCGCGCTCCACCTCGAAGACCGAGCGCAACGGGTGGCTGGCCGGCCAGCGGGCCGTCAAAGAATCGATCTCGCCCAGGCCCAGCTCCGACACGAGCTGGCGAGCCTGCTGGGCCGCGTCCTCGCGCCGGTCACCCAGCTCCAGCGGTGTGGCCAGCAGGCTGTCGGCCGCCTCGCGGACCGCCCCCTCCAGGCTCAACGTTCGCGCGACCACGAGCAGTCCCGGGACGCGCCGCGGATCCGAGGCGCGATAGAGAGTGAGGTATCGAGCCGCTTTCGCACTCGCCTCGGCCGGACGATTGAGCTCCAACGAGGCGCGGGCCGACAGCAGCAGCCCCGGCCCGTACCAGTTGGTATCCTCGTACTCAACCGCCAGCGCGGTCGACAGCGACTCGGCCGCCACGAAGTCCGCCTTCTCGTACTGCTCCTCGGCCCGGCGATAAACGCGCGCCGCATCCCGGTCTCGCGCCCGCGCCTCGGGGGTCGCCGGGGGGGGACCGGCCAGCCCGGGCTCAGCCGGCCCCCGCGCCCCCGCACAGCTGAGACCGAGACCCGCCACGGCCAGGGCAACTGTCGCCGCGAGCCGCCAACTCCATCCGACCCTCTTGAACCGTTTCATAGTGGAGGATCTTAGATCAACCGCGGCCGGTCGGAAAGTGCGGTGCCGCCAGACCGCAGGTGCCCGACGCCGCCGGCCAATCGGGTAGGTAGGGGCGTTACCGGCCCCTACCTCCCACACCACCGTACGTTCGGGTCCGAATACGGCGGTTCACAAGGCACACGCGAGTCTCCGCTGTTCCTGAAGAAGGCTCACGAGCCCGAGGCGGGACAGCAAGCTGATCGGGACGGCCTGATTCATGTGGCTCGACCCGGCATTCCACCAGGGGCCTCGACCGTTGCCGGCCGAGGTCGCGGCACGATTCGTGTCCAGCCCGTACCGACGAAGCTTCTTGAAACGCGTCCGCGGCTTCTTCCACTGTCGCCACAGGATGCAGCTGCCGTCGCAGGGACCGGTATTCGTCGCTCTCGTGGGGAAGCCGCTCGACTGTCATGGTGCCTCCCGGAATCCGCCTGTCATTCGGCGAAGCGTCTGAGCAGAGGAAACGGCGTAGGATCGGCGGGCGAGGCAGCAAACGTTGTGTCAGGCAACTCGTGGGAATAACTTACTCTCGAGTGCGGCAAACCGCCGCGGCCTCCTATCGCCCGTGTGATCCCCAGCCCACGCGAACCCGGTCAGCGCCGCTCAGCCTATGCGACCCGCACGGCTGTTGTCCGTCATTGCCGTCGCCGTCCTTCTGTCCTGTCGTGGACCCGGTGAGGACGGCGTGTCCGAAGAGACGAAAACGTTCTTGCCCCAATCGGACTTCGTTTTCCAGGGTACCGTGCTGCTCCACAATACCGCGACCATCGCTCTCGACGACGTGCGCGATCTCGCCGTCGTCCGCGTGGACGAGGTCGTGGACGCTCCCCCACCGCTCGATAAGCTCGCCGGGCAGCAGATCACCGTGAAGCTGAAGGACCTCGGGGGCACGCCGGTGGGTGGGGAGCGCGTCTTCTTCACATCCGCGTGGCACTTCGGCGAGAGCGTCGGTGTGATCGAGGTCGGGAGTTACGCGATCGAACGGGAACGGTTTCGTGTCGAGCGGCTGCGCAAGGAGATACAGGTGTGGCGCCGAGCCGAAGCCGACCGGCAGCTGAGAGCGCGTCTGGAGGAGGCGCAACTGGTGATCCTGGGACAGGTCGCGAGCGTGCGGCCCCACCAGAAGGAGCGGGGGCCATGGTCCGAGCACGACCCCGCATGGTGGGAGGCGGAGATCGCCGTCGCTGACGTCTTGAAGGGTCGCGTCGAGGATTCCACCATCGTGGTGCTGTACGCGAACAGCGACGACGTGATGTGGCACGACTCGCCGAAGCTTCAGGGCGGCGAGGAGGGCATCTGGATTCTTCCCTCCGCAAGGACGGCGCACCTGCTGCCGGAGCAGCTGGCCTTTACCGACCAGAGAGACCTCCGACCGAAGTCGGAACAGGACGGGCTGCGAACGCTCTTGAGACGCTAGCCCAACCCACCGTCAACGACTTGACAGGGCCGGTGCTATGAAACTGCGAACCGGAATCTTGATCGGGCTCGTCGCACCGTTCCTCGCATCGCCCGCTCACGCCCAGCGGGACATCACCGTCGTCAACATGATCCCACGCAGCTTGAGCGGGGAAACCAACCAGGACAGCGAGCCCAACCTCGCGGTCAACCCGCGCTTCCGCGAGTTCATGGTGGCCTCGGCGTTCACCTCCAACCCCACGGGCGACACGGCCCGCGCCCCCGTCTTCATCTCCACCGACGCAGGCGCGACCTGGTCGCTCAATAACATCCTGCCCAGTGTGAACGGCAGGACTTACGACATCACCGTGGCCTACGGCGACGCCACCGCGTTCGACACGAGTGGTGTCGTTTATGCCGCCATCCTGAAGCGGCCATTCCTCATGATGATCTTGCGGTCGGACGACCCGTTCGGCTCAGCGATGATGGATTCTCTGCTGGCCCGGGAAGACATCGACCAGCCGTACGTCGACGCCATAACGGTCGCCTGGGGTGGAACCCGAAGCGACGCCGTGTACGTGGGGAACAACGACTGGAGCGGTTTCCCGCGCACCGCCACCGTGGACTTCTCGCCCGATGCGACGACGGATCCACCCGCCGATTTCCGGATCGCCCACCTGGAGCAAAGAGAGACGGAGTTCGGGAACCGGCCGGCGATTCGCACCACGGCCCACAGTGACGGCATGGTCTACGCCATCTTCTACCACAATCAGCGGGGTGGTTTTTGGGGCAACGCTACCTGTGATGTCGTCGTGGTGCGCGACGACGACTTCGGCTTGGGCCTGAATCCGTTCGGGGCGCTCGCCGACGCGGCGGACGGTGCGGCCGGGGTCCGGGTGGTTCGGGACGTCACCGTTGCGGCAGGCCCGCCGCTACTGGGCAACAATCGACTCATCGGGTCCAACCTCTCCATCGCCGTGGACCCGCGGAACGCGTCCACCCTTTACATCGCCTGGGCCGACAGCGCCCGCGACGGCCGCAACACGCTCCACGTTCGCCGCTCCGATGACGGCGGCGCCACCTGGTCGCGCGACCTCCTGACGCTTGGCAACGCCATCAACCCGGCCCTCGCCGTCAACGACATCGGCGAGGTCGGCTTTCTGTACCAGCAGCTTGCGGGAACGGGCGCCGCGGAGCGTTGGGTCACGCATGCGAGGGTGAGCGACGACGAGGGCGAGAGCTGGGAGGACTACCCTCTGGCCGACACCCCGGCCGACGACCCGCCATGGGACTCGAACTCGCCCTACCTCGGTGACTACGCGGACCTGGTGGCGGTCGGCCACGAGTTCTACGGAGTCTTCGCGGCCAGCAACATCCCCAACCGCGATCATTTTCCCCAGGGCGTGAGTTATCAGCGCAACGCCGACTTCAAAGCTCAGCGGCTGCTGGACGCCGATGCGGCGACGCCGGTGGCCACCTCCATCGACCCGTTCTTCTTCGCCATCCGTCCGACCAGTCCCGTACCCGATTGCCGGCGTTATCCGGGAATGTGCGCCCCCCTGTTGATGGACGAGGGGATCCTCGAGTTTATTTGCGGGACCAAGCCCTGCCTGGCAATCGATCGGCTTCCCCGAAACTGCCTGGTCAAGTTCGATTGCGGCGGCTGCGGTACGACGGTGCTCTGCCCACCCTGGTACCACATTTACCTGGAAGATCTCGACGCGGACGTCTGGAGCGTGGGCGTCTACACGTCGCTCGGCGGGCACGTGCGCCACGACGTGAATCGGGTGCAGGACGGCGTCGTGGTCAGCTTTCGGCCGAGCCAGCGGCTGTTCAAGGAAGGCGAAATCGGTGACTACGTTCTCGTTTTTCGTGGCGAACATGTGGAGCCAGGCGCCAAGTTCGTCATCCGGACGAGGTTGGAAGTGAGCGACTACGCGTTCGCCGAGCACATGAAGCGCGGGGGCCGGGAAGAGAAATAGTCGTGCCGGAAGCTCCTGCCGACTGAGACGGCTGCCACTGCCAGGCAGAGAGCCAAGCCCCGCTTTGTAACTTCAAGCAGGGCTTAGACGTACCTTCCATGGGCCTGGGTGGAGTCGCGTTGATAGCGCCGTCAGGCGCTTTATCGGGTAGGTCGGGGCCTCGCGGTCCCCGACCTACCACACCACCGTACGTTCGGTTCCGAATACGGCGGTTCACTAGGCGCGCGCAAGTCTCCGATGTTCGTGGAGAAGGCTCACGAGTCCGAGGTGCGACAGCAGACCAGTCGGCACGGCGTGGTTCATGTGACTCGACCCGGCATTCCACCACGGACCACGACCGTTACAGGCCGAGGCCCTCGCGCGAGGCTCGTCCAGACCGTAGCGGCGAAGCTTCTTGAAGCGCGTGCGCGGTCGCTTCCACTGCCGCCAGAGAATGCAGCGCAGCTTCCGACGGATCCACGCATCGAGTTCCTTGAAGCTCCTGTTCGTTTCGGCCAGCCGGAAGTAAGCGACCCAGCCCAATAACACCGGCCTGAGCTCCTCGATGACCGCCGACGAGGTTACGGCCTCGCCCCCGCCGCAAGATCGGCCGCAGCTTCTCCTTCAATCGTTGGATCGATTCCGGAGCCAGCCTCAGCTTGGGCTTGCGGTGCGCGGTCACGCCCCCTCGCCCACCTGGCGGACGCGCACAAAAGAGAGGGGGCGATACCTTCGCCCCCTCTCGAGATCAGCTTGGGCCGCATTGAAGCTCCGCCCTAGTCCTTGCCTTCTCGGTCCTCCTCCGGCGTTGCGTCACTGGGCTCCTGCTCCAGCTCGGCCTCGGGCTCGACCTCGGGCTCGACGCCCGCCTCGGCCTCGGGCTCGACCCCCGCCTCGGCCTCGGGCTCGACGTCCGCCTCGGCCTCGGGGACCTGTTCAGCAGCTTCGGCCTCGGACGGTTCTGTCTCCTCTGCAGTCGCGGCCTCACCCGCCAGCTTGGGCTGGGAAGCATCGGCTTCCGCCGCAGCTTCCGGGGCCTCCTCATCCTCTGGACGCCTTTCCGGCAGCGCCATGACCTGAAGCACGATCCGGCGGTTGATCGGGTCGGACTCCATCACCTTCAGTTCCAACTCATCACCCTCGCGCAGCACCTCGCTGGGGTTCCCGATCTCACGGTCCTCCACGATCTGAGACACCGGGACGAATCCCTCGACATCTTCTCCCAGGTCAACGACGACGCCCTTGTCGAGCAGCCGCACGACGCTTCCCTTGGTCTCGGTCCCGGGCGAGAACGCCTGCGCCAGGTTGTACCAAGGGTCGTCCTCGGTCTGCTTGAGCCCCAACGAGATGCGCTTGTTGTCGACATCGATGCTGAGGGCCACGACCTCGACATCGTCGCCTTTCTTCAGGACCTCGGACGGGTGCTGGATCCGCTTGGTCCAGCTCATGTCGGAGACGTGGACCAGGCCATCGATGCCCGGCTCCACCTCGACGAAAGCACCGAACGAGGTGAGGTTACGGACCTTACCGCGGATCCGCGTACCGGGAGGGTACTTCTCGGGCAGGGTCAGCCAGGGGTCCTCCTCGGCCTGCTTCATCCCGAGGGAGATCTTTTCTTCTTCGGGATCAACCCGCAAAACCACCGCCTCGATCCCTTCGCCGATGCTGACCAGTTGCGACGGGTGCCGGATGTTGCGGGTCCAGCTCATCTCGGAGATGTGCACGAGTCCCTCGACACCGCGCTCCAACTCGACGAAGGCTCCGTAGTTGGTGATCGAGACCACCTTGCCTTGGACGCGAACGCCGACGGGGTACTTTTCTTCGACGCCCTTCCAGGGGTGGGGCTCGAGCTGCTTGAGGCCGAGTGAAATCCGCTCCCGATCCCAATCGATGTCGAGGATCTTGATCTCGATCTCCTCGCCGATGTTGCAAATCTCGCTCGGGTGCCCGACGCGGCCCCACGACATGTCGGTGATGTGGAGCAGCCCGTCCATCCCGCCGAGATCGATGAACGCACCGAAATCGGTGATGTTCTTCACCGCGCCCTTGCGGATCTGACCCACCTCGAGCTGGGTCTTCAGCTCCTCGCGCTTCTCGCTGCGCTCTTGCTCCAGGATCACGCGGCGCGAAACCACGATGTTGCGGCGCCGCTTGTTGAGCTTGAGGATCTTGAAGTCGTACTCGTGACCGATGAGATCGTCGATGTTGGGGACGCGTCGCAGCGCGACCTGCGAGCCGGGCAGGAAGGCGTCGACCCCCATGATATCGACGGTCACACCCCCTTTGACTTTCTTCTTAATGGCACCCTGGATCGCCTCGTCGTTGTCATACGCGTGCTTGATCTTTTCCCACACGCGCAGGAAGTCCGCCTTCTTCTTCGAGAGGACGACTACGCCTTCCTGGTCCTCGAGCCGCTCCAAGAAGACGTCGACCTCTTGACCCGGCTCGACCTCGGTCGGCGTGCGGAACTCGTCCAGCGGCACCGATCCCTCGGACTTGAAACCCAGGTCGAGGATCGCCGCCGAGTCGGTGACCCGCAGGACCGTCGCCTTGACGATTTCACCCTCCTCGATGTTCTTGAGGGTGTCCTCGTACATTGAGAGCATCTCTTCGTACTCCTCAGCGGAGTACTCCTCCTCATCGAATAGCCCGCGTCGCAGCCCCTGGCCGGGGCCGGTCTCCTCGATCCGTTCGGTGACGAGTTCTGGGTCGGATGTGCTTGCGGTAGGGGCAGCCGTCTCAGTCTCAGCCACCGTGTCGCTCGCCGCGTTCTCAGCGGTTACACCGCTGTCGTCGGCGGTAAGCTCGGTCATCTGGGGCTCGACGGGCGAGACGGCCTCGCTCTTCTGTTTTGACATGAGGTTAATGATCTCACCGGGGTCCGGAACGGCGTCCCACGAAGCTGAGGTTACCAATGAAAACGGGCGCTGGCGTGAACCCCGGCGGCGATACCGGACCCACCTAACTTCTTCCGCCACAGGGACTAAAGCCGCGCCCCGGAATCAACGGGCCAATCTACCCCACCAGTTCAAGCCGTGTCAAGGCGTTTCCCGGCGCTCCGCGGCCGCCGCCAGGATCCGCTCGACCTGCTCGTCAAAGCTCAGGTCGGTGGTATCGATCTCCAGGGCGTCCTCGGCCCGGCGCAATGGCGACACCGCCCGCTCCGAGTCGGCGCGGTCGCGTGCCTGGAGTCGACGCGCTTCTTCCCGGATGCGTGGCGACGACACCGACTCGCCTCGCTGCTGCAGCCGGCGCTTAGCCCGCTCATCCGCCGAAGCCACCATGAAGACCTTGAGCTCGGCGTCGGGGAAAACCACCGTCCCCATATCCCGGCCTTCGCAGACCACGTCACCGCCCTGCTCGGCGACCAAGCGCCGCAGCAGATCGTTGACCCGACGGCGAATCGCCGGGAAGGCGGAGATCTTCGAGGCGCAGGCGGTCACCAAAGGCGATCGCAACTCTTCGCCCAGCCGGCGCTGATTCAGGTACGCCGCCAACGTGCCGCCCTCAACCGCCGCCGAGACCTTCTGCGCCGCCAGCTCGGCCACACGCTCCGCCGGCACCACGCCCGCCGGGCTCACCCAACCACGGCGGCAGGCCGCCACCGCGAAGGCACGATAAAGCGCCCCCGAGTCCACGTGGAGATAGCCGAGCCGCCGGGCGACCTCCCGAGCCGTGGTGCTCTTCCCCGCCCCCGCCGGGCCGTCGATCGCGATGACCACCTTATCCTCTTGCCTCCAGCTGCCTACCCCGCGCTAGTCGGAGAGCGCAAGCTCCACGGTCATGCCGTCGTAAGCAACCGCCACTTCGCACTCCTGCCCGCAGGCACGTCTCGCTTCCCGCTCCAGCACCTGCGGCCGCTCGGAATAGCGTGCGCTGAGGTGGGTCAGGATCAAACGGCGGGCAGCGGCGCGACGGGCAACCTCAGCTGCCTGACGCGCCGTCGAGTGACCCGTGCGCTCCGCGCGATCGGCCTCCTCTTCCGAGAAGGTCGCCTCATGAATGAGCAGGTCACACCCGTTCGCGGCCTCCGCCGTGGCCGCGCTGGGCCGCGTGTCCCCGGTGTAGACGAGCGTGCGACCCGGCCGCGGCGGGCCCATCACCTCGCCTGGAGCGACTTCACGACCCGCCGGCGTGCGAATCACCTCTCCCCGCTGCAGACGGCCATATAACGGACCCTCGGGCACCCCAAGCTCACGCGCACGTTCGGGGAAGAATTGGCCCGGCCGCTCGTCCTCCCGCAGGACGTAGCCGTTCGCGCCTCCGGGGTGATTCGCTTCATAGGCGACGATCTCGTAGCCTCCGTGACGCACGGCGGCCGACGGAGCCAGCGGGCCGATCTCCGCCGGGAATCCCAGTTCCGCGAGCTCGAAACCCACCGCCTGCTCCAGCAGTAGCTCGCCGCCCGGCGGGGTGTAGATGCGCAGCGGGACCTCGCGTCCCTGTAAGCTCATGGTACGGAGGAGTCCGATGGTCCCGAGATAGTGGTCGGCGTGCATGTGGGTGATGTAGATCTCTTTCACGCTGAAGCCGACTCCGTACCGCATCATCTGACGCTGAGTGCCCTCCCCGCAGTCGAAAAGGAAGAGATCCCCCTCCCGCTGGACGGCGATCGCGCTCGTGTTCCTCGACACGGTCGGCCGCGCCGACGCGGTCCCCAAGAAAACCACCCTGAGCATAAGGCCTGATTATCGCGGCCCACGGCGTCGGCGGCAACGCCGGCGCGTAACGCGTCGCGCTGCGCCAGCGCCTTCCGATCCGCGCTCAGCGGGTCGCTTTGCCCCGACTCTTCATGGCATCGAACATCTCGGCGACAGCTTCGGGCGGTCGGGTGAGGCGACTCACGAGCACGGTAGCCAGGGCGGCAGCGAGGAAGGCGGGGATGAGCTCGTAGAGCGAGGAGCTGAGCACGGGAGTCAGTTCCCAGACGATGGTGATCGTCGTGCCGGTGATGAGCCCGGCGATGATGCCCGCGCGCGTGGTTCCGCGCCAGTACAGGGCCAGGATCGATGTCGGGCCGAAGGAGGCCCCCAGCCCGGCCCAGGCGAACAAGACCAGCCAGAAGACGAGCGCCTCGGCCACGAGCCCGACGATCAGAGCGGCCCCGACCAGCAGCACCACCATGATCCGGCTATAGAGGACCAGCCGCGCTCGTGGAACCGAGCGGTCCCGGTGAAGGATCTTTTCGTACAGGTCGCGGACGACGCTCGACGCGGCCACGAGGAGTTGAGAGTCCGCGGTGGAGATGATGGCGGCGAAGATCGAGGCCACCACGATGCCGAAGGCGACGGGGTGGAGATGCTGCGCCGCCAATAATGGGTAGAGCTGCTCGGCGTCGGCATCCGGGAGCATCGCGACGTCGGGAAAGTAGACGCGACCGGCGAGACCGATGAACAGCGCGCCCCAGGCCATGACGACGTTCCAAACGGTTCCCAACACGGCCGAAGTGCGGAGCTGATCGGCATCGGCGATCGACATATAGCGCACGATGATGTGGGGGTTACCCGGCGAGCCGAGCCCGATCCCCAGAAACCCGATGATCACGCCCAACGACAGGGCGGCCGGATCGACGAGGGTCGGGTCAAAGCTTCTCAACTCGGCGAACACGGCGAGCAAGCCGCCCCGGTCGACGATCGCGACCAGCGGTACGACGACGAGCGCCACGATCATGATGCAGGCCTGCAAAGTGTCGCTCAGGCTGACGGCGAGGAATCCGCCCAGGGTGGTGTAAACAAGCACAATGAGCGCGGTCAGCAGAACTCCGGCGGTCGGACTCAAGCCGAAGCTGGCCGCGAAAGCTTTGCCGCCACCCACGAATTGCGAGGAAACGTAGCCAACCATGAAGACCAGAATGATGACCGTCATGATGGTGCGGAGACGTCCGTCGCGGTCTCCGAAACGCGCCGCGAAAAAGTCGGGGACCGTCACACAGTCGTAGACTTCGCTGAAATGGCGAAGGCGGCGCGCGTAGAAGAGAAACAAGAACAGCTCGACGCTGATGTACCCCGCCACCGCCCAGACGGCGCCGGCTCCCAGCGTGTAGGCCATACCCGTCACGCCGAGCAGCAGCCAGGCGCTTCGCCCCGACACGACCGCGGAGAGGGCGACAACAAAGCGGTGCATCTTACGGCCGCCGACGAAGAATTCGCTCACCCCGGCCGAGGAGAAACGGGCCGAGAGGACACCGATCCCGACGATCACACCCAGGTAGGCGACGAAGGCGGCGACGGCGAAGGGGTCGGCGGAGATCTGAACGGCCGCTTCTTCCTGCATCAGCGCAGCCGCTCCCGCGTCACGAGGGCGAGGACCACCGCGGTCGCGATGATCGCGGCCGGCAGAACGAACATGACCAGCACAAAGGAAGCGCTCATACGAACCGAAGCCCCTGGCCGCGCCTTGATAAGCCGGTGCGGAAATCGCGGACGAATGTTAAGGCGTCGCCGGGGAGATGCCAGAGCGGTGCCGCCGATCTTGGCGTGAGGCCGCGTCGTCTGCCCTGAAACCTCTCGAGGCCGCCTGGCGTAGAAGCACGCAAGGGCGCAAGTTAAGGGCCGACGCCGGCTGGGTGAGCGCGCGTCGATCGGCACGATCGTGGGCAACTTCAGCAGGAAAGCCTATGCCGGGCGAGTTGATACCTATCGTTCTTTTCATATCGATGGCGGCAGTCGCCATTTTCCGGCCGCTGACCACTCGGATAGGAAAGGTGATCGAGCGGTCACACGCTGAGAAGGCGGTGGCGCCCGACCCCCAAACCGAGCGTCTGATGCAGTTGATGGAACGATTGGTGGATCGAATAGACCGCCTGGAAGAGCGGGTTGATTTCACCGAGCGTATTCTCGAGCGCCAGCAGGCCCGGGCCCAGCTAACCGAGGGCGAGGCTCGACCGGCGCAGAGCCGATCGCGCCAAGGCCCGGCGAACGGCGACTGACGACATCTCTTCCCTCTGACAGCGGACCGAGGAGCCGGCATCGCGCCTATGGATTGGGAGTTTATCGCTCCGCTCATTCTCGGCGTCACCATCACGTTGTTGGCGGCCGCCGTCTTGATCCTGCGGCCCCTGGCAAAGCGCCTGGGCGCCTTGATCGAGGCCACGTCGCGCGACAAGCGTGTAGAGTTGAAGGATGACGAGCTGAACCGGCTCACCGAGGTGGTCGGTCGTCTCACGGACCGCATCGAGGGTCTCGAAGAACGGCTGGACTTCAACGAGCGAGTGCTCACCTCGCTCGAGCGTCCGGGGTCGGGCTCGAGCGCCCGGCTGAAGAGCCCGCCGGAAAGCTGAATCGCTGCCACGGTACCCCCCGATCACCCCGCCACCACACCGAGCGAATCCAACAAACTCGGCCTCTGGCGAAACGCACCGAAGTGGCTAAGACTTCTTCGGCCATAGAGGCTGTGTACCGACATCGAGGAGATCGCCCATGACGCTTCGGCTCGCGTTGCTCGTCGCTTCCTTCGTCCTCGCCCCCGATTCTGAACCGGCGAGCCAGAACGAACCGGGGCGCCTGCTCATCCGAAACGTCGCCGTGAGCGATCGATCCATCGTTTTCTCCTACGCCGGAGACCTGTGGCGCGTCGACCGGCCGGGCGGCGTGGCCGAGCAGCTGACCCGCGGACCGGAGGAAGACGATTTCCCGGTTTTCGCGCCCGACGGGCTGAACCTCGCCTTCTCGCGTCGCGGTGCTGACGATTGGGATGTCTACGTGGTCGGAGCCCAGGGGGGAGAGCCCAGGCAGCTGACCTACAATCCCGAGGCCGACATCGCCCGCGGTTGGACGTCGGACGGGACCCAGGTCCTCTTCATGTCGCACCGCGACGAAGAGTTCAACTTCCGCCTCTATACGATTCCCCTTCGGGGCGTCTTCCCCACCCCTCTCCCTCTGCCGCGCGGTATGGACGGATCGTACGGGCCCCAGGGTGAACGCATCGCCTATGTCCCGATCGCTCCGCCCTTCGAGCTGTTTGGCAGCTACTGGCGCCATTACCGGGGAGGTATGGCGTCGCGCATCTCGATCGCCCGCCTGTCGGACAGCCGCATCCAACCGCTGCCCGCGGCGGAGGGCAACGACCGCGATCCGATGTGGTTGGGCAATAGTATCTACTTCGTGTCCGACCGCTCCGGCAGCTTCAACCTGCACGTGTACGATTCGGTGAGCCGCAACATCGAGCAGCTCACCGAATACCAGGGGGGGTACGGAGTCGAGTCCGCGGCCTCGGCCAAGGGCGCCATCGTTTTTGTGCAGGACGGCCGCGTCCGAACTCTTGACCTGGCCACTCGGGAGGTCCGCACCGTCCCCATCGAGGTGCAGCCGGACTCATCGGCCTTTCAGCCGCGCACGGTCGCCGGGGCGCGCTTCGTCCAGTCGGCGGCGATATCCGCCAACGGAGACCGCGTCGTCTTCGCAGCCCGGGGCGATGTGGTGACGATGGACGTAGAGACGGGCGCCCTGGAGAACTTGACCCGCACTTCAGGGGTCGCCGAACGCTACCCGGCCATCTCCCCAGACGGCCGTTGGGTGGCGTACTTCTCCGACCAAACAGGCGAATACCAGCTGCACGTGAGGTCGCTCCAGAGCGCGGGCGAAGTGAGGGTCATCCCCGTCGAGCTACGGCCGAGCTTCTACCGAGAGCTGACCTGGTCACCCGACTCCCGCAAGATCGCTTTCTCCGACAAACAGCTCGCCCTCTGGATCGCCGATGTGGAGACCGGCGGCGCCCGCCGTATCACCAGCTCCGAGTACTCCGATCAGGATCGCTACTACCCCGCCTGGTCACCCGACGGAGTCTGGCTCGCCTACGCTCGCTACGAGCCGAATCGTCTGCGCGCGGTCTGGCTGTACGACAGCGAGCGCGGTCGCCGGGTTCAGGTGACTGACGGCAACGTCCACGCCGAGCACCCCGTGTTCGACCGTAGCGGCCGCTACCTGTACTTCGTGTCGAGCGCGACCGCCGGTCTGGGCGAGTTCGGTTGGAGCGTGCTCTCGGGTGAGATCTTGCGCCCGTTGGTCTCGCGGCGTCTGCAGCTGGTCGTCTTGCGGCGGGGCGTGCCGGCGCCCGTTTGGCCGGTGACCGGCGCGCCGAACATCGGCGCCGACACCGTAGCGCCCCCCTCCGATTCCGGGCCCGACCGACCGGGGCGGCCCGTAGAAGGCCGGCCGCCGGCCAGGCGCTCTGGATCTCAGGTGGGGCCGCGCACCGTGGTTGACGAGCTGGGGATCGGAGGCCGCATCGTCCCGCTTCCGCTTGCGGCCAAGGACTACGCCGGGCTGGCACCGGGCGAGCCGGGCGTGCTGCTCGTGCACGTCGCCGAGTGGCCCGACTCCCCACGGCCGGGCGCCGAGCCGACCGGGTCGCTTTACCGCTTCGACCTCTCAAAGCCGTCAGAGCTTGAGAAGCTCGTCGAGCACGTCGATGAGTTCGACGTCACCGCTGACGGCCGTCGAATCCTTTACCGGCGTGGCCAAGATTGGGCGGTCGTGCCTGCCGACGCATCGGAGGTAGCCGAGGCTCGGCGGCTGGATCTGGGCGCGCTGACCATCGAGGTCGATCCAAGGGCCGAGTGGCGTCAGATGTACCACGAGGCCTGGCGTCTCATGCGCGACTACTTTTACGATCCGAATCATCACGGACAAAACCTCACCGCCCTCGAACAGGACTACGCGTCCTACCTGCCGAGCATCACGAGCCGCCGTGACCTCAACCGGCTCATCGCCATGGCGCTCGGCCACGTCTCGGTGAGTCACCTGGGCGTCGGAGGCGGCGACCTGGAGCGTCCGCCGGGCAACAGCAGCGGTTTCGGGCTGTTAGGTGCCGACTACGCCGTCAGCGAGGGCCGCTATCGCATCACCCGCATCTACCGATCCGGTTCCTTCAACAGCGGCAACCCACTCTTGCAGGCGCCCCTCGACCAGCCGGGGGTCGGCGTCCGCGAGGGCGATTACCTGTTGGCGGTGGACGGCGAGGAGATATTCGCCCGCAGGAATCTCTACTCGTACTTCGCCGGGAAAGCCCGTCGACCCACACAAATCAGGGTGGCCGCGAAGCCGACCGGCGAAAATGCGCGCACCTTTACGGTCGTTCCTCTGCCGGGCGAGAACACGCTGCGCCGGCTGAACTGGGCCGAGCGCAACCGGCAGGTCGTGCAAGAGGAGTCGCAGGGCATTCTCGGTTACGTCTACGTTCCCAACTTCGGCTCCCGGGGTCTCGAGACGGTTTTCCAACAGCTCCTGCCGGCTCTGGGAAAGCGCGGCCTGATCATCGATCAGCGGTTCGGTGGTGGGGGCATCACATCGGACTTCCTCATCGAGATGCTCGCCCGCCGACCTCTTTACTACTACATGTTTCGCGATGGTGGCGACCTCGGCGTTCCGGCGAACGCGCCGCCGCGGGCCAAGGTTCTGATGGTCAACGACGTGAACGCGTCCGCTGCCGAAACTTTCGCCTTCATGTTCAAGCTGGCGAACCTGGGCAAGCTCGTCGGCACGCGCACCACGGGCGCCGGGATCGGACCCTACGGGTTCATGCCGGAGTTGATCGACGGAGGGCGAATCAGCATCCCGAACCGCGCGGCCTTCGATCCTGCCGGCTTCTGGGGGATCGAGAACCAGGGGATCGCTCCGGACATCGAGGTGGACTGGCTGCCGGCCGAGTGGCGTGCGGGCCGCGACCCCCAGTTGGAGACGGCGATCAAGACGGTCTTGCAGGTGATCGTCGACAATCCACCGCTCGAGACGCGACGGCCGGACTATCCGGTACACAAGTGAGTCGGGCCGCCGCCCGGCTCGCTCGATGAACTCTTCCGTCGCGCATCGCCGGCGCCCTTGACGAAGACGGGCCGGACGATGAGTTTCGCGCGCGACGGCTGGGCGGTGGTGCAAATCGCAACCCCGCACACCAGACTTCTTCGCTCGACCAAGGGGAGACGATCATGCGGCAGTCTTACGATGCCGTCGCGGCTCGGAACACTCTGCGTTACCTGGCCGTGGCGCTCGCGCTATCGGTTGCGACTCTGGCGCCCCGCACCGGGGCCGCGCAGTCGCCTGGCACGATCCGCTGCGATGCGGACAACGCGGGGATCACGCTGCCAGACGGCTTCTGTGCCCTGGTGTTCGCCGACGCTGTCGGGCGTGCGCGGCATATCGCTGTGGCGCCGAACGGCGACGTCTTCGTCGCTCTGAGAGCATCTCGCGGAAACGAAGCCAGCGGTGGCGTCGTCGCGCTTCGCGACACGGACGGCGATGGCCGGGCCGATGTCCAGCGCAAGTTCGGCGAGCTGGGCGGCACGGGAATCGCCCTCCACCAGGGCCACCTCTACTTCGGCGCCGACGACCGCGTGCTGCGCTATCCGCTCCCGGCCGGGAGCCTCGAGCCCTCGGGGCCACCCGAGACGATCGTCTCGGGGCTGCCGGCGGATCGCAGCCACCGGGCGAAGTCGCTGGCGATCAGCGCCGACGGATCGTTGTTCGTCAACATCGGAGCGCCTTCCAACAGCTGCCAGCAAGAGGACCGTACCGCGGGCTCGCCCGGCCAGGATCCGTGTCCGGAGCTGGAGCGTCGCGCCGGCATCTGGCGCTTCGACGCGAACCGAACGGGCCAGACCCAGGCCGATGGAGAGCGCTTCGCCACCGGGCTGCGCAACGTGGTTGCGCTCACCCTCCATCCGGCGAGCGGGGTGCTGTACGGCGCACAGCATGGGCGTGACCAGCTCGGCCAGAACTGGTCGGAGCTCTTTACCACGGAAGACAACGCCGAGAAGCCGTCCGAGGAGTTCGTCCGCATCGAGCGCGGCGACGACTTCGGCTGGCCCTACTGCTATCACGACCCGGAGCTGGGTCACCGTGTGCTCGCCCCGGAGTACGGAGGCGGCGGGGAGGCCGTGGAACGTTGCGCGAACAAGAAAGGGCCGCTGGTCGCCTTCCCAGCCCACTGGGGGCCCAACGCCCTACTGTCTTACACCGGGTTTCAGTTTCCGCAGCGCTACCGTGGCGGCGCGTTCATCGCCTTCCACGGCTCGTGGAACCGCGCGCCCTTACCGCAGGGCGGCTACAACGTGGCGTTCGTGCCGTTCGATGAGGCGGAGGGGCCGGCGGGAGATTGGGAGCTGTTCGCGGAGGGCTTTGCAGGCGCAGACGTCAGCCCTCGGGGCGCCGAGCACCGACCCTCGGGCCTGGCCCAGGGCCCGGATGGCTCCCTATTCGTCTCGGACGACCAGGGTGGGCGGATCTATCGAATCGTCTACCGCGGAAGCTAAAGGCGGCAGGCGAGTCAGTTGGCGAACTGCCACCAGCCGCCCTGCCCGAGGGGGCGGACGACGGTCAGGTTCAGGTAGTTCGTGCAGTCGAAGGTAATCTGCGGTTTGCCATTGATCATCGACCGGGTCGCGAGCTCGGTGGAGC
>JABAOH010077343.1_pt1 | contig 20465 bp, 20 predicted proteins | sample 7062181 | NCBI WGS metagenome assembly JABAOH01 (sample SAMN14538630, study PRJNA623070) | marine sediment metagenome | biome: marine biome [ENVO:00000428]; feature: marine pelagic biome [ENVO:01000023]; material: deep marine sediment [ENVO:00002113]; isolation source: pool of 5 deep marine... | reverse complement strand
GCCCGCTTGCCGCGGCCCGCCGGGCGCGGCGGCTGGGTGTAGACGCAGGCGATCTCGTGCCCGGCCTCGACCAGCGCGGCCAGCGCGGGCACCGCGAATTCCGGCGTGCCCATGAAGGCGATCCGAAAGGTCATGGCGAACGGGTGGTCATGTTCATGCTATTCCTTCACTCACGCCTCATCCTGGAGACATTTACACGGATCTCCTTTCCCAGCGTCGCGGGTCGGGCCACCCCCTCCCCGACACCTCCCCCTTTGGCGGGGCCATGCGTCGTCCCTGCCCTCGGAGCAAGGGAGAGGGGTTCGTTGTTCCGCCCGTGCCGATAAAGCCCCTCTCCCTCGCGCCGACGCCGGAAAGTGCGGGCAATCCTCCCACGGGGGGAGGGGTTGGGGAGGGGGCCGGCGCTCGGGCGTTCGAGTTCGCGCAACGGTCACCATCCTTCGACAGGCTTAGGATGAGGCACGCGTGGAGGGGCGTAAAGGAAAACACAACGCCCGAGGGGAAAGGCCTTATTCCGCGGCCAGCGTTCCCAGCTTCTTGGCCTTGCGCAGCTTGCGCAGGATCATGTTGCGCTTGAGCGCCGAGATGTGGTCGACGAACAGGATGCCGTCGAGGTGGTCCATCTCGTGCTGCAGGCAGACCGCGAGCACGCCGTCGGCCTCGATTTCCCGCGTCTTGCTGCGCTCGTCGAGATAGCGCACCGCGACGCGCGCCGGGCGCACGACCTCGGCGTAGTGCTCGGGCAGCGACAGGCAGCCCTCGTCCCAGGACTTCAGCTCCTCGGAGGTTGCGATCAGCTCCGGGTTGGCGAGCTTGAGCGGCTGCGGCTTCTCGTCCGGCTTGGCGGTGTCGATGACGATCACCCGCTTGTGCACGCCGACCTGCGGCGCCGCGAGGCCGATGCCCGGCGCCGCGTACATCGTCTCCAGCATGTCGTCCATCAGCCGCGCCACCTGCGCGTCGACCGTCTCGACGGGCGCGCAGGTCAGCTTCAGGCGCGGGTCGGGCGCAACGATGATCGGCAGGATCGCCATGGCTCGGGCCGGTCTCCCCAGGGTTTGCCGCGAAAGTCCGAAAGACAGGTATGGTGGAACGCGCCGGACGTCAAGGCAACCGGATTCACGGGCGCGCCGCGGTGCCCGCGCGTTGTCCGCTAAATTGGGCTCGACCGTGTCGGCGCGACCTCATACTTCGAGATGGGCCGCCTTTTCGCGGCTCGCACACGCCGCCTGCTCGGCGCGGCGGCCCTCCTCAGCATGAGGCTCCGATGCCTGTGCGCTCATGCTGAGGAGGCTGCGAAGCAGCCGTCTCGAAGGATGAGGTCGCGCTGCCGCCCGGAACCGATTCCATCCGAACGGACATTGCTCTAGACTCGTGGTGATTCGCAGAAGGATGAGACGGTGGCCCTGCTGGAACAGCTCAGACAATTCGACCCGGTCATCCTGGTCGCCCTCGGCGCCGGCCTCGTGGCGGTGCTCGCGGCGGTGGCCGCGCTCATCGTCTTCCTGCGCGGGCACAGCAGCAGCGCCGACGCGCTGGCCGCGCGGATCAGCCAGATCGCCGAGCAGCACGTGATGGCGCAGGACCGCCTGGCCGAGCGCCTGCAGGCGCAGGAGCGGGCGCTCACCGAGATGGTCGACCGGCGCCTCGGGGACGTGTCGCGCCGGCTCGGCGAATCGCTGCAGCAGCAGACGACGCGCACGACGACGACGATGAACGATCTGCGCGAGCGGCTCGGCGCCATCAAGGCGGCGCAGGAGAACATCACCCGGCTGTCGCAGCAGGTGGTCAGCCTGCAGGACGTGCTGTCGAACAAGCAGGCGCGCGGCGCCTTCGGCGAGGTGCAGCTGGAGGACCAGGTGAAAAGCGCGCTGCCGCCGTCGGCCTACCGCTTCCAGGCGCGGCTCGGCAACGGGCGCATCGCCGACTGCGTGCTCGACCTGCCCAATCCCCCGGGCGCCATCGCCGTCGACGCCAAGTTCCCGCTGGAGAGCTACTACGCCCTGCGCGCGGCCAGGGAGGCGGACGCGCGGGCGGCGGCGCGCAAGACCTTCGGCGCCGACGTGCTCAAGCACGTCAAGGACATCGCCGAGCGCTACATCGTGCCCGGCGAGACCGCCGAATCGGCGCTGATGTTCCTGCCCTCGGAGGCGGTCTATGCGGAGCTGCACGCCGAATTGCCGGAAATCATCCAGAAGTCGCACCAGGCGCGCGTCTACATCGTCTCGCCGACGACGCTGATGGCGACGCTGAACACGATCCGCGCGGTCCTCAAGGACGCCCAGATGCGCGAGCAGGCGGGGCTGATCCTGGCCGAGGTCGGCAAGATGGCCAAGGACGTCGACCGGCTGAACCAGCGCGTCGACAACCTGGACAAGCATTTCGGCCTCGCCGAGAAGGACATCCGCGAGATCCGTGTCTCCGCCGGCAAGGTCGCCCGCCGCGCCGAGCGCATCGAGGAGATGGACCTCGACGAGGCCGAGGCGGCCGACGAGGCCATCGAGCAGACGGCGGCACCCAAGCTCACCCTCGCCTTCGACAAGGGCGAGGGGGAGTAGGGAGATCCGCACCTCGAGGCCGGCCGAGGCGGCGGCCCCATGACCGGAACCAGTCCGCTTGCGATCCGCGACTATGCGCCCGATGACCGGGCGGCGCTGATCGCCCTGGTGCGCGAGCTGCAGGTGGCCGAGGCCGCGGTCTTCGACCGCATGAAGCCGCCGGACGCGATCGGCGATGCCTATATCGACGGGCTCATCGAGGCCTGCCGGCGGCGACGCGGGCGGATCCTGATCGCGAGCGAGAACGGCGCCGCGCTCGGCTATGCGGTGATCCTGACCGACGTTCCATCAGAGTCCGAGCTCGACGAGGTTCCCTACAGCTACGCCCAGATCCACGACCTCGCGGTGACCGAAGCTGCGCGCCGGCGGGGCGTGGGCCGGCAGCTGCTGGCACGCTGCGAGGAGATCGCGCGCGAGGCGGGCGCGCGCTGGCTGCGCATCACCGCGCTGGCCGGCAACGAAGCGGCGGTCGGCGCCTATCACGCGGCCGGCTTCGCGCCGCTGTTCGTTACGTTCGAGAAGACGCTCGGCGACTGAGCGCCGCCGTTGGTACATCATCCACTTACGTGAAATCGGCGCCGGCCCGCTCCCCCACCCGGCCACCCAACGGTATCGTATGCTGTGGGTGGCCGGGTGGGGGAGCGGGCTGGAGCGATCCAAACGGATAATGCGCCAGCGCGATTTTTCTCGCGGCCGGGATATTGCCCCGCGTAACGCTTCTCCTATATTTCAGAAAATTCTTATATAGGTGACAGAGAGGAGCGTTCATGTTTCAGCCGATCACCATCCCCTTCGGCGCCGTGATGTTGAGCAACGTCGTCAAGCTGAAGGAGGGCGTCACCGTCGACGATGCCGAGCTGGCGCTCGGCGAGATGTGCAACGTGGTCAAGGAAACCTACGGCGACGAGAAGGGCGGGTTCATCGCCGGGCAGGTGTTCAAGTACACCGGCTTCGTCTCCGAGGAGGGCTCGTTCGACGAGACGAAGAAGACCGACGACCACCTCCTCATCGTCACCTACTGGAAGTCGTTCGAACAGCACGAGGCCTCGCACGCCGACCAGGTCTTCAGGGAGAAGTTCGCCGCCCTCGCCGAGCTGTGCGACGAAGCTTACGAGCTCGGCTACGAGATGCTCTGGCAGGGCGAGCCCGAAGACGACTGATCCGATCGGGTCGGTGCGCGGCCGTCCGGTTGCGGCTCGCGCGTCGTCCATTCCGTCCGCACCGGCCCGCTGCCCCATTCGGGGACCCGCGGCATGCGCAACCGTCGGGCGGCTGGGTGGGACGGCGGCCGGTGCCGGGTCGACGTAAGCGGACGGTGTATTGTATCAGGCGAACGAGGGCGCATGGCCGTGATCGGGCCCGTGTCGTGATCGGTCGTACCGACGGCGCCGGGTCGTGCCGTTCATCTTGTGGCGCAGCTTCCGGCGGCCGCGTGCGACACGGGATTTGACCGTACCCACCGAAACGCCGAGACGGCGGGCGATGTCCTCGTATGCCATGCCGTCGATGGTAGCCAGCCGCAACGTCCTCGCCTGTGGGCGCGGCAACTCCTTCAGTGCTGCGTCCAGCGTCCGTACGACGAGACTCTGATCCTGGCGTGGCCGCTCGGACAGCGCAGCCGGCGCCGATTCTGCGGTGACCTGGCGACCGCGGCGCTGCTGCGCTCGCATGCCGCTGGCGTGGATATTGTGCATGATCGTAAAAAGCCAGGCACGGAGATCGGTTCCCGGCTCGAACAGGTCCGCCTTCGTGAGCGCGCGCGTCAGACTCTCCTGCAACAGGTCGTCGGCCACTGTCGCATTTTGGGTGATCGCAAGGGCATATCGCTTCAGCTGAGGAATGTGCTGCTCGATATCGTTATAGACCTGGTTCATCGTTTCTCCCCGTTTTGCATTGGCGGCGCACGTTTCCCTCTGGAACCGTGGAACCGCCTCATGTCGATCCAGGCCGCGCTGTATGGCGAGAAGGTGTCAAGCCGCGCGGCTCGATGTCGCCAACGCTAGGACGTCAACGAGGCCAGATTTTGCCCTTTGTACAACCGCGCATTTAGAATATTAACTTATGTAACTACGCCGTTATGTTTTGTACTGCCGGTCGTCGGCGACGATCACTGAGCCGTCCTGAGCAGTTCTTTCAAGGGCAGGTATTCGAGGTATCCGTTTGTGGGCGAGCAGCCGAGCCATATCGTTACATTGAGCGACGAGACCCCGAACCATCAGGAGATCAAGGATTACCTGATCGAGCACGGGTTCGAGATGAGCAGCGCGCCTGATATCCACTCCCTGCGCCGGATCCTGCGACGGCGGCCGCCCGATCTGGTGATCCTCGATGCCGGCGTGACCGACAGCAACGTCTTCGACCTGACCGCGGAGTTGCGGCAATGGCCGGACACCGGAGTGATCGTGCTCGGTGAGAGGGACGATCTGATCGACACCGTGGCCGGTCTTGAATCCGGCGCCGACGATTTTCTCGGCCGGCCGTTCCACCGCCGAGAGCTTCTCGCGCGGATCCGCAGCGTCTTGCGGCGGTGCGGACGTGAGAATGTGCTTCGGAAAGGCGATGCCGGCAGGAACGACGCGGGAAACGCGAGCGCTGCGCCGCGCGGCAGATTCGCGTTCCAAGGCTGGGTTCTCAATCTCGACGGACGCCAGCTGCTGTCCCCGGACGGGAATCCCGTCGACCTGCCCGGCGGCGAATTCGACCTTCTGGTCGCGCTGGTCGAACATGCTGGACGCGCCCTCAGTCGCGAGGAACTGGCCGAACTCGCCAAGGGTCCCGACGCCGCCCCCGTCGACCGTGGTATCGACGTCCAGATCGGACGTTTGCGGCGGAAGCTCGAGACGGATCCGCGCCGACCGGCAATCATAAAGACCGTTCGGGGAGTCGGATATCTGTTTGCGGCCGAGGTGACGGAATTCTGAACGGTTCCGGCGATGGAACCGCCCGCCCCCCGCAGACGTTCAACATCTGGTCGCGTTAGCAAGGGCGCTGGCCGCAGGTCGCACTGAACCCGCGGCAGGCGCCGCACGGGTTACGAGCCAGTCCGGCAGCGACGGGCCGACGTCCGCTGGGGCCGGTTCATTTCGACCGCTGGCCGTATGAGCCGGGAACGACTGCCGCGCTCGCGCAGGCTCCGGACCCGCAAGCCTGGACCCGCAAGCCTGGACCCGCAAGCGACCCCGTCGCGACCGACAGCGACCCCGATCGACCAGCAAAGTTTCAGGAAACTGCATGCCCGAACAATCGCTCAAGTCGCTGCTCACTGATCCTGTCCTGCTCATCGTATGGGGCGTTCTCGTCGCCGCGTCGCTGGCCGTTCTGGTCCGCGACCTCGCGAACCGCAACCCGCAGATCGGTCGCCTGATGCGCTGGGTGTGGCTGTTCACGATTCTCTATTCGGGGCCGTTCGGGCTCGCCGGCTACTACTATTCGGGGCGCCGCCAGATCGCCCGGGACGGCCTGTGGCGGCGCGGGTTCCGCTCCGTCGCGCACTGCTACTCCGGCTGCGGGGCAGGAGAGATCGTCGGCATCGTCATTACCGTCGGGATTCTCGGGCTGGGCACCGCATGGGTCGCCGGCGTCACCTTCCTGTTTGCCTACCTCGCCGGATTCGCGCTGACTGTCGGCCCGCTGACCGAGGAGGGCGTGCCCTTCGGCCAGGCGATGTGGGACGCCTTCTACAGTGAGTCGGCGAGTATCGTCGTTATGGAGGTCGTCGCGATTTCGGTGGATCTATGGCTCGCCGGGGATGCCGGTATGGGTGACACGATCTTCTGGTCGTCGCTGGTCGTTTCGCTCTCGATGGGCCTGCTCGCCGCCTATCCCGTGAACGTCATCCTCATCCGCCTCGGCGTCAAGGAGGGTATGCACAGCCCGAAGGATGCCCACGCGCACTGATCCGGGCGGAGACCCCGATGCGTCACGATTCGCGGCTTCGTCATCGCGCCGGGATCGGGGTCGATTTTGGAACCCTGCCGACTCTCTGGCGTTGGTCCGAAACGAGACGTAGTTGGATTGACAAGCGATCACAGCGGAGAAAGGAGACAGTTCGATATGAATGTCCGGATGGCGAGATTCCGAAAAAGCTTGCTCGCATCGACCCTGGCGTTCGCCGGAGGCGTCGTCCTGGCGTCGCCGCCGGTCCCCGCCAACGCACAGCTCTACGACGGTCAGATTGTCCAGGACAGCTCGATCAGCGACGCGATCGAGGATGAGTATCTGTTCGACCCGACAATTCCCTATGACAGGATCGATGTGACGACGAAGCAAGGCGTGGTCACTCTGGACGGCCGCGCCTCGAACCTTCTCGTCAAGCGGCGCGCGGAACGCATCGCGGAAACCGTGAAGGGCGTTCGCGCCGTCATCAACGACATCGAGGTGCTGCCCATGCAGGACCGGTCGGGGACTGACATCGAGGCCGCGGTAAAGGCGGCACTGGTCCGCAACCAGGCAACCGAAAGCTATGAGATCGCGGTGACCGCAACGGACGTCGGCATGGTCACCCTGGACGGCATCGTCGAGTCCTGGGCCGAGGCTGAGCTCGCGGAGACGGTTGCGGCCGGTATCAACGGGGTCGTTGCCATCGAAAACAGGATCGATGTCGCCTACGACACCAAGCGCGGCGATGTCGAGCTCAAGAAAGAGATCGAGGAGCGCCTGAAATGGAACATCCTGGTCGACTCCGGTCTTATCGACGTCTCGGTGACCGATGGCAAGGTGCGGCTGGCGGGTACCGTCGGCAGCGTTGCGGAGCGACGCACCGCGAAGTCCGAGGCCTGGGTCAACGGAGTGACGTCGGTCGACGCGTCGGGTCTCCAGGTCCGCCGTTGGGCCCGCGATCCCGACCTGCGGATGACGCCGGCCGTCCTCTCCGACGAGGCCATCAGCAAGGCGGTGGAAGACGCGCTGCTCTATGACCCCCGCGTCAACCTCGCCGACGTGGACGTCGATGTCGAGACCGCCGGCGTGACGCTGCGCGGCGTGGTCGACAGCATCAGCGCGCGGCGGGCGGCCGAGAGCGCGGCGAACAATACGACCGGTGTGCTGACCGTCGAGAACAGGATCAAGGTGCGGCTCGATGACCCGGTGTCGGACAGCGTGCTGCAGGATCGCGTCGAGGCGGCCCTCGTCGACGATCCTCTGATCGACGCCAGCGAGACGATGGTATCGGTCGATGACGGGATCGTCCGCCTGTACGGTACGGTCGACAGTTACTTCCACAAGACCCGGACGGACAATGTCGTGGCCGGAATCGACGGTGTGACCGAGATCAGGAATGCGCTGATCGTCGAGGATCCGCACCGGCCGTATGTCTACGACCCTTATGTCGATCCATGGCCGGAACTCGCGTACGGCTGGTACGACTATCAGCCCTATACCAGCTTCCGGCGCGACCAGGAGATCGAGCAGGAGATTCGCGACGAGCTGTGGTGGAGTCCGTTCGTGGACGCTGACCAGGTCAAGGTCGCCGTCGTCGACGGCGTTGCGACACTGACCGGTACGGTCGACAGTCGGGCCGAACGGCGGGCCGCCACCGAGAACGCGTTCGAGGGCGGCGCGGTCTGGGTCGTGAACGAGCTCGACGTCGACCTCGAGGGCGCCTAGGGCGCAGCCAGTGGTCGGTCCAAGACCGGTTCCGCCCGGCCATCACGGCCGGGCGGGATCGGTTTCGACCGCGTCGACGTTTTCCCGGCCGCGTCGGAACCGAGCGCCGGCGCCGTCGTTTACAGGGTAACCGACGTGGATCGATGGTCGCCCGCACGGGCGGGCGGCGACGACCGCGCAAAACAACCAGTTGGGAGAGACTTATGAACGGCATGAAGAGACATATCCCCGCAATGGCTGTGACCGCCGCCGGCGTCCTGCTCGCCGCGGCGGCCGGCGCGGGTCCGGTTTCGGCCGAGCCGATCTCGGCGAAGTTCGACGGCATCTACGAGGGCAGCCGGCAACTCATCGCGCCGCTGAGCGGCCGGGAGTGCGAGGCGCCGAGCCGCTATACGATCGAGATCCGCAACGGCCTGATCAGCGGCAAGGCCGTTCCGGACGGTGTCCGCGACGCCGCCGAATACGCGGTCAAGGGGTTCGTCACTTCCGACGGGTTCTTCACCGGCACGCACGAGGCCGAGACGGTCGAGCGGACGCTGATTCAGGGCCGGATCGATGGCCAGAAGATGGTCGGCGGCCTGTTCACCAAGGGCGAAAACTGCGCCTGGATCGTAAAGCTCGACAAGGCCTGATACGGCACCACACGGAGCCCCGCGATCGACTCCCGCGGCCGGCCATCCTGCGATGGCCGGCCGTCTGTCTGTCCCTCAACGTGGGGGACCGGCTGGCACCACGCCGGTGCCGGCAAGGAAGTTCTTGAGCACCAGGCTGCCGTTCGTGAGCGGCCGGTAGTTCTGCGCGAATTCCGGGTGGGTCGGGCGCCACGAGACGGCCATCGCCTCGGCCGTCGCCTCCGGGTGGAACTGCACCGAGTACCAGGCGCCGCCGTGGTCGAGCGCGGCGCAGGGCAGCCCGTCGCGCGTCGCCAGCACGGTCGCGCCCGCGGGCGGCGCCGCGACGTGCTCCTCGTTGGCGAAGTGGAAGTCGGGCTCCGGCCCGTAGCCTTCGAACAGGAAATGCGCCCGTCCCGCCTCGGTGAGGCGCACCGGCAGGGTGCCGGCGAGCTTGGCTCCGCCGTCGATGCGGCGCACCGGGGCGCCGTCCAGCTCCGCGACCATCTGGTGGCCGCCGCAGATGCCGAGCAGCGGCCGCCCGGCGCCGCGATACGCTTTCAGCCAGCGCCGCGTTGCGTGCTGCCAGTCGCGGTCGTCGTGCACCGAATGGTAGCTGCCGCCGAGGATCACCGCGTCGGCCCCGTGCGGGTCCGGCAGCGCCTCGCCACGGCACACGAACACCCCGTTGTAGGCGATGCGGTCGGCGAGGCCGAGGTCGCGCAGCTGCAGGAACACCCAGTGGACCTCGTTGTCGCCGCCGGGCTGGTCCTCGTAGACCGCCGGATCGTAGCGCCCCGGCTCGCCGATCATCGAGACGAACAGCACCCGCTTCATCGCGGCGGCTCCTAACTTTCGGCGGCGCGGCGCGCGCGCAGGGCGGCGGTCAGCGTGCCGTCGTCGAGGTAGTCGAGCTCGCCGCCGACCGGCACGCCGTGCGCCAGGCGGGTGACCGCAACGCCGCACGGCGCCAGCCGCTCGGTGATGTAGTGCGCGGTGGTCTGGCCGTCGACGGTGAGGTTCGTCGCCAGCACGACCTCGTTCACCTCCGGCGCCGATGCGCGCTCGACCAGCGCCGGGATGCGCAGATCCTCCGGCCCGACCCCGTCGATCGCCGACAGGGTGCCGCCGAGCACGTGGTAGCGGCCCTTGTACGCGCCGGTGCGCTCCAGCGCCCACAGATCGGCGACGTCCTCGACGATGCACAGAAGGCTCGCGTCGCGCCCCGCATCGGCGCAGATGTGGCACGGGTCCGCGGTATCGATATTGCCGCAGGCCGAGCAGGCGCGGATCGTCCCGGCCGCCGCGTCGAGCGCCGCCGCCAGCGGCTCGAGCAGGGTCTCGCGGCGCTTGATCAGGGCCAGCGCCGCGCGCCGCGCCGAGCGCGGCCCCAGCCCCGGCAGCCGCGCCAGCAGCGCGATCAGGCGCTCGATCTCGTTCATGTAAACACCGTCAGGGACCGCTGACCCTCTCCCCAACCCCTCCCCCGCAAGCGGGAGAGGGGCGCGAGCGGCATGGTCCGGCATAACAAAGCCCGCTCCCGCCATGGGCGGGGGAGGGTTGGGAGGGGGTGGCTCGCGCGACTGGTCGGAGTCATGCCGGTTCAGCCAGACAGTATGGTTGCCGCCGCCTCAGAACGGCAGGGTGACGCCGGGCGGCAGCTGCAGGCCGCCCATGAGCTCGGCGGTCTTTTCCTTCACGTGGTCGTCGACCTTCGTGCGGGCATCGTTGAAGGCGGCGACCAGCAGGTCCTCCAGGACCTCCTTCTCGTCGGCGGACAGGAGCGATTCGTCGATCGCCACGCCGCGCGCCGCGCCCTTGCCGTTCATGGTCACCGTGACCATGCCGCCGCCGGCGCTGCCGGTGACCTCGAGGCTGTCGAGGCCCGCCTGCATCTCCTGCATCTTGGCCTGCATCTGCTGGGCCTGCTTCATCATCTGGCCGAGATTCTTCATGGGCTCGTGCTTTCTCCGTTTCTGATGATCGACGCTGACGGCTGCAGCGCGACCTCGCGCTTCGAGACGGGCCTCCGGCCCTCCTCAGCATGAGGAACGTACCATGATAACTCTTGGTGCCTCATGCTAAGGAGGCTGCGCAGCAGCCGTCTCGAAGTATGAGGTCGCTCGCTGGCCGGGCCGAGCACATTTCAAAGGCTTTCACCGGCATCGTCTTCGTCATTGCTTTCGCCGTCCGCGTCGTCGCCGTCCGCCTCGTCGGCCGCCGCACCGGCATCCGCCCTCGGGCGCACGCGGGTGATGCGGGCGCCGGGGAAGGCCCTCTGCGCCGCCTGCACCAGGGGATGGCGGGCCGCCTCCTCGCGCGCGAGCCGGCGCGCGGCTTCGGCCTGTTCGGCGAGGGTCGGATCGCCCGCCTCCTGCGAGACGCTGACCACCCAGCGCCGCCCGGTCCACTCGCCCAGGAGCGCGCCGATGCGGTTGGCGAGGTCGCCGGGCGCGTGCGCGCCGGGCCGGAACTCGAGCCGCCCGGGCTCGCAGCGCACGAGGTGGACGTTGCGGCACAGATGGGTGTGCAGCATGGCCTCGCGGTTCCGCTCGAACAGGGCGACGACCTCCGCGAAGCTGTGCGGTCCGGGCTCTGCGTCGGTCTCCGGCGCGACCTCATGCTTCGAGACGGCTGCCGCGGCAGCCTCCTCGGCATAAGGCTCCACGTTCATGCTTTCAGCCTGAGGAGGACCGCCGCGCCGAGCAGCCGGCGCAAGGCGGCGTGTGCGAGCCGCGACAACCGTCTCCCCGTCTCGAAGGGGGAGGTCGCTCGTCTCCGCCCGGCGTTCGGCCACCGCCGCGGCGCCACCGACGGCGGCGCGGGCCGTGCCCTCGCCATCGCCGCCCGGGGCTCTGGTTTCCGGACGCTCCCGCGCGGCGCCGCCGTCCTTCGCACCCTCGTGCAGTTCGCGGGCGAGCTCGGCCGGTGACGGCAGCTCGGCCATGTAGGCGAGGCGCACCAGCACCATCTCGGCGGCCTGCAGCGGCGCCGGCGCCGCCTGGACCTCGCCCAGCCCCTTCAGCAGCACCTGCCAGGCCCGGCTCAGCACCGGGATCGACAGCGCTTCGGCGAGCGCCGTGCCGCGCGCCCGTTCGGCCTCCGAGGCGCCGGGATCGTCGGCCGCCGCCGGCACGAGGGTCACGCGGGTCAGCCAGTAGCTGAGCTCGAGGAGGTCCTGGAGGACGACCAGCGGGTCGGCGCCGGCCCGGTACATCTCCGCCACCAGGGCCAGCGCGTCGGCGATCTCGCCGGCCATGACCTTCTCGAACAAATCGAACACCTGCGATCGGTCGGCAAGGCCCAGCATGTCGCGCACCAGGGGCGCCGTCACGCCGTCGGCCGCGAGCGCCATCGCCTGGTCCAGGAGCGACAGCCCGTCGCGCACCGAGCCGTCGGCGGCGCGCGCGATCAGCGCCAGCGCCGCGTCCTCGACCGGCACGGACTCTGACTCCGCGATTCCCCGGAAATGCTCCACCAGCCGGTCGGCGGCGACGCGGCGCAGATCGAAGCGCTGGCAGCGCGACAGCACGGTCACCGGCACCTTGCGGATCTCGGTGGTGGCGAAGATGAACTTCACGTGCTCCGGCGGCTCCTCCAGCGTCTTCAGGAGCGCGTTGAACGCGCCGCGCGAGAGCATGTGCACCTCGTCGATGATGTAGATCTTGTAGCGCGCCGAGACCGGGCGGTAGCGCACGCCGTCGATGAGCTCGCGGATGTCGTCGACGCCGGTGCGGCTGGCCGCGTCCATCTCGATGACGTCGACGTGGCGGTCCTCGGCGATGGCAACGCAGTGCTCGCATTCGCCGCACGGGGTGACGGTCTCGCGTCCCGCCCCGTCCTTGCCGATGCAATTGAGCGCGCGGGCGATGATCCGCGCCGTCGTCGTCTTGCCGATGCCGCGCACGCCGGTCAGCATGAAGGCATGGGCGATGCGGCCGGTCGCGATGGCGTTGGAGAGGGTGCGGACCAGCGCCTCCTGCCCGATCAGCCCGGCAAAGTCGCCCGGGCGGTACTTGCGGGCGAGCACGCGGTACGGCGTCGTTTCGGGCGCGTCGGTCATCTGGGCCGGCTCGGCTCCCCTTGCTCGCTCGGGGCTGAAAAAAAGGTGGAAGACCGGACACGCGACCCGGGCCAGGACTCGTTACGGCTGCTTCCTTCCGGACCTGACCGGGTTGGCGAGCGACCCGTCCGCGCGCCAGCCTTCCGGGGCCACTATATCAGGAGTCGCTGCGGAAGGGGCAAGGGGGGAGGGGAAATTTGCCGGAGCCGCGCAGCCGGCCGGGCCGGCGGGGTGCCGCGCGCGCCGGGCGGCTCCGAAAATGGCGCCCGCTCATGCGCCGAGCTGCGCCGCCATCCAGTCAGCCATGCCGGTGCGCGCCTCGAAATGGTGGTTGGACAGGCTGTGGTTGCCGCCCTCGAACTCCCGGTAGGTGGCGTGCGGCGCCTCCTGCGCGATGCGCCGGCCCTCGGCCACCGGCACCACCGCGTCGGCGGTGCCGTGCAGCACCAGCAGCGGGCACGCGACCCGCCCGGCGACGCCCGCAAGGCTCAGCCGCGCCACCCGCGCGCGCGCGTCCTCCGCGTCCCGCGCGCCCGTGCGGAGCTGGTAGCCCTCGCGCGTCATCGGCGGCAGGCTGTCCCAGTGGTCGGCAACGGCGGCCTTGAGGCGCGTCTCAAACGCGGCGGCGCGGGGGGCATAATAGCCGCCCAGGCTCTGGCCGTAGAGCCCCACGCGGGACGCATCGACCTGCCCCGCCGCCTCGAGGAAATCGATGGCGGCGCCGATCGGCCGTTCCGATTCCGGGTCGATCGCCGTCTCGTGCGCCGTCTCGCCCTGGCCCGGCCCGTCCACCGCCAGCGTCGCCATGCCGCGGGCGAGGAAATAGTCGGCCACGATCTGCAGCTCCTCCTTCACCGAATCGAGCCCGCCGAAGAGGATGACGACCGGCGGCCGCGCCGCGCCTTCGGGCCGGCGCAGGATCGCGGCCATGCGCACGCCGCCGTATGGAATCATCACCTTCTCGCCCGGCGGCACCAGCGACCACAGCGCGCGCTCGTAGCATGCGTTCATGCGCCGCTGGGCGTGCGCCGCCTTTGCCGGGTCCACGAACCAGTTGAACTTGCCGAAGTGCCAGCACAAGGCGGCGCGGCGCCAGCCCTCGGCGGCGGAGTGGCGGGCGCCGCGCGCCTCGGCCTCCGCGGCGAGGCGCTCGTAGTCCTGCGCCGTCTCGCACCAGGCCGGCAGCCACTCGTCCCACCTGCGGATCCGGGCCATGATGCGCCGGTAGTCGCCGTAGTTCACCTCCGCGCGCAGGAAGTGGCCGGTCCAGTTGCGCCGGGTGAAGGCGACGCGCGCATCCTGCGCCGGCGCCTGCGTCTCAACGGCGGGTGGGGTGTCCGACATTCCCTTGCGATCCTCATGCGGCCGGGGCGACTGCATGTCGCGCAAGATTGCCCGCGGAGGGCAGAGAGGGCAAGGGGGAGAGGAAATTTCAGGAGCCGCGCAGCCGGCCGGCGGCCCTATCGTGGAGACCTTTGCTCGAAACGCCGAACCGTCATTGCGAGGAGGCCGAAGGCCGACGCGGCAATCCAGGATGCCGCGGAACCGCGCACTTTTTCCGGATCGCCGCGGCTGCCCTCATCCTGAGTCTGTCGAAGGACGCGGCCTCGCGATGACGAACGAAAATCGTCGCGCGCGAGTCCCCGGAGGGTCAGCCGGCCGGGCCCCAGCCCAGCGCCTCGCCGAACAGTTGCTGGTGGCGCGCGTAGGCGTCGTCACCGTAGACCTTGGTGCTGAGAATATGCGCGAGGCGGATGACGTACAACTTGGCCTTGTCCGCCTCCTCGTTGAACCTGCAGAGCGCCGAAAAGTCCCCCTGGCCGATGCCGGGGCTGGTCTCCTCGTAGACCGCGTCGAGCCCCTTGCGGATATCGCCGAGCAGCCGGTTGGCGCCCTCTTCCAGGCCGTCCGGCACGTAGCCGAGATGTTTCGGCAGGCCCAGTTCCCGGGCGCCGGCGTCGCTGTCGGGCAGCAGCATCGTGTTCCACACGCCGCACGGAAAGAGATCGCAAATGAGCATCACGAATTCGGCATGCGGCCCCTTCCAGATGCTGTAAGGGATCATCGCCCAGGGGACGAGCGTAACGCCCTGCGGCATCCCTTCGTTGATCCCGGCAATCAGCGCTTTCTGATGTGCGAGACAGTCGTCCATCTTTGCCTGGACGTTTGCCGGCGTCGGCATCTGGTTGCCCGGATCGTCCGGCGACATGCCGATCTTTCGCAGCAGGTCGCCCTGCGGCCCGTCCCAGACCGCCTTGGGGATGACGCGGGCCACCCCGTCGTCGTCCGGCCCCGGATGCCGCAGCCCCTGCGATGCCTCGCGTTTCGCGGGACCGCTCTTTCGACGCCCGAATATGGCCATGACCGTCTCCTTTGCGCAAACCGGCACACAGCCTGCGGGAGCGGCGATTGATATTTGGTTAAGCGGGGGGAGAGGGAATATCCCGGAGTCGCGAAGCCGGCCGGACCTGACCGGCCCCTGATGGCACCCACTCATGCGACGGGCGCCGGGATGGCCCCGGGAGAGGGGGCGCATCCGCGATGCGCGGCGGCTTGGGGTGGGTTGGGTCCGGCCAAGCCAACCATCCGAACCGGCGCCGGCCGGTCAGCGGGAGATGCCGTCGAACTCCGCCCGTTCGAACCCTTCCGCTTCGATCAGCGCTTTCGTCTGCGTGCCGACGATCAGGAGGGGTGCCTTCTCGCGCCCTGTCGCGAACTCGAGGTCGGTTCGGTAAAAGCCGTGCAGCAGCGGCGCCTCGATCCCCTTGAGATACGCGGGATAGGCGCCAACCACCGACTCGTACTGCCCGCACCGGTCGCACGGCCTGTCGAACCGGGTTTCCCTGCGTTCCCAATCGAACGCGACCGTCCGGTTCGATCGCAGCAGATACAGCGAGCCCCGATCGTTGACGGGATCGAACTGCGCACCGGCGAAACCGTGGTGCCGGCAGAACGCCCGAAACCGGGCCGACACGATCATGCGGCCGTCATAGGTGCTGCAGACGTCGTAAGGCGTACGTTTCAGTTCGAGGTTCGTGGGCAGGAAGGTGGGATCGGTGCAACTGCCGCAATTGTCGCAGAAGACCGAGTCCGGCGCCCCCTCGAAGAAGTATGCATCGCCGTCGGCCGCGGACATGGTGTAGGCGATAACGCTCATGCGGCTCCCGCCGGTTCTTCGCAACTCGGATGCGCCCCCACTATGTCGATTGCCGGCCGGTCTGGCAACGATCGATATGTCGCCTGGCGGCGCCGGGCGTGCCGACGTGGCCGATACGGCCCGGACCGCGGCCCGGATTTCCGGATGCGCGCGGCACGGGCCATAAACCCTCGTTCCCGCCGAAGCGGCCGGCTTCATTGCGGATATCGAACGGCTCGACGCCTCGGTCCGGTCAGGTCTTGTTGCGCCGGCCACGCCCTCGCCAAAGAGCGCTGATCCCGACCCCGATGCCCAGCAGCAGGATCAGGCCCCAGAAGGGAAACCCGAGGGGCATCAGGGCGGCCAGCATCTCGACGATGGCCGTCCCTGCGGACTCGATAATTTCCATGGCTCCAGCCTCCACGTGCAATTGCCGCGTGGCGAAGCTGCGATGCGCCGCCTTGCGCGGCAAGATCGGTCCTGGAGTACGGCAACCCGATCATGGCCCGGCCAGCTGCCTCCGCAGCGGCCCCGGACCCCGCGCCCGTCTGTAAGGGCGCTACCCTCGCATATTACCGGAAACGTCGCTCAAATGCAGTACAAATAGGAAATCCGGGGACATGGACGTAATCGCGGCTGGTGGTCACGCTCCGGGTCTATGGTACGCAGGATTTGGGGACACAGATTTGGGGGACACGATCCTCAACTTGGTACTCTGACATCGGGAATTACGTACTGTGTCCCAGGTCCCTGCAGCCGTCTTAAGGCAGTAGTTAGGTGTTGTGTTCCCCGCGTTTCGGCGCGTATTTCGATAGCGCCTCCCCTTTACCATCCGCATGACGCCATAGGGCGCGGTTTGGCAATCCGCGCCCTTATCCCATAGCCATCCCGCCATGCGGGGCGCCCGGCAGGGGCCTTGCGCCGCCATGGGGCGCGCATCGGAGATGCGCACCCCTCTCCCGTGGCCATCCTTCGAGACGGGCCTTCGGCCCTCCTCAGGATGAGGCCGGCGCTCGGCGGCGCGTTTCGGAGGAGGCTCCTCTCTACCATCCGCATGGCGCCACCGGCCGCGCATTGTAATACGCGGCCCCTACCCTGCCGCCATCCCGCCATGCGGGGCGCCGCCAGGCGCCGCCGCAGCTACTCCCCGTAGATATCGAAGTCGAAATGGGCGGCGCGGATCCTCTCGTAGGTGCCGTCGGCGCGGATCGCGGTGATCGCCCGGTCGAACGCCTCGCGCAGCTCCGGGTCCTCCTTGCGCACGGCGACGCCGGCGCCGAAGCCGAACCACTTGCTGCCGCTGAAGGACGGGCCGGTGAACTCGAAATCCTGCCCCTCCGGCGATTTGAGGAAGCTGATGCCCATCGCCACCACGTCGGCCATCACCGCATCGACGCGGCCCGAGATGAGGTCGAGGTTGGCCTCGTCCTGCGTCGCATACACTTTCAGCTCGAGCGACGGGTAGGTATCGCGCAGGAAGCGCTCGAACGCGGTGGCCCGCTGCACGCCGACCACCTTGCCCTTCAGCCCGTCCTCCGAGATCTCGAGCTTCGTGCCCTTGCGGACGACGAAGCGTCCCGGCGTCTGATAGTATTTCTGGGTGAAGTCGAACTTCTCCCTGCGCTCGTCGGTGATGTAGAGCGAGGCGATGATGACGTCGTACTTCTTGGCCAGGAGGCCCGGGATGATGCCGTCCCAGTCCTGGACGACGAACTCGCATCGGGCGCCGATCTTCTCGCACAGCGCCTTGGCGAGGTCGATCTCGAAGCCCTTCAGCGCGCCGTCCTTGTCGATGTAGTTGAACGGCGGATAGGCGCCCTCGGTGCCGATGCGCACTGTCTTCCATTCCTTGGCCTGGGCGGCGCCGGCGGAAGCGGCCAGCGCGGCGGCGACGATTGCGGCGATCAGTTTCTTCATCCGTGAGCCCTCCTCTGCGGGGTTCGTGCCGAGCCTGTCGCGCCAGGACTCCCGTCTCGCCTGTCGCGGTCGCCGGGCGTTTCCCGGGCGGCTCGCACCGGGGGTGAAGGTTAGACCCGCCGCCGCCGCGGCACAATCCGCTTCGCGACGGCGGGGCGTGGGAGCCGCGCATAAGACGTCGCGTCTCGAAGCAAGGGTTGCGCGATGCCGGTGCGCCACCCCCTCCCCAACCCCTCCCCCCATGAGAAAATTGTGCATGCAGCCCGGCGCCGGCGCGAGGGAGAGGGGCTCGTTCAGTCCGCCTGCGACCACATGGCCCCTCTCCCTCGCGCCATGGGCTGCGGGAACCTGCGGACCTGCCATGGGGGGAGGGGTTGGGGAGGGGGCGGCACGCCCGACGGATCCGGGGGTTTGATGTCCGTGCAAAGGTCTCCGACGCGAAACCCTGCCGATGCCTGTACCGACCCCGTCCGACCGGGCAACGCGCCGGCCACCGATCCGTCACGGCCTTCGGCCGCGCTCACCCCCCCGGCACCCGCCCCCGCGGCGTGAGGCGCGGCAGCTCTTCGCCCCGCTCCACGGCGCGGAACACCGCCTCGTCGTCCGCGTCCGGGCGCGCGCTGAGCCTCGGGGCGATGCGCCGTATCTCCGCGATCGCGGCCAGCGTCTCGTCGCGCCTTCCCAGGAGGTGCGCAGTTGCGGCCGTGGCCCGCCAGAAGCCGAAGGTCTTGCGCGCAGCCTCTTCCGGCACCGCGTCCAGGATTTCCGCGGCGCGCGTCCCGTCGCGGTCGACCATGGCGATGACGAAGGCATACGTGCAGCGGTAATGGACGGACCGGTCGGGATTCGCCCCGACATAGCGCTCCAGCACCCGCCGCGCCCCTTCGAGGTCGGCCACGGCCAGCGCATAGTCGAGCAGCAGCGGGTCGACGTCGTCCGGGTCGGCCGACGGGTCCTCGGCGAGGTCGCGCAACGCCGACTCGTCCCACCGTTCGGCCGGCACGCCGTCGTGAATCATGCCGGCCAGCCGCGCGTGTCGCTGGAGGCGCAGCGGCGGCTCCCCGTGTTTGAGGGCGTCGATCAGCAGGCCGCCGTCGTTCCTGCCGCCGTGCGCCAGCCGCACCGGCACCAGGCTCGCGACGGCGAAGATCATGGAGGTGCCGGCAAGGCCGATGAGCCCGGCGAAGGCGCGCCCGTCCGCCTCGCGGAGCGCCAGGGCGGCGACGGAAGCGGCGACGGCCAGCGCGACATTGCCGCCCGCGCCGCCCAGGATGAACGGGATGACGCCGTGCGTCCACGCCATGCCGGGCGGCGGCGTCGCGTTGACCCAGCCGCCGACATCCGGCCCCCTTCCGCGCCGCGCGACCCGCAGGAACCGCCCGCGCCGCGGCGCATAGGCGAAGCGCCAGACGGCGATCAGGTGGACCCGCCAGCCCATCGCGCGCGCCGCCGCCGCGTGGCCGAGCTCGTGCACGACCAGGCAAATCGCGTAGAACACCAGGAAGAGCATCCATGTGGCGGTGACCACGAACCTTGCGCTGCCGATCATGAAAACGGCGGTGTACAGGGCCACCAGCGCGATCAGCACGACCTTGACGGTGCCGACGAGCCAGCGCCACAGCGTCGCCAGCCGGTTCCTCGACAGGAGGTGTCTCGGCAGCGCCAACGGCCCCCGGGCGACGCGCCGCCCGGACGGCCGGCCGGCGGCCCGTTGCTCGGTCTCGCCCATGGCTCCGTCCCCCGCAGTGAGCGGCCACCATAGCCCGGAGCCGGTTAACAAGACGCAACCGGGGCGGCGGGGGGTGGGTGGCCTGTGCGAGCCGCGCATAGGACCCCCCGTCCCGACGGGCGAGGCCGCCAAAACATCGTGTCTTGCTGTACACCCGTTCCGCGCGCTCCTCATCCTGAGCTTGTCGAAGGATGTGTCGGCAAGACGGGCGAAGTCGGCGAGAGAGGTGTTCTTCCGGGGGCTCGCCGGCGGCGGCTCCCCTCGCACGCATCCTTCGACAAGCTCGGGATGAGGCATGCGTGGGCGGGGACCGGAAGACACCGCAGCGCCTGCGTTGCAGCAACGCGTCCGCCCCCTCCCCAACCCCTCCCCCCGGTGGAACGCCGATGCGTCCTCGCAAGCGCCCGCGCGAGGGAGAGGGGCTCGCTCTCGCCGCATCCACCGCCAGAGCCCCTCTCCCTCGCTGGATAACCGACGGCAGGACCGGTCCGTCCCCCCGGTGAAACGCCGATGCGTCCTCGCAAGCATCGACGCGAGGGAGAGGGCTTTGTCGGCGAATGCGCAACGATCGAGCCCCTCTCCCTCGCGCCATGGGCCGAGCGGCGGCGCGAACCCGCCATGGGGGGAGGGGTTGGGGAGGGGGTGAAATGACTGTTGTCCAGATCTTCTCCTCCTCCTTGATGGGGCGCTCAGCGAAATTCGGTGCGCCCTCATCCTTCGAGACGGCTGCTGCCGCAGCCTCCTCAGCATGAGGCTCCAAGAACTTCGATGACACGGGCCTCACCCTGAGGAGGGCCGTCGCGCCGAGCAGCCGCCGCGCGGCGGCGTGTGCGAGCCGCGCGTAAGA
>JABAOH010002808.1_pt1 | contig 20466 bp, 29 predicted proteins | sample 7062181 | NCBI WGS metagenome assembly JABAOH01 (sample SAMN14538630, study PRJNA623070) | marine sediment metagenome | biome: marine biome [ENVO:00000428]; feature: marine pelagic biome [ENVO:01000023]; material: deep marine sediment [ENVO:00002113]; isolation source: pool of 5 deep marine... | reverse complement strand
TTAAAAGATTTTAAACCTGATGAAGATAAGTATATTTCCCGGGAATTTCAGAAATATGGCTATGATTTGGCCAAAGAACTTAATGATTTAAAACACAAGGCTCTTTATATTAAACTAGCCAAAGAAACTCCGAGAGCCCTTTTAGAAGAGGCAAGGAATTTTGTTAAAGATGCTGGTAAAGTCAGGAGTAAGGCAAGGCTATTTATGTGGAAGCTAGGGGAGTTGAAAAAAGAGTGGAAGAAAAAAAAGAGACCGAAAGTGCCAGCCTAATTCACCTTCTGAGTAGGTTGAGACCAAAGAGAAGAAAACATGCCCTCTGCTTGACAAGAGTCCTATAGTTTAATATACTTGCAAAGCCATGGTTGACAGGAGGGTTGAAGTTCATAAAGGTACACCCGAACATGCCCTTGCGTGCTGGAAACACACAGTTGGCTTACCAGAAGGTTTTCCTCACCTTAACCCCTTAACCGGTCATGAACTTGATCCTGAATCCAAGCTTTATATAGGGCCTATGCATGAGGAGGTGGTGGAAGAAATCTTTGATAGGGTTTCAGGACCTTCAAATGTTATATTCTTTAAACCTGGACATGGTTGTACTACACTATCTCGTTATGTATTTAACTCTCTTCGACAAGAGTGTGTCAGCAGAAAATTAATCCCAGTCCGATTAGCTATAGAGGAGATGCCTACCCCTCCTGACGCGCTAGAGTCTGGTCTCATAGAAAGTGAAGCTCTAAGAGAGCTACAAATACAACTTCTCTCCAATCGTTGGGAAAGGCCAATAGGAGCTGAGAACTATAGGATTTTAAGAATTACTCTCCCCAGTTTTCCTCCAGAACCAATTGATCGCGAGCAAGCTGATGCTTTTTTCGACCAGACGTCACAAACTGAATTAAGAGTTTCGTTACAAGTAGATCTGTCCTCACCATTAGCATATCAAAATGGAGATTTATATTCGCAACAATTAAGTAATTTCGGTAGGGCAGTGAGGAATTTCTGCAGCAGGTTGCCAAGTCAGCCACCATTGGTATCCGAAATGTATTTTGCGAGTAAGGAGGCATGGGGAATATTCAATAGCAAAAGACAATTAGAAGCAGATGAAACCGAGTATCCATCATATAAAGCTGCTGACATCTTTGCTATTTTGTCAAGACACTACAGATCGAATCGTGATTCATCACTTGCTTGTGTAATAGGCTCTCACTTATTGGGCCCACATGTTAGTGAAGATAAACCACTGGTTGAAATAATGCGTGATTTTGAGCAAGAAATTCTTAAAAGAGTTGGAAGTCCAGGAGAATTTTATCAACTAAGATAGTCTTAAGACAAGAGTCCAGAGGAAATCGGGATTAAGAATAAGTTTATCCCGAGCAAGGGCAATTATTGAAGACCGACTGATTATAAAGTTGGTCTCTTTTTGTGGTAAGATAGCTTTAGGATGGGTAAAACTTTCTCCGAAGAGGTTTATCAGACCATAAGACAAATCCCTCCTGGTAAAGTCGCTACTTACGGACAGATTGCCAAGAAGCTAGGCGAGCCTAAGGCAGCCAGAGCAGTTGGCAATGCCCCTCATCACAATCCTGATCTAAAAATAATTCCTTGTCATCGGGTAGTCAATCAAGAAGGAAGGTTAGCCCTAAATTTTGCTGGGAAAAGTTGGAGAGAGCATAAAAGAAGACTTTTAAAAGAAGGAGTGAGGTTTAAAGATAAAAAACAGGTTGATTTAAAAAAATGCCAGGTTTAGTTCAAGCTCACGTCTTTATTTCTGGTTGGGTTCAGGGAGTAGGTTTTCGTTATTGGACAAGAAGGATGGCTTCTAAACTTGGTTTAACTGGCTGGGTAAAGAATTTACCTGATGGTCGGGTAGAAGCAGTTTTTGAAGGACAAAAGAAAAAAGTAGAAGAGATGATCGAGAAATCTAAGCAAGGCCCTGCCTGGACAGGAAATAATGAGATCAGAGCTGAATGGAAAAAAGCAAGCAAGGAATTTTCTGGGTTTGAGATAAGGAAATGAAACGAGTTTATATTGGCACTTCTGGCTTTTCCTATCCTCATTGGGGAAAGGGAGTTTTTTATCCTAAAGGCTTGTCTCAAAAAGACTGGTTTAGATACTATACTAAACAGTTCGATACAGTTGAATTAAATGTTTCTTTTTATCGCTTGCCCAAGAAAGAGACTTTTGAGAAATGGAGAAAAACAGCTGGCAAAAGCTTCACTTTTTCTATTAAAGGCAGTCGCTATATTACCCATATTAAGAGGTTGAAAGACTGTCAAGAAGCAGTAGGAAGATTCTTTGAAGCGGCGGACGCGATCAGAAATGACAGAGATGTTGTTCTTTGGCAGCTGCCACCTCGGATGCAGGTAAATCCTGAGCGTTTGGAAGATTTCCTAAAGATTTTACCTTCTTCATTCAGGCACGCTTTTGAATTCAGGCAGGAAAGTTGGTTAGACAAAGAGATATTTAAGATTCTTAAAAAATATAATTCCGCCATTGTTTTTCAGGATTTTCCTGACTGGCCGATGACAGAGGAGGTGACGGCTGATTTTGTCTATTTAAGATTTCATGGCCGAGCTCGTCTTTATACCTCAAATTATTCAGATAAAGAATTAAAAAAATGGGGGAGGAAGATAAATAGATGGCTAAAAAGAGACTTAGATGTTTATGCCTACTTTAATAATGATGCCTTGGGCCACGCAGTGGAGAATGCGGAGACTCTAAAAGAGTTAGTGCATAGGGCGTAGAACATAGAACAAGGGTTGTGCTATTATAAAAGCATGAGGAGGGAGATTCTCAAGCGTTTGATACCCACTGTTATCTTTCTAGGAATTTTCAGCCTGCTTCATTGGCAAGAGAAACTTCAATTGATAGGTTTCTGGGCAGGAGGCTTTATCGGTGCCTTCCTTTTAGATTTAGACCATTTGGTTTACTGTTTTTTTCAAAATCCTCATGAATTCACGCCTCAGCGTTTACAGCGCTATCTTCAGCAGGGACAATATCGTTATAGTTTAGCTCTCCTTTTTGAAACGCAAGGTGAAAGAAAAAGATTAATTTTCCATTCTGTTCTCTTCCAGGTTGTCCTTTTGGTCGCGGTTTTCTTTGTTTTGACTTCTTCGGCAGGCTTACTAGGGAAAGGTTTAGTCTTGGTTTTATTCTTACAGACCTTAATTAGTCAATTTGACGAGTTTCTCAAAACAGGCGGGATGGATTCTTGGCTTTGGCAAGTAAATATTCATCTTCCGGATAATTTTCAAGCTCTTTATTTGCTTTTAATGTTTATAATCCTCTTTGTTTTTAGTTTATTTTTAGTCTAAAATTACCTCTTGACAACCCCCCCTAGGGGGGTTAGAATTTTTCTCATGGCTGACAGAAAAGTTATCAACCGGATGAATTATCTTCTTGGCCACCTCAAAGCCAACCTAAAAATGGTTGAAGATGGGAAATACTGCATTGATATTATTCGTCAAAATCAGGCGGTCATTGCCGCTCTTAAAAAAGTTAATGAACTGATTTTAAAAAATCACTTAGATACTTGTGTTGCCCGGGTTGCAACAAATAAAAACAAAAAAGAAAGAAAAAGGGTTTATCAGGAAATTGTCGAAGTTTTTAAGGAGAAAAGTTAATGAAAAAAATAATCATTGCCATTCTTCTATTATTTATGGGCGGGTTTGCTAGTTTTTTATTTTTCCGATACCAGAAAACTCCGAACTTTAATGAATTAAGCTCAAACGAAAAATGGCAGAGAATTATCCAAGAAAGGGACGAAGCAATAGCTGAGGTAGTGAGAGAGGGAGTCTATAAATGTTGTATTGAACCTCCTTGCACGATGTGCTATATGGAAGCTAATCAATGGAATCATTATCAGGCTGGAACTTGTGCTTGTGACGACTTGATTGTTCAAGGGAAAGAGCCTTGCCCACAGTGTGAGAGAGGGTTATGCCAAGGCAAGGCTGCTTGTAATGGAGGAGAATTGCCATGAGCAAAGATGAATTACGAATTGATAAAAAATGGTTGGCAGCTATTCCGATTGGCCTTTTAATAGTGATCATCGGAGTTTTTGGTTTAGTTCTGATTAACATGAATACTGGTAGTAAAAAAGGACAGACAGCTGCTCCAATAAAAAATGAGAAGTTTTTGGGCGAAAAAGGAGAGACGATTCAGGCAGAAGGGGAAAGAGTCTATATAGAGGAATCAAAAGTTAATGATGGCGATTTGCACCCCTTTAATTATTATTCAGAAAGACTAGGAAAGACGATCTATCTTTTTATTGTTAAGGCCTCGGATGGAACTTATAGGGCGGCGGCTAATGCTTGCGAAGTCTGTTTCGAATCTCAAAAGGGGTTTAAACAGATTGGCGATCAAATTCGTTGCGAAAACTGTCGAGTGATGTATTCTAAGGATCAGATTGCTCTCCAAAAAGGTGGTTGTAATCCTCGACCAATCGATAAAGACGTCGAAGTAACTAATGGAAGATTGGTGATAGGTCTGGCTGATGTTGAGGCGACCGCTGATCTTTTTTAACTTATTGATTAATGGTTGACAGAAATAAAAAACCCTCCCTCAAAGAGATCACTTATTATGTAAAAGGAATGCATTGCTCTTCCTGTGAGCTGATAATTGAAAAAGGACTTCTTAAGGGGAAGGGCATAGAAGCAGTTGAAGCATCTCTGGGCAAAGAGCAGGTATCTATTTATTATGAAGGAGAAAAACCAGCTATAAGTGAACTTAATAAGCAATTTCAGAAAGAAGGCTATACCTTTTTTGAAAAACAAGTTAAGGAAGGGAAAAGAGTGCCGCTTTTTTCTTTTGATGAGGGAGGACTGATGATTAATAAAGTTCTTTTTTTCCGCTATCTTCAGATCTTTGGGATTGCCTTATTATTGCTTTTCGGCTTTATTTTCCTTAATCAGACAGGAATTGCTTCAAGAGTGGTGGTGAGCTCAATTTCTCCACTTCCTGCCTTCTTTTTATTTGGCTTGATTGCTGGAATTTCTAGTTGTGCAGCTTTAGTAGGAGGAATTGTTTTATCAATGTCTAAACAATGGGCAGAAATTTTCGAACACGGTACTCCTAATCTGATAAGATTCCAGCCTCATCTTTTATTTAATCTTGGTCGGCTAGTCTCTTTTGCTGTTTTGGGAGCATTTCTTGGAGCGATTGGCTCACTTTTTAGAGTTTCCTTAATGGGCACTTCTCTTTTAGCGATTGGAGTTTCGGTGATGATGGTTTTACTCGCTCTTCAGATGCTAGGCATCAGGCGCTTCCAAAGATTCCAGATAATCATGCCTAAATCTATCTCTCGCTTTGTCGCTGATGAGAGAAATCTTAAGGGTCGCTATATGCCATTTACCATTGGTGCCTTGACCTTTTTTTTGCCTTGTGGGTTTGCGATTACTGCCCAAGGATTAGCCTTAGCTTCAGGAAGTAGTGTGAGAGGGATGTTGATTTTATTCTTTTTTGCCTTAGGAACCTTGCCAATGTTAGTGACAATTGGTTTTTCCAGTTTGAAACTGACAACAAAACCCCATTTGTCAGAGAAATTCCTTAAAGTTGCAGGAATTTTAGTTTTATTTTTTGGTCTTTATACTTTTAATTCCCAGTTGAATGTTTTGGGTCTGCCAAGCCTAAACGATTTCAGGCCCAGCCTCTTAGGCACCCAAATCCGTACAGATGGACTTATCCCTGTTATTAACGGCAAACAAGTACTAAAGATGGATGCTCTGGCTTACGGTTATGAACCCAATGAATTTAAAATTCGGGCAGGCGTACCAGCAAGATGGGAGATAACTAATAAAGGAGTTAGTGGTTGCACCAACGCAATTGTCTCTAAGGGTCTATTTTCAGGCCAAATTGATTTAAACCAAGAGTTGGCCGTCAAGGAGTTTATTCCTCAAAAGCCTGGCCGATATAAGTTCAGTTGTTGGATGGGGATGATTTCTGGAGTAATTGAGGTGGTTGATGAATCAGGTTCTGCGAGAGAAGTGATTATTCCTAGTGGTGAAGAGATACCTTCAGGGGCAAGGGGATGTAGTTGTGGCGGAGGCTGTGGCGGAGGCTGTGGTCGCCCTAATTGTCCCTATGTAAGGTAATCGAAGAACAATGAAAAAGCAAAATTTTATTCTCAGAGGGATGCATTGTGTCACCTGTGCGGCCACAATCGAGAAAGCGTTGAGGGAAATAGATGGCGTTAAGTCAGCGCTAGTTAATTTTGCCGCTGAAAAAGTGACAATTGAGTTTAATGAGAAAAAAATAAATGTAGAGAAGCTGGCGGAGATTGTTAAAAAAGTAGGGTACGAGCTTGTTGCTACCCAAAAACCTGAAGAAAATATGGAGAAAATAGGAAATCATGATCATGCGGTAATGATGAAAGAGGCAGAGATAAAAGAGTTAAAGAGAAAAGTCTTTATTAGTGGTCTTTTAGCCGCGATCGTTCTGGTTGGAGGGATGAGCAAATTAATGATTCCAGAAGCCCAGTTTGTCCTAACAACCCCAGTCCTTTTTTGGGCAGGAAAAGAGTTTTTCCAGGGTACCTGGCGGGGTTTAAAAAATCTTTCCGCCAACATGGATACTTTGATTGCCGTCGGCACCTCAGCGGCTTACTTATATTCAACCATAGCTACATTTTTCCCTGCAATTTTAACTCCGACTGGTATCCAGCCTGAAGTTTATTTTGAAACCGCCGCTATCATTATTGCCCTAATATTGTTAGGCAGGCTTTTAGAGGCAAGGGCAAAGGGGCAAGCCTCTGAGGCGATCAAAAAGTTAATGGGTTTAAGCCCGAAAACAGCCCGAGTGGTTCGAAATGGTAAGGAAAAGGATATTCCCATAGACCAGGTTAAGGTTAGCGAGATTATTATTGTTCGACCAGGTGAGAAAATTCCAGTAGATGGCGTGATTATTGAGGGTCAGTCTGCGGTTGACGAGTCATTAGTGACAGGGGAAAGTATGCCGGTGGAGAAGAGGAAGGGCGATCAGGTAATTGGAGCAACGATTAATAAATCTGGCTCATTTAAGTTCAAAGCTACTAAAGTAGGCAAAGAGACGGTTTTGGCCCAAATTATTAAGTTAGTTGAAGAAGCTCAGGGTTCAAAAGCGCCAATCCAACGTTTGGCCGATCTGGTGGCTTCCTATTTTGTTCCGGCAGTGATTTTTATTGCTGTTTTATCGGCTGGTTTTTGGTTGTTGCTTGGTGGCCAGAGCTTAACTTTTGCTCTGGTTGTTTTTGTGGCGGTTTTAATTGTGGCCTGCCCTTGTGCTTTGGGCTTGGCAACGCCAACAGCAATCATGGTGGGCACAGGTAAGGGAGCTGAGCGAGGTATTTTGGTCAAAGACGCGGCTGCCTTAGAGACTACTCATAAAATAGAAGCAATTGTTTTAGATAAAACCGGGACTTTAACCAAGGGTGAGCCTGAGGTGACAGACGTTATTAGTTTGGGAGATGAAAGCAAGAATGAGCTGCTAAGATTGGCAGCCAGTGCTGAACTAAGAAGCGAACATCCTTTAGGCCAGGCAGTGGTTGAGCAAGCCAAGAAATTAAAACTTAAATTAATTGAGCCTAAAAACTTTCAGGCCATAATTGGTAAGGGAATTAGAGCAAATATAGGTAAAGAGGTGATTATTAAGGGCAACCGGGCCTTAATGAGTCAGTTTAAGATTAAGATTTCTAAGGAGGCAGAAATGGGGATGAGGAGACTAGAAGATGAGGGTAAAACAGCCATCTTAATGACTCTCAATAAAAAAGTTATTGGCCTCATTGGAGTGGCGGACACTCTTAAGAAAAATTCTAAGAAAGCAGTCAGAGTTTTACAAAAAATGGGACTTGATGTTTGGCTCATAACAGGAGACAATCCTCGAACAGCTGAGGCAATTGGTAAGAAGGTTAGGATTAGCAAGGAAAGAATTATGGCTGAGGTGGTTCCGGCTGCGAAAGAGGGGAAGGTTAAAGAGCTCAAAAAACAAGGGAAAATTGTTTCTATGGTCGGTGATGGCATCAATGATGCTCCCGCTTTGGCAGCCTCTAATGTGGGTATTGCTATGGGGGCAGGCACTGATGTGGCGATGGAGTCAGCCGGGATTACTTTAATGAAGTCAGATTTGATGGATTTAGTTGAAGCGATTAAACTTTCTAAGTTGACGATGCGGACGATCAGACAGAATCTGTTTTGGGCTTTTTTCTATAATTCTGCCTTGATTCCTGTTGCCGCCGGCATTCTTTATCCTTTTTTCGGAATTCTCTTAAGCCCGATCTTTGCTTCAGGAGCAATGGCCTTTTCTTCGCTTTCGGTAGTTCTAAATTCATTAAGGCTAAAGCGGACTTCTTTATAATTTACTTCTTGGCTTCTTATTTAATAATCTGGTAGTATAGAATCAGTTTCGAAAGGGGGTGAAGAAATGTTTTCTTTAGAAGGTAAAAAAGCCTTGGTCACCGGTGCTTCAAGGGGGATTGGCCGGGGGATTGCCTTAGCCTTAGCTCTTCAGGGAGCAGATGTGATTATTAATTACCGCTCGAATAAAGCAGAGGCAGATAAAGTGGTCGAAGAAATCAAGAAAATGGGGAGGCAGTCCGTGGCCGTGGCCGCGGATGTTTCTAATTCGCAACAAGTAGCCAAGATGTTCGAATATGTTAAAAATCAGTGGGGGAAGCTGGACATTCTCGTCAATAATGCTGGTATTGTCCAGTTTGCTGATTTTGAGCAATTAGCTGAAGAGCAATGGGATCAGGTGATAGATGTTAATCTTAAAGGCCAGTTTTTATGTTCTCAGCAGGCAGTGAAGCTAATGGGTTCGGGTGCTAAAATTATTAATATTGCCTCAATTGCTTCTGGTGGAGTGGGTATAGGTTTTTCGAGAGTTTCTCATTATACGGCTTCAAAAGGTGGTGTGGTGGCTTTGACTGAGAATTTGGCTCTAGACTTGGGTAAGAAAGGTATTAATGTTAATGCCATTGCTCCTGGAGTAATTGATACTGACATGACCAAAGACATGCTTAGTGATGAGCAAACAAAGCAAGGCTTAATGGCAAGAATTCCCAAAGGTCGAGTGGGGAAACCTGAAGATATTGGGGCGGCGGCTGCTTTCTTGGCTTCTGATGAGGCAGACTATATTACCGGCGCGGTTCTTTATGTTGACGGCGGCTGGCTCGCCAGTTAAAAGGACTGCTATATCAATCTATAAAGATGTAAGTCAGAACACATCGTAAGGTGACAATCTTCTTATTTTGAGAATCACCTCGGGAGCTTTCTTTATTCCTTAACTTTCTCAAGCTCAGCCATGGCCTTTTTAAGGAAAGACTTGGCTAGTTTTTTAGCCTTAGGAAGAGTAATTCTTTCGTACATGAACTTGAACTTTATTCGGACTTCGTCTTTGGTTCTTTTCTGGGGAATAAATTTAATGAAGGCTGGAGGAGCAACTTCTAGAAAAGAAATGCTGTCAGCGTCTCTAACTAAATCTTGCTCATAAGTGCCCCCAAATTCATGATTTTCTAGCCTGGAAAGACCTCGGTCAACATCATGGGTGAGAGCAGCAATGAGAACGGCCTTGTTAGCTTTAGGCTCAAGTTTTTTAACCCAATAAGCACTCCGGACTAGATGTTTGGCGTTAAAGCAATTTTCTTCTACCCACCTTTTTGTGTCTTGATAAAGTTTGCTCATCTGAAACTGAGTATACCAGATTTATTTTCCCTTACTTTTTAACAGTCTTTGGACTAGCCTGCTCCTATTGAATGGTTCCACCTTTCAAAATTCTAAACTCTTTTTGGGTTTCCCAATGATTTTTTAACCTGGAGAAGTTTTGGTCTGGTTTCTGCATCAATCTGGCTAGGTTGTCGAGCTCTCCAAGCTGCGCATCTGTTAATTGATCGAAACGTCCATAAGCATATTGGGGATAATGGAGATAAACGATCTCATTGCCCATAAGGGAATGGAAGTCATAAAAAAGAGCTTCAGAAATGGCTGCTAGACCACTCCACCCAGCCTGATTATGAAATCTTTCCTCATCAGCCTCGTCTTGCCGGACTGCCAGCCAAACATCAGCCGGGAAGTCAAAAGCGTTTTTTGGCATATCATAGGGATCAAGTTCTAAATAAGGCTCGATGCTCCCATCAACATCGATTGTTACCCATTTGCCTTTCTTTTCGTCCCAATACTGATTTAGCCAGTGATCAACGCTTATATCGTCGCCATAGATCTCAAAATAAGGAGCAAAACCTGAGCGCACCCGAGCAGGAATTCCTTTGGATTTTAGAATAGAAGCCATGAGCAATGATGTATTCCTACAGGTTACCACCAGGCGATCTTTTTCTTTTCGGTTAAAAACCAAGCCTTTTTTGTCTCTTCTATAAAGCTCTGCTAGCATGGCTGCTGCTGTAGGAAGGTTGTCGTCTTCGCGCTGGCGATATTGAGGAACCTTGGTCATATCCCCATACCTCTGGTCTTCATTGGAAAGAGCGTTTCCCATATTCAAGACAGCCAAAGGAATAAGCTGTACCCTTACCAGCTTGCCAATCTCTTGAACATTGTCTGGTAAACTCATTAACTCCTTCTGGTAGAAGCCAGGATAGGTAAAAGAGCTGAATTGGCGGTAATGAGCTAAAATCTCTGGACCAATAGTTCTTTCTCTTTTTTCAGGCATAGCTCCCGATTATAGCAAATAAAAAAAATATAACAACAAGGGGCAAATTTCCCCTTGTTTTTTAGCAGTGAATTTGTTAGAGTGATAAATCTTGGCTTTTTTAATTAGAGAAGTTGTGTAGTTAGGCCCCTTGGTAGGGAGTTACATAGACAGAACTGAATTGTCCATTGTCTAGTGGTGTTAGCCCTAATGTTTTGAGTCCAGCTTTACAATATTTTGGTCCGTAATTTCGAGGTTCTTCGGCAAAACGATAAAGATCAAAAACGGGGTTACCTGCTTCATCTAACCTAGTGAACTGTGCCCGTTCCTCATTATCTGGATCTTGGCCGTGATATTGGATACCAAACTTTCTCCCGGATGAGCCATCTTTAATCCGGTATTTACTTCCAGGAGTAAGATCATTTGCGTTTAGAGGGGTTTCGGGTAACTGTTTGCGGTCTTGTCTAGACACAACCCCAACTTGTTCAAACGGCCAGAGTTTTTCGAGGAGTTGAGCTTTTTTCAAGGCTTCTGCCATTTTAGAAACGAATTCTAGCTGGTAAAATGCTAAAAGTCAAGTGTTATAGGGCTATATGTTGCTTAATTTGACCCTTGTTGTAAGTTGGCAAAAATGCTAAAATTGACCTAACCTGCCCAGTCTGACTGGGCTTTTTAAAAGGGGCCGAAGGCCCTCAATCCAGCAAGGCCCCGAGAGGGGCTTTTTTAGTTGAGAGAAAGTTAATTTAAATGGAAACTGTTGGTTGGAATAAAAACGTTTGGTTTTCTCCCAGATACGCTATAAATTATTTCTGGGATATTGCCCGCAAAGTGGGTAAAGTTTCTATTAAATCTAATAAGTATAAAAAAGAGCGTGAGGCATGGATTACGGCAGTAGCATTGTTGGCCATTAATAAAGAAACCGGAAGAACATGGTGGTTACAGATTCCGCAATCGGATCCGCCTGATATTTCCTGCATGACTATGATTAAAAAAGGAAATATAAATGAATTAAATCAGCAAGATGTTGAAGTAATGGAAATAACCAAACAATCACCTGGAACAATTGCCCAGGAAATAAAAAAGAAATTGTCGGATAAATTCTATCCGAGTAGGTATGTCTTAATAGCTTACTTGAGACGTACTGAAGAAATTGAAGACTTAAGAATTGTTGCAGAAGAGATTAGATCACTTATAAAGCCTCGGATTTCATCTGTTTGGTGTATCGGAAATTTGAGCCCGGTGAGTCATGACTATACGGTTTTTAGTTTGTTTCCCGATGTTAAACAGTATTGCCTTAATATAATTGAAGAATGTAATAAATTGATGCCTGGAGATTTTGCGACGGTGAGAAAGGCAAAAGAAGCTGAGTGGAAAATGGTTAAATCGAATAAGTTGTACAAATTTGTTCCTGGCTCAAAAGGTAAATAGGCGAAGGAGTAAAAAGCGGTGGAATAAAAATGGCTGAAGAAAAATATTTTCAGATAGTAAAAAAGTGTACCTGTGGCTTTCTGGCAAGTGCAATTCTAGTTGCGTCGGTAGCGGAGATATTAGATTGCCCAGTTCACGGCAATAAAAGTTGTCAAACTCAACATATCGAAACAGCCTCAGCCACTTCGGGAACTATTAGCACTTCAACAATTTTTCCTTCATATTAAAACTAGCCCTTAAAATCCTAGTTCCCTTCGATTAACTCAGGGTAGACTTAGCTCACTACAAGTGCTCCCTTCGAGAAATTTGGTAAAATTGGGGTATGGAAGTAAACCTCGAAGATATTGAGGTAATGTATGTTTTGTCAAAGGGTGGTGTTTCAGGAGCAAAAGAAGCCTTCGATAAGCTGGAATCAAAGCTACCGAGTCTTAGAAAAAGAAAGTTTTATGGAGTGCTTAAGGGAGGTCCTCAAGAAGGAGAATTCCGTGCCTGTGTGGCAATAATGGAGGGAGACAATCCTTCTTTTTGGGGATTAGATACCTGGACCATACCAGGAGGAAAATATGCTCGCAGAAAAATTAAAGATTGGGAGAGAAATTTAGAGCTAGTTGGTCCCACTTTTGAATCTATGGCCGAAGAATATGAGCATGATTCTACTCGCCCAAAAATAGAGTTTTACAGAAGTCAGAGAGACCTAATCCTTTTTCTTCCTATAAAATAGCCCTGACTTTCTAAGAGAAGAGTAAGCCCTTAAAATCCTGCCCCTGAATTTGGTAGAATTAGAATAGTGAAGATTCAGCTTTTGTATATTTTGGATTGTCCTTGGTGTCTGAAAACTAAAAAACTGCTCAGAGAAAGCCTAAAAGAGTTGAAAATAAAAGCAGAGATTAAAGAAATTTTGATTGATTCAGAGAAAAAAGCGGAAAAATATCAATTTATAGGCTCACCGACAATAAGAATTGATGGAAAGGATATTCAAAAAGAGGCAAATAAAGACAAATGTCTAGCCTGTGAAGAGTTAGCTAAAAAAACAGAGGAAACAACAGAATTTGTTAAGCAAGAATGCGGGTGCGGTTGTCGAGTCTTTTCTTACAAAGGTAAGCAATATCCCTATCCTCCTAAAGGAATGATTAAGGAAGCTATTAAAAAATCGACCCCTTAAAATCCTGCCCCCCCAATTTTTCCTCAATGATATAATTTCTGAGATGGATAAAGAGAGATTGTTAATTGCCACTCATAATCCTGCTAAGCTCGAGAGATATAAAAAACTTCTTTCTGATCAAGAAGGGATTGAAGCATTGAGCTTTGAAGAACTAGGTGTGGATCTTAAAGTTGAAGAAACTGAACCAACAGCTCTTGGGAATGCGGTAAAAAAAGCGACTGAGTACTCCAGGGCAGTGAATTTACCTGTTTTAGCGATTGATGAAGAACTTTTTATTGATGCCCTTCCGCCAGAGAAGCAACCTGGTATTAACGTTAGGCGAATTGTTGGCCATGAGGCAACCGATGAAGAGCTTTTACAAGCTGTTTTAGATCTTTTAGAAGGTCTTCCTCTTGAAAAACGAGGCTATACTTGGAATTTTGCTATTGCTTTGGCAACGCCGGAAGGGAAGGTAGGAACACGAGAGGTAGAGCTTCGAGGATGTTTTGCTCTTGAGCCTAAGCTACCGATTAGACCTGGATATCCTTTAAGCTCTCTTTTTTATGACCCTAAATTGGGAAAGTACCATTTAGAGCAGACCCAAGAAGAGGAACTCGAAAGGTTGGCTGAAGTCAAAAGAGCAGTGGGGAAACTTGTATCTTCGGTTGGAAGATAGAGCCCTTAAAATCCTGCTCCGAGAGAAATGATTTAATAGGGCCTTAACCTTTAGATTCGGGATCGCTCTGGGTTGATTCTATGTCAATTTTTCTTTGTTCTTCAGGTGTTTTACCCTTGAACCCCCATTTCCTACGAGTTTCCGGATCTTGGAATCTTATTTCTTGTTTTTCTTGGGCTTCTCTTGAAGCCTTTTCGAGGGCCTCTTCAGGAGAAAGCCTTGCGCCAATTAATCTTCTGGCTTTTGTAAGGACTCCCATAATCATAGTCTAATAAATTTTTATTGATTTGTCTAGAAGAATAGGGTTTTTCTTGACTTTTCTTTTGATTTAAGGTAAATTGCCTCCACTTCTGTCCAGGCTGTCCTTACTCCTGTCTAGAAAGGCTTTATGCTCTACTGGGGTATTTTTACTTTTGGCTACTGCCTGGGTGCTATTTTTGCGACTCATATTTTTTCTGAAAGAACAGGATAAAACCAAAAACCTGTTTTTCTTAAAAGGTTTGATTCTGTTTTTAGAGGATGGTATACACCCTTTTCTGGCTATGATATATTTTAGGGAGTGATCTACCCAGCTCAGACATCCTTAATTCCTGTCCAAATAGCTCTGGCTAGATTTGTCGAGCAAGGGGGAAATATTTTTGGTAATTATCCCTATTGGTATTTAGGAACAACCCCTTTTTACTATCTTACCGGTCCGATTCTACCTTTAATCTTGGTTAGTCTAAAGAAAATTTTCTTTTTTTGGACACTCCTTGAGATCTTCTATCTCTTGATTTTTATTAGCTTTTTAGTGGGATGTTTTGGTTTGTATTTCTTGGTTAAGGAGCTATCTGGAGAGAGGAGAGTGGCGATTATGATTGTTGTTTTTTATGCTTTTGGACCAATTCTCCCTTTCTTTTTTCAGTATTCTGGTGGGCTTTATTTGATTAGTTTCTCTTTTTTGCCTTTTATCTTGTTTTTATGTTCCAAGTTTTTGAGAAAATGGAATTGGAAGTTAGCCACGGCCCTGATCTTATTGATATCTTTTGCAATATTGGTTGATAGTTTGATACTACCAACTTTATTTTTAGGCATGGTGGCTATTTTCTTAGCTCAAGTTGGTTGGAAAAAACCAGAGGAAAAGGGTTTACGAGGAAAAAGGCAATATAATTTACCGGGTTCTAGACTAGTTCCAAGCAGGAGACTTTTATTTTAAAAAAAAATACTGAACAAGAAAGGAAAGTAAGGCAGCAATGATAAAGCTTATTGTACCAAAACCCAATAATTGAAAGCCTTTGCCCATATTTTTAGACCCTCTTTGCTCGCTAATTTTACTAGTTTTTTCTGAGTTTTTGACCTTCGTGCCTGACATGACGGCATCAAGTTGTTCTTTAGTGTAATAGCGTCGGTCAGTGGGTGAGCGAAGTGGTTTGAGCTTTCCTCTTTTTTCCCAACGTCTGAGAGTGTCTCGGGAGATACCTAAATACCTTGAAGCTTTACCGATGGGAAGCATTTTTTGATTATTACTCATCTTTGCCTAAGATTAAATAAATTATTAATTAAGAGTAAATCAACCGAAAAAGATTGTCAAGTAAAAGTAAAAATAATTTTGATAAATAATTAGTATTTTCCGCAAAACGAGACTTTTTATTTTGCAACAAAATATTAAAAAAATATCAAAAATTGATTTTTACCGCAAAGATAATTCTTTCGTAATTAAGGACCTAAAAATGGATTAATAGAGTGGAGACTTATTTTTAAAATAATTTTTGTTGTTAGGATCATTCCTTATTGATTTTAACATCAGTTTCTAAACTTTTTAAAGAGGTAAATTGGGAGTTGTAAATTTTGGTAGTGATTAGGTAGTATATTAAATAGTAGATTAATAGAGAAGTTAGCAATGATTGAGTTAACCGATACAAACTTTGACACTGAAGTTTTTAAATCAGACCTGCCGGTTTTAGTTGATTTCTGGGCTACGTGGTGTGGACCTTGTCAAATGGTTGAGCCAGCAATTGAAGAGCTGGCTCAAGAGTATCAAGGTAAGATCAAAGTGGGGAAATTAAATGTTGATGATAATCCTAAGAAGGCCCAGGAACTCAAGGTAATGAGTATTCCGACAGTGATTATTTTTAGCAAGGGAAAAGAAATAGAAAGAAAAATTGGTGTCCAAAGCAAAGAGGAATATAAAAGATTGATTGAGAAAGCAATAAAATGGTCTACGATTTAATTATCATTGGTTCTGGCGTGGCGGGGATGTCGGCTTCGGTCTATGCGAGCCAGTACAAACTTAATCATCTTCTCTTTGGCGAAACTCCTGGAGGACAGGGAATCTTAGCTGGAAAAGTGGAGAATTACCCAGGCTATGTTTCTATTCCAGGACCAGAGTTAATGCAAAAGTTCATTGAACAGGTAAAGAATTATGGTATAGAGATTAAGCAGGAGAGGGTAGGAGGACTGGCAAAAATAAAAGCAGGTTTTGAAGTTAAAACTAACAAGGAAAAATATCAAGCTAAGACTTTGATCCTAGCAATGGGAGCTTCCCATCGTCATCTTAATATTCCTGGAGAAGAGAAATTGATTGGTAAAGGAGTTTCCTATTGTAGTATCTGCGATGCTCCTTTTTTCAAAGACAAAATGGTGGCTGTTATTGGCGGTGGTGACTCAGCTGTTACTGGCGCAGTCCATCTTGCTTCTTTTGCTAAAAAAGTTTTTATTATTCACCGCCGAAATGAATATCGAGCAGAACCAACTTGGGTGGAAAGATTGGGGCAAAAGAAGATTGAGAAAATTTTAACTAATGAGGTAAAAGAAATAAAAGGAATAGAGAAAGTTGAAGGTATTGTCTTGAAAAATCCTTATCAAGGTAGTCAAGAGCTTAAAGTTGACGGTGTTTTTATTGAGATTGGTCAGGTGCCTTCTTCAACTCTGGCAAAACAATTAGGAGTGGAGTTAGATGAAAGAAACTATGTTAAAGTTAATCCAGGAATGGCGACTAATATCTCCGGAGTTTTTGCGGCTGGCGACTTAGCGGCTGTTCAAGAAGGAATTCTTTTTCGTCAGTTTGTTACAGCCGCTTCAGATGGTGCAAGAGCCGCGGCTGGAGTTTATCAATATCTTCAAGGTAAATCTCCGACTCCTTCTTGGGGGAGTAGGTTTCAATAATTGACCAGAGAAGAAAAATTTGGTAAGATACGCCGAGTTATGAGAGCCCCTGCCATTGATAAAAAAAAATGCATTGGTTGTGGGACTTGTACAGTTGTTGCCCCAAAAAGTTTTAAACTAGGCGATGATGGTAAAGCCCAGGTAATTAAACCACCTGGTGACGAAGAAAAAAAAATTAAAGAAGCGGTTGATTCCTGCCCGGTTAATGCCATTAGCTTATGAATAATGAATAATAAAGTCTTAGGAATTATTATTGGTCTGGTCGCTATTGCCGCCTTTTTAGGTGGCGCCACCTTTACTCAATGGCAGTCTCAAAGAACTTCCTCGGGGGAAGTGGCACCAACTCCGACTGTCCAAGAAACAGAGGAGCAGGCTGAAGTTTTAGGCGAACTCACTTCAACCATTGGCAATTTTTTAGTTCTAGAAGAAGAAGTTTGCGAGGAGGATGGCAAACCAATTGTTTACTTTTTTGGGAGCGAGCGTTGTCCTCATTGTCGTTGGGAACATCCTATTTTTGAAGAAGTAGCGGCTGAGTTTACTGATTACATTTCTTTCCATAACAACATGGATAGTCAGGATGACCTTGATGTTTTCCAAAGACATTCTCAAATTAATCGCAACGGTATTCCTTTCAGTGTTTTGGGTTGTCAATATGCTCGGGTAGGAAGTGGTGAGAATTTTGGCGAAGAAGAAGAGACAAGAATTTTAACTGCTCTTATTTGCAAATTGACCAATAATCAACCAGAAGAAGTTTGTCTTGAAGTTGAAGATTTAGTCAATCAGATAGAAGATTAAGATCGCTTGACTTTTAGATTGGTTTTTGTTAGCCTATATTATAGAAATTAATCAAATCCTCATTCGCTTTTTCTTAATAACTGCCGACTGAGGATTTTTATTGAGAGGGGGTGAAGAAAAGCATGGCCGATCAATACAGAACTGAGTGTGGTCAGTGTGGTGACGAGGAGAAGGAAGACGAAGATTAATATCTTTATTGATGATTACAAAAAATTTCTATTGAAGGGAGGTGAAAAGCATGGCTGATGAAGAAAAGACAGAAGACGAGGAAGAAAGCGAAGACGCTGAGTAAATCCTCGTTTGAATACTTGAGCCCGGATGACAGCAATGTTTGAAGGGCTCTTTTTTTGGTAAAATGATTTTATGATTAAGTTAGGCGCTAAGGAATTAAGGACAGTTGAGCCTTCAACTGAAGATCTAAAAAAAATTAAAAAGAATCCAATTTATATTGTTCTAGACAATGTTTTGGATACTTATAATATTGGCAGTATTTTTCGATTAGCAGATGCAATCGCCGCTAAAAAGATTTTTCTTTGCGGCCAAACAGAAACTCCACCTAATCACCGGATTAAAAAAGCTTCGGTCAGCACTTGGAAATGGGTGGAATGGGAATACGCGCCGACTGCATTAGAGGCGATTACCAAACTGAAGAATAAAAATCAAGAACTTAAAATTTATGCAGTTGAACAATCGCCTAAGAGTATTCTCTATAATAAGGTAGATTATCAATTGCCTTGTCTGGTCGTGGTTGGCCATGAGACTGAGGGTGTTTCAAAGGAAGTTTTAGAGATAGCCGATGAGATTGTTGAAATTCCTATGTTTGGAGTCAATAAGTCTTTAAACGTGATGGTTAGTTGCGGAATTGTTCTTTTCGAGATTATGAAGAAATTCAAATAACTAGAAATGATATTGACAAAAGAGAATAATTTTGGTATTCTTAGACCAGACATGTAAGGAATAAGGACTAGGCCGAGCTTGACTCGGTGGTTAAAATCCCGGCTTAGTCCGGGGTTTTTTAGTTTGGCTCCTTGACAATCAAGATGTGACAGGAAATCAATTTTTGAGAGTTTGATCCTGGCTCAGGATGAACGCTGGCGGCGTGCCTTAGGCATGCAAGTCGAACGCTCCGCTCTCGGGCGGAGAGTGGCAGACGGGTGAGTAACGCGTAGGAATCTACCCTTTGGTGAGGAATAGCTCATCGAAAGATGGGGTAATACCGCATAACCTCTTTGGAGTAAAGGTCGTAACTGGCCGCCGAAGGAGGAGCCTGCGTCCTATCAGCTTGTTGGTAGGGTAATGGCCTACCAAGGCGATGACGGGTAGGGGGTGTGAGAGCACGATCCCCCACAATGGGACTGAGACACGGCCCATACACCTACGGGTGGCAGCAACCGGGAATTATTCGCAATGGGCGAAAGCCTGACGATGCGACGCCGCGTGCGGGATGACGGCCTTCGGGTTGTAAACCGCTTTTGTCCGCTGTAATGGCGGGAGAATAAGCCACTGCTAACTACGTGCCAGAAGCCTCGGTGAGACGTAGGTGGCGAGCGTTATCCGGATTTATTGGGCGTAAAGGGTTTCGTAGGCGATCGGCCGCATCCTATCTGAAAGCCTCTTGCTTAACGGGAGAACCGGGTAGGAGATGGGTCGGATAGAGTCTTGTAGGGGGTGCTGGAATTCCTGGTGTAGCGGTGAAATGCGTAGATATCAGGAGGAACATCGAGGGCGAAGGCAGGCACCTGGGCAAGCACTGACGCTGAGGAACGAAAGCTAGGGTAGCAAAAGGGATTAGAGACCCCTGTAGTCCTAGCCGTAAACGATGGACGCTAGCTGCTCTGTTTCGGCAGAGTGGCGTAAGCTAACGCGTTAAGCGTCCCGCCTGGGGAGTACGGCCGCAAGGCTAAAACTCAAAGGAATTGACGGGGACCTGCACAACCAGTGGAGCGTGTGGTTCAATTCGAGACGAAGCGAAGAACCTTACCTGGGTTTGACATGCTAGCTGCAGTCCTGGTGAAAGCCGGGAGGCCTTCGAGGGTGCTAGCACAGCTGCTGCATGGCTATCGTCAGCTCGTGCCGTGGGGTGTTGGCTTAAGTGCCGTAACGAGCGCAACCCCCGCTTTGTGTTAAATATTCACAGAGGACTGCTCTGATTTCTATCAGGGAGGAAGGAGGGGAAGACGTTAAGTCAGCATGGCGCTTATACCCAGGGCGACACACACCCTACAATGCCTGTGACAACGGGTTGCGACCTCGCAAGGGGAAGCTAATCTCTTAAACACAGGCTCAGTTCAGATTGTGGGCTGCAATTCGTCCACATGAAGTCGGAATTGGTAGTAATCGCGGATCAGCAGGCCGCGGTGAATACGTTCTCAGGTCTTGTACACACCGCCCGTCAGGTCAGCAAAGTCGGTAGCACCCGAAGCCCCGGTTTTCGGGATTAAGGTGAGACCGGCGATGAAGATCAAGTCGTAACAAGGTATCCGTACTGGAAGGTGCGGATGGATCACCTCCTTTCTAAGGAGTTGTACACGGCCTCACAGAGCTTTTAGCGAAGTGGGGAAGATACACCCCGAGGTTTTCTTAGGATTACTCGTTAACTAAACCTAAGGTTCCTGTCACTTCTTGGTTTTTAAGGAAACAAAAAACCCACCTTTTCGGTGGGTTTTTTGGTGAGGGG
>JABAOH010042798.1_pt1 | contig 20472 bp, 16 predicted proteins | sample 7062181 | NCBI WGS metagenome assembly JABAOH01 (sample SAMN14538630, study PRJNA623070) | marine sediment metagenome | biome: marine biome [ENVO:00000428]; feature: marine pelagic biome [ENVO:01000023]; material: deep marine sediment [ENVO:00002113]; isolation source: pool of 5 deep marine... | reverse complement strand
AGCTCAAGGTAGTAGTCTTTGAAGGGATACACGAAGGGCTCGATGGATGACTTGGGGTCGACCTGCTTGATTCGTCCTGAAATTTTGGCGCTGAAAAGTTCCGGTGGAACATCGCTTTTTAATTCGACATAGGTGCGAAAAGCAAGGTTTATCCAACTGTTCAGGAATTCCGGCACGTTAAAAATGCGCTCCGTCATGGTGAGAGGGACCCAGACATCGAATTTAAGGGAAGAATTCAGAGGGATATCCTTCATCACGGCGCTGACAGTCATGTCAATCCGGTTGTCTATTGTGATGATCCTGCCGAGGGGGTCCTTCTGACCGAACAGCCTCTCAGCCATTCTTTCTGATATGATCAGTTCGCTGGGGCTCGTGGATTCCCGCGGCAGCTGACCCTTCAAGATCGGGAAAGTGAACACGTCAAAGAGAGAGGGATCCGAAAATTGGATTTTTTCTCTGAAAACATCCTCTCCGCTTCTCATTAAGAGTTCCGGCTGCCAGTTGAAAAGGCGCACTGTGTTTATAACTTCCGGATGTTCAGACTGCAGGGCTGGTCCCAGCATCGGGGGAGAGCCGGAGGTCTGGGTGGTCTTATTCGCCCACTGTATGTGGCTGCGGACAAGATAGATCCGCTCGATCTTTTCATGAAATCGATTGAAACTCTGCTCATTACGGACCCAGATAGAGATGAAAATGCAGCAGGCAATGCCCGCTGCCAGTCCGGCGATATTAATGAACGAGAACAGCTTGTGACCTTTGATGCTTCTGAATATGATTTTCATATAGTTTTTAAACATGATTCCTCCAAAAAAGAACGACTGCTTGAAGTCAGTCCAAAGCGCGAACAGGACCTGCCCCCAGTACCAGAGAACAGCCCGCGGTCTTCCTCTCTCGAGGGACAAAAGGCGGAATTCGTCTTCAAGGTCGCTTTGAATAAGATGCTCCAGTGAATAGTAGCGAAGCTGAGATAGGATCCATTTCGCTAGCCGTGGTGGATGACCTGAAATATTCATTTTCTATTAAATTGCCGGCTCAATCAGGCTTCCGGTCTGCAATCATTCGGACCGCAGCGAGTCGGCTGGATTTGCTTTAGCTGCTTTGAGGGTCTGATAGCTGACGGTTAACAGGGCAATAATAAGGGCCACCAGACCGGAAAGAAAGAAAATCCAGACACTCAAATTAATCCGGTAAGCAAAATTCTGTAGCCAGGCATTCATGACAATATACCCGATGGGCCAAGCGAGCAGATTGGCAATGAGTATCCATCGAAAGTAGCCACGCGACAGCATGAAACAAATACTGGATATCGATGCACCAATCACCTTGCGGATACCGATTTCCTTTGTTTTTCTCTCAGTCGTGAATGTCGCCAAACCATAAAGGCCCAGACAGGCGATCAGAATCGTCAGAAAGCTGAAAATTGTAAATACTCCTGCTGTTTTTTGTTCCGTGCGATAGGCTCCGTCGAAAACCTCATCAAAAAAATGATATTCAAATGGGTATCTCGGTGAGAATCGAGCCATTTGCTCACGCAGAAAAGCAACAGTTTCCTGAATGTCTTCGGGATGTATCTTCACGGATAGATACCTATGACCGGATGCATTCGGACTTAAATATAAATAAAGGGGAGCCACTGGATTGTGAAGTGATTGGAAGTGAAAATCACGAAGAATGCCGACGATCTTTCCTCTATGCTTACCCGAATGAATCAATTCCTGTCCGATGGGTGTTTCCCATTGTATCTTTTTCACAGCCGTCTCATTCAAGAGAAATGCTCCGTTTTGATCCGAAAAATCCCTGGAGAATGAGCGGCCATCAGCAATCTGAATCTTATATAGATCCAAAAAATCGAAATCCACTCCAGCATAGTAGCACGGAAAAGTGTTTGCATCACCTCTTCCCGGCCAATTCAATCCATCCCAATTGATAATCCGGTTAGGCAATGCGTCCGAAGAAGCGACAGCCACAATCTTCGGATGTTTCAACAACTCTGTCTTCACCTCCTGAATATTCCTGCGGGTGGCACCGTCGCGAAGATAAAGCACGAGTATATGTTCCTTTGCATATCCCATATCTTTTGAATGAATGAAATGATGTTGATCCGCGATAACGAGTGTACAGAGAATAAGCAGGATGGAGATCCCAAATTGGAATACTACCAGAATATTGCGCAATCCAGATCGGGATCTTCCTGCAAAACCATGGCCTAAAATAGAGATCGGTTTCAAGGAAGATAGTATGAAGGCAGGATAAATCCCGGATATAAAACTCGTTCCAATCAATAACAGAAGAAGCCATGTCATTGTCGGAAAGTTAATCACCCAACTCAGACTAATCTCTTGCCCGATGAGGGTACCAAATCTGGGCAATAAGAAACACACGAGCAGCAAGGCAAGACCGAAAGCTACCGCAGTGATAGCAAAAGATTCACACAAGAACTGACGTGTGAGTTCGTTTCGACTTGCGCCCACGACTTTTCGCAATCCAATTTCCCGGCTTCTCTGAATGGAATGGGCCGTTGAAAGATTCACGTAATTGATGCAGGCAATGAGAAGCATCGCTAATCCAATCGCGGATGCAATCAGGACAGACTTGATATCATTGTTTCGACCAATTTCGTGCCCAACATGGGAGAAAAGATGGATTCTGGAAAGAGGTTGAAGAAGAAGTTTCATCTCTCCTTCTTCATATTTCTCTATGACCGAGGCAAGTTTTGCTTCAAAGGCCTTGGCATTGGTTCCGTCCCTTAAGCGGCAGTATGTATAGCAAAACCAGTTGGGATGCCATCGATTCAGATCATTCCGTCGAAGATTGGCATAAACGCGGAACGGAATAAGAAAATCCATTGTGAAATGTGAATTCTTTGGAATATCTTGAAAAACGCCCGTAACATGCATGACTCGGCCTGTCTGACCTAGGCTCAGTTCCTGACCGATGGGATCCTCATCACCGAAAAACTTCATCGCCTTAGTTGCTGACAGAACGATCGATGCGGGATCTGTGAGACATGTTGAGGAATTCCCTGACAGCAACACGAAGGAAAACACATCAAAAATTTCCGGTGATGCAAAGCAGATTCCGTTTTCTAAAAACGATGTTTCTCCTCGAGCGATTAGAATATTGTCCAAAATTCTCAAGCGCGTCGACGCGACGACTTCCGGGAATTCTTCTTTCAGGGTCGGAGCCAGAGGACCCTGTACAGTCGCGGATACATATCCACTTTCATTGTCGGGCTGCCATTGTACGACGCGAAAGATGTTTTCATAGTCCGAGTGCCATCGATCATAGCTTGATTCGTATTGCACATAGAGAAGAATAAAGACAGCAAAGGTTAATCCAATGGCTAAGCCTATTATATTGAGGAATGTGAATCCTTTGTGCTTTTTTATATACCGAAAAGCAGTTTTCATATAGTTTCTAAACATGATTCCTCCAAAAAAGAACGACTGCTTGAAGTCAGTCCAAAGCGCGAACAGGACCNNCAGGACCTGCTCCCAGTACCAGAGAACAGCCCGTGGTCTTCCTTCCTCGAGGGACAAAAGGCGGAATTCGTCCTCAAGATCGCTCTGAATAAGATGCTCCAGTGAATAGTAGCGAAGCTGAGATAGGATCCATTTCGCTAGCCGTGGTGGATGACTTGGAGTATTCATTTTTACTTTTTCTTGGCATAAGCTGGGAGGCTGTCCCAAATGGAATTCTGGATGGTCTGCGCCTCCTGTAGGGCCTTTATGCCAGATGGTGTGACTTTATAGAAAATTTTCTCATGCCCGCTTTCATTGAGGGTTGGCTTTCTTTTTTTCCTTGTGACATAAGCCTTTCTATGCAGCTGGTCCAGAATATTGTAGAGCGAGCCGTACATGATGCTTTTACCGGAGAGATCCTTGGCCCTTTTCCGGATGGAAACACCGTAGGCGTCGCCTTCCAGTGTGATGATTGAAGCCAGGATGATCTGTTCGAGGATTGTCAGAATTTTCATTGTTCATTCCTTGATCATTTATTAAGAATTTATGTACATAATTTATGTACATATTATTATATGCTTTTTTTTAGAAAAAAGTTGCAAAAATTTTAAAATTTTTTTTATTCCGGACTGACTTAGGTTACGAGAGTCAACCGAATGATGTGCAAATTCAGTCCCTGCCGGATGCGTTCAGGATTTAAAGATTTCTATTCACATCGCGGTGAGCGCAGAGGTCGCAAGACGAGGGACTGCCAGATGCTTAAGGTCTTGATTCCAAGAGAAATATCAATATTATCAACGATTTATCTTTGGTCCTTCCTTGAGTCTCAGTATCATATTTTTAGCCCGTTTTAGTCATTTTTGTCACACAGGTGGCACACGGGGATAACAACGTGCGATGATAAAACGCATTAATATTTCTCTCCTTTTCAGTCTTTGACCCCGTCGTTTTGAATGTGATAAGCTCATTTCAAGTTGTCATTGAATGGAGAATTTGGAAATGAAAAAGATCACAATTGGACCCACGACTCTGCTCTATCCCAAGCCCGCCCTTCTGATCGGTGCTAATGTCAAAGGAAAACCCAACTTCATGACCGTTGCCTGGGCAGGGATTGCCAATCTTGCGCCACCCATGTTGAGCATAGCCATCCGCCGTGAACGCTACACTTACCAGGGTATCGAAGAGAACCAGACCTTCTCCGTAAACATACCCTCAGAAGATCTTGTAACAGAAACGGATTACTGTGGACTGGTGTCGGGCATGAAATATGATAAAGTGGCGGCCTGCGGTTTCACAGTGTTCTACGCCAAATTAAAAACTGCTCCCCTAATAGAGCAATGTCCGGTCAACCTGGAATGTCGCCTGGTGCAGAAAGTGGATTTTAAGACTCACGTTCTTTGCATCGGGCAGATTGAAGAGGTGCATGTTAGCGATGACTGCCTCACCAACGGAAAACCTGATGTGGAGAAAATTCGTCCTCTGGTGTTTACCTCGGGAGTTGAGTACGCCTATTTCGGCTTGGGAGCAAGGCTTGCCTCTGGCTATAAAGTGGGGAAAAAGTTGGTTGATGGAAAAAAGGAGCATAGACAGAAAAGCTGACACATCCGATAGAGAGAAGAGCAAGAGCACCAAATTTGTATTTTAATATTTTGACCAGAAAACGGATGAAAAAAGGGATCTTCGGATCCGCAATTCCCTGATTTTGAGAGAAATATCAATATTATCAGCAACTTGCCTTTGATCCTTCCTTTAGTCCCCATATCATATTTTTAGCGCATTTTAGTCATTCTTGTCACACAGGTGGCACATGGGGATAAGTTTGGTTTTTGATATTAAAAATTTCCTATGATATGAGCTTAGCTTGTGATATAAGCTTTGTAAAAAGTCGCTTAAGATAAATCAGGAGAAAATAGAGAAGTTCGGTTTCAAGCAAAGAACAAATTCCTAGCGGACGAGATTTTAATGACGACAAGAAATAATAAAGGTGAAAGATGAAGATATTGTTGATTTCACCATGTATAGACTCAAAGTCGAAGACTCCTAAATCATACATGATACCTCAGCTATCTCTGCATTTATTAGCAGGTCTTACACCCTCTGAACATGAGGTGAAATTAGTTGAGGAAGAGATTGAGGATATAAATCTCGATACGGAATGCGATCTAGTGGGAATAAGTTGTATGACTTCAAATGCTCCCAGAGCATATTATCTAGCTCAGGAGTTTAAGAAAAGAGGAAAGAAAGTAGTCCTCGGAGGTGTCCATCCTACAATTCTTCCTGAAGAAGCTCTTTCCTATGCTGACGCCGTGGTTGTTGGGGAAGCTGAAAATGTTTGGGAACAATTAATTGAAGATATTCAGAAAGACAGACTGCAAAGAAAATATAAAAATTCTAGACCTGCTCTGGATAGATACATTCCTTTGAAGTTTAGAAAATTAACTAAAAAAAGGCTATTTAATGTTCTGCCAGTAATGACGACCCGCGGATGTCCTTATGAATGTGAGTTTTGCTGTGTTGCTGATATTTATGGGAAAAAAATCCGGCATGCCCCTGTTCACAATGTGGTTCGTGATATTAAAGAATCTCAGGGAAAAATATTTATATTTTTAGATGATAATATTATTGGGCACCCTCAATATGCAAAAGAGCTTTTCAAAGCCATAAAACCCTTAAAAATCAAATGGATTGGACAGGCTTCAATTTCATTTGTGAGCGATACTGAATTAATGAAGCTTGCAGCTGAAAGTGGATGTGGAGCTCTTTTTATTGGATTAGAAACTGTATCTGAGTTTCAATTAAAAAGAATGCATAAATCTATTAAAGAAATTGGAAAAGTAGAAGAAGCTATAAAAATGGTTAAGGACCTGGGTATACATTTTCATGCCTCTATGATATTCGGTTTTGATGATGACACAAAAGCGGTTTTTCCAGAAACGCTTGATTTTCTACAAAGAAACAATATCAGCACAGTTTCCTTTAATATTTTAACTCCTTATCCCGGCACCAGGGTATATGAACAATTTAAAAAAGAAGGGCGGCTTCTTACTGCTAACTGGAAGTATTATGATCATGCCACTGTTGTTTTCAAACCAAAGCACATGACTCCTTACGAACTTCAAGAGGGAAAAACCTGGGTAAAAAAAGAATTTTCTAAAATTTCATCAATATTAAAAAGATTTCCACAAAATATGTCTCATCCTCTTCTATATCTGGCTATGAATCTCGCAACGAGAAAAAATGCAAAATTAGATTATAATAAATTATCCGGGCTGAATTCAGAGATATTCGAATCAAAGGAAGATAAACAATATTCTATTTAACCAACTATTCAAATGTAGACGGAATCGGGACGAAATAAGTCGTTGATTTTTCCAGAATAAAGAACAGAATTATTGCCAGAAAAAGCCCTAAATTGAGATTTTGGGATCAAAATCAGTTATTTAAGAGAATTAACTTTAGATGGCTACATCTATATAACACTACATCCCCATTTCAGTTATGCCCAACACTAAATCCACAGATCTTAAATCATCGGACCCATTTCAGCCTGTAAAAAGGTGGAAAAAATCATGCAAAAGTGGTAAATTTTCTAGGTTCATTTTCATATGTTTTCTCAATTGGGCGGTTAGCTCAGTTGGGAGAGCGCGGCGTTCGCAAGACAATGATCCCCCAGATACGTAATGCCTTGATTTTTAGAGAATTATCAATAATATCAGCGACTTACCTTTAATCCTTCCTTTAGTCCCAGTATCATATTTTTAGCGCACTTTAGTCATTTTTGTCACACAGGTGGCACATGGGAATTAGTCTACTTTTTGTGTATTGTTAGTTAAATAAAGTTATTGAATGTCGTGAAATATATACAATATGCGACATTCTGTAAGTTTTTTTTATCATTAAACCCTATAATGTAGTCTGAGTGTCAAGGAACTCATATGAGGAACAATATTTTTTTGACAACAATGGTAGTCAAAATATACTCTTCATCGTCAACACCTGATTACATCCTTAATAAGATGGTCTGATTAATGGCTGAAGCACCCCAGGAGTATCGTGTCTTTGAGGCTCTTTTCTGCTCCCTGGCCCGTTTCGTGAATCATCTTCCGTGCTGTGCCAGGGATCTACCGCCAACGTCATCCGGAACATTCTGTATTCTATCGTGTGTTTTTTTATTATTTCGAGCGGTTTCTTCGAGAATATGAGGATCGGTTTGAGCGAGCGTACGGCTTCCTCCGTCCTGTGATCCAGGATGTGGTTGAGAAGTATCTTGACTGCGGCAATCCGATGTGTGGCTTTGCCCGCATCCGCTGTCCAGACTGTGGAGAGGAGCGCCTGCTGATGTTTTCGTGCAAGACGCGCGGATTTTGTCCTTCCTGCCATGCTAAACGCCGTGAGGAGTGGGGCGAGTGGATGCGGGAAGAACTTCTGCTTGATGTTCCCCATCGACAAGTCGTCTTTACCATTCCCAAAATGCTTCGTCTGTTCTTCCGCTTCAAGCGAAAGCTCCTCAATGATCTCTGCCTCTGTGCGGTGCATACACTTGTGAGATTTTTGCACACAGCCACAGGCCTTGAGCTTATGCCGGGAGTAGTGGCCGTGATCCAGACCTTCGGAGATCGCATCAATTTTCATCCTCACATCCATGTGTTGATCACAGAAGGAGGCACAGCCCTGGATGGTGCTTTTCACCGTGTCTGTCGTTTCCATGACGAGGTTATCCAAAAAATCTTCACCCACGAGGTCTTCTCTCTCCTGCTCCGGAAAAAGCTCATCGGCCTTCCCCTTGTGCAGAAAATTCTCCGCTGGCGCCACACTGGTTTCAACGTCCACAGCCAGGTCAGGGCAAAGACCAGGAGGGAGACAGAGAGAGTCGGCAAATACATGATCCGCCCTTTGCTGAGCTTGAAGCGGCTCTTCTTCGATGAGACAGCAGGCAGGGTTCGCTATCAGTATTCAAGACAGGGCTCACAGGAGGAGTCGATGGACTATCTGGAATTTATCGCCAGAGTCACTTCCCATATTCCTGACAAAGGTCAAGTCATGGTGCGTTATTACGGGCTTTACTCCAATGCCCACAGGGGGAAGATACGCAAGGCCGACTCTGCACTCTACCCTCCCCCCATCATCGAAGATGAGCCAAACTATGTGCCCCCCAAAGGCTGGGCCGAGATGATCCGCAAAGTCTACGAGGTTGACCCGCTTCTTTGTCCCCGATGTGGTGGCCAGATGAGAATCATCTCTTTTATCAAAGAGCCGAAGATCATCGACAAGATCATCGGCCATCTCAAGCTCACATTTGAAGCTGCACGGCCACCTCCACCACATAATGTCCAACAGGAACTCCTTATGGCAGCCGAGGAGAGAGGAGAGTATTTCTAAGAGCCTCTGTAGCTGTCTTGTGCTGGTGTCAAGGTCGCAGTCTATTTTTAACTTAATAGTTGGGTGTCACTGGTTGATTTGTTTCGCTTTTTGAGTCTTTGACCTTGTCGTTTTTGGTGTGATAACCTTATTTCAGTAGGAAAATGGGCTGATATTGAGGAAAATTGTAAAGAATTTGGAGCAAGCCTAAAAACGAAATTCCTATCTTTTTTTTTGAATCCGGAAAGTATTTTCTTATGTGATATTTCCTAAATTTAGAAACATACTGTTTCGAGAGGTCCCATTGAAACTTAAAAGAGGCAAGCGGAGCCCAAGGAGGGCAGGTGAAAATCGGTTCTCTAGACCCCATCCCTCAGGGATAATCTATGGAGTTGTGTTTATGCTCTGCCCCTGCCACATTTTATTCAAACACCACTATCTTAAAGTGGATTGACCTACACTTAACTTGACATACATTGTCAAGTAATGTCCAATGTCCTCATCAAAAAATAAGAGGCCAGCATTAAAAAAATTCTTGATAAAATTTATAAACGGATTTCACAGCTTAAAAAAAAAGATGAATATAAAAAATGTCTAAGCTGTGATTGCTATTTTGGATTGCTGTATTATTTGAAAGAGGAATTATTGAAGAATGAGAATCCTTTAAACAAAGATATTATTGAAGAAACAGTTACTTCTTTTGAAAATAGAAAAAAAGTTAAGATACATAATTGCCTTGGCTGTGACCCATGTCTGCCAGCAGAGTGGACAGTGGAATTGTTAAGAAAGTGCAAATCGGAAGAAAAATGCTAGTAATATTGAATTTGGAGTCTAAGAGAATAAATTTAGTTTTACATCTATTGTCAATTTAAGTGTTGATTACTGCACTTAAAGCAGGACATTTTCAAGCCCAATCTTCCGGTTCTAATTCCCATAACTGCATAGCCATAGGTAACATTACTAGATCGTCCGTAATCATCCCATGCTTCTCGGGAAGGGTCATTGTAATAGGTTTTTGATAATGCGTAAACTCTAACGGGAATTCTAATTTCTTTTTTCTTCGCCTTCGACATATTTATTGGCGTCTTTCATGAATTTGTCTTTACATCCTAAGCTACAAAAATAATAAATCTTGCCATTGTGTTCGAATATCCGCTAGCTGTATCTTCATCGAATTCCATCCCGCAAACTAAATCTCTGATTTTTTCTGCCATTTCTCTCACCTCCTTTCCAAATTTCAATTTTAAAGAGACCAATAAGCTTATATGATCTGTTATCGTTCATGTATTTTTTCTTGGCTAATTTTGACATCGATCTACGTATCCTTTTTTAAAGAAAAGGGCAGTTTTGGGTCATACCCAGGACCTTCATAATGACCTTCATCACAATGAGCGACGGGTCTTAAAAAATACTTAATTGCTATCATTGGTTTCTCCTTTCATTGAAAGTTCAATATCAATATAGCATACCCCCCTATAGTACATCAAGTTTTCTTTTCAAAGCCCACCATTTGTCCCAAAGTCTACAAAAGCTTTATTAGAAATTTCTTCTCTATATGATAGAATGAACAAACGAAGCAACGTGGACGTCAATTGACGGAAATATAAGATATGGTTAGAATTTAACATCAAAAGCAAGGATGAGAACGAATCATACGATTACGGCCCACGGATGATGGTTCTTATCAACGTGCTGAGTAATGGTGGTTTCGTCTCCGGTTTTTCAAAGCCCCGAAAAATGGCATCTACCTCCGCTATGTCCCATCTTTTAAGAAAAGAAAACGTTGAGTAAGGAGGTGAGTAAAATGGGGAACGTTCTCTGGCTCGTGATTATTGGTATTTTTTTTTCTGATTATGAGGCAATAATGTGCCGGGAATAATCATCCAGGATCGTCAACAGAAAAATCATCCGCAGTCGAGACCTTTAAACAAATAAAGTCGGTTTGCTAGAGTTCATTGATGCGGCTTGTGGGATGTTCAAATTGATCTTTGGCTGAGACCACGGTGCAGCCAGGCGATGGCTTTTTCTTGGTCTTCATGCATTTCTCCATGCGTGATTTTATTATGTGCAAACAAACGCTTAAGAAATATCATGAGTGGCCTGAATTTAGCTAAACGTAACTATCGGGATAGAGAAAAGATTTTTGAGTTGCACTTTAGGGAGGTTGTGATAGTAGAATTGTGTTCCAAATTGACACATGTGTATTCATTCTATCTCTTTCCCTTTAAATCTCTCTAAAATGCATACCTTAAAACAAAATACACATTGTCATTTTTTTCAAATTGGCCAAAAAAAGTATAGTTTTTTTTCCCACCGAGCAAGATACCACCCAGAGCAACCCATACACTACTTCCCAAATCATACCTTACTTCTGGATTAACGTAATAATCTTTTTCATTGGGGCTGTAAAACGCAAAAAAAGAAATTCGTAAAGTTTGATACTTCAAAAACTGAGTTAATCGCAAACTCAAGGTGTGGCGCCACTCTTTTCGCGTGGGGAAAACCGAGGGGAGATTCTGCACATATTCTGTATAGTCAAGGATTCGCTCTCCGTAGTATTGAAAGCCAAGGGTAAAATTATCTCCCAGAGCGCGCTGATAGCCTGCCAAAAAACGGATCTGGGAATTTTCGATCCCGGGATTTGTTCCTTGTGGGTCATCCCGAGAATCGTAATAACCGCCTTCCATGCTCAACACGCCATTCAAAAAGGCCCCTTGCAAGCTTCCTCCGTAGACATTGAGACGGGGGTGGATGACAGTTAACAGACTTTCATCAGAGTCTAGAATCATTCCTGGGGGGCTCCCCCAGAAACCTTTGTAGAAATATAATGAAAAATCAAAATTGCCGATATATCGGTACAGACGCCCGGCAATCTGTGTGTTTGCAAGGGTCATTTCAGGCTGAATTTCTTCTCGGTTGGTAATGGTCGGCAGCGGATCAAAAGCTAAAAGCCGTTCGCCACGTGGCAGCACGTCTGCTTGGTAAAAAGGGATGAGAATTAATTGAAGCGATACTAATTTGGGAAAAAAATTTATGTTAATTGCATCTGAACCAATTTTTAGATATTGCAATGGCTGACCAGACAAGAATGCCACCCAATTTTTTGGAAACACGTCGTTAATAAAAACCAAATCGCCGACCCCCCAAGTAATAATCTGCCGGCCGATTCGCATATCAAATTTGCCAAGCGTGAGATCTATGTATGCTTCGCGCACATCTAATTCCGCACGTTTTTCTACGGCATCGTAGAATACATCTATTTTCCCCAATAGCTGAGCACTCCCACTAGCGCGAGTTATCTCNNGTCGCCAAGCAGGAATTGGGGAAGAGATTCACCGCTTGGCGAGAGAGCTCCCCCTGTTGATGCAATCCGTAAAGAAAAGTTGGCCTGCACAAAACCGTGAATATCGAACTCTTGAGCAAATAGAGGATTTACTCCCAGTAAAAGGAGGAAAACCAACAACGCCGCGAATAAAAATCTGGTCATTTTATCCACTGCCGGGGTGCCGTTCGAAGATAGCGTTCGGAAAAAATGTCCTCTTTCAATCCAATATTGTAGCTCACTTCCCCAAAAGTCACGACAGTACGGTGTCCATTCTGAATGTTGGCCATGGTTCGTTGCATAATCGTTGCGATCCCCTGGATCACTTCGATTTTGTCTGCTGTAAAAATCTTGTACAGGTCATTACGTTTATCATAGTACTCCTCTTTTATTGGCAGGGAGGTCTCCTGGTCAATCCATGATACTTTGCGGCTGTAGTAAGCGCTTTTTTCATCCTTTGGTACGCTTTCCACAATATAAACGGATTTATCGTTTAATGTTTTCCCACTCTTCAGTGTGTGATTGTCCTCAGCAACTTCACGTCCGGAAATATCCTCGTATGTAAAATCAGAACCCACGAAACTGCTGTTTTTGTCATTGGCTGCGATCCGGCGCACCAGTTTTATGGAAGGCACGTATAGCCAGCGGTCATCATTTTTTTCGAGATACTTCCAGACCATAAAAGTCATCTCTCGCACATCGGCTGGTCGGTGGAAGTACATGTAATACTTCTGTTCAGCACTCTCGCCTCTATTGAGGCGTAACATAGAGAGCTCGCGGATTCGCTCCTTGCCGTCTTTGCTTATGAGTTTCATCAGGACTTTGGCCTTTATGTCATTTCCTGCATAATAGAATATTTCTTGCGAGTTCTTTATGATTTCCTCCCCGCTTAACTTCTCCTGAGTATATGCCAATCCAAGGGAAAAAAGCACAATAAAAGTCGTCATTGTCATTATTAATCGGATACGTTTTTTATCTGGCATGAAATCCTCCTTTGTTATTTTTTCATGAATCGAAATCCCACTATTCGTATCAGTGCGGGAAGCATTATCAAGGTTGTCAGCGTGCTGAATGTCATCAGCATGGCAAAAAAGGCTCCGACAGTAACATACGGTGTCAAGGTGGCAAACACCAAGGGTATAAATCCAAAGATGATGACAAAGGCATTCCGAGATATGGCTCGAGCCGGCTCTTGAAAAATACTTTTGTAGGTGGTTTCCAGGTCTCCGCACTCTTGATACTTTCGCCGAAATCGCTGAATAAAGTGGATGGCAAAATCAATGGACAGGCCGAGAGCCAGCGATGAGCACACGGCGATGGGCATGTCATAGTCCTTCCCGATAAAACCAATAAGTCCATAGGAAAGGACAATCGCAAAGGTTAAGGGCATCATCGAGATAAAGGCCAGACCAGGTGAGCGAAAAAGTATTAGCATCAAAATAAACACGGCTGCAAATCCACCCAGCACGGCTTTCAACATGCCTTTCACCATCAAATCCTGCCAAACCTTGTTGATGTGCGTGAGCCCGGACCATCGGATTTCAATGCCTTCAGGAACATGATTATCATCGAAGAACTGCTGCACAGCCTGTTCGATCCGCTCCATATCCCGATTGTCCCCTTGTTTCATCTGCACCCAGATATTGGCCTTCTGGTAATCGTAATCCACAAAGTTATCAAGGTCGTTGGGATCTCCTGACATCAGAAAAAGAAACAAGTATTGTCCGATTTCATCCTGGCTGTCGGGAATCCTTCCAGGGATTTTGACATCTCCTTTGAGTACTCGTTCCACGCGCTTCACCATATCTGCCACCGATGAAGTCTTGCCCACCACATCCATTTCTTCCAGATATTTTTGAAGCTCGCTGATATAAGCCATAACTTCAGGCCGCTTGATGTCGTCAGGTTGTTGCCCCTCAATAGCCAAGTAAGCCATATAAGTGCCACCAAAGTGCTGGTTCATTACCCGGTCAGAGACGCGGATTTTATGGTCTTTTTTGAACCAATTCACGGGGTTGTCGTTCACTTTAATTTTTGTGATGCCCCAGATTCCGATAGCCAAGAATACTAACGCGCAAAGTACTACCGTTTTGGTGCGAGCAAAAGCAAACCTTCCCACCGCAGGAAGAAACTTTGTCAACAGGGATGGTTTCAATTTTCGTCTGGCCACTTTCGCTGCAAGCTTTTCTTCACGAATAAGCATGATGGATGCAGGTATAAAGGTTACAGTCAAAAACCAGGCAGCCATCACGCCAACAGCCACGAATGCGCCGAATATTCGCACTGGCGGGATATCGGCAAGAGTCAAAGAAGCAAAACCAACCGTAGTGGTAATAGAGGTGTACAGCATTGGTGTAAAGAGTTCTTCAGTAACCGCTAATAGAGTTTGCTTCCGATCTTTCAGTACAGAATACCGATCATAGAATTCGCTTAGAACGTGTACAGAATCCAACACGGCGATAGGCATAAGGAATATTGGTATCATGGAGCTCATGATATGCACTGTAAAACCAAGGCCGATCAGAGCACCCATACCCCATACCACACTGAACATGGCCACAATCATCGGAGAAACAATGAGAGAGATTTTTCGGAACAAAAGAAACATCAGCAGAAAGATCACCAGGCCGATCAATGGAGCCAGGATGCCCATTTGGAAAAACATCTCGAAGCCGAAAGTGTCCTCGGCAACCGGCAAGCCAGCAACATAGAAGTTCTGACCTTCTCTCAATTCCCTCTGCACCACTGATTCAATTTCCTTCGAAATGTGGTGGCTCATATCTTTTTGCTGAATGGGAATATAGATGGCAATGGCATCACCATCTTTAGAGACGATCTTCTCCACAAAAAGCGGGTTATCATACACATTGATCTTAATGGTCTCGACATCTTGTTCCGATTGAGGCAGTGTCTCCATGATACGACGCACCTGCATCACTCCGTCCTCAGAAGTGACATTATCCGTTGTGGTGAAACTGATGACGTCCTCAACGATGACGCCATCGATTTTCAGAATTTCGTCGGTGATGCGGGCAATCTTGCCTAAAGTTGCTGGCTGAAAGATGCCAGCTTCATCGGTGATACCCAGCACGATCATGTCCCGGATGCCAAAGTCCTTTTTGATCTGGTCATAGAAAACCCTATCGGGTTGATGTGCTTCAAGCATGTTCTCCGGATCGGTGTCGATATTCGCTTTTGGAAATTGAAACAGAAACAAGCCTGTCAGGATAAGTGTTAGTATGACGACCAGTTTAGGATGGTCTATAGAAAAATAGGTTAGTTTTTTAAGTATCATTGATTTTTTCTTTTTCAATAACTTTACATAAACTTCCATTGCATGGACTGACTCTCTCCCCAGCCCTCAGTTTAGAACAAACATCAATTCAATTTCTTCTCTCTAGAAAATCTGTCTTGGCACTGCTTTGAACAGAAGTAATATTTTTTGCCTTCATGTTGAACGATTAGTTCATTCCCATCTGTATGGACAACCATCTTGCATACCGAATCTATATGTTCCCTGTGCTCTTTCATGGATATCGTTATATATTTCTTGTTTGTCGGATTGAACTTATCAAGAATTGCTCTGACCTCACCAGCATTTCCGACATCTAGACATACCTTAAGTAATTGTTTGCAGGCAGAAATATCCAACGAAGCTAATATCTTCTGGACAGGGGGAATAGCGTGGGAATCAATACTTATATGTTCAAAGCCCAATCCAACAAGGAGAGGTAAAAAGTGAATGTCAGAGGCGATTTCACCACAAATATTCAAAGGTTTATTCAATGCTTTGGAAGTATCAACCATGCTCCTTAGCATTTTTAGAGAAACCGGACTTTCTTGCAAAAAGGATTTGCTCACATTAGCATTGTTTCTATCCACAGCAAAAAAATATTGAAGAAGGTCATTCGTTCCGACACTGGCAAAATCAACATGACTTAATAACTCCTTAAAGTCCCAAACCGCTGAAGGAACTTCTATGAGTACTCCCTGCAAGAAATTTTTGTTATACTTTAACCCCTCAACTTTTAAAGATTGTATCGCCTCCCTCAATAGGCCCTGTACAAATAATAACTCATCCATGTCTTCAATCATCGGGTATAAAATTCGGAGTTTACTGGCATAAACACCAGCTCGTAATATTGCCCTTATCTGATTTATGAGTATTTCAGGATGAAAACGGTATATCCTATGAGCTCTAAATCCTAAATAAGGATTCTCCTGTGGCCCTAAAGAAAAATAGGGTAGCAACTTGTCTCCTCCAATATCTAACGTTCTTATAGTAACCGGATGGTCCATACATCTTTTAAAAAGGGATGAATAAACTTGAAACTGATCATCTTCGTTGGGAAAATCATCCTGTCTTTCCATAAATAAAGTTTCTGTTCTGTACAATCCTATTCCTGTCACACCTTCCAGATCCTTTCTTGAGACATGGCGCGGATCAGTTATATTTATCCATATTTTTACTGGCAATTGAGGTATCTCGCTTCTGTTTACATCGAGCTCTTCTTTTATCACATCAGGGGCCTCTCCTGGCATGGGAGAAATCACAAGTTTCCCTTCATGTGCATCCACGTACACCTCAGTGTTCTGCTTTAAGCCTATTCTATTGATATTTTCGACTCTAAGAACGGGAATTCCAAACGACTTTGCTAAGATAGCCGCATGAGATAGGGCAGTTCCTTTTTCTATGATAAATGCCTTCACACCAAAATTTTTTGCCTCGATAACTAAAGATGGAAATAATTCCTTTATTACTACCACAGGATCTTTAGCATTTCTTAAAGGTTTGCTGAGAATAACAGATTTTTCTTTCGCCAATTTCTTTTTCAAGCGAATTACGACATCTTTTATATCGGCAGATCGTTGTAAAAATATTTGACTATTCGAGCTTTCGAGCACTTGTATAATCTCTGCTAAGAGATGCTCTAAAGCTGACTCTGCAGCCACTTGGAATTTCTTGATTCTCTCTTTAACTCTTCTGTGAAATCCCCTATCTTTCAAGATCACAATTTGGGTTTGGATTATTTCTGCTTCTTCAAAGAAAGATTCTTTCTGTAAATTCTTAACCACTTCTTCCAGCTCAATTATTAGAGAAATGACCTCCTTTTCAAACCTGTTCACTTCCTCAGCCAAGTCTCTGGCAGATTTATTTTCTATTGCAGGTCGATTAGCATCTATGGATTTAATCAAGCATACCTCTCCTTTGGCTGATCCAGGAGATAGGACTTGACCCTTTAAATAGTGTTTTTCCATTTCACAGATTAGTTTGTGATTGTATTCACTTTTTGTATGCTTTAGCTTCGGCTTTGGGATCATCACAACAGGATGAGACAGGGGCATTATAATTATCCAATTCGTTCTGTTCGGTGAATTTTGACATGCCTCGCTTGAACTTATCAGTCCACTTATTTGACAAAATCAATCCTGATTCACTAATCAATTTCTCGATTGCCTCGAAGCTTATCTTTTTCAGTTCATATTCCACTTGAATGTGATTTTTTTGCGGATCAAGATCTACAGAAATAATCCCTTCTGTACTCAATAACGAACTGCGTATACCGTTTCCGTGTAAAAAGGCTTCCTTTGAAACCAATTTGATTTTCCTTTTTTTTATTATTTTTTCTCCCATTATCTTTCTCCTAACCTAAGGGCAATACCCTGGGGCCTCACCCAAAAAATCGCTTTCTAAATGCAATATACCCTACCCCCCTATAGCCTGTCAAGGTTTTATTTTGATCTTTTTGAAAATTTATTATTGGAAAAACCTGCCACAGGCATGGACCTACAATAAAGATATTATGCCCTCATCTATAATCGGATTCAGGCAAGTTTCGAAAAAATATTGAATTTAACGATTTTTTATTACACAGTGATGGTCTAATATCTAGATGATTTTGATGGCTTCGACTCAACGATCAGGTCTTATTCACTCTCAGAGAGTCGTCATCTTCCGGCTCGGCGAGCCCTTTGTCAATCAAGATAGCAGACAAGAGTTGAGTTAATCGCTCCGCTCGATTTTTTGAGCTCTTTTGAATTGCTGCTCTTTAACTAGTGCATAGATTACTGGAATAACCAGAAGGGTCAGAAGCGTTGCAGTCAGCATTCCCCCTACCATCGGGGCGGCAATCCGGCTCATCACAGAAGCTCCCGTTCCAGTCCCCCACATGATCGGCAAAAGTCCTCCAATGATAGCCGCGACGGTCATGATTATTGGGCGCGCTCGGTGCGCTGCGCCTGCATAGATCGCTGAGTAGATATCAGAAACGCTGTTAATCCCTGTCGTCTGTTGACTGCGCTGAAACGAAAGCTCGAGATAAACCAACATAAGCACCCCAATTTCGGCTGTGACTCCACCAAGCGCTATAAAACCTACCCCGACGGCAATACTCATATCATAGCCGAGGATATACATCAGCCAGATACCGCCTATCATTCCAAAAGGAATTGATAAAAACGCAATTAAAGTAGGCGCAAATTTCTTAAAATTGAAAAAGAGCAGCAACAAAATTATTAGCAACGTAATTGGTACAACCACTATGAGCCGAGCTTGAGCACGTTGCATATATTCGTATTGGCCACTCCAGGTGATGAAATAGCCCTGCGGTAGATTTACGTTTTCTTCCACGACACGTTTTGCTTCTTCCACGTAGCTTCCGATGTCACGGTCTCGGATATCAATGAACACCAGCGCATTAGGCAAGGCGTTTTCACTTTTTACAACCTGTGCACCTCGTTTCACCTTAATCTCTGCGAGCTGCTCTAACGGAATATGCTCTCCCTGTGAAGTGCGTACTAATACACGACGAAGCTTTTCAATGTCATCTCGCAACTCTCTAGAATATCTCAGGTTAATAGAGTAGCGCTCCAATCCTTCAACAGTATTTGTGATTGTCATCCCGCCGATAGCTGACTGCAGTACATCCTGTACATCCTTAATTGTTAGACCATAACGGGCTATCTCATGGCGTTTGATCTCGAAATCCATATAATAGCCGCCAACTGCACGTTCTGCGTAAACACTGGCTGTCCCCGGAACGTTCCCCACAACACGTTCAATATCTTCACCAATCTCTTGAATTCTATTCAGATCCTGTCCGAATATTTTAATCCCGACTGGCGTTCGAATGCCGGTTGTCAACATGTCGAGGCGAGCCTTGATTGGCATAGACCATGTGTTCGTCACACCGGGCAATTTAGTCGCATGATCCATTTCCTTGACCAATTTATCCACCGTCATACCCGGCCGCCACTCCTCCTCAGGCTTCAACTCAATGATCGTTTCAATCATGCCAAGAGGAGCATTATCTGTAGCTGAATTTGCTCGCCCTGCCTTTCCAAATACTCTTTCTACCTNNCTGTTTTTGAAGGATATCCGAAACTTCGGTAATTGAAACACCTGGAAAGAGAGACGGCATGGAGAGAATCGTCCCTTCATTGAGTGGCGGCATGAATTCGGAGCCAATCTGCTTGTAAGGAAATATTGAGATCATGAGGAGGAGCAGGGATGAAATTATCACACCTTTTTTATGCCGCAAAGCAAAAGTTATAAGGTAACGATATCCCTTGTTGATGTATTTATTGATCGGATTTTTCTCCTCCGGCCTTATTTTGCCGCGAACTAAAAAGTACATCAACACCGGGACTACGGTAATTTGAAGGAGAGCGGCCCCTGCCATGGCAAAGGTCTTGGTAAAGGCGAGAGGCCGAAAGAGTCTTCCCTCTTGGGCTTCAAGAGCAAAAATAGGAAGAAAAGAAAGCGTAATTATCAGAAGTGAGTGAAAAAGTGCATGTCCCACCTCCTTTGATGCCCGGCTGATTAGCTGAAGGGTAGTGCCTTGCCCTTCCACCTCCTCTCTATGTTTATGGACATTCTCAATCATCACCACTGCACCAGGAATCATCGCACCAATGGCGATGGCAATTCCTCCTAAAGACATAATGTTAGCGCTCACACCGATGATACGCATCACAATGAAAGCGATGAGTATACCAAGAGGTAACATGAGAATAGCCACAGCCGCACTCCGAAAATGAAGAAGGAAAAGGATACAAATAATTGCGACAAATATGCTTTCCTCAAGGAGCTTGTGTTTCAGAGAATCCACGCCTCGCTCAATTAGCTCACTTCTGTCGTAAGCCGGAACGATTTTTACACCCTCAGGCAGATTTTTTTGGATTTGTTCAATCTTTTTTTTAACATTCTTGATAACTTCCAAGGCATTTTCCCCAAACCGCATGATAACGATGCCTCCAACCACTTCTCCTTAAATCATCGGACCCATTTCAGCCTGTAAAAAGGTGGAAAAAATCATGCAAAAGTGGTAA
>JABAOH010079450.1_pt2 | contig 20477 bp, 12 predicted proteins | sample 7062181 | NCBI WGS metagenome assembly JABAOH01 (sample SAMN14538630, study PRJNA623070) | marine sediment metagenome | biome: marine biome [ENVO:00000428]; feature: marine pelagic biome [ENVO:01000023]; material: deep marine sediment [ENVO:00002113]; isolation source: pool of 5 deep marine... | reverse complement strand
CGATCGTCGCGAGTTCCTGGGCAAGGTCGGGGTCGGCATGCTCGTGTCCGCCGGAGGGTGGGCCGTTGCAGACGAGCTCGACCTCATCACGTTGATCCACGCCGACGAGACCGATCGTCTTTCGTTCGGCAAGTTGGAACCGCTGGTCGCGTTGCTGCAGGAAACCCAGGCGGATGCCCTGATGCCCAAGCTGAAGGCGCAGCTCGAAGCCGGTGTCGACCTGCCGACGCTCGCCACGGCGGCGGCGCTCGCGAACGCACGGACCTTCGGCGGTCAGGACTACACCGGTTACCACTGCTTCATGGCCATCGTTCCCGCGCTGGCGATGGCTCGTCGGTTGCCGGACAACGAGGCCGCGCTCCCGATCTTCAAGGTGCTGCACCGGAACGCCCGGCGCATCCAGGCCCAGGGCGGACGCCGCGACGAGGTCCTTCGCCGCGTTCAACCGGCAGCGGCCGTCGAGGGCGACGCGCACGCGCGACTGCTCGCCGCGGGACGGAAAGGGGAGTTCGACTCCGCCGAGGCGACGTTCGCCAAGGTTGCGACACTTGGCCCGAAGGCGGCCTACGCCTCGCTGCAGCCGCTGGTGCGCGACAACATCGACGTGCACCAGGTCGTGCTGGCCTACCGCTCCTGGGACATGTTGCGTCTGGCCGGGGAGCAGAACGCCCAGGTGCTCCTGCGCCAGGTGTTGCGTCACTGCATCGACCGCGACGAGGGTCGCCGTCGCCGCGGGCGTCGGGCGCCCGCCATCCGCGAGCTGCTTCCGGAGCTGATCGAGACCCACGGGTTGGATCGTTCCATCGCCCGGACGAAACGATTGTCGGCGGGCGAGCTCGAGGAGGTTGCCCAGGTCGTCTTCGCGTCCGGTCGTGACGATGCAGCGCGACACGTCGCCACGCTGCTCGGCCAAGGCGTCGCGCGAGACGACATCGGTNNCGACATCGGTGAAGCGCTGTCGATCGCTTCCGTTCGACTGTTGCTCCACGACCCCGGCCGCTCGAGCGGCTCCGACGACAAGCCGCGGGGTAGCGTCCACGGCGCGTCGGTCGGCGTCCACGCGGCGGATTCGGCCAACGCATGGCGCGGCATCGCGGATGCCACCGAGCCGTCGAACGCGAACGCCTGTCTGGTGACCGCCGCGTGGCACACCGCGGGCCAGTCGGGCCACATGAACAGGTCGACACCGCACCACGCGAGCGCCCGAGAGGCCGCCGAGGGGGTCGTCGCCGACAGGTTGCTGGGTGCCCTCGCCGAGACGATGCGCGGACGGGACCAGACGATGTCCGCCGCCCTCGCCGAGCGCTACGGCAAGCTCGGTGGCGATCCGGAAGAGCTGATCGCGACGTTGATCGAACCCGCGGTTCGGTTCGACGGGGCGCTGCATCATGAGAAGTACTTCCTCACGGCGACCGAAGAGTTCGCACGGACACGCCCCGAGGCGCGCTGGGATCACCTCGTCGCTCTCGCCCGCGTCATGGCGAGCGGCTACGGCTACGAGGCGCCGGGGCTCGACTTGTCGCGCCGCGTGCTCGGAGTTTGAGGCTTGCAGCCCCCAAACTTCTAATTCCGCTATTCCGGGGAAGGTTTTTCTTGACACCGCGGCGGCCGATCGATTTCCCTAGCCGTAGGTTTCCTGTTCCGTGGGGGGTTGTGGAGTCAAATCGAAACGGCAGGGCTTTCGACTGTCTCGATCCGGAGGGGTTGGTATGCAAGTCAGGGTTCGGAAAAGCTTTTTGATCTCACTTTGCGTGATGCTCGCGTTCGGCGTGACATTCGCCCAAGGAAACGGTGTCGGCAAGCGCGTCGGCCCGCAGCAGTCGACCCGGGGCGTGACGGTCGATGAATACTTCGCGAACCAGGCGGATCTTCACGCCTGGCTGATCGGGCAGACACCGGCCAGTGTCCTGTCCGACCCCATCTCCGTGCAGCTGACCGAGGCCGAGCTCGACGACGTCGACCGGGTGGACCCCGCGGGCCGCGGGCCGTTGCGGGTCGGACTCGTGAAACAGCTCGCGGAGCCGATCACGGTCCATTGCGAGAACACCGGACGCGGCCAACGGCGCGCGACGTGCAGCGGCGACGGCGTCTTCCAGATGACCCGAGACGGCGGCTTCGTCTGGGCCCGGGCCGTCAGCTCACCCGGTGCCTACGGCATCCGAGTTCACGTCAACGAGTTCAACCTTCCCGCCGACGCGGATCTCTATTTCTACAGCCTCGACGGCGAGGCGTACGGCCCGTTCCAGAAAAGCGGGCCGAACGACGACGGCGACTTGTGGCTGCCGTCCATCATGTCCGACACCGGGATCCTGCTCGTACGGCACTTCGGGCCGGGAGCGCGCGCCGAGCTCTCCGAAATGTCGATGAGCATCACCGAGATCGGCCACATCGGCAAGTCGTTCGCCGGAGGCGATCTGCCGACCACGAGGGGCAACGACGATCTGTGCGGGTACAACGCGAGCTGCGTTCAGAACGCGACCTGCCAGCCCAGCGGACCGGCCACCGCGGCCGAGAGCGCCGCGGCGAAGATGCTCTGGATCGCGGGCTGCTGCATCTACATCTGCAGCGGCGGCCTGATCGCCGACACGGACGGCAGTTCCGAGATCCCCTACTTCCTGACGGCGAATCACTGCCTGAGCGGCAACCGCGCCGCGAGGAATCTCGAGGCGTTCTTCCAGTACCAGATGAATTGCGGCGGCCCTTGTCCCGCGGGCTCCTACGACCCCGCGCCGGCTCCGAAGACGACGGGCGCCAGCATCATGTCGACGAGCCGGGACGGCGACTACACCCTGCTCCGGTTGAACGAGAATCCGCCGGCCGGAAGTACTTACCTCGGCTGGAACAGTACTCCTATCGCATTCACCGGCGGGGCCGCGCTGCACCGCATCAGCCACCCGTCCGGTGCGCCGCAGGCCTACTCCGAGCATGCGGTCGACACGAATATCGGTACCTGTCTCAACACGCCGCGCGGCGAGTTCATCTACAGTGACGACGTCTTCGGCGCGACCGAAGGCGGCAGCAGCGGTTCCCCGGTCGTCAATGTGGACGGAGAGATCGTCGGCCAGCTGACCGGTTGCTGCCCGGCCGGCGGCGGCAACTGCAGCAACGTCTGCAACTCCAACAACCACACGATCGACGGCGCGCTCGCTTTCTACTTCCCCCAGGTCGAGCAATACCTGGATCCGGCGGGTTGCACGACGACACCCGCCAGTTGCAGCGACGGCGTCGACAACGACTGCGACGGCGCGACCGACTGCGACGACACCGATGGGGCCGAGGATTGCTCGGCCGCACCGGAATGTGACGGCGGCGGCGGTTGCGTGAACCCGGGCGGCGACCCGCCCGGCGCATCCTGCTCGAGTGACGCGACCTGCTGCTCCAACAAGTGCAAGGGGCCGCCCAGCAACAAGACCTGTCGCTGATCGGTTCATTCGATCGATTCGAGAGGGGGCCTTTCGGCCCCCTCTTTTTTTTTGAAGCGGAGCGCTTCGCCACGCGGGCGCCGAATGCCGGCGCCACCGCGGTTCTCCGAGGAGTACAATCCTTGGTGCGGCTCGCCCGCGCGAGGAGCCTCCGATGAAGACGTACTCCAGGCGTTGTTGTCACACGGTTCTCTTTGCCGTTCTGATGGTGACGACACTTCCCTCCGTCCCACAGACATCCGAGCGCGTCAGCGTCGTCGCGGTCGACGTCCCCGTGCAGGTGACGCGCAAGGGTGAGCCGGTCCGAGGCCTGACGGCCGACGATTTCCAGGTCCTCGTCGACGGCAAGAAGGTCCCCATCGCCGCTTTCGACGTCCACGACGTGAGCCTCTCCGTCGAGGGAGCGACGTCGGCGGGGCGGACGGGCGAGGCTCCGGCCGCGATCCCGCCGCGCTACTTCATGTTGCTGTTCGATCTCTCCTTCAGCGACGTCGGGTCGCTGCAGCGCTCGAAGCTCGCGGCCCGCGAGATCGTCGCCGATTCGATCGACGATCGTGACCTCGTGGCGGTGACGACCTACGCCACGACCATCGGCGTGCGCCCGTTGCTCAACTTCACGTCGGATCGCGCCCAGGTTCTCGCCGCCATCGACTCGATGGGTGTGAATCAGCCTGGAGGCGTGGATCCGTTGAACTTGGCGCTCGTCGATCCAAGCAAGGTGCTGGACGGCAGCTTCATCAACGATCCCATCCAGCAGGACGAAGACGCCAGGGGAACCGGGCTCGACCTCGACGAGATGGCGCAGCAGCACCTGCTCGAGATCCAGAACATGGTCGGCCGGGCGGACAGGAGCGCGCGGGGCCAGCAGGTCGGCAACCTGGTCCGTGATTTCAGCGGGCTGGCCCGGCTTCTCGACAGCGTCCGTGCACGCAAACAGGTCGTCTACCTCTCCGAAGGGTTCGAGAACGAGATGATCACGGCCACCGAGGACCAGTCCGCCCAGCGAGCGATGAGCGACGACCTCGCGTCCGGGCGAATCTGGGAGGTCGATGTCGATCAACGCTTCGGCGATTCGACCCGTCAGTCGCAGCTCGATCGCATGATCGACGAGCTGCGTCGCTCGGACTGCGTGGTGCACACCGTCGACATCGGCAATCCGGGAGTCTCGAATCTCGAGGGCCGCGCGGGCGGACGCCCCTCGATAGGCGGCAACCAAGGACTCTCCGCGATGGCCTCGGGTACCGGTGGAACGTACCAGCGCAACGTCAGCCAGATCGGGAAGGCGCTGCGCAACATCCTGCTCGAGACGCAAGTCACCTACGTGCTCACGTTCAACGCGAACAAGATCAAGAAGGATGGCGCGTTTCACAAGATCAAGGTCAAGCCGGTCGGGACGGCGAAAGGCGCCAAGGTGTCCCACCGACCCGGTTTCTACGCCCCGGGAGGGCCGCAGCAACCCGAGCAAATGCTTTTCGCCCTCGGTCAGCAGTTGATGGCCGCGAACGAGGGCGGCGCCATCCCGACCGAGGTGCTGACGATGCCGTTTGCGCTCGACGAAAGTGAAGCGCTCATTCCCATCCTGATGGAGATCGACGGCAAGAGCCTGATCGGCCCGCAGGGCGCCAAGCAGGTCGGAGTGCAGCTGTTCGCGTATGCCGTCGAACGAGAGACCGGGTCCATCCGCGACTTCTTTTCCAAGACGCTCGGGATCAACGTCGATGCCGCCGGCGCGGCGTTCACCGATACCGGGTTGAAGTTCTACGGCGGGCTGAAGCTGCCCGCCGGCGAGTACGACTTACGCCTGCTCGTCGTCGAGCCGACCTCGGGGCGCTCCAACTTGCGCATCGTGCCGCTCGACGTGCCGGACTTCGCTTCCGGTGCGGCGGAGCTCATGCCGCCTCTGGTTCCCGATCCTGGCGGCAAGTGGCTGCTCGCCCGCGTCGAGCCCGGCGAAGGCGAATCGCCGGATCCGTTCCCGTTCATGGCGGGCCAGACCCCCTTCCTTCCCGGAGCGCATCCGACGGTCAAGGCCGGCGAGACGCTGCCATTGATGCTCATCGGGCGCAACCTGGGCGACAGCGAGCCGTGGGCCACGGCGGAGTTGACCGATGCCGCGGGTAACGCCGTGCACACACCGGGGCTGTCGCCGCTTCAGACCGGTCGCGCGGGCATGACGGGTTACGAGGCCATCCGGACCGCGCTGGCCACCGACGAGCTGGCTCCCGGCGAGTACACCCTGGCGCTGACGGTCGCCGCCGGCGGGGATCCGCTGACACGGACGATCCCGCTGACCGTGCGCTAGCCCGTCGACGAACCCCGGCGCGCCCACAGGTAACCGGCCAGCGCGAGCGCCGTGACGGCGCCGAGCGTGTACCAGAGCTGCGGCGAGCTCTGCAGGTTCGTGTACAGGATGACGCCGATCGAGAACGCGAAGACGACCGCGACGACGAGCTTCGCCGGGGCCGGCGCGGCCGCCGGGTGGACGCGGCGGAGCCGGAACAGGGCCAGCGCCGTCAACGCGGTGAACAGCATCAGGAAGGCGGACGCCGCCTGAACCGTCTCGCGGAGCGAGTGAGAGAAGATGAACAGCAGCGAGACCGCCGCCTGCAGGACGGTCGAGCTGAACGGCGGTTCCCCATGCTTCGCGGTGAAGATACGCGGCAGGAACCCATCACGGGCCATCGCCACGTAAACGCGCGGCGCGATCATCATCATCGCGCTGATCGACGAGGCAAAGGCCCAGATGACGAGGATCGACGTCAACCGGCCACCGATCGATCCGAAGATGCCGTCGGACACGAGGTGCGCGAGCGTGATCCTCGTCTGTTCGTAGGTGAACACCGCCGTAGCCTGCTCGGGCGTCAGGTTCGTGACGAACACGACGTTGATCACGAGGTAGAGGAGCGAGACCACACCGAAACCGAGCAGCATCGCGCGCGGCACGTCCCGGGCGGGGTTCTTGAACTCCTTCGCCGTGTAGATGGCCGCGTTCCAGCCGCTGAAGGCGAAGGCGATCCAGTACTGGTTCTCGATGAGCTTGCGCCAGGGAAAGCCGGCGCTCGGGTTGGCCGGCGTCCAGTCGGGCCAGCTGTTCGTGCCGAGAATCAACGCCAGCAGGGCGAACGCGGCGAAGGCCACCAACTTGATCACGACGACCGTGTTCTGACCGAGGTGGGAGACGCGTAGGCTCAGGCCGTGCATCGCCGTGAAGGCGACCACCACGATGGCCGCGACGACGCGTGGATCGGGGCCGTCGACCAACGTGTTGGTGAACGCGCCGATGGAGTGGGCATTGACGGCGATCGGCGCCGAGAAACCGAGAATCAGTGAACCCCAGCCGGCGAGATAGCCCAGGAACGGGTGCACCAGGTCCGACAAAAACCGGTACTCGCCGCCGGACTCCTGGATCGCGGCGACGATCGCCGAGTAGGAGATCACGCCGAGAAACGAGATGACGATGCCGACGACCCAGGCCAGCAGGATCGGGCCCGCCGACATGTCCTGGGCCATGAAGCCCGCGCTCAGCAGCACGCCGACGCCGATCATGTTCGCGATGACCAGCCCGGCCCCGGAACGAACCGTATGTCGCGGCGCCCTCTCGTTCATCGGTGCTCAGGTTCCGGCCGGCTCAACCCGGCGACGCCGAAAGCCCGTTCAGGATGAAGTCCAGGATCTGCGTTGCGCTACTGCGCAGGCGGTAGTTCCTCTTGCTGAGAATCCAGTTGGTGGCGGCCTCGTCGAGAACGCCGAAGATGCACTTCGTCGCGAACCAAGGATCGATGTCGTTCCGTATGCAACCCTCCTTCTGACCCTGTTCGAGGATTTCCGCGATGAGCTGGAAGTAATCCCGCAGCTCTCCGCGGCTGTAGAGCTCCATGAACCCGGTGGAGTGGCGCAGCTCGATCTGAAAGACCGTCGCCAGCTCGGGGTTCTCACCCAGATCCTCGAGATGCAGCTCGACCAATCGACGGAGTTTCTCCACCGCCCCGTCGATGCGCCTCAGCTCTTCGCGGCCGCGCTCCAGGGACGCCGCCATGCGTTCCTCGAAGATCTTCGAGAGGATCTCCCTCTTGCCCTCGAAGTAGAGGTAGACGGTGCCGTCGGCGACGTTGGCGGCCTTGGCGATGTCGCTGATGCGGGTCTGGTGGTAGCCGTGGTGGCTGAAGGCGTGGACGGCGGCGCGGAGGATCCTCGCCCGCTTGTCGTCCTGCTCCTGCGCGCGTCTGGAAGTCATCTTGAATGAACTCTCTTCACTTCGAGATCATACTTCCTGAGGCCCGGGCCAGAGCATTCTCAGGGGTGAAAAAATACAATAAATGAGACAATACTGTTGAAGACCGACCGCAAAAGAGCCACAATGTAAGATACTGAATCTCATTCATTTTTGACGAGGACGGACATGGCACCAAAGATCGAAAAAGCCGCCATTCTGGGGAGCGGGGTGATGGGGAGCGCGATCGCGGCCCATCTGGCCAATGCCGGCATCCCTTCGGTCATGCTCGACATCGTACCCCCCGAGCCCACCGCCCAGGAGACGGCCAAGGGCCTGACGCTGGAGAGCCCGGCCGTGCGCAACCGTTTCGGCAACGACGCCCTGCGGCGCGCGTTGAAGTCGAAGCCCGCGCCCTTCTTCACCGGGAAGCTCGCGGGGAAGATCGAGGTCGGTAACTTCGACGACGACTGGGGGCGCATCGCGGAGGCCGACTGGATCATCGAGGTCGTCAAGGAGGACCTCGACATCAAGCGCAAGGTGCTCGCGGAGGCCGCGAAGCACCGCAAGCCGGGAGCGATCGTCACGACCAACACGTCGGGTCTCTCCATCGACGCCATGGTCGACGGCCTCGACGAGGAGTTTCGCCGCAACTTTCTCGGGACCCACTTCTTCAATCCCCCGCGCTACCTCCACCTGCTCGAGATCGTCCCCGGCACGACGACGGATCCGGAGATCGTCGACACGCTGCGGGACTTCGCCGACAAGCGACTCGGGAAGGGGATCGTGGTCGCCCGCGACACGCCCAACTTCATCGCCAATCGCATCGGTGTCTTCGGGGTCCTCGACGTCGTGCGCGCCATGCAGGAGCTGGACCTGAGCATCGAGGAAGTCGACTTCCTCACCGGTCCGCTGATCGGGCATCCCAAGAGCGCCACGTTCCGCACCGCCGACCTGGTGGGGCTCGACACCTTCGTGCACGTCGCCGACACGGTCTACCACGGTTGTCCGGACGACGAAGCGCGAGAGGCGTTCCGTCCCCCGGATGTGATGCTGAGCAATGCTGGACAAGAAGCTGCTCGGCGAGAAGAGCGGTGCGGGCTTCTACCGCCGCGTGAAGGACGCCAAGGGCAAGAAGAGCATCGAGACGCTCGATATGGAGGGCCTCGAATACCGCGCGAAGCAGAAGGCGAAGTTCCCCGAGCTGGAGACCGTACGAAGTCTCGATTCGCTCGCGGAGCGACTGAACGCTCTGGTGTACGGCAAGGGCCGAGCCGCGGACTTCACGTGGCGTACGTCGAGCCGGCTGTTCCAGTACTGCGCCAATCGCATCGGCGAGATCTGCGACGATCCCGAGCCGCTGGACGACGCCCTCAGGTGGGGCTTCGGCTGGGAGATGGGACCGTTCGAGATGTGGGACGCCCTGGGCTTCCGCAAGCTCGCCGAGCGCATGCAGTCCGAGGGGCTCGAGCTCCCGGGCTGGATCTCGACGATGCTCGAGAGCGACGCGGAGGGGTTCTACCGGCTCGAGGAGGGCCGCCGTTCGGTCTGGGATCCGGCCGCCGGTGGTTATCGCGAGATCGCCTCCGATCCGGGCCGCCTGAACCTCTCGCACCTCAAAGGCGCGGATCGCGAGATCAAGCACAACGCGGGCGCGAGCCTCGTCGATCTCGGCGACGGCGTCGCCTGCCTCGAGTTCCACTCCAAGATGAACGCCATCGGCGGCGACATCATCGACATGGTCGGGAAAGCCCTGGCCGAGGTGGAGAAGAACTTCGACGGTCTCGTCGTCGGCAACCAGGGCAAGCACTTTTCCGCCGGTGCCAACCTCATGATGATGCTGCTCGAGGCCCAGGAACAGAACTGGGAGGACATCGACCTGATGATCCGTGCCTTCCAGCGGGCGACGATGTCGCTGAAGTACGCGCCCAAGCCCGTCGTCCTGGCGCCGTTCGGCATGTGCCTGGGAGGCGGCGCCGAGTTCGTCCTTCACGGCCAGCGCGTTCGTGCCTCGGCCGAGACCTACATCGGGCTGGTCGAAGTGGGGGCGGGCGTGATTCCCGCCGGCGGCGGCTGCAAGGAGCTCTACCTGCGCAACCTCGAGCACTGGACCGGAACCGACAACCTGCTCCCCGTACTGCAACAGACATTCGAGACGATCGGCATGGCCAAGGTGGCCACGAGCGGTGTCGAGGCACGCGAGCTACGGTTCCTCCGCGACTCCGACAAGATCACGATGAACCCCGACCGACTGATCTCCGATGCCAAGCAGACCGTGCTCTCGATGGTCCGCGAAGAGTGGAAGTGCGGCACCCCGCGCACCGACATCCCGGTCATGGGCCGTGGCGGCAAGGCCGCGCTGGAGGTCGCGCTGTTCAACATGATGAGCGGTCGGTTCATCAGCGAGCACGACCACAAGATCGGCTTGAAGCTCGGGCACATCCTGTGCGGCGGCGACCTGACCGGCACGCAGACCGTCTCCGAGCAATACCTGCTGGACCTGGAGCGCGAGGCGTTCCTGTCGCTTCTCGGCGAGCCCAAGACGCTGGAGCGCATCCAGGCTCTTCTCAAGACCGGAAAACCGTTGAGGAATTGATCATGCAAGAAGCCGTCATCGTTGCCGCAACCCGAACCGCCGTCGGCAAGGCCATCAAGGGCACGTTGGCCGCAACCCGGCCCGACGACATGGCCGCGGCGGCCGTTCGAGGCCTGCTCGAAAGAGCGGGAAACCTCGACCCGAAGCTGGTCGACGACCTGATCCTGGGCTGCGCCTTCCCCGAGGGCGAGCAGGGCATGAACTTCGCCCGCCAGGTCGTGTTCCTCGCCGGCCTGCCCGACGAGACGGCCGGCATGAGCATCAACCGGTTCTGCTCGAGCGGGCTCGAGACGATCCACCTGGCGGCGCTCAAGGTCATGAGCGGCACGGCTAGCTGCGTCGTGGCCGGGGGCGCCGAGTCCATGAGCATGGTCCCGATGGGCGGCAACAAGTTCGCGCCGAACCCCGTGCTCTCGGCCGAACGCCCGCTGGCCTACCTCAACATGGGCCTGACGGCCGAGCGGCTCGCGGAGCAGTACGACATCAGCCGCGAGGACCAGGACGCGTTCGCCTGCGAGAGCCACCGGCGCGCGATCGCCGCGCAGGAAGCAGGGCGCTTCGCCGACGAGATCGTTCCCCTGACCGTCGAGCGCGTCAGCGCGTCCGGGAACGGCCCGAAGCCGAAGCGCGAGTCGATCGTGTTCGATCGGGACGAGGGCCCGCGAGCCGACACCAGCCCCGAGGCGCTGGCCAAGCTCAGACCGGCCTTCAAGGCGAAGGGGACGGTGACGGCGGGCAACGCGAGCCAGATGAGCGACGGGGCCGCCGCCGTCCTGGTCTGCAGTCGAGCGTTCGCGGACGAGCACGGTCTGAAGCCGCTCGTCCGTTACGTGACCTACAACACCGCCGGTCTCGCACCCGAGGTCATGGGCATGGGGCCGGTCTACGCCGTGCCCAAGGCGCTCGAAGCCGCGGGGTTGAAGCTCGAAGACATCGATCTCATCGAGCTCAACGAGGCCTTCGCGGCGCAGAGCCTGGCCGTCATCCGCAAGCTCGGGATCGACACCGACAAGACCAACGTCAACGGCGGCGCCATCGCCCTGGGCCATCCCCTCGGTTGCACCGGCGCGAAGCTGACGACCCAGGCGATCCACGAGATCGGACGCCGCGGCGGACGCTACGCGATGGTGACGATGTGCGTCGGCGGCGGCATGGGCGCGGCGGGAATCTTCGAGAACCTCCAGTAATCCGTAAGAAGGGAGAAGACGATGAGCGCGACCGAAACCATGGACATCATCCGGGGCGGGAGCTTCCTGGTCGAGGAGCACCCTCTCGAGCAGGTCTTCATCCCCGAGGAGTTCACCGAGGAAGAGCTCATGACCGCCGATCTGGCGCGGGACTTCGTGGAGGGCTCGGTCGNNAGCGCTGACTTCCCCGAGGCCTACGGCGGGTTCGAGCAACGCAAGGCGGTCTCCATGCTGGTCTGCACCCGGATCACCCGCGGCGGCTCGTTCCAGGTCGGGTACGGCTGCCAGACGGGCATCGGGTCGTTGCCCATCGTGTTCTTCGGCAACAAGGAGCAGCGCGAACGCTACCTCCCGCGGATGGCCACCGGCGAGCTGCTGGGCGCCTACGCGTTGACCGAGGCCGGCAGCGGCACCGACGCCCTTGCCGCCAAGACCACGGCCGTGCTCGCCGCCGACGGCACGCACTACGTGCTCAACGGCGAGAAGATGTTCATCACCAACGCCGGCTTCGCCGACGTCTTCACCGTGTTCGCCAAGGTCGACGGCGAGAAGTTCACCGCCTTCATCCTGGAAAAGGAGATGGAGGGGCTGAGCACCGGCGCCGAGGAAAAGAAGCTGGGGTTCAAGGGCTCGTCAACACGAACGCTGATCATGCAGGACGTCAAGGTCCCGGTGGACAACGTCCTCGGCGAGATCGGCAAGGGCCACGAGATCGCGTTCAACATCCTCAACGTCGGACGTTTCAAGCTCGGCGCCAGCTGTGTGGGCGGGGCGCAGGACGCCATCGTGGAGGCCATCAAGTACGCCAAGCAACGCGAGCAGTTCGGCCGTCCGATCGCCGACTTCGGCCTGATCCGCCACAAGATCGGCGAGGCCGCGGCGCGCATCTTCGCGGCGGAGTCGATGGTCTACCGCACCGCGGGCTACATCGACCAGAACATCGCGACGCTCGACAAGAAGGCCCCCGACTACTACAAGAAGATCATCGACGTCGGCATCCGCGAGTACGCCACCGAGTGCTCGATGATGAAGGTCTTCTGCGCCGAGGTGCTCGACTACTGCGTCGACGAGGCGCTGCAGATCCACGGCGGTTACGGCTACGTCCAGGAGTACAACGCCGAACGCTACTACCGCGATGCGCGCATCAACCGCATCTGGGAGGGCACCAACGAGATCAACCGCATGGTCGCCGCCGGCGAGATCCTCAAGAAGGCGGCCAAGAACGAGCTGCCGATCTTCGCCCAGGCCAAGGCGCTCCTCGACGAGCTGATGGGCTTCCCGGGTCTCGATGAGGAGGGTGACGACAGATTCCTCGCCGCGGAGCACAGGCTCGTCGGCAAGGCCAAGAAGACGGCCCTGCTGGCCATCGGGACCGTGGCGCAGCAGCTCGGCGACAAGCTCAAGGACCCGTGGGGCAACGAGGAGGTGCTGGGCTTCCTGGCCGACATGGTGATGGACGTCTACGGCATGGAGTCCTCGGTCATGCGCAGCCGCAAGCTCATGCAGCGTGGCGAGACGGAAAAGGCCGAGCTGGCGGGCAAGATGACGGCGCTGTTCTGCAACGAGGCGCTGCACCGGCTCGAGATCCGCGCCCGCGACGTGCTGTCCGCGGTCTGCGAGGGCGACACGCTGTCGACCACGCTCTCGGGTCTGAGACGCACCGTCAAGCACCAGCCGGTGAACACGGTCGCGCTGCGCCGCGAAGTGGCCGAGGCGATCATCGAGAAGGAAGCTTGGCCGATCTGAGGCGTAGCTAACGAGCCGCCGACTTCTCCGCCAGCGCCGACTCGAAGAACTCGAGGATGCGCTGGAACAGGTGGAACTGCACGTCGCCGCCGATCCCGTGGCCCTTCTGCGGGTAGAGGTAGAGCTGGTAGTCCTTCTCCGCCTCGGCGAGCGCCTCGACCATGTTGTAGGCGTTCTGCACGTGGACGTTGTCGTCGCTGATGCCGTGGGCGATCAACAACTCGCCCTCGAGGCGGTCCGCGGCGAACAACGGTGAGCTGGCCTTGTAGCCCTCCTCGTTGTCGTCGAGCACGCCGAGGTAGCGCTCGGTGTAGATCGTGTCGTAGAGCCGCTTGTCGGTCACGGCGGCGACCGCGGCGCCGGCGTGGAACAGCCCCGGCGTGCGCAGCATCAGGTTGAGCGTCATCGTTCCGCCGCCGCTCCAGCCCCAGACGCCGAGCCGATCGCCGTCGACGTAGGGGAGCTCCTTCAGCCAGGCGACGCCCGCTCTCCAGTCTTCCATCGGCAGATCGGTCTGGTTCTTGTGGATCGGGTCGAGCCACGGGCGCCCGCGGCCCGGCGTGCCGCGCGCGTCGAACCGGAACACGAGGTAGCCCTGGTTAACCAGCACCGTGTCGAAGGCGGAGCGGCCCATGTTTCGCACGACCTGGCCCGCCGGCTCGCCGTAGACGTAGGCGATCACGGGGTAGCGTTTGGCCGGATCGAAGTCGAACGGCTTGAGCAGCGACGCGTGGAACTCCACGCCGTCCTCGCCTGGAATCGTCACGAACTCCGGCTTGGCCAGCCGGTAGGGCGCGTCGTCCTCGGGCAGGACTTCGCCCAGACGGGCCACGACTCGGCCGTCGGGGTCCATCAGGTCGATGCGTCGCTCCACGTCGGTATTCGACCAGGAGTCGATCCAGTAGGCGCCGTCGTTCGAGAAATTCAACGAGTGCGTGCCCGCTGTCTTCGTCAGCCGGGAGGGTCGGCCGCCGCGAAGGGACACCGAATAGACGTGACGCTCGATGGGGGAGACCTGGGTGCTCAGGAAGTAGACCCGGCGCCGCTCGGAATCAAGATGAAGCGAGCGCCCGCCGAAGCCCGGCTGCGCCACCACCCACTCTCCCGAGGTCAGCGGCTTCCCTTCGCCGCCGCTCGTCGAATACAGGTAGAGATGGCGGAAATCGGTCCGCTCGGAGAGCCAGATGAACTCGTTCGTTCCCTCGACGAAACGCGGCGGCTCGAAGACGTCGACCCAGGTGTCGCGTGTCTCCTCGACGATCTTCTCGCCTCGCGCGGTGACCGGGTCGACGAGGTAGAGCTGCAGCCGGTTCTGCGCCCGGTTGAGGGTCTGCACGGTCAGCGCGGAGCCGTCAGGCAGCCAGTCGACGAAGATGATGTATTCGTGCGGTTCGCCGAGGTCGACCCAGCGGGTCTCGCGGGCCGACAGGCCGACGATCCCGAGCCGCACGGTCGGGTTCTTCGTCCCGACCTTGGGGTACTTCTGTGTGTGGGTCTCGGGGACCGGATTCGAGAAGTCGGTGATCGGGTAGGTCGAGATCCCGTCCTCGTCGAACTGCAGGAAGGCGATCGCATCCGCCTGCGGGCGCCACCAGAAGGCCCGGTAGCTGCGCCGCCACATCAGCTCTTCCCAGTAGACCCAGGGGAACTTGCCGTTGAGGATCGTCTCGCTGCCCGAGTCGGTCAGCCGCAGCTCCTTGGCGTTCTCGAAGTCGAAGACGTAGAGATCGTTGTCGCTTGTATACGCGGCATAACGGTCGTCGGGGGAGCGCTCGAGGTTCTCGCCGTCGGCGTCGGGGAGCTCAGGATCCGGATCGGGCAGGAGGCGATAGCTCGCGGGATCGAACTGGAGTCGGCGCTTGTCATAGGTGAAGCGCAGCCGGTTCTCCTCCTCGAGCCAGGAAGGCCGCCCGATCGACGGTTCCTCTTCCTCTTCCTCCTCTTCTTCCGATTCGGCCTCTTCCTCGGCGTCCTCTTCCGGCGGAGCCTCGGCGGTCGCCACGGCGTAGTCGAGGCGCCCCGACGGCGCGACCCCGTCCTCACTTTCCTCCAGTTTCTCGAGCGATTCGCCGACCTGCGCCGCGGTCAGCACGACCCGCTCGTCCGGCTTGTCCGGATCCATCACGACCAGGATGGTCCCGTGCCGATCGGTCTCTTGTTGGAACGCCAGCAGGTGGCCCTGCGGCGACCAGCGGAACCCGTAGGGCAGGGCATCTCTCGGATCCTCGACCCCCAGATCGTCCTTCTTGTAGATCCACTCGAGAGAGACTTCTTTCGACTCCTCCTGCGCCTGGATCGGCCCCGGGAGCGCGATCGCGAGCAGCAGGAGAACGAGCGGAACGAACCCGAGGGCTGGTCGGTCACGGCGACGGTTCATCGGCCCCTCCGAGATCTGAATGAGGAAAACGGTCTTGCCCCCCGCGGCACAGGCGCGGGCCCCAAGCATACGCGAGACTCCGGCGGCGTAGTAGACTCTCGCGGAGGTCGAGGATGCGTGAACAGACCGCCGAGAAGGTTTTGACGTGGCTGCTGCGGGTGCTGGGATTCCTGGCCTGTTTGGCGATCATCGCGGTGGTCATGCCCACGTCGTGGATGGTCGCCGGAGCGAAATACGCCGGCTCTCCGTTCGTGGACAATCCGCTCAATCAGTACCTCGCGCGCTCGCTTTCCCTGCTCTACGCGATGTTCGGCGTGTTCGTGCTTTACATCGCGCGCGACGTCCGCCGCTACCGCGATCTGGTCAGCTTCATGGGCTGGCTCACGATGGTCCTCGGCATCGCCCTCACGGCCGTCGACTTCGCCGTCGGCATGCCCGCCTCGTGGACCTGGGGCGAGGGGCCTCCGACGGTTGTTTTCGGGGCCGTGATCGTCTGGCTGAGCCGGAAGGTCGACCTGGCCGGAAGATAGCCACCAATAGTCAACAAAATTTTGGGGTGAAGATCGGCTCGATCTCATCTAGAGTGCACCTTCCGGCGGGTCGGATCCGCCGCTCGGGAGCGTTCCATGGGGATCGAGTTCTACCTGGCCGCGGTCGTTATCCTGCTCGCGTTCGCCGTGTTCGACCTGATGGTCGGCGTCAGCAACGACGCGGTGAACTTCCTGAACTCGTCGATCGGTTCACGGGTCGCACCGCGACACGTCATCATGATCGTGGCGAGCCTCGGCATCCTGGCCGGGGTGCTGTTCTCCAGCGGCATGATGGAGGTCGCGCGCAAGGGCATCTTCCACCCGCAGCTGTTCACGATGCCCGAGCTGATCACGATCTTCCTCGGCGTGATGCTGACCGACATCATCCTGCTCGACCTCTACAACACCTTCGGCCTGCCGACCTCGACGACCGTCTCGATCGTCTTCGAGCTGCTGGGCGCCGCCGTGGCGGTCTCGTTGCTCAAGATCTACAGCCAGGGTGCCGCTTTCGCGGACCTCGTCGACTACATCAACACGAGCAAGGCGCTCGCCATCATCATGGGCATCCTGTTGTCGGTCGTGATCGCTTTCATCTGCGGCGCTCTCGTTCAGTTCGTGACGCGGCTCGTGTTCACGTTCGACTACACGAGCAAGATGAAGCGCTACGGTGCGTTGTGGTCGGGAATCGCCATGGCCACGATCACCTATTTCATCCTGGTCAAGGGTGCCAAGAGCGCGTCGTTCATCTCCTCGGAGACCAGCGATTGGATCAAGGGCCACGGGTGGCTGATCATGGGGGCGATCTTCGCCGTTTCGGCCGTCATCTTCCACATCCTGCTGCTGCGCCGGGTCAACATCCTGAAGCCGATCATCCTGATCGGCACGTTCGCCCTGGCGATGGCCTTCGCGGCCAACGACCTGGTGAACTTCATCGGCGTCCCGATGGCGGGGTTGCACGCCTACCAGGCGGCGCAGGCGACCTCCGAGCCGCTGACCGTCACGATGGGCGCCCTGGCAGGGAAAGTCCCCTCGGGAACCTGGCTGTTGCTGCTGGCCGGCGGCGTCATGGTCGCCACGCTGTGGATCTCCCGCAAGGCCCGCACGGTGACCGAGACCGAGGTCAACCTGGGTCGCCAGGATGAGGGGGACGAGCGCTTCGATTCCACCGCGATCTCACGGGCCATCGTCCGGATGGCGATCGGGCTCGGCAACGGGATCAGCCGGTTGCTCCCCGCCGGCGGGCAACGGTTCATCGACTCCCGCATGGACGCCTCCCGCTACGAGGCCGACACCGATGACGCCAACCGGCCTTCGTTCGACCTTCTGCGGGCGTCGGTCAACCTGATGGTGGCCAGCGCGGTCGTGTCGTATGCAACGTCGCAAAAACTACCTCTGTCGACGACGTACGTGACGTTCATGGTCGCGATGGGCACGTCGTTCTCCGACCAGGCCTGGGGTCGCGAGAGCGCGGTCTACCGCGTCACCGGCGTATTNNCGTCACCGGCGTATTGACGGTCATCAGCGGGTGGTTCATGACCGCGCTGATGGCATTCAGCGTTGCGGCCGCGTTCGCCAGCGTCGTGTACTTCGGTGGGGCCTGGGGCCTCGGGGCACTCTTCTTGCTCGCCGGTTTCGTGCTCTGGCGCTCACATCACGCGCACAACGCGCGCGCGAAAACCAAGAACGAGCAGCAGGGTATCTACAACCTTCGACACGTCACGGACACCGGCAAGACGGTTGCGACCAGCTTCGAGCAGGTCGCCACCCTGCTCGGCGTCGTCCGGGAATCGCTGGACCAGACCCTCCAGGCCCTGTTTGCCAACAACATCTATCTGCTCGAGCAGGAGCGCCACCGTTCGAAGCGTATCCAGCGCTGGACCAACATCATCTGCGCGAACGTCTTCAAGGCGATGCGCTTGTTGCAGCAGAGTCACCCGCAACATTCGGCCAGGTATGCGCAGACGATCCGACGGCTGCAGAAGATCGCGGATGGGCAGCGGGACGTCGTCAATCGCAGCCTCATGCACGTCCGCAACCATCACGCGGGACTGCTCGACGAGCAGATCGAGGAGCTCGAGAAGGTGCGCGGGATCCTGGACAACATCCTGGAGGAGGCGAGGAGCCTGATTGCCCATGCGGCCCCGAGCGACGTCTCCCGGCTGGTGGCGCTGGACGACAAACTGCGCACGCTGGCCAAGAGCCTGAACGAGAAGCAGGTCGCCCGGATCCAGGACGACAGCTCCAAGACCCGGCTGAGCATCCTGTACTACGCCATCGTCGGGAACGCGATGATGCTGTCCAAGCAGAACCTGCGCTTGCTGGAGATCTTCAACGAGTCCTTCAGCGATGTCACCAGCGACCACGCCTTCGACCTGGATTGACGGGGGACCTGGCCTGGACGCCCCGCGACGCNNGACCGCGCACATCCCGGATGGGGCGGACCCATTGCGCTCCACACCGAGACCGTCTACACCCCAACTGCTCTCGACGTTCCCACTCGTGCCGACCAAGAGGAAGAAGAGGTTCCCCGCGGGAACGTCGATCCAGGTATGGACGCCGCCGCTGCCGAGAGAGCACAGGCCTCCGCTCAACGTCGGCGACGCGACGTCCGACAGGCTTCCGTACAGCAGGTTGTAGTCCGCGGCGGCGCACGAGGCCGTGTCCCATGTGAGCTCCAGCGTCTGCCCCGGCGGGTCCGCCTGAGTCACGCGCAGAGCCTGTGCCGGCCGTGGGGCGCGAATCGCGGTCGTGCAGCTCCCCGGAGTGTTGGTCTGAGTGATCTCGATGTCGTCGACCCACCATCCCGTGCCTTGGACCGACGTGTCGCTGGAGATCACGAAACGGATCTGTACCTCGAGGTCGGCGAAGGCCGACAGATCGGCCGAGTACTGGGCATAGCTGTCGTCGGTTCCGGTAAAGAAGTTCCCGCGCGGGAACCCGCAGGCATCCGATGCGCGGTTGGAATGGCTGGGATACGCGACCTCGAGCCGCGACCAGGAGCCGCCTCCATCCGTCGAGATCTGAACCTCGCCCTTGTCCCAGTCGTTCTCGATGTCGTATTTCGAGTAGAAGGACAGGACACTTCCGGTCGCGAGCTGAATCGGCGGCGTCCGCAGGTCTGCGCAAGTGTTGTCGCCGTAGGCACCGGTTCGGTAGACACCCGGGCCGTTGTTACCGCCCGACGGACCGACCGCCCAAGGGCCGCTCGCGATCATCTTGGCCGGTCCCAGGTCGCCGGCATTGTCCGTCCAGTTGCCGAGGCCCGGGGGCCCCTGTGTGAAGCCGACCCGGCGGACCAGGTTCGCGTCCTCGGAGCCGTTCGACGTGTCCACGGCGTGAACGATGTAGTAGTAGTCCATCCCCGACTGCAGGCCGTCGTCGTCCGCATACGACGTGCCGGCGACCGCGGGAGCGATCAGGTCGGTCGCGGATGGAATGAAGTCCGGCACGGTCGAACGGTAGACCTTGTAACTGGAGACGGATCCGCAGAGCGGGTTCGCGTCGTTCCAGGTCAGGTCGAGCCGACACGTGTTGGACAGGGGGCTCGACACGGACTGAACGCCGTCGAACGCGGGCGGCAGCGTGCACGCTCCCGTCGCCATCGCCGACACCTCGGCGGAGTCCGCGTCGCAGGCTCCACCGTCGGTGGACGCCACGACGTAGAAGTAAGTCGTTCCGCCGGAGACCTCCAGGTCCTCGTAGGAATACCCCGCGCCTCCGGCCAGGCCGGGACTGCTGTCGGCGACGACCGCAATCGGGTCGTAAGGGCCACCCGGGACCAACGACCGGTGCACGGCGTACTCGGTGATCGTGGCGAGATCGGAGTCGTTCCAGGTCACCTCGATGCGGTTGTCTCCACTCGCCGTCGCCGCGACCTGCGGCGCGCTCGGAGCGGTGAGGCAGCCGCACTGGTCGAACCGGAACGAGCTTATTCGAGTCGACCAGCTTGTCGACAGGTTGTATTCGCCCGTGAACCAGAAGGTGCAGTCGTCCGCCGGATCGAGGCCCATGGCCGCGTAGTCCCCGTAACGGTTGCTTCCGTTCGGGCTGGTTCCCGAGACGATCGTCGTCTCGCTCTGGGTCATCACGCCGAGGGGGTCGCCGGCAAGACGCCCCGTATAGCGCAGACCCGGATAGACCGACGCCGAGGAGATGTTGTAGGCCAGCGCGATGTTGCCGGACTGATCCATCGAGCTCGCCCCCATCCAGCGGCTGTGCGAGTCGATGGAGTAGGTCCCTTCCTGGTACAGGACCCAGGGTGCCGCTTCTCCCCCGGTGCGACGTAATTCGAACCAGCGGATCCCGGCCTGATCGGTGCCGCTCACATCGACCACGAAGTTGCCGACGATCGTCTCGAAATCGTCATCGTGATTGATGTACTGGAGGCGATGCATGATCACCTCGCGGAT
>JABAOH010139918.1_pt1 | contig 20480 bp, 20 predicted proteins | sample 7062181 | NCBI WGS metagenome assembly JABAOH01 (sample SAMN14538630, study PRJNA623070) | marine sediment metagenome | biome: marine biome [ENVO:00000428]; feature: marine pelagic biome [ENVO:01000023]; material: deep marine sediment [ENVO:00002113]; isolation source: pool of 5 deep marine... | reverse complement strand
GGCGACGTGGAAGGCAGCGCGCTGACCGCGGTGCTGGTGGGCAACGTCACCAACGGCACCCTCACCCTCAACGGCGACGGGTCGTTCTCCTACACCCCCAATCTCAATTTCAACGGGTCGGACTCCTTCACCTATCGGGCCAACGACGGCACCGCCAACTCCCCGCTGCCCGCCGCCACCGTGACCATCACGGTGAATGCGGTCAACGACGCCCCGGTGGCGGCCGCCGATTCCTATTCGACCAATGAGGACACGGTGTTGTCCGTGGCGGCGCCGGGGGTGTTGGGCAACGACAGCGACGTGGAAGGCAGCGCGCTGACCGCGGTGCTGGACAGCGACGTCACCAACGGCACCCTCACCCTCAACGGCGACGGCTCCTTCTCCTATACGCCCAACGCCAACTTCAACGGGTCGGACTCCTTCACCTATCGGGCCAACGACGGCACCGCCAACTCCACCGTGGCCACCGTCACCATCACCGTCAACTCGGTCAACGACCCACCGGTGGCGGTGGACAACGGGTACGCCACCAGCGAAGACACACCGTTGTCGATCGCGGCGCCCGGGGTGCTCACCGGCGATAGCGACGTCGAGGGCGAGCCCCTCACCGCGGTGCTGGCGACCACTGCCTCCTTCGGCGCCCTCACGCTGAACCCCGATGGCTCCTTCGACTACACCCCCAACGCCGACTTCAACGGCACCGACAGCTTCACCTATCGGGCCAACGACGGCAGCAACGACTCCAACATCGCCACCGTCACCATCACCGTGAACCCGATCAACGACGCTCCCGTCGCCGACGCCGGCGGTCCCTATTCTGGTCTGGCAGGCGTCGCGGTCACCTTCGACGGATCGGGATCCTTCGATCCCGACGGCGACCCCATCGTCTCCTACAGCTGGGACTTCGGGGACAGCAGCAGCGGCAGCGGAGTGAACCCCACCCACACCTACACCACCGCGGGTACCTACACCGTGACCCTCACCGTCACCGACCCCAGCTCCGCCACCGACACGGCTACCACCACCGCCACCATCCAGGCGGCTCCCGTGGCCGACGCCGGCGGGCCCTACTCAGCGGTGGAAGGGACGCCGCTGACCCTGGACGGGTCGAGCTCCGCCGATCCCGACGGTAACACCATCGTCTCCTACAGCTGGGACTTCGGCGACGGCAGCAGCGGCAGCGGCGTGAACCCCTCCCACACCTACACCACTGCGGGTACCTACACCGTGACCCTCACCGTCACCGACGACGACGGGCTCACCGCATCGGACACTGCCATCGCCAGCATCAGCTCGGCGGCCGGCGCCGGCATCTACGCCGCCGAGTGCGCCTCCTGCCACGGCGCCAACGGCGAAGGCGGCTTCGGCCCGTCGCTACAAGCCAGCACCCTCACCTTGGCGGAGATCGTCACCATCGTCACCAACGGGCAAGGCGGAATGCCCGGTTTCGGCGGCGGCACGCTGACTCTCCCCCAGATCGACGCCGTCTCCTCCTACACGCTGAGCCTCCAGACCTCCACCGCCACCACCACCACGTCCACCACGCTCCCGCCCACAGCCAGCGGATCGCAGATCTACTCCTCGCGGTGCGCCTCCTGCCACGGCGCTTCTGGCCAGGGCGGCGTCGGACCGTCGCTGCAAGCCAGCACCTTGAGCCTCTCCCAGATCATCAACATCGTCACCAACGGCGGCGGTGGCATGCCCGGCTTCCGGAACACGCTGACGCCAGCCCAGATCGACGCCGTCTCCTCCTACACGAGGAGCCTGCAATCGGCGACGGCGACCACCACCACTCTGGCAGCCTCCGCCGACGGACCGCTGGTATATGCCAGCCAATGCGCCGGTTGCCACGGCGCCAACGGCGAAGGCGGCATTGGGCCTTCATTGCAGACGAGCACGATGTCCCTGGCGCAGCGGGTGGCCATCATCACCAACGGCGGCGGGGGCATGCCCGGCTTCGGCGGCACGCTGACCCGCGAGCAGATCGACGCAGTGGCCGCCCATATCGGTGCCTTCCAGCAGGCCGACGCCACCACCACCACGTTGGGTGACACCACAGACGCCGCCGCGCTGTACGCCGCCGCGTGCGCCGGCTGCCACGGCGCCAACGGGGAAGGCGGGATCGGACCGCCTCTGGCCGGCATTGACCTCTCGATCGACGCACTGGTGGACATCATCACCAACGGAAGGGGTGGCATGCCGGCCTTCGGTGCGGAGCTCACCCCGGAACAGATCCAAGCCCTCGCCGAGTACATGGCGGTTCTAGGCAGTCCCACAACTACTACCCCCACCGAAACGACAACCGTGGGTGGCCCCGACGAGACCACCACCACCCAGGTGGTAGCTGCCGAAGAGGACGGGGCGGGCCTCGCCTTCGGGCAGGTGCTGGCCATCGCGCTGCTGGCGGTGGGGGTGGTCCTCGGCACGCTGCTGGTGGTGAGCCGGCGACGGAGGCTTTCGCCGTAGCAACTCAGCACCTTCGGCGATGCGGCCGGTAGCCTCCTGGAGACCATGACGACTCGAGCCGGTCCCGCGACCGCGCGAGCGCGCCGCCGCTCGCTGCGACGCCTCGGCCTGCTACTCGCAGCCGTCGCGGCCGGGGGAGCGGCTTGGGCAACGCTCAACCTACGGCACGGCTTCAGCGAGATACCCGAGCACTGGTGGAGCACGCTGGCGGTCGCATTGCCGTTGGCCGGAGCGGCTCTGGCACTGCTGGCTGCGTGGCGGTACCGCTAACTCCGGCGCCACCGGGGGTAGGGTGACCCGATGCGCCAGTTCCCAGCCAAGTTGCTCTGGCGTGTGCTGATCGCAGCGGCGGCGGCTGTGCCGCTCGCAGCCGCAGCGGAGCCTGTGGCAGCACTACAGACGACCGAAGAAGCTGCTGAGGACGCCGTCCGCGCCATACCGGAGGTCGCCGAGCTGCTGGAGCGACACCCCGGCGGCTACCTCGAAGGTGGCTGGACCGGGCAGGGGTGGCAGTTCGAGATCATCGACGGGAACCAAGAACTCGCCGTGGTGGAGCTGGACGCCGCGCTGGCGATGGTCGAGGTCGCCATCTTCGAGGTCGAGACGCCCGACGAGGCAGCTGAGGGACAGGGCTGGGCTCGCGCCCTCATTCCCCGTCCCACAGGAGCCGCCTTCCTGTGGGGCGCGCTGGCGCTGGCTGCGGCGCTCCTGTGGCCGTGGCGGGGCAGCGGACCGTTGCTGGTAGGGCTGCTGGTGGTGTGGGGGGCGGCATGGTTCCTGTTCTGGCGGGCGGTTCCCGAGGTAGAGCTGACGCTGTGGCTGGCCACCCTGGTCGCCACCGCCCTCGCCGTGGCTGCGTTGTGGACCGGCCGCTGGCCTCGCCTGGCAGGGGAGGGCAGCGCCGCCTCGGCCCCGCTGCTGGCGCTACTGCTGGCCTGGCTGCTGTGGCTGGTTTTCAGCGGGTCGGCGGTGGAGGACTCCGCCATCTGGGGAGCGCGCGGCGGCCGTTACCTGGTGGACGAAGGGGCGTTTCCCTACGGGGTGCTGGGTGAGGGCGCCACCTACGGGCCGGTTCAGTACCTGCTGCACGCCCCCCTCACCCTGCTGTGGCCGCCGGGGGAGATCGGAGTGGACCAATTCACCGCGGCCCGGGTGGTGGCCGCGGTGGCCGTAGCGGCGCTGGGGGCTGCCATCGTGTTTGCGCTGCGGTTTCGCCGGGCCCGGGCCTGGGCGGGTGGTGCCGCGGTACTGGCCCTGCCGTGGTTCGTAGCGGTGGTCGATGTGGCCAACGTGAGCCAGCTGGTTCCAGTGGCGTTGACAGCGTGGGCGCTGGCGGTAGTGGTGCGCCCCACCCGGCCGGCGGCGGTGATAGGAGGAGCGCTGCTGGCGCTGGGGGCGGGAGCGATGTTCGTCCCCACCTTCGCCCTTCCCGCGCTGCTGGTCGTTGCGGGCTGGAGGTGGCGCTGGGCGGCCGGGGGAGCGGCGGCGGTGGTGCTGGCGGTGGGAGTAGTGGTCCTCGCTACCGGGACGACCGTCGGTGTCCTCTGGGACAGCACCGTCGGATTCCAGGAGACCGCGTATGCGCGCGCCGGAGGGTTGTCGATGTGGGGCCAGAACGGGCTGGAGGGATGGCGTCCTCTGGGCATGGTGCTGCACCTGCTGCTGCTGGCGGCATCAACCGTGGGACTGGTGCGGCGTCCCTCTCCCGCCGGCGCCTTCCTGGCAGCCGCGGCCGCCATCGGGGGAACGTTGCTGTGGAAAGGTCACGTGGGGCCGTGGGGTTACCTCACCTGGTACGTGCCGCTGCTGGTGATCGGGGGCCTGCTCGCCGAGGACGAGGCACGGGTTCGCCCCGCCGCCGACGACTGAGCCGGCCGGGCAACCGCCCGCCGCTCAGCCGCTGCGGGCGGCACCGAGGTCACTACCCCCGCGGAAGGCTTCCCGCCACTTCAGCTTGGGCCCCACCCGCACCACGCCGCCGACGTACACCCGGCCGGCCACGTGGAGCACTGCATACGTGGCGGCCACCATGAGCGCCAGCGACAGCACCACCTCCCACCAGACGGCGCTGCCGCTCACCATACGGAGCGGCATCGTCACCGGAGAGAAAGGGGCAGGTAGGAGACGCCCCGCAACACAACGTTGTTGGCACCTGCAGCCAGCGAGATCCAGCCCACCAGATACCCGATCGACAGCAGCAGGTTGAGCAGTCCCCCCGCGTTCGAGGCGTCCTGGGCGCGGGACACCACCGCTCCTGCGGCGGCGTAGGCGGTCCCGTAGAACGTGTAGCCCAGCAGGAACCACAGCACCACGATGGCGAAGGCGGCGCCGGTTGCGTCCGGAATCTGCACCTGCTCCACGAGTCCTCCCACCAGCAGCACCGTGGCTCCCACGAGCACTATCTGGACGAGTCCCAGCGCTCCAATGGCGGCCACCTTGGCGACCAGTAGCTGTTGGGGTCGTACCGCCCCCAACACGAGTTCCACCACCCGGCTCGACTTCTCTTCCACCACCCCAAAGGCCACCCACTGGCCGTAGAGGAGGATCGCCATGTAGAGCAGGATGATGCCCACCCCGGCCACCACCATATCGCCGGTGGGGGTGTCCGGCTCCGTGCCCAGCGTGCGCACCGTCAGCTGCGAGCCGAGCAGCCGGTCCAGCTCGGTACCGTCGACGCCCAGCTCGGCGGCCCGCCGCTCCAGTTGCAGGCTCTCCAGGACGCCGGTGGCGGCTCCCTGCAGCCTGGCTCCGGTAGAGCCTGCGGTCACCAGCGTGTGGCCGTCCACCACGAGGGCTTCCACCTCTTCCTCGCGCAACGCCTGCTCCCCTTCATCCACGCTGGAGAAGCCTCTCGTCACGACGCGACACTCGGGCCCCAGCGTCGCCTCCAGCCGCGTAGTGAGCCCAGATGGTGGCGTCCCCACGACACCCACGACGTGGGTAGTGGGCCCGTCGTCCGCGAGCAGCGACACGGACCAGGTGCCCCCAGCGGCAGCCAGTACTACCAGCACGGTGCTGACCACGAAGGTCCTGCGGCGCACCTTGAGCTCGCGACTCGCGGCCAGCAGGACGGTGCGCCAACCACTCATGATCGCACCGCCTCGAGGAACACCTCGGAGAGATCGGGCGGCTCGAAGCTGAACTGGGTGATCTGCCCCGCCACTTCGGCGGCGGCGACCAGCGCCCCCAGGTCGGTGGCTGCAGACACCAGCAGCCGCAGGTGGTCGGCCCGCTGTTCCACGATGCGAACGCCGGGAATGTGCTCCACCCATTGCGAGCCGGCGCCGGGTATCACCACGTCGAGATAGCGTCGGGGGGAGGCGGAGCGGAGCCGCTCCACGTCTCCGGACAGCACCACTCGTCCTTGATGGATGATGACTACTTCGCGGCAGAGGTGCTCAACGACGTCGAGTTGATGGCTGGAGAAGAGGACCGCGGCGCCTGCGGCCGCTCGGGCCTCGAGCACGCCGGCCATGGTCTGGGCGCCAATGGGATCCAGACCGGAGAAGGGCTCGTCGAGTACCAGCAGCTCGGGATCGTGCAAGAGCGCCGCCGCCAGCTGCACCCGCTGCTGGTTGCCATGCGACAGCTCCTCGAGCCGTCCGTCGGCCCTATCCAGGAGTCCGAAAGCTTCCAACCAGCGATCGGTAGCAGCGTCGGCCGCGGCCCGATCAAGCCCATGCAGCCTGCCGAAGTACACCAGTTGATCCCGTACCCGCATCCGGGGATACAGGCCCCGCTCTTCGGGCATGTAGCCGAAGCGGAGCCGCTGCTGGTGGGTGATCGGAGCAGAGTTCCAGGTGACGCTGCCGGCATCGGGACGCACCAGCCCGAAGATGGCGCGCATGGCGGTGGTCTTGCCGGCACCGTTGGGACCCAGAAAGCCGAGCATCTGGCCCGGCTTGACGGTGAAACCGCAGCCGTCGAGCGCCGTTACCGCGCCGAACCGCTTGTGGAGGCTGTCCAGTCGCAACACGCCGACCCNNCCGAACCCAGCAAGGATGATCGGCGGCGGGATCGGCAGCTACTGGAGGCAGAACTCGTTGCCCTCGGGGTCCTGCATCACCACCCAGTACTCGCCGTGCTGCTCGAAGGGCCGCAGGCGGGTGGCTCCGGCGGCGACGAGCCTGGCGGCGGCTGCATCCACACGCTCCTTGCGCTCTTCCAGCGGCGTGCCGTGGCCCCCGCCCACGTTGACGTCGAGGTGGACCCGGTTCTTCGCGGTCTTGCCTTCCGGTACCCGCTGGAAGAGGAGGCGGGGCCCGACTCCGTCGGGATCGACGACCGCGCTCATGGCATTCCACTGCTCGGGTGGAATGCCCTGCTCGGCCGCCCACGCCTCCCAGCTGTCGTAGCCGGGCGGGGGTGGCTGCAGCCGATACCCGAGCGCCTCGGCCCAGAACCCGGCCAGCCGGTTGGGATCAGCGCAGTCGAATGTCACTTGTATCGCGGTCGCCATGGCCTTCCCTTCGCGTTGCGGCAGGCTACCCGCCGCCAGTTACCCGGGTGATGATCGGCCGAGTACCACCATGCTCCCCGGCGGGGGAGGGGAGTGGCGGTATGCTCACCGCGTGACCACCAGCGTCCCCAAGCTGCGCCCGGTGCTGAGGCGCCAGGCTCCCGGTCTGGTCGCGGAGCGAGCCAGCTGGGAGGCCGGTTACGACATCGTGGTAGGGATGGACGAGGTAGGGCGAGGGGCCTGGGCCGGACCGATCACCGTGGGGGCAGCCGTAGTCCCGCGAAATCGCCGGGTCTACAAGATCCGCGACTCGAAGATGCTCACCGAAGCAGAGCGAGAGGCGCTCTTCGAACGGGTGTCGGGCTGGTGTGAGGCTTGGTCGGTGGGTCACGCCACCCACGAGGAGTGTGACCGGCTGGGCATGTCGGCGGCGCAGCGTCTGGCGGCGCGCCGCGCCCTCATGGCACTGGGCATGACGGCCGACAGGGTGCTGGTGGACGGCAAATGGGACTTCGTAGGAAGCGGGAACACCCAGCGCATTGTGGGAGGCGACGCCACCTCACTGTCCATCGCCGCCGCATCCATCCTCGCCAAGGTGGTGCGGGACCGCCTGATGCGTGGCCAGTCGTCCAACTTCCCCGGGTACTACTTCGACGAGAACAAGGGTTATCCGTGTCCCCGCCACAAGGCGGCGCTGCAAGCGTGGGGCCCCACCTCCATTCACCGCCGCAGCTGGGCCTTCATGGATTCGCTCATTTGGACCGGCGTCCACCGCTACCGGCGGCCGGAAGCGCAGGGCCGGCTCTTCGACTGACCGGCCGGCGCGGCGGCGGGGCTCAATCCGGGGCCACCTCGGCGGTCGGCTCCATGGCCACCATCACGATATCCCCGATCACACGGTCCAACTCCTCCGGCGACGGCGTCCAGCGGGCGGCGAAGAAGCTGGACCCACCGTCGAGCGCGACCCGCGGGTAACGCTCCCGGTAGCGCTGCACGCAGTCGGCCCGCTCCCCGGGATCAGTCACGATGCGCACGCTCACCGGTAACTCGCGACCGCGCAGACGCAGCGTCGCCTGCCGGGGCTCCCGGAAGTTGCGCCACCAAGTCTTGGTATCCGGATTTCCCGCCCACACCACGACGCTGCTGTTCTTCTCCACGTATTGCAGGGGTATCTCGTAGCGATTGCCGGTGGATCTCCCCTCGTAACTGAAGCGCACCAAGCCGCCGCTCACCAGTCGGTGCAAAGGTGACCGCAGCACCGCGAGGAGCACGGCGTTGCCGATTCCTGCCATGGCTCACCTCCAGGTGCCCGGCGCAGGTAATAGGGCGCCGGATAATGCCGACAGCCTCGCGCCGCCGAGCAGTCGCCGGCCAGGGCCGTCCGACCCAGAAGCGAGGGTCCTTGCAGCTAGCCCCGAGGAGGGCCCGCGCCGATGCGTTGGGAGAACGCCGTGGGGTCCTCGTCGAAGCCCGGGCCCACGTGTAACCAGGTGACGCCGGCGGCCGCGTATTCGGCTGCCACCGCTATCGCCTCGGAGCGGGACTCGGGGAGCGGTGCTCCCGCCGAGACCTCGAAGCGGTCCGCGCCGGTCCGGTACCGACCGACGTAGTCGATGACCTCGCGAACGTCCTGCGGTTGGAGGACGGCGAGCTTGCCGGCCTCCAGCTTGATGGGGACGACACCGTCATAGCGGGCCGCCCGCCGGAACGGGCGACGGTGGGGCCACATCCCGGCCACCCAGATAGGCACCCGAGGCTGCTGCACCGGCGGGGGTAAGAAGGTGAACTCGGCGATCCGGTAGAAGTGGCCCTCGAAAGAGAAGGGTCGGCCGCTCCATATGCCGGCGATCACCTCCAGGCCCTCGTCGAGCATGTCCGCCCTGGTGCGTTCGTCGACCGGCTCTCCGAAGGCGCCGAACTCCACCTCGGGCGGGAAGCCGATGCCCACCCCGAGGATGACCCGGCCGCCGCTGAGATGGTCGAGTGTGGTGACCTCGCGCGCCAGCTTCCAGGGGCGACGGCGGGGGAGAGGCGTCACCATCGGTCCGAGACGGATGTTCTCAGTGGCCGTTGCTGCGGCGGCCAGCAGCAACCAGGGGTCTCCCACCGGGGTGTTGTCGGCCACCAGGATGTGGTCCCACAGGAAGAAGCCGTCCCATCCCGCCTGCTCTGCCCGCCGGGCCAGGTCGACCACCGAGACGGCATCGGCGTACACGCCGAAGTTGGGAACGTTCACGGCGAACTTCATAGCTGCGGCCACCCTGCCGAGCCTACCGGGCGGCGGCTGCACTGCCGGCGGTGATCAGAGCGTCGGCACTCGCCGCATCACCAGGAACTCCGTGACCCGCAGCGCCCGCAGCGCCGGGCGAATCCAGCGGGGCACCAGCCGGCGGCCCTCGTGCCCCGTCACCAGCCGCGGCGCTTCTAGCGCCACCTCTTGGCCACGCCGCTCCAAAGTGCAGCCCCCGGCCGCCAGCACGTTCTCGAGCCAATCGACGTCGCGGCCGTAGGTGAGCGCGAAGGCAAAGCCGCCCTCTCGCGGGAACGCCAGCACCGGGGTGCGGTGCTCCCGGCCCGATGTCCGGCCCCGATGCACGACGTTGGCGAGTGGCGGGAGGCGGCTGGAGAAGGTCCTCATGACGGGGTTGGTGACGCGGCGATTGAACCGAGCCAGGGCTCGAGGAAACGGCATGGCGCGATGCTATGCCGGGCTGGGCCCTCCGTCCCGCCTGCGACCGGGCTGTTTTTCCACTCGCCTCGCCGAGGACGCCGGGGTGCTGGGGAAAGCCTCGCCCTACCTTCGTCACAACTCCTAGGGTGAGTGGGTTCCCGAGGCTGGAGGCGTCGATGCCCAGGGGCCAAAGGAGCAGAGAGGAACGGAGATGAGCCCCGAAGACGAGCTCGAGGTGTTTGGCGACTTCGACTCGGCCGAGCACGAGCGGGAGGCCGCGGACCGCTGGGCCGGGCCATTGTTCGAGGATTCGCAGCGGCGCACTTCCTCATACAGCAAGGAGCAGTGGAAAGAGGCGCTGGCGCAAGGTCGGTCGATCGCCGAGGAGTGGGCGGAAGCAATGCGACGTGGCGTCGCGGCCGATGGTCCCGAGGCCACCGCCCTCGCCGAGCGACATCGCCTCCACATCGACCGGTGGTTCTATCCCTGTTCTCACGAGCAGCACGTCGGGCTCGGCGAGATGTACGTGGACGACGATCGGTTTGCGGCTTACTGGGATAGCTTCGAGCCGGGCTTGGCGGGGTTCGTCAGGAACGGCGTGCGCGCCAATGCTGAGATGGCGGGGGAGTAGCGGTGATGCCGGTGTGAGCGCGTCCGCCCGTGAGAACCGGCCCGAGGCGCAGCAGCGTGCCGTCGCGTGTGGGGCGAGGCTAAGGAACGATCAGGCTGAGGCGGCCGCTGTCGACGTCGTAGACATGGCCGCGAATACGGTCGCGATGGGGGAGTGCTGCGGTCGAGCGCAGCCGCTCCACGCCGCGGCGTAGCTCGGCCTCGAGGTCGGTGAAGGAGCCCAGCTCGGACAGGTCTGAGCCTGGATCGTCGCGGCGAATGGCCCGGATGAGGGATCGCTCGTCGAGTCTGTGGAGGCCGCACTGCGTGTGCATGATCACGTCGACCCTGCGGGTTCGCAGGATCCGCTGCGAGATGACGAGAGATCGAATGGCGTCGTCCGTGACCAACCCCCCCGCATTGCGCACTACGTGGATCTCTCCCAAGCCCGCATCGAGCAAGCGCCACGGATCGATCCTGGCGTCCATACAGGTCAGCACCGCCAGGCGGCGGCTCGGCTCTGCCAGAGTGGCGGTACCTGCAGCGCGGGCTTCCTCTATGAGCTCGCGGCTCGAGGTCACCGGCTCACCCTAGAGAGCGGTCGTCACCCGAGGCAACTCTCCGCGCGCCCTACCGTCGAGGCTCCCAGGAGATCCTCGGCTCCCGGGACGGCCCGCGGTGACCCGCCGCGACTCGCCACCAAGCCGGTCGGCAGTTCACGAGTTCGACTCCCGCGGCGGTACCAGACGCACCCGTCCCGGGACTCGAATGGGATCACCGGCGTCGGTGATGTCGATGATGGTGCTCTCGAAAGCTCCTGCATCAGCTCTCTCGATGACCACATACCGCCCATCGAAATCGGCGAGGCTACCGGCGTCGGCTTCCACTTCCAACCGGAACAGCAACGTTCCCGAAGTCAAGTCGATCACCGTCACCTGGGCGGGGATGCGCTTGCTCTGTTCCCACCACTCTTCCATGGGCACCGCGTCCCATTCGTCGGGCGGCCACTTGGCATCGGGCCGGTGGTAGTAGGCCAGCCGGGTACCAGCGGGGGAGAGCACCGCCCCGATCTGACACGGTTCACACGAGTCGGGAAACGGGTTGTGCGGAGGCTCGATCTCGCGGCCGCTCATGTCCCAGAAGACGAGGCGGCGGGAAGTACCCGACGCGCCGGAAGACACATCAAACGTGCCGACGAAGATACCGCCTCCGTGGGAGGCCGGGTACAGGCTGGCGTCTTCCAACGGCAGCTCACAGGTGAAGACTCGCTCCCGTCCGGTGGGCAAGTCGCGGAGGATGGCGGCCACCTCCGGGCAAAGGTCGGAGCCGTCCCGTATGAGCAAGACCGTGGGTGATCCGCTCACGCTGGCGGCGGTGGCCGTGCGCTGCCCGGGCCCCGGTATCGCCTCGGCTTCGGTGGATCCGGCCCGAAGCCAGTACTGCTCGAGACGGTCGCTACCCCAGACCTCGAACACGACGCCACCGTGACGGTCGTCGAAGACGCTCGCCACCGCCCGATCCACGACCCGGGTGCTCACTCCGCCGGTGACCCGGAGCACCCCCTCCTCGCCGTATCGCAGGTAATTCGGAGCGGCCCTGCTCCTCGGCGCGGTGGAGGTGGACGGGGACTCAATCCCAGGTGGCGATGTTGTCGATGTCGTTCCGGGAAGCGGAGCCGTATCGGCGCAGCCGGCTGCAACCGCAACCGCCGCCAGCAACCCGCCAAATCGGCGATGGGTCACCCCCATAAGTGAGCCTACCGCTGCACCCTTCCGCGCTGAGTTCCCTGAGCTGCACTGTAGTCAGCGCTTCACAGGCTGATGACGACTTTGCCCCCGGGCGTGTCCCTCTTCGAGATACTTCATGGCCTCGGCGGCTTCGCTCAGGGAATAGGTCCGGTGGGGTCAACCTCTGCTGCAGGAGGGCCTACGACCCCGCAGCGCAGCTCCCACGATGCGTACCGTGCCGGACCGAAGGGCGGCAAGTCCCCGGCGCTTCGGGTCCAAGGACCCGTGGCAGGTGGAACGCCGGGCGCGAACAATGCGATCAGGTCGACCGAAGGAGGGCTTCGTGGCACAAGCCGAGATGCAGACCCCAGAAGCGCGGGCTCTGAGGCGAGCCAAGTATCTCACCGGCCTGCTGTGGCATGCCGGAGCATTCGTGATCATCAACGCGTTCTTCTGGATCATGGACCTAGGCCTCGGTGCGGAAGGCCTGCAATGGTCTTTCTGGATCACCGCCGGATGGGGTTTCGCCTTGGCCTTTCATGCACTGGCCTACTTCGTGGATGGACGGCAGCTGCAAGACCGGAAGTCGCACCAGTATCTGGAAGAGGAGCGGCGGCGCGAAGCTCCGCAGGCCTAGCACCGCAGCGTGACACCCGTCGCCGGGCAGCCTGCTGAGCCTCCGGCAAGTACGGAAGAGCGTTCACGACTGCGCAGACGGTACGGTGCCGGCAGCGACCTTCGACGCATCGCAGCGGGGGAGCAGCGCGCAAAGTGGTGTTGGGAGCTCTATCATTCAACTTGACATAACGAGGATTATGGGCGCTCCGACTAGCGAGCGATCATTGGCCCACGGCCTTCGGTTCCAGGCGCAACTGGACCAATTCCCCGGCCGGCTGCTGCAGATGATCCAGCACCTGTCGCAGCTGCTCAGCACTTGCTGAGTCCGCCAGGTCGGCAGCGGCGTCCTCTAGCGCTGCCTCGAGGCGATACAGACGATCACGCAGCTCTTCGAAGAGGCGCCGCGACAGCAGCACGTCGTTGGGCCCCAGCTCATGGACGGCGGCCAGCCGGCGCGCTTCGTAGAGGCGCTGGCGATGGCTACGGCGGCAGAACTCGCGCCGGCGCCCCGGCCCGGGCGCGTTGGACAGCGCTACCCCACACCAGCGGCACCGGGACTCCTCCGCGTGTTTCGTCACTGTGACGATATTAGCGGCCGGACACACCCGCACGGCGCACTGGGCGCCGCGGCCCGAGCCCGCCCTCGAGGGACCTCCGGCGGCCCGAGCACGGTGCCCGTCCCACCTCGCCGTGCCGCCCCACCACCCGACTGGCGCCGAACCTGGCCGTCCATGCACTCTGCGGGGCGGCCCGCAGCCGGTCGATACTCCCGGGGAGGATGGGCGGCGCTGCCGGGCGACATGGGGCGGAATGTTTCCCTGGTGGCGAGTGTTGTTTGGGCGTGGAGTGCACAGACTGGTACAGTACTCCCTAGGGTATACGCTCTTACCGGCGTGCCCCCCACCGACTACCAACTGGAGCTGTGACCGATGGCGACCGTGCAGGCAACCAAGGAGAACTTCGAGAGCCTCGTCCTCGACAACGACATCGTGCTCGTCGACTTTTGGGCCGAATGGTGCGGTCCGTGCCGGACCTTCGGGCCCATCTTCGAGGCCATGTCCGAGAAGTACCCCGATCTCACCTTCGCCAAGGTCGACACCGAGGCCGAGCAAGAACTGGGCGCCTACTTCGGGATCCGCTCCATTCCCACGCTCATGATCTTTCGGGAGCAGACCGTCCTGTTTGCCCAGCCCGGCGCCTTGCCGGCGGCGGCCCTGGAAGACCTCATCCAGCAAGTACAGGCCCTGGACATGGAAGAGGTGCGCCGCCAGATCGCCGAGCAGGAAGCGGCACCGGCCGAGGCCTGAGCCGCCGGTGACTCCGGGGTGACTTCGGCCCGCCGGGGCAGGGCGTTTGCCCCTAGCCACCGGCCCGCCGCCCTCCTAGCCTGAGAGCCAGACGAAGGGGACGGCCGGCTTGTTCGAGCACATCCTGGTCCCGCTCGATGGGTCCTACTTCGCTACTCGCGCTTTGGAACCGGCCCTGCGGCTGGCTACCGAGATGGGAGCGCAGCTCACCCTGCTGAGCATCCTGGATGCTCAAGCGCGGGAGATGCTCAGCGACGCCGGATGGTCCAATCCCGTCGAGGCGATGCAAGCCGAGTTGGAGGAGATCGCCACCAGGCTCAGCCGCCGCGGTGCCGTGGCCACCTGCCGGGCCGTCTCCGGGGCCAACGCCGCCGAGGGGATCGTCGAATTCGCCGACTCCAACTTGGTGTCGATGATCATCATGTCCACCCACGGTCGTTCTGGCTTGAGCCGCTGGCTCTTGGGCAGCGTCGCCGCCAAGGTGGTGCGTCACTCGCCGGTACCGGTGCTGCTCATCCCCGCCAAGTACCACGAAGCCGCCTGACCCCGGGGTGCTCCATCCCCGGAGCGAGCCGGGCTCCTCCTCCTCTCCGCCACCGGTTGCCAAGGCTTCGCAGGGCCTGATCCCTCCACCTTTCTCGATGAGCGTCGGGTTGTGGGGTGGCTGCTGCTCGTCGATGAGCTCCTTTTCCGGCCGTAGACCCGCTTGCTACGGGCCGAACCGCCACTTGTCAGGGGTCGGGGCCAGACAGGCCGTCGCGCCACGAGGCGCCGACGGCGATGATCTCCCTAGAATGGCGGCGGCGAACCCCGATAACAATCCCAGCGACGTCGGCACGAGGATCGACCGGTGGGAAGCACCATCAGCACGAAGCGAGCTGGCCTGGCGGCGGCAGCAGCGGTGCTGGCCGCGGTGGCCCTGGTCTCCATACCCGCCGGGTTCCCCCTCCCCGTGGCGGTGCTTGGCGCCGTTGCCAGCGCGGGAGGCGCGGTGGCCCTGTTTCGCGGTGGCCGCTCAGACCGCGCTGGAGCCGACCGGGATGCCCTCGTTTCCCGCCTGTCGCACGAGCTACGCACCCCGCTCACCGCGGTGATTGGAGTACTGGAAGTGCTGGACGAGGGTGGCGTGACCCTGGACGCCGCTGAAACCACCGAGTTACTCGGCTTGGCCCGCCGCGACGCGCAGCAGATGAAGCGCCTCGTCGACAACCTCCTGATCGCCTCCCGACTGGCACGAGGCACCCTCAGCCCGGGCCGGGAAGTCGTGGTGTTGCCCACCGCGGTCAACCATGCCTTGGCGCAGACGCCGGGCGTGGCACGGCGCACCTTCGTGCACGCCGATCCCGATCCGGTCGCACTCGCTGATCCGGTTTTGGTGCAGCAGATCCTCACCAATCTGGTGCAGAACGCCGCGCGCCACGCCCCGGAGGGACAGGTGGAGGTTGCCGTGTCCCGCCAGCGCGGAGAGGTCATGGTGCGGATCTCCGACGACGGGCCGGGGATTCCTGCCAGGGAGAGGGAGACGGTGTTCGCCCCTCCCCCAGGAGAGATCGTCGGCAGCAAGGGGCTGGGCCTGGGGCTGCCGCTGAGCCGCGACCTGGCCCGAGCCATGGGAGGTGAGCTCACTTGTGATCCGCCGGTACGCGCCGGAAGTACCTTCACCCTGCGGCTGCCGGCCGCGGAGGAAGGCCACACGGCGGCGCAAGCGGACCTCCCCTTGGTGGAACCGTTCCCCGCGATGTCGCCCCGGGCGCGGTTGCTGGTGGACATGACCGAGGCGCTGGCGGAGCGTTCGGTGGACCGCATGTTGGCCGGCCTGCAGAAGCTGTATTCGGGTCTGCTCGGGGCGCGGGCGGGCGTGCTCGCGGTACGAGAGCCCTCGGGCCGGTTCACGCGCGCTGGGAGCTTCGGCGCCGGGTCGGGAGCGGTGGTGCCGGCCGAGGACCAGTGGCTGCAAGAGGCAGTTGCCGCACAGGCTCCGGTGGTGGTGCAAGACCTATCCGCCGGCATCGGGGACTGGCCAGATCTCCTCGGAGGCAATGCCGCTCTGTTCCTCCCGGTACTCGATCGCACTGAGGCTCTTGGGGTACTCGCCATCGGCTGGCGGGACGGCTCCGAGTTGCCGGGTGAACAGGGGGTTGCGGTGGCTTCGGCACTGGCCACGTTGGCCGCCTTCTCATTGCAGCGCAGCAGCCTCGCCGCCGACGTGGCCTTCGAGCGCCGTCTCCGAGTCAGCGTGATGGAGGCGCTTCCCATCGCCATCTCGGTCTTCGCCGGAGACCCGCCCCAGGTCATCGACTGGAACGAGCAAGAGCGCCGCCTGCTCGGACTCGAGGACGATTCGCTGCGACCAGTCGACCTGGTGGAGAGCCAGAAGCGATTCAACGTCCGCTTCGCGGACGGCACTCCCCTCGATCTGGACAACGCGCCGGCAACGCAGGCCATCCGCAGCGGTCGCTCGGCGGGGCCATTCCTACTCCGCGTGCGGCGGCTCGACGGCACGGAGGTTTACACCCGCACCTATTGCGCCCCGTTCTTCGACGAACAGGGCCGGGTGGCCGGCGCGGTGGTCACCTCGGAGGAGGTCGGGACCGACCGGACCGCCCGACCGGACGCTGACTTCCCCGCCGACTAGCGCTCAGAAGCTGGGAACCCGCACGTCGACCCACACGAGCCGGTGATCCGACGACGGGAAGGGGAACGTCCCTACCAGCGGGAAGAGCGGGTCGGCGCTCGTTGGCCAGAACACGCCTGCGTCCACGATCCGCAAGGCCTTGCTGGGAAGCACGTAGTCGACCCTCAGGTTGCCGGGGCCAAAGGCGTCCGCGAAGTCCGCAGTGTCGAACGCCGGGTCTCCCACATGGAGGTCGTTGAGTCCACCTTGTAGCACCGCCTGCTCAACAGCTCCCTCGCTGCTGGGGGTGACCTTGGCGTTCACTCGCGGGTGGTCCAGCAGCTGCTGGGCCGCCCCCGGCACGCTGTCACCGTCGAACGGGTCGGCGTTCTGATCGCCCGCAATCACGAAGAACGCACCCGGAGCCAGGCCGCCCTGCTTTCCGGCGTCGTCGTAGATGTAGCCGCTGCGGCTGGGCAGCACGTAATCGGCCCAGAACCGGATTTCGTCGTGGTTGCGCCGTCCGTTGCGGTCCTCCGGGCCGTCGAACACCGGCGGGGTGGGATGGCTCACCAGGAAGTGCACCACCTTGTCCCTGATCCGCACGGGTACGTCCCAGTGGCTCTTCGACGACAGGCGGAACACCTCCAGCTCGGCCGGCGAGTACCAGTCGGCAGGATCCGGCGTCGATTGGTCGTCGGGAAGCAGCGCGTCCGGCATGTCGGCCCAGAGGAAGGTCTGGAAGGTGCGGATCTCGTCGTAGAGGATCTCGTAGCGCGAGTAGACCGCCATGCCGTACTGGCCGGGGAAGAACCCGAAGCCGAAGGCGTCGTTGGGGCCTCCGACCGAGCCGCTGTTGTCGAGGTCGAAACCGGACGGTATACCGGTGTTGGAGGGCGCCACGAAGCGGTATGGGTAGCTGATCGGCGCGACTCCCCCCTGCGAGACCGACAGGTAATTCTGCTGGAACAACGCTGCGGCTACGCCCCCGGCGTCGAAGTCGAACTCGTTGATCAGCAGAACGTCGGGCCGGGTGCGCTGGACGATCTCGGCAATCGTCTGTGCCTGGGCGTTGGCCGGCGTAGACAGGTCGGCAATGAGATCTCCCGCATTGAAGCGGTTGAGCGAGGCGTTGAAGGTGGCGAACTTCACCGGGGTTGGCGGCCCCGAGTGGGCGGCGACCGCCCCGCCCCCCACCAGCAGTATCGCCAGCAGCACCACCAGCAACACGGAGTACCTGCGTCGCATGCTCTCCCCTCCCCTCACTCGAGGAAGCCCGCTTCCATGGCGGACTCCCAACTCCTCGCACCAAGCCTAGACGCCACCGAGCGTGGGCGTGCCCGGCACAGCCGAGGTATTCCCTTCCCACCACGGCGGCCGGCCGACCTATGCTGAGACCTCACCGGGAGGGCTTCGTGGACATCGAGCAGGCAGTGAGGCAACAGCTCGCCGGGCTCGGCGTACCCTACGAGATGCTCCCTTGCGAACCCGATTTCGCCGACACCGCCGCTTTCTGCGGGCGGTACGGGTATCCCCCGGAGCAGTCGGCCAACACCATCCTGGTGGCGTCCAAGCGGCCGCCCGGGCGGTACGCCGCCTGCGTCGTGCTGGCCACGACACGGTTGGACGTGAATCGCACTGTGCGTGATCTGCTCGAGGTGAAGAAGGTGTCGTTCGCCTCGCCGGAGGTCACCCGGGACGTCACCGCCATGGATATCGGTGGGGTGACCCCGTTCGCGCTGCCGGCCGGGCTCCCCGTCTTCGTGGACCGGCGGGTCACCGAGCTCGAGTGGATCATCCTCGGCAGCGGCACGCGAAACTCCAAGATCAAAGCCGCACCGGACATCCTCACCCGGTTGCCGAGGGTGCGAGTGGTCGATGGACTCGCCAACCCTTCGCCGGAGTGACAGGCAACGCGGACCACCAGCCGTTCGCGCCCGGAATGAGCTGCTGTATCGCAAGGGCCCGATGCATCGCGCCAGTCGTTCCCGCAAGCGCGCCCGCTACATATGCAGCCATGCCGGATACCGAGTTGGCGTGGTCGATGATCTCCATCAGGACGTAGATGTACAAGAAACCCTGGGTGGACCTCCATCGTCGCCGCCGCAGCCGCTCTCCCCTGGGTCACCAGGCGTATTTTCCAAGTGTTCACGGCGTAGGCGACGGCAACTGCCAGCGCTATCGCGACGGTTATCGCTCATCGATCCCCGCGTGGAGCCGGACTGGCAGGACCTCTGCCACGCCACCACGCTATGCCCTCGAGTTGACTGGAATGTCAAGGGTTGTCTGCCCGGTCTAGTTCGGCCGGCGCCGCTCGACGGCGCGGTTCACGCCGTGCCGACGTGCGAATGAGCGCCCCGTAGCCCACCAGCGCGATGACGGTGAAGGAGAACCACTGGATCGCGTACGAAAGGTGGGGACCCTCGGTCAGTTCAGGCAGTGGCGCCGGGACCGGGATAGATCCCCGTTGGGGAGGCTGCTGCTCGAGCAGCTGCAAGTACACCGGGTACAGCGGGTAGGGAAGCTGAGGTTGCAGTCGGGTGAGGTCTATCCAATACAGCCGTTCCAGCGGGCCCTCGGCCGGATCCACCGGCCCCAAGCCGCTCCGGGACTCGGAGGCACGAATGACCCCGGCCAAGAGCACCTCGCCGTTGGGAGGCAGCGCCCCTTCCACTGGAGGCTGATCCCATTCCAGCGGCACCCAGCCGCGATTCACGAGCACGGCGCGACCATCGCCGGTGATGAGCGGCGTCAGCAGATGGAAGCCGCTCTGTCCCTCGTAGACGCGTGACCTCGCCAGCACCTCGTGGTCGGGGTCGTAGATCCCGGATACCGTCACCCGGCGGTAGGCCAGCGTGTCGCCGTCAGATGGGTCGTCGATGCCCTCGACCACCTCCGCCAGCGCCATTGCGGGATCAGCGAGGCGCAGTTCCAGCTGCGCGTTGGCAGCTCGCCGCGCGTCGAGGCGGAGCAGCTGCCACGAACCCAGGGAGATGAACACCGCCACGATCGCGACGACTACCAGGTGGGCGACGAGCCACCGTGGGGTAGCGAGGAAGCGGTACATGGGGAGTCATTATCCCGCCGCCGCGGGCTTCCGTCGCAAGTGGGGTTCAGTTGTCGTCCCCTGCCGAGACTTCTCCGTCGCTCCCTCGCGGGAAGATGGGTTCGCGGATGTTGGTGAAGGGGGCCAGCAGCACCGCCCCCATGACCACGAGCGCTAGCAGCGCCAGCAGCGCCAGGTCTTGCACCGTCTGCGCGAGGAAGACCGTCATCAGTTCGGCCACAACGTGAGTGCCGCCCGGCTGTGCCGGCTCGGTGGTGGGCGTGGAGAACGAGGAGAAGGAGGTGAGTCCTGCCGCCAGGAGCAGATCGTTGATGGCGGTGACCTTCACTACGACGGTGCCGACGTCGCAGGCGCCGCTCGGATCACACACCTGGAAGGTCACGATGTCGCTGCCGGAGAAGTTGGCGCCTGGGACGTACGTGATCCGGCCGTTGGGATGAATGAGCACGCGCCCGTGCGCTCCACTCGTCACCCACGCAACGTGCAGCAGATCGCCGTTCGGGTCTGAGCTCGCCCCGAGGAGGTCGATCACCACCGGAGTGCCCTCGTTGGTAGTGACACGCAGATGAGCGGCGATAGGCGACTCATTCGAAGGAGCGGTCAACGCCGTCACTAGCTGCGGCTCGAGACCGCTCAGCGCGCCGGAGAACGGCCTCGCGAGGCGAGGAGGCGAGGACACCGGCGGGGTGCTGCCATGGCTGCCGGTGGGGGTTCCGTCCTGCAGCGGCGCCGCGTCCGCACCGTCGCCGCTATGTTTGCTCGGCGGGCCACCCCCGTCGTGCCCCGGTGGGCTACCCCCGTCGCCGGGGGCGTCACCCTCATCATCGCCGGGGGCGTCACCCTCATCATCGCCGGGGGGATCGTCGCCGGGCGGATCACCCTCATCGTCGCCGGGGGGATCACCCTCATCATCGCCGGGGGGATCACCCCCGTCGTCGCCGG
>JABAOH010156017.1_pt2 | contig 20495 bp, 21 predicted proteins | sample 7062181 | NCBI WGS metagenome assembly JABAOH01 (sample SAMN14538630, study PRJNA623070) | marine sediment metagenome | biome: marine biome [ENVO:00000428]; feature: marine pelagic biome [ENVO:01000023]; material: deep marine sediment [ENVO:00002113]; isolation source: pool of 5 deep marine... | reverse complement strand
CCGGCGGGCGCGCCGGTGCTCACGCTGATGAACCCGGAAGATCGCTGGGTTCGCATCTACGTCCGCGAGGACCAGGTGGGGCACCTGACCCTCGGTCAGGCGGCGGAGATCACGGCCGACGCCGACCCCGAGCGTCGCTATGAAGGCAAGGTCATCTTCATCGCCAGCGAGGCGGAGTTCACACCGCGAAACGTCCAAACGACAGAGGAGCGGGTGAAGCTGGTGTATCGGGTAAAGGTACAGATCACGGGTGACCCCGGTTTTGACTTGAAGCCCGGCCTGGCTGCCGACGTGCGGCTGGACGCCGGGTCGCGATGACGATTCTCGGGTTACCGGCCCTTCGTCATGACTGACGACCGCGCCATGGTCAGGCTGGACGGGCTCACTCGCCGCTTCGGCGATCTGGTCGCCGTCGATGGGCTGACGTTCTCCGTCGGCCGGGGCGAGCTGTTCGGCATCGTCGGTCCGGACGGCGCCGGGAAGACGACGACGCTGCGCATGCTGGGAGCTGTGCTGCGACCGACGGCGGGCGACGCCCTCGTCGCCGGGGTGAGCGTCACCCGGGACCCGGAGAGGGTGAAGCATCACATCGNNCCGTCGGCCGCGGCGAGCTGTTCGGCATCGTGGGCCCGGACGGCGCCGGCAAGACGACGACCTTGCGTATGTTGGGAGCCGTTCTTCGGCCGACATCGGGCGACGCAGTCATCGCAGGCGTGAGCGTCAGCCGCGACCCGGAGGGTGTAAAACACCACATCGCCTACATGTCGCAGCGCTTCGGGCTGTACGCCGACCTGACGGTCAGAGAGAACATCGACTTCTACGCCGATCTGTATCGCGTGCCGCGCCGGGAGCGGCCGGGCCGGCTCGAGCGGCTTTACTCGTTCTCCGGCCTGGGTCCGTTCGAGGGCCGGCTAGCAGGCCAGCTTTCCGGCGGGATGAAGCAGAAGCTGTCGTTGTGTTGCGCGCTCATCCACGAGCCCGAGATCCTGCTGCTGGACGAGCCGACGTTCGGCGTCGACCCGATCTCACGCCGCGATCTCTGGCTCATCGTGCACGAGATGGTGGCCCGCGGCGTGACCACGATCGTTTCGACGGCTTATCTGGACGAAGCTGAGCGCTGTGACCGGGTCGCGATGCTTCACCGGGGTCGGGATGTCGTTGTCGAGCGGCCCGGAGCTCTGCGGCGCAGGCTGCAGGGCCAAGTCCTGGCTGTTCGCGCCGACCAACCACGCACGGCCCGAGACGTTTTGCGCGCGGAGACGGCGGTGCGGCAGGCGGTGCTATTCGGCGATTGGCTGCACGTCACCCTGGGGAGGCCAGTGGAGGCTGGGGCAGCGGACGTGGCGGCGGGCATGGCCTGGTCGGCGGCACGGGAGCGCCTACGAGCGGCAGGCGTCGAGGTGCTGGAGGAGCGAGTCGTCGAGCCGTCGCTGGAAGATGTGTTCATAGATCTCGTCGTGCGTCAGGACACAGGGTGATGGGCCCAGCCGTTCAGGTCAGCTCGCTCACTCGGAAGTTCGGAGCGTTCACCGCCGTGGATCGGGTGAGCTTCGAGGTCGCCTCGGGCGAGATCTTCGGCTTTCTGGGCCCGAACGGGGCGGGGAAGACCACCACGATCAAGATGCTCAACGGGCTGCTGCGGCCGACCTCGGGCGCGGCGCGCGTGGCCGGCTACGATGTCGTGGCTGAAGTGGAGCGGGTGAAGCTGCACATCGGCTACATGTCGCAGCTGTTTTCGCTCTATCCCGACCTCACGGTGCTGGAGAACATCCAGCTGTTCGCGGGCCTCTATGGGGTGAGCGGCCCCCGCCTGGTTGAACGCCGGGATTGGGTCCTGCAGATGGCCGGGCTGGGGGATCGACAGGGGCGGCTGACCGGCGAGCTGCCGTTGGGGTTCAAGCAGCGGTTGGCGCTGGGGTGCGCGGTCTTGCACGAGCCGCCGATTTTGTTTCTGGATGAGCCGACCTCGGGAGTGGATCCGATCGCGCGGCGCGATTTCTGGGATCTGATTTACGGGTTCGCCGCGGGGGGGACGACGGTCCTCGTCAGCACCCACTACATGGAGGAGGCGGAGTACTGCGGCCGGCTAGCGGTGATGAACCGGGGCCGGCTCGTGGCTCTCGATCGGCCCTCGGCGCTGAAGGGTGCGATCCGTGAGCCGATTCTCGAGGTTCTGGCTGACGACGTGCCGCGAGCGGTGGAAGCGCTGCAGGGTACGCCGGGCGTGCTCGAGGTCACCATGTTCGGGCGAGCGATGCACGTCATGGTCGAAGACGTCGCGGCGGCCGAGCGCGAGGTCCGCACGCGGCTCGAGAAAGCGGGTCACACGGTGGAGTCGCTACACCCGATCGCGCCCTCGCTCGAGGATGTGTTCGTGGCTCTGGTGCACCGCTCGGGCGGGACTGGGGCCGAATGAACGCGGGGCGATTCTGGGCGATCTGCCGCAAGGAGGCGGTGCAGCTTCGTCGTGACCCTCGCAGCCTGACGCTGGCGTTCCTCCTGCCCCTGGCGCTGCTGCTGTTCTTCGGCTACGCGATCAGCTTCGACATCAAGAACATCGAGATGGCCGTTCTGGATGAAAGCGGCAGCGAGGAGAGCCGCGCTCTTGTCGATGCCTTCCTGAGCTCGGGCTACTTCGACCTGCGCGCTCACCTCCCGCGTTACGGCGATATCGAGCGGCTGCTCGATGCTGGGAGGGTGAAGCTGGTGCTGGTGATCCCGCCGGGTTTCGCCGCTGACCTGGCGGCGAAGCGGCCGGCCCCTGTGCAGGTCCTGCTGGACGGATCGGACGCGAATACGGCGACCATCGCGCAGAACTATGCCGAGGCCATCGTGGCCCGTTTTTCGGCGGAAACGATCGGATTGAGCCCTGACCTGTCGCTCCCCGTCGAGGCGGAGACGCGGATCTGGTACAACGAGACGCTCGAGAGCCGCAACATGATCGTCCCCGGCCTGGTGGCGGTGATCATGTCGATCATCGCCGCCATGTTGACCGCGCTGACTATCGCTCGTGAGTGGGAGCGCGGGACGATGGAGCAGCTTGCGGCGACGCCGGTTCATCGTCTCGAGGTCGTTCTCGGCAAGCTCTTCCCTTACGTGGTGATCGGCCTGTTCGATGTGGCGCTCGCGATCGCCGCCGGCTTCTTCATCTTCGGCGTCCCCTTTCGCGGCGACCTGTTGCTGCTGGCGGGCCTCACCTTCCTCTTTCTGTTGGGCGCGCTGAGCCTCGGCATGTTCATCTCGGCTGCGATCAAGTCGCAGGTTCTGGCGACCCAGGTTGCCATCCTGGCCACCTACCTGCCGGCGCTGCTGTTGTCGGATTTCATCTTCTCGATCGATACGATGCCCACCGCTTTGCAGGCCGTCACCTACGCCGTACCGGCCCGCTATTATGTGACCGTGACGCGTGGCATCATCCTCAAAGGCGTTGGCCCGGCCGTGCTTTGGGTCGAAGCGCTGGCGATGATCGTCTTCGCAGTGACTGGGCTGACGCTGGCGATCCGGTCGTTCAGGAAAGAGCTGGGGTAACGGCCGTGTCGCCGCTTCGCGTACGCCAGATGCTGAAGAAGGAGTTGCGGCAGATATTTCGCGATCCGCGCATGAAGCGCATCGTGTTCATCTCGCCGCTTATCCAGCTCGTCGTGTTCGGCTATGCCGTCAACACCGACATCCGGAACACGGCGACGATCGTAGTAGACCGTGATAGATCCGCGCTGGCCCGTGAGATGGTCGACGCGTTTCGTTCCACCGGCTATTTCAAGATCGAAGAGACGACGGATAGACCCCGCGAGCTTGTCCGGGCGCTGGATCACGGCGACGCGCTGTTGGGGATCGACGTTCCGGTCGGGTTCGCGCGTGACGTGGCGGCAGGCCGTGGGCTCGTGCAGGTCGTAGTAGACGGCACCAACTCGAACAGCGGCACGGTGGCTCAGGGATACGCTCAGCGCATCATCCGGCGCTTCGCTCTGGAGCGGGCGAGTGCTTCGGGCGAGGTCATCCGGGGCGGTATCGATCTTCGCGCCCGGGCCTGGTACAACCCCGAGCTGGAGAGCCGGGTTTACAACGTGCCGGCCGTGATCGGCATTTTGATACTGCTCATGTCATTGCTGCTCACCGCGCTCGCCGTGGTGCGGGAACGCGAGATGGGCACCCTCGACCAGCTCAACGTGAGCCCTCTATCGGCGACCGAGCTGATGCTGGGTAAGACGCTGCCGGTCACCTTGATCGGGCTCGTCGATCTGGCTTTGATCACGGCGGTCGCGATCCTCTGGTTCGGGATCCCTATGCGCGGGTCGTTCTTCGCACTGCTTCCGGCCGCCTTACTCTACATCGTCGCAGGACTCTCGTTCGGTCTCCTCATCTCGACGATGTCGCGAACGCAGCAGGAAGCGATCATGACCATGTTTCTGTTTCTGCTGCCGGCGATCATCCTCTCCGGGTTCTTCTATCCGATCAGCAGCATGCCAGAGGTCTTTCAGTGGCTGACCTTCTTGAACCCGGTTCGTCATTTTCTCGAGATCGTGCGCGCCATTTTCCTCAAGGGCTCGGGCTTGACACAGCTCTGGCCTCAGTACGCGGCGCTCACCGCGATCGCCGCTGGCGTTCTCACCCTCGCCATCGCCCGCTTCCGCCGGGCGGTGACGGCCTAGCTCGATGTCTCGCGTCTTCACCGTCGGCCATTCGACCCGGACGTGGGCCGAGTTTCGCGAGCTGTTGCGCGAGCACGGTATCGAGCAGCTGGTCGACGTGCGCCGGTTCCCCGGATCGCGGCGCCACCCCCATTTTGCCCGCGAATCCCTGTCACGCGCCCTGAGTGAAGCGGGGATCGAGTACAGCCACGAGCCCGACCTGGGTGGCTTTCGCCAGCCGCGACCCGAGTCGCCGAATACGGCCTGGCGCTCCAAGGGCTTCCGCGCCTACGCCGATCACATGGATTCGCCCGAGTTTCAGGAAGCGCTGAGCCGACTGATCGGGCTGGCGTCGCGGAGCACGGTGGCTATCATGTGCGCCGAGGCGACGCCCTGGCGCTGCCATCGCCAGCTGATCTCGGACGCGCTGGTGGCGCGCGGCCATGAGGTGATCCATGTGCTCGGCCCCGGGAAGTCGGACAGCCACAATCTCAACGTCAACGCGCGCCTGCTGCCTGACTTCCGACTTGTCTACCGCGAAGCGGCGACCGAGCAGCCGGGTCTGTTCAAAGATGAGCGGGAGGTGTGATGGCCGTCGTCCTGACAGGAACAGCCGATTAGCGAGAGGTTCTTGGGCGCTTCACGCTTGAGGCGAGTCTTTTCGTGGGTGGCTCCCGGCGGGCTGGTCATCCTCGCCGCGGTGGCCGTGCTTCGCCTGGCCGGTGAATCGGGTCTGCTCGCGGCGATCACGACCGGATACCCGTACGTCATCTTCGCCGCCGCGATCCTGCTCGCCTGGCGGTTCCACCGCAGTCGCGTCGTCGCGGCGATCCTGGCGATCGGCCTCGTCGAGCGCGTGCTCCAGATCGTCGCCGGCGCGGAGGTTCAGGGCATCCATGCCGCCGCCGCCTTCCTGCTTCCATTGGTGATGGGGCTGCTCGCCGTCGCCCGTGATCGCGGCGTCTTCACGTTGCCCGGCTTGGGCCAGGTCGTCGGCGTGGTCGTCGTCGCTGGCGCGACGGCATTTCTCCTCACCACGCGCGGACCGCTGGCCAGCGGTTTTTTCGGGCGTGTGCTGGTTGACCTCGGGTTCCTGGCCACGGTCGGCATCCCCCAGCCCGCCATGATCGCCGCTGGCGTCGGGCTGGCGGGAGGCGTAATGGCGGCGATTCGGCGGCGCAAGGTGGTGGAGCGGGGTTTCGTATGGGCGATAGTCGCCTCGTTGCTGGCTTTTCGGGCTCAAGCCGGGAGCGCCGAATCGAGCCTGTTCTTCATGGCGGCTGGCCTGATCCTCGTGCTCTCGGTCGTCGAGAGCTCGTACAGCATGGCGTATTTCGACGACCTGACCGGCCTGCCGGCGCGCCGCGCTATGCGGGACGCGCTGGCGGCTTTGCGGGAGAGTTACAGCATCGCCATGGTGGACATCGATCATTTCAAGCGCTTCAACGACCGACACGGGCACGACGTGGGCGATCAGGTTCTACGGATGGTCGCCGGTCGACTCAAGGCGATCTCAGGTGGGGGGCGGGCGTTTCGCTATGGCGGTGAGGAGTTTGCCGTGCTGTTCCCGGGAAAGGACCGCGACGAGGTCGAACCACACCTGGAGCAGCTTCGTGGAGCGATCGAGAATCATGCGTTCACTCTGAGGCGCCGCGGCCGTCCCAAGACCAAGCCCGAACGCAAGAACAAGAAACGATCGCGCGGCGGCGGCAAGCGGCTGACGGTGACGGTGAGCATCGGCGTGGCGGAGCGGAGTGGCAGATTCCCCACAGTCGAGAAGGTCCTTAAGGCGGCGGATCGCGCGCTCTATCGGGCTAAACGTACAGGCCGCAACCGGGTGAGCCGGTGAGCGGGCGGTGCGAGGCCGCAGGCATCTAGGGGCCTGGAAGATTCAGATGGGCAAGGAGGCGGGCGGGCGGGCCGTGCGGTGCCGAGCTCAACGGCGCGCCCGCGGTGGCCCTGCCGGTTCTTTGCCGTTGCAGCTCTCGATGCTGGCGAGGCAGGAGAACAGGAATATGGGTGTGCTCTGCTAGCGTCGGGGCTGCGTGAGGTAGCTCGATTCAGGCGCGCGCCGAGGTGCTGCTACTGACATGGCGGCTCGACCGCCCTGGCGTCGACCCCCTAACGGGTATGCAGCTCGACAACATCACCGTCCACGAGCACATGATCCTCGCCCACCCGCTGACCCTGAAACCTGCCCGAGGCGCCCCAGACCCGGCCAAAGCGGAAGCTGGCGAGGATCTCCTTGTGTATCTTGGCGGCAAGGTCGCGAACGGTGCTGCCGGCTGGCAGGACGAACGGCTCGCCCAGGTCGGGTTCCTTGCCAGGCTGCTTAGTGAAGACGCGGGTGATCTTCATCACTTCATAGAGCGCCCGCTTGAAGTCGTCGATGCCACGCCCACTTTCCGCGGAGATGCCGCAGATGGGGACACGGTCGGCAAAGCGCTGCTCGAGCCGCTCGAGCGCCCGCTCCGCGCCGGGCGCGTCCAGCTTGTTTCCGGCCAGCAGCGTGGGGATGTAGACCTCGAAACCTTGGCGCTCGTCAGGAACCGTGCCTACGAGCACGACGTCGCGCGCCGCCATCGCCTCGAGGATGAAGTCGGTGGCGTCCGAGGCTTTCGAGTCCGAGAGGTCGGCTATCAGGACACAGGCGTCGGCCCGTCGGGCCAGCTCGGGTATCCAGCCGACGTCGAAGTCCTCGGACCAGGCGGGCGTGTCGATGAGCTGGATCTGGATGTTCTCGAACGGCATCATCGCCGGGATCGGTGACTGCGTGGAGAACGGATACTCTGCGACGCGCACGTCCGCGTGAGTGACGCGGGCGATCAGCGCTGACTTGCCGGCGTTGGGGGGCCCGATCACCGGAACCTGTCCGGCCCCGACCTTCTCGATGACCCACTGAGGCACTTGCCGGGCGGCCGGTTTCTTGGCCTGGTCCTTGAGCTGCGCGATGCGCCGCTTGATATCGGCCTGCAGCTTGTCGGTGCCCTTGTGTTTGGGCATGACGGCGAGCATTTCGCGGAGCGCCTCGACCTTCTCCTCGGTGGTATTGGCCTGGCGGAATCGCTTCTCCGCGGCGTGGTAGATCGGTGGCAGGTTCGCGGGCATAACGGTTCTAGTCTGCGACTGCGGTTCCGGTCGGGCCTCGCCTGGGAAAGCTGCCTCGCTGAGCCTTTGAGAGCAATGGTCCGCTCCGACGGCTCGAACGGTCCGTTCGTCCCACAGTCAAAATAAGTTGCCCACGGGCTAGCCGCCGCTTATGATGACTATGGCACTGATCACCTTTGCTGAAAGGCGCTCCATGAAAGGCGGGTCGTCGCAGCGCTTTAGCTTGGAGCTGGGGGACAAGACCTACAACATGAGCGAGGCCGAGTTCTTCGGCGTCTTGTTCAACTTGGTTACGTCGCTGGTGTTCGAGAAGCGGGCCGACCGGGCCACCTATATCCTCGAGGCCGGCGAGTCCGAGCTTTCCGGCTCGGGCAGCGTGCACTTCGATCCGATCTGCGTCAGCCTGTACCGACACCTGAAGGAGGAGCCGTGCCAGGGCCCAGCCTATCCGGGGCTGGGCGGCCGCGCCCGATCCTTCCGTGTTCACTCGCTGGTCGATGCGCTGGAAGCGGTGGCCTTCTTCCTCAAGGCCGGTGATTCGGTCCCGCACTTCTTCTTGGGTCCAGCGGACCACGACGTTCTGACGGTACACGATCGAGGTGCCCGCACCCGCGTGCTGCTGGACGATCCCAAGCTGGTGCAGAAACTGAGCGGGTCGCTGCCCGAAATCTCAGCGGCCTGAGGTTGCGGTCACGCCCGGATTCCAACTCGCGCGCCAGCGTTCGAGCAGAGGTCGCGACAGCCGATAGCCCGCCTTCCACAGCTCGACCCCGTGCGAAAAGTCGAGGCTCGCGACGTTCACTCCGATGTCGGGCTCGATGATCAAGACATCATCGCGGCCTGCATAGCGCTGGGCATCGGACCGCCACTTGCAGTCCACCGCGATACCGAACGCCTGCCCGAGGGTTCCCGCTAGGGATAGGTCGCGAGGCCGGCAGGCCGCGCACGTCCGGCAAAGGATGCCCAGAACCCGGTCGGCGCCACGCTCGAAGGCCAGCCGCACCGGCACGTTGTCGCTCAGCGCGCCGTCGATGAGAAGGCGGCCGCCCGGGCCGCGCACTGGCGGCAAAAGACCCGGGACGGCGCAGCTCGCCAGAATCGCTTCGACCAGGTCTCCTCGCTCGAGTTGAACGGGCTCGCCCGTGGCCAGATCGGTCGCGATGATCACTAGCGGGATACGGAGCTGTTCGAAGGTGCGGACGGGGAGCCGCGCCGTGAGGAAACGGCGCAATCGTCTGAAGCTGAAGACGCTGGAGGCCTTTGAGCCCTTGCGCAACAGGTCCCAGCTCAGGCCGAAAATGTCGCGCCGTCTGACACAGGACCATTGCGCCAATATGTGTCGCGCTGGAACGCCCGCGGCGTAAAAGGCTCCGTTGATGGCGCCGACCGAAGCCGCGAGCACCAGTTCGACGTGGGTCCCGAGCTTTTCGACGGCTCGCAGGAATCCAGCCTGCACGGCGCCCTTGCTGCCCCCGCCCCCAAGGATGAGTGCGGTTCTTGTCTCGTTGCTCATCAGCTCTACCGCCTACCGCCTACGTCTTACCGCCCACCGGAAACCCACCCCCCGCATCTAAACACACGAGTGCGTCNNGTGGAGCTTGTAGGGGCTCCGGGGCGTGATCAGGCTAGGCGAGATTAGCGCCGGGCGGCGACTACGGTGAGCCAGTTCCGCGGCCAGGCGGAGACCTTGAGCTCGTCGAACGTCTCGCGCAGCGACGTGACCAGAACATCGCTGGCCGTCTTGAGCGGCACGCCGGGCAGCGCTCCGGCGATGAAATCGGAAAAGCGGCTGAGGTCGACCCAGCCCTGTTCGGTGATGCCGCTGGTCACGATCTCCTGCGTTTTGACCTCGAAGCCCTCAGCCTCGAGCAGAGAGCGGTACTGGTCCGGAGTGAGCTGCTTTCGTGACTCCACTTTGTCGCGTGAGGGTCGCAGGTTGTATTCGCTCTTGAGCCGACGCATCGCCTTCATCATCCAGCGCCGATAATAGGCAACCGTCTCGGGCGGAAGTGCACCCTCAAAGAAGCCGGTGTTGAAAGCGAAGATCCCGCCGGGACGAAGCGTGCGGTAAATCTCCTTCACCAAGCCGGTCTTGTCCTCGATATAGTGAATGCCGTTGCAGAAGACGACGGCGTCCACCGCGCGCTTGATCGACTGGGAGAGATCCTCCGCCCGCGCCTGGACGAACTCGATGACCGCATCATAGACCCCTGCCACCTTCTGCCGGGCATCTCGGATCGCCGTGGCCGACATATCGACGCCGATGACCATCGCGTCACGCGCGCCGCGAATCTTCTCGAGGATGAGTTCGGTGACGGCCCCGCTGCCACAGGCCACGTCGACCACCGTCCAGCCGCGCTTCAGCTCGGCGCGATCCACCAGACATTCGTTCACCATGCGGTAAAAAGCGTGCTCGCTGAAGGCCTTGAAAGAATAATCCTCGGCGGGCATCTGCGGCTCCTGGGTGGTGTCCTGTGTGGCCATTGATAACAATTTATGCTAAGGGCCCGTTCGCCGCGAGTCCTTGCCACCGTGGGCCGCCCGGCGATACCCTTAAGCCGCACTCCAGGCCAACTACCCCCTTCATCCGTACAGCATGCTCGCGGCTCGCCGCCGTGCGGCCGGGGTGAATCAGGGAGGGGCAGATGGATGTGGCGGTGGTGCTGCTCTCGGCGTTGTCGGTGGGTGCGATCTGGCTTGTTTGGCGGCTGTCTCGAGCGGAACAGGAGCTCAAGAAGTTGGCGGAGATCCCGTCCGCCTCGCTGCAGCTCTTGCAGCGCGAGGTCCAGGCCCTGCGATCGGGTGTCGATGATCGGCTGCGAGAGAATTTTCTGCAGGCTCGGGAGTTGAGCCAGGGGATTGGGCGGCTGCAACAGGCCACCCAACAAGTCGAGAGGCTCGGAGTGGGGCTCGATGAGCTGCAGAAGATCTTACAGCCACCCCAGCTGCGAGGAGCTTTCGCCGAACGGCTACTGGAGGAAGCTCTCGTTGACCTGCTACCCCGGGACCGGTTTGCCGTGCAGTATACGTTCCCGAGTAGCGGGGTCCGTGTGGATGCGGCTGTTTTTCTCGGAGAGAGGCGGCTGCTCGCCATCGACGCCAAGTTCCCGCTCGACAACTTTCGCCGTTATCTCGATCGGCGCCGCTCGTCGGACTCCGGCGGCGAAGCCGAGCGGCGCGCCTTCGCCCGTGACGTTCGTCGCCACATCGATGACGTCGCCGCGAAGTATCTGTCGCCGGACGACGGCTCGCTCGATGTGGCGCTCATGTACATCCCGTCGGAGTCGATCTTTCATGAGATGGCGCTTGACGGCTTCGATCTCGATGGAGAACCGCTGATCCGTTACGCGCTGTCGAAGCGGGTCGTCCCGGTCTCGCCGAACACCCTCTACGCCTACCTGGCGGTGGTGCGGCTGGGTATGTCGGGCTTTCAGCTCCAGGAGAGCGCCCGCGAGTTGCTGGCGCACCTCGGCCATCTGCAATCGGATTTGACGGAACTGGGTTCCGAGCTGGCCAGGGCAGGCAGGCAGGCGCGCCATTCGCTCACCAACCTCGCCCGCGCCGAGCGGGTCCTGGACCGGATGCAGACGCGCCTGACGGGGCTTGGTGAAGGGGAGGGGCCGTCACTGGAATGACGGCGCGGGGCGAGGAGAACCTGCGTAGCTGAGCGGCGACGCCCCGGCGCGGCTCCGCCTAAGTTCGCAACCGGCCGCGAAGCTCTTCGATGAAACTCCCGAGTTCCTGCGGGCTGACCAGCAGCCGCTGCGCACGCACGTAATAGACGCGTGGGATGACCGGAAGGCGTAGCGGCCGCCAGAAGGAGAGTTCCGCCACAGGTCCGATCGTCGTCACCACGGCGATCATGTCTTTCAGGTTGGTGCGCACGCCGAGGCCGCCCAGAAAACGCCACTCGGTCTCCCTGACCCGAGCCACCTCGCTCAGCGGGATCATCTCGTCGAACAAGACACCCAGCTTGACCCGCAGGTCGGCATCGCCGATCTCGACGAAGGCGTCGCCCAGGCTGCGCCCCAGCCACATCAGGCCGCCGCCGACCGCCAGCGGAACCGCCAGCGGCCCCACGGCGCGCTTGGCGGCGGCCTTGGCGAGGCCGAGGGCGCCGGCAAAGAGACCGCCGCCTGTCGTCAACGCTGCCAGCGTTTCCCTTCCAGCCAGAGGATAGCGCATTATCTTTCCCCGTCTTTGGCGAAACTACTCGTGCAAGCCACGACGGCCTGCCGGCTGCAGGGCGAGCGTCGCCGCGTCGGGCAATCTACCGTCTGCGGGCTGGCGCCGGAATACTCCAGCGGTCGGTCAGAACGCGGAATCGTCTTGGCGTCGACAGGGTCAGCGTCGAGCGACGCCGCTCGGGAGGATAATTGGCGCGAGAGCGTGGATTAGTCTCAAGCGTAGAGAAGTGGAGCGATGGCCGGGTCGCGCGGATGCTCCGCTCGCCCACCGCAAAGCGCATCTACGCCGTCCTGCTCGTGCTGCTGGTCGCGTTTCTCTGGTACAACATGGTACGCCGGGCGGTCAACGGTCACGGCTCTCAGTACGACGACTTCGTCCGTTTCAGCCGCGATCTCGTGTACAGCAAGCTCAACGTCTACCGGGAGTACCCGGCCGATTACACGATTACGAAGTATCCGCCTTTCTTCAGCCTGCTGTTCGCGCCGCTGGTCCCTCTGCCCACCATCATCGGAGCGTCGCTCTGGTTCTGGCTGAGCCTGGGGCTGGCCGTCGCATCGGCCTATCTGTGCGCCGTCACGATCGGCGGGTCGGCGGAAGTGCGCCAGCACAAAGCGCTGGTGATCCTCCCGCTGCTGCTGACCGCTGGGATCATCGGGAGCAATCTGGAGACAGCCCAGGTCAACACCGTCACGCTGTTCGTCGTCTGTCTCGCGCTCTTAGCCTTTCGAAAACGCGCCGACCTCGCCGCGGGTGGGCTGTTGGGTGTGGCCACGGCGCTGAAGCTGACGCCCGGGCTGNNNCGGGTGGTGGTGGGGGCCGGGCTCGCCGTGATCGTCTGCTGGCTCTTGATCCCGCCGCTTGTCTTCGGCTCGGCTAACTTCGGCCAGATCATGGTGGGTTGGTACGACATCGTGAGCGGCTTTATCGCCGAGGGCACCCTCGCCGAGGGTTTGCAGGGATTTCGAGACACCAACCAGTCGTTGTCCGCCGCCTTTCACCGCTACTTCACCGAGGTGCCAGCCCGTTGGAACCGCGGCGGGACGGGCAGCCTCTACGTGAACCTCTTCTCACTGAGTCTGGGCACGGCCGATCGGTTGATCAAGGCGATGGTGTTGGCGATCCTCATCTTCCTCGCCGCGATCTGCCGGACGCCGATAGCCGAGCGGGAGCGGCCGGCGTTGTCGCTGGAGTACTCGTTGATCTGGATCGCCACCCTGTTCGTGTCGCCGATCTCCTGGATCAACCATTACGTGTTCCTGCTCTTTCCGTACGCGGCGGCGGTGTACTACGTGCGCACGAAGCCGGCGTCGCCCGACACGGCCCGTCTTCTATTCTACGCCGCTCTGGCCTCGTTCCTTTTGGTCTCGTCTTCGGCCTGGAGGCTCATGCAGGCCTTCTCACTGCCAGTGCTGGGGGCCATCGTACTGGGCGCCGGCCTGTCCGTGGCCCTGGCGCGAGAGCGCCGGGAGTCGGCGGGGCGGTCACGCATCGCGCCTGACCGTGTGACCGCGCAGGCGTGACCGTCGGGGCGCCCAACCAGCCAGCTTCAACTTGCCCGGGCCGTAGTTCCCTCCGCGAGACGTACGTCGATCGTCGGGGTCTGCACGATCTCGAAGGTCGCGGAAGCCAGTGCGACGCGGCCGCCGGTGCGCTCGACCTCTTCAAGGACTCGCGTCCACAGCTCGTCCTTGGTGGTCCGGCGCTTCTTGTAGTCGACGACGTAGCGGAGCGTGAACTCCATCCAGTTATCGTTAGCGATCAGGGTCACCATGGGGTCGACCCGCGCGTCCTCGATCCGGTAGCGGTTGACGATCTGCTTCCAACCTGCCTTCGCCGATCTGGCGTACTCTCCGACGACTTCATCGGCCACCCGGGCGAGCAGCTCGCGCGCCAGGCGTGGGTCGCTGCCATATCGAACGGGGACGACGATCTCGTCCCACAGGAACGGGAAGTCGCCTGAGTAGTTGAACACGGGGTCCTTGAAGACGAAGCTGTTGGCGACGCGGACGATGCGGCCGTTGTACTGATCGGCGTTGACCCACTGGCCGCACTCCATCAGCGTCGTGCGCAGTATGCCGATGTCGATCACGTCGCCCTTGATGCCTCCGAGCTGGACGCGATCGCCGACGCGGTAGAAAGCGGCGAAGTTGACGGCGACCCAGCCGGCCACGCTGGCGATCACCTCCTGAAGGGCAAAGGCCACGCCGGCGCCGGCGACCCCGAACGCGACGGTCAGCCGACCGAGTCGGTCGCTGAACACGGCGGCGAGCAAGAGCAAACCGGCGGCGTAGCCTATGAATGTGACGAACTTTCGGGCGCGATAACGCGCATCCGAGTCTTTGATGTGTGGCGCAATCGCGCGCTGTGCGACACGAACCACGATGTGAATCACCAACAGCCCGATGACGGCGGCGAGCAACTTGCCCACCGTCGGGTCGAACAACCAGCGCTGCACAAAGTCTTCCATAGCTTCCTCCGTTACCGGGTGGGCCGTCTCGCAGGCTTAAACCCACCGCTACGGGTCCGTGCTCGATAACGCCCCCGGTGGCTCAGCTCTTCGGTACCAGGTTACCCAGCGGGTTGAAACGGAACCCGGGCGCCGTATAGTCCTTCGGCAGATACTGCTGCGGAATGTTCACCTGGTGCCCATCCCTCACGGCCGAGAAATGCGGAGACATGATCTCAACACCGGCCTCGTTGAACTTGTCCTGGATGTTCTGGTGCAGCTCCGAGTAGATCTTGGCCATCATCTGCGGCTTGTCGGTATAAGCGTTCAGCTCGTAGCTCACGTAGAAGTCATCCAGGCTCGTCTGCAGGACGAACGGTGCGGGATCCTCCTCGACGTACTCGGTGTCCCGCGCCGCCGCGAGCAGCAGTTCGTGCACCTGCTTCCACGGCACGTCGTAGCCGATCGTCACGCCGGTGTGAAGGATGAGGCCGGTCTGCGCCGAGGTGCTGTAGTTGATGATGTGGCTGCCCAGCACCATGGCNNGTGATGTCCACGTTCTTGGTCGTTCGCACGTATGTGGCGAGCAGCGTTCGGTCCATGACGTCGCCGACCGTATCGGAGATCTTGACGCGGTGGCCTATCTCGAACGCGCGGGTGTAGGTGAGCACGACGCCGGCGATGATGTTGGCGATCGCACCGGTCGATCCCAAAGAAAAGAGGACGCCGAGGAACAGCGATACGCCTTTGAACGCGTCGGTCCCCGAGCCCGGCAGGTAGGGAAAGATAACGATCGCCGCAAAGGCGATGACCAGGAAACGCACGATCTTGAAGGTCGGCCTCGCCCAGCCGACGTAGAAGCCGGGGATCGTGATCGTCCCCCTGCCGATCTCGTTGAAGATGAGCCGGATGAACTTGATCAGGTAGTAAGTGACGAGAACGATGACGGCGATGAAAAAGAGATTCGGCAGGTAGGTGGTGACGGCTCTGAAAACGGCCGCGAACGGCGTACCAATGAAGCGATAGATGGTGATGGCGTAGCCTCGGGTCCAGGGGAAGAACCCCAGGATCAGCGGCAGGGTGAAGTAAAGCACCAGGATCGTAGCCGCGACGCGAGCCGCTTTCGCCAGCCAGATCAGCAGGTCGGTGAGCCGCGATGAGGTCGCCAGGGTCAGGCGTTGAATTCTCAGCGACGGGATGCGCGTGTCTCGCCAGGAGTCCAGCTTGGCGTAGAGCCTCGGGAAGAATCTCTTGAAGATGATGAAGACGAGCGCCAGCGCGATGAGCGTCAGAACCGTGTAGGCCGCGCCGAGCAACAAGCTGGTCACGCTGTACTGTCGGTGGAGTTCCTGTAACGTCGTATCGATTAGCGTTGCCAGCTCCGCCGCCAGCTCCTGACGCGGACGGCCCGCGGCCCGAGCGTCGCGGTCGGTGACGCTCATGATGATGCGGTCGCCCATGAGGAGGTCGGACGCGTTTTCACCTTCCTCGATCATCACGGGCTCAATGCTGGAGAGCGGATCCTTGTAGATCCTCTCCAGCCGTTCGGCGATCGTTCGAGCCCGGTCCTCAGGCGTGAAGGAGAAGACGCGTTCCTGAACGTAGAAGAGCGTGCGGCCGCGCAGCATCACTGGAGCGCCGGGCGGCTGTTGTTGCGCTGCTGGCTGAGCCGCGGGCTCTTGCGCCGCAGGTTGTCGCGCTTGCGCGGTGTCGACTTGGGCTCTGCCGTTCGCCGTCGGCACCGCCAGCGCCAGAGCCAGCGCTCCGGCCCGCAGCGCGACCCAAGGAAAGCGCCGTGTCCTCTTCACCATCATCTCCTCCGTGGTTGGATGCATCTCGCCGAAACGGCGGTCCAGGGACTGGGCCGCCGTACACGCAATTAGTTTGAGCATAGCGGACTAGGAACGAACAAAATTATGCGCTTAAGGGCAAACGGTCTAGCTAGGGCCGTCGGATGTAGGTCTCGAAGAACCCTGGTCCCCGAGCGGAGACGGGCCGGGAGCCCAACTGACCCGCCAGCGTCATCGTCCCCTGCATCTGAGCGAAATAGACGCCCGCGTCGGCGCCGAGCGACAAGCGCGAGAGACCGATGTGTTGCAGGTCGATGACCGCGGTCAGGGAGTCCTCCCCGCGACGCGCGGTCCAGGTCAGCCTTTCCGGGACCGAAACGGTTTGGCCCGCGAGGCTGACCCGCCGGGAACCGGAGTAGTCGAGCGTCTCGGGCTCGAGCACGGCGGCCACGCCCAGTGAGTCGACCGCGTAAACGAGGAAGCGAGCTCCACGCCGGCGCGCCGCCTCGACGGCCGACCCGTGAACGCCTCCGAAGAGCACGTCCAGGTCGCCCACGTGTGCCACGCCCCAATCCCAGAGCACACCGCCCCACGTTCCCCAGTTGTGATCGTGGTACGCGAAGGTTTCGTCGACGTCCCAGCAGCGCGCGGCCCAGCAGACCGTCCCCCGCGCCCGCGCGCGCAGCGCCGGCACCACATATCCGCTGACAAACGACCCGGACGAGGCCAGCTCGGCGGGGGGAAAGTAACGATGCGTCGCCGGTTCGATCTCCAGATCGAGACGGAGCCGCGAGCGGCCCTCGAGGCTTGAGAGCACGGCCTGCACTCGATACCGAGCCGGTTCATCGAGCAGTTCGACGGAGTGGGCGCCGAAGCGCAGATCCGGTGACGATGTGGAAAACTCGATCTCACCGGCACGAACGGTGTCGGCGAAAGAGTGGTGGCGCCCGTCTGGCGTCCGGAGACGAGCCAGCACGAGGCCGCCCCAGCGTTCGCTCGAGAGATCACCGCCCAGGATGAAGGAGAGATAGAGCCAGCGCTCCTCGCCGGGCCAAAGCAGGTTGAAGTAATGCCATTCGGCCCAGGTGGAATCGCCACGAACGCTGGCGGGCGGCAGGTGGAAACGGTCGATTTCAGAGTAGAGCTCAAACGCGGTAGGGCGCAGCCAGAGGCGGTCGGCCTCACTGTCGAGCCAGTCGCCGCTCGTGACCTCGGGCGCCGCGCCAAGGGTTCGGGCGGTCGATGGAATCTGACCACTGGCCCGAACGGCGAGCGTGGCATCCGACCCGACGCGGCGGAGATAGACGGCGCGGTTTTCGATCCAGGGCGCGACGGCGTCGACCGCGTTCGCAAGCCGGGGACCGTCCAGTATCGAGCGGGCGACGAAGCGGGCTTGCTCGAGACCGAAGAAGACGGCGCCGCCCGTCCTCAGCGTCTCCAGGTCAACTCCCGCCGGCAGTACGGAAACATCCCCCCCGCCCACCCACTTCTCGTCGCGTGACTGCGCCACCATGACCTCGCCGATCGAAAGCAGGGCGAGCATGACGGCGACGCCCGAGGCGTAGGCGCCGACGAAGACGATCGAGCGGATCGGATGTAGCGCGATGTGGCGGAGCACCAGGCGGTCGATCATACCTGATCCAATTCGCTGAGTCGGCCGTCGCGCATCTCTCGAACCACAGTCGCCGCTTCGGCCAGTCCCGAATCGTGCGTGACGATCACCAGGGTCGTCCCGTCCCGGTTGAGCCGCTTGAACAGGTCGGCGATCTCCGCCCCCGTGTCGCGGTCCAGCTCACCGGTAGGCTCGTCTGCCAGGATGATGCCGGGTTCGTTGGCGAGGGCCCGGGCGATGGCGACTCTCTGCATCTCGCCGCCGGACAACTGTCCCGGTCGGTGGTCGATGCGGTGGCCCAGCCCCACGTATTCGAGCAGCTCACGCGTCCGGGCGCGCCGCCGCGTTCGAGGGGCACCGGCCTCGGCCATCGGCAACTCGACGTTCTCAGCGGCGGTGAGCGCCGGTATCAGATGAAAGCGCTGAAAGACGAACCCGACTCGCTCCAAGCGAAGGCGAGTGAGACGGCGGTCGCTGAGCTGGCGAGTATCGTGTCCGAGAAGCTGCACGCTGCCGGAGGTGGGGACGTCGATCCCGCCCAGCAGGTTGAGCAGCGTCGACTTTCCCGAGCCGCTGGGGCCGACGACCACGACATAGTCGGCCGCATGAATCACGAGGTCGATGCCGCGGACGGCGTGGACCCGCGTATCCCCTCGCTGGTACGCCCGGTGCAGTTCGCGGGCTTCGGCCACGATCTCCTTCATTCGATCTCCTGCCTCAGCACCAACGCGATGTTCACACTCGCCGCCCGCCAGGCCGGATAGAGGCCGGCGAGCAGGCCGGTTGCCAACAGCAAGGTCACCGAGAGGACGGCGTCGAACGGTTCCAGAATGAAGAACGACACGTTGAGCGGCAGCCCGGGAAAGCGCGTCAGTATACCGTCCAGATAGCGGGCGACGATCAATCCCACCGCGATGCCGGCAGTGGTACCCGTGGCGGAGATGATCAATCCCTGCCAGGCGACTTGAGCCAGCATGCGGCCGCGCGTGATGCCCAAAGCGCGGAGCGCGGCGATCTCGCCCCAGCGCTCGTTCACCGAGAGGGTCAGGAGCGTGGTGACCAGCAAGAAGGCGACGCTCAGGCTGACGGTGCCCAGCACCAATGAAAGCTGCTGGAAGTAGGTCAGTCGGTCGCCCGCGGCCTCGATCATCTCGGGAATCGCGTAGACATCGACGTAGCCCAGACGGCCCCGGTAATCCCGTGCCACGGCGTAGGCGTCGGCGTCGCGGGCGACGCGCAAAGCGATCATCGCGGCGGGGTGCGAGGCCGTGCCGGCGAGGTTCCACAGATCTTCGATGGTCATGCCGATGGTGGCGGCGCCCTCGGCGGCGAACATGAATTCGGCCACCCCCACCACGCGCACGCTGCGCTGGCGCCGCATCGCGCCCAGCGCGGCATCGGGCTCGAGGCCGATTTCGAGCGAGCCGCCGGGCGTCACCTCGAGATCGCCCGCCAGACGCGCATCGACGATCACCTCACCGGCGCGTTCCACCGATCGGCCCTCGACCAGCCGCAAAGCGGGCGTCGTCCCCGCCGGCACTCCATAGCAGAAGGTCGCTTCCGGGCTCATCGCCGCCTCCGGGCGCGCGACGTACACGGTTCGGGCCCAGATCGGAGTCGCTTCGTCGATCCTGGGATCGGCGCGCAGCAGCTGCGCCAGCGAATCGGAGGAAAGGATCGCCGCCTCGGTCTCGAACGGCAGCATGCCTTTTGGAACCACACGAACCTGGTAACCGGTGGCTTCGAGCAGATCGCTCAGGCTCCGCTGCAGACCCGCCGCGAGCATCACCATGTCGATGAGGACGGCGGCGGCCACGGTAACGGCCGCGATGAACAGGGCGAGCCGGCCGTGACGGCGAACCAGCGTGCGCCAGCCGATGACGAGGGCGTTGATCATATCTCGCGCAGCCGGGTTGAGCGCGTGCGCACCAAGCCGAGCCCTGCGATCACGCCGACGGCGACGCCCGTGGCAAGTCCGATGACGCCCACGAGCAGCGCCAGCTCGCGAGTCACCTTTGCGAACGCAAGCGAGGTGCCGTACAGCCCGCGGAAATAGGCGTTGATGACGGCCGAGCCGACCCAGCCGAGAGCGAGGCCGAGCGCCGTGCCTACCGCCGCCATCGCCAGCGTCTCCGCGAACATCCAGAGGAACAGGGAGCGGCGCGAAATGCCGACGTCGCGCATCGACGCACCCTCGAGCCGCCGCTCCTCGATCTTGAGAACCACCAGGCAGAGCAGAAAGACGGCGCTTCCGGTGATAGTGATCCCAGCGAGGGCGCGGTGGAATCGCGAGACGACGCGAAACGTCTCGGACGTCGCGTTGGCGACCGTCTCGCTCGGCAAGGCATCGGCACCGAACGCCAGACGATCGATCTGGGCGATGACCGCCTCGCGATCGCTGCCCGGGCGTAGCTTGACGCTGAAACGGTCGACCCGGTCGCCCGCCCCCAAGAGCTCCTGCAGATCGGGCAGATGGAAGAGCGCACGGTAGTCGCGCACGGTCACCGTCGCCGGGTCGGCCGGGCGGCGATAGGTGCCCGCCACCACGAAGCCGCGCTCGCCGGTGTCGAGGCCCGAGACCCAGACCGTGTCCCCGATCTCAACCTGCAGATCGCCGGCGGTGCGGTTCTCGAGCAACACCTGGGGGAGCGAGGTCGTCTGTGCGGGGCGCGCCTGGCCGACCGCCGCGAACGCTAGACAGAGCGCAATGACGTTGAGCACGC
>JABAOH010060495.1_pt3 | contig 20495 bp, 23 predicted proteins | sample 7062181 | NCBI WGS metagenome assembly JABAOH01 (sample SAMN14538630, study PRJNA623070) | marine sediment metagenome | biome: marine biome [ENVO:00000428]; feature: marine pelagic biome [ENVO:01000023]; material: deep marine sediment [ENVO:00002113]; isolation source: pool of 5 deep marine... | reverse complement strand
GCTTTTCGGTGTCAACTTAAGGATGTTCAAATTGTTCGAGTCGTTCGAATCGTTGATGGCGAGCCAGGTCCGTAACCAAATTGCGGCTTCTCTCGGCAAAGCAGAAATCATCGAGAAGGATCATGGGTTGTATTAATATTGGGAGAGAAAGGTCTCTCCATGAAGAAAAGGGAGTTGCCTTGGCAGCCCCCTTTCTGCGGAGGATTGTGGAGGCGGCGACCGGATTTGAACCGGTGAATAACGGTTTTGCAGACCGTCGCCTTCCCACTTGGCTACGCCGCCTCACAAAACGTCAAACGGTGCGTTTATGGATGCGGAAAGAGCGGGAAACGGGACTCGAACCCGCGACCCCAACCTTGGCAAGGTTGTGCTCTACCAACTGAGCTATTCCCGCACTCGTGGCTACATTCCACGCTTTCGAATATTAATTACAATACATGGCTGGCATTGTCAATATGAATCGCACTGGGTAGGTGGCGGGAGGCAGGGTGCGGAAGAAATCTCGATTACTGTTTGTAAACCTGGTAGAACCGCAAGACCTTTTGAACGTAACGCTGTGTTTCACCGTACGGAGGAACCGAGTTGAATCGCAAAACCGCTCTCTTTCCGGCGTTATAGGCCGCCAGGGAGAGTTTCACGTCATTCTGAAACATCTCCAGAAGGTACCTGAAATGTCGAACCCCGGCCTCGATGTTCTCCCCGGGATCGAAGGCGTCTATGACGGAGAGATCATTTGCCGTTTCGGGCATCAGCTGCATGAGGCCCATGGCCCCCACCCGGGACACTGCGCGCGGATCAAAATCCGATTCAGCGCGAATCATCGCCTTGATGAGCGCTGGGTCGACGCCGTGCTCTTCAGCGGCCTCGTGAATCAGGTGATCAAACCGACTGTCTTGACCATGCCTGGATCCAGGATACTTGAAATCGATATCCCCATCCTCTTTGATGTAGAGCGCGTATTGGGGGCTCGTTGGAACATTCGAGAAATGAATGACCCCATTCTCATCAACATACCTATAGATACCGGCCTGAGCCACTGGCACCAATACGAAGAGCATCGCAATGAGGCACCCGAGAATCACGCATTGCCTCATGCGCATTTTTCGCGTCAAACTACAGCCCGGCTCACGTCGTCCCATGGCGTATGAAGCTTTCTTGATCATTTCTCGGTCGAATCCGGTCGTTTCTGTCGCATTTGCAAGGCCAATGCCAAATCTCAACGGAAAATGCCTCCGTAAAATACACCCACAAAATCAATATGTTACAAACGATTCACTGCGAGGGATGGGCGCTTCAAACAGGAATTGTCACCAGAAAGCAGAAAAGATGGTAGATTTCCGACCATCTTTTTGACACTCAGGGGCACTATTATACGGGAAACAACGCCCTACCGCCGTAAAGGACGATCGACAGCTCCAGGCTGCTTCGGCCTCCAGATCCGGTCCCGCTCAATCAGATGGAGGACAAGCCATCCCCTATTTGCTAGTGCAGCGCCGATGAACCTTCGGTGGCATTTCCATGCGAACCGCTCAGCACAAATAATCACCGTTGGACCTTTTCTGGCCAACGAGATCAATTCCTCGATCCCTCGTTTGAACTCGGGCGAGTGCATAAAGGCGTTGTATCCCCCGCTTCGGTATCCGCCAAGATCGTGACCCAGATAGGCGTACCCAAGGCCTCTGGCCTTCAAGGCCGCCTCGAGATTCTCTTTTTTGAAATGCTCGAGCCTGCTTGTCGGAAAACGCCGGACATCGACGACGTGAAGAATTCCGTGGGAATCTAAGATCTCTACCAGTTCCTGGAGCGTTCGGGTGCTCGTCCCCAGCGTGTAAATGGTGGTGGGATGATCGTTCTTTCTGAAAAGTGAGTCCTCAGTCAAACCCTAGAAATCGCTCCCCGTTTATCTCTTCTGAGAGATCGATCTTCATGCTACCCAGGCGAACAGTTCGCGTGTGCTCAACCTCACTGTCAGAAGGAACGAGACAGGAGAGAATCCCCTTTGCGCGATCGAGCCTCTCGAGAATCCCCAGGGTGAGGAGAAAATTGTCCGGGCCGTTCAATCCAATGAGGAGCCCCTCTGTTTCCGCTTCGTTCCTCTCGGAGACCCGGAGTCGGTGGGTTCCCGTCAACGTGACCCTTCGGAGATCGACCCGATGGATCCGGACAGTCTCGAAATACTCCCTAAAACGGTTCCATCGATAGCGGCGCCTCTCTTCTTGAGAACGAGTTTGCGCACGCACGGAGGAAGCAACCCTGTGGATCACGACTCCTTCTCGGCCCTGCTGACTTCGAAGGATGGGTTCGATTTCTCCTTTCTGCTGAAGCGCCGCGATGTGGCGAGGACCGAGGAGCTCCATCTTTTGATATTTCAATTCGACAGCCTCTTCGCCAGTGACATACCCAGTGGTATCCAGAATGGCAATCCGGAGCCGATCGGCCTGCGACCGTTCGAGAAGCCTTTTCAGGCCCACAACTGTTTCCAGGCGGTGCCCTCTCGGGGATACGGATCCAACAAAATACATGGCCTCCGGTCGTGCCCCCTCAAAGTCCTGAGATTTGCCGTCAAAAAGGGCCAGCGCCTGCGTAGCTGGAGGCCCCAGAATCGACTGACCGATGTCTCCATCGATATATGCCACGGCCTCTCCGCGTTTGGAAAGCTCCCTCACGAGGAATCTTGTGAGGGTTGTCTTTCCGCTATCTGGGGCGCCGATGACCATGACCGTACCTCTCGCGTGCTGAACCTGCTCCACAATGCGCTCCCAGTCCTCAGAGGTCTCGATTGGGGTCATCCAGGTCTCCCTCGCCGACACGGGCTAAGAAGCGAATCGTGCGAGTCTTCTCAAAGCCTCCAGCCTTTCTTTATGTCCGATCCTCGCTCTTCGAACGGCCTCGTTGAGCAATTCAATTGACCGATCATAGTTCTCTCTGTCAACAGGATAGGGATAGCCGTCCTTGCCGCCGTGGGCAAAGCTGAACCTTGCCGGATCTCTAAAACTGGGTTGAGCTCCGTAGATGAGCTCGGCGATCAGCGCCAGGGATCGGATGGTCTTTGGTCCCACCCCCTCCAGACTGAGCAGCGATTCAAAGTGCTGGGGTTGACGCTCGTAGGCTTTTCTCAGGATTCGTTTCATCCGACCGAGATCGAAATCCCCGGGCTTCACATCGTGATGCTTCGCCAGCGTCAGGGTTTGAGTCATTTTCAGCTCTCGAACCAAGCGATCAGGGTGCTCGCATGCCACGACGGCTGTCGCTTGGCGGGATTGATCGCTTTCGGCTGCCACCATGTTGAGACTGGCGCTCCGGGAGTCGCAGCACACAGCAGCGTGGGGTTCACAAACAAAATCGTGATCGTCTCGACCTAGCCAATGGTATCGGCGGGCATAGCGCGTCTCGCTGTTCATTCCCTGCTGAACAACCGCCCAGTCACCGCCTCGAGTGAAAAAGAAAACGTGATGATAAAGGTGGTAACCATCTTGAACAGCGGCGCTGTCAACCTTAGCCGCCATCCGACTAGAATATACGAGTCTCTCCGGATCGAGCGACACGGCGTCGCAGTATTTCTCAATCTGGGTCGGAGTTCGTCTTGAGGCTCTGCCTTTTCCTCCCGCGGCAAAGAAACCCAATTCCTCCTCTAGCCCACTGATTCCCTCTTTCACCGCGCCACACACGGTCGTTGTCACACCGCTTGAATGCCAATCGAAGCCCAAAACACAGCCAAAGGACTGAAACCAGAAAGGGTCTGACATCTTTTTGAGAATTTCGAAGGGTCCCATTTCCTCAACGATGACGATGACGATCTCTCGTGCGAGGAACTTCATGCGCTGGAAAAGCCACGCAGGCGCTCTACCGCCATGAAGCGGAAGGTTGGCGATTCCGGTTCTCATCATCAGACCCCCTCCACGATTATTTAAGAAGCCTGCGGTCCGTCATGTGGTCGCCTCACATCATTGCCCACGGACTTACGACGTACCGGCCGAATTCCATTTTTCTCACTCGATATTCGTGCTCGTTTCGAATTTCGAAATTTGAGTTTCGGATTTATCCAATCATATGGAGCAGCCAGCCACAAGGACCTCCCTCCCGATCTTTCGATACCTCACCCCATCGACCCGGGCTCCCCCCTTTAGTGGAGCAGATGAGCATTACCAATTCTCACCCGCTCGAGGCCAACCTCACGGGCGACGGCGATGCACCGATGGGCCAGTTCTCGAGACGTCGCAGGAAGATCATCCATAAAAAACTGCGGAGAGAAGGCCAAAAGGGCATAGGGAATTGCTGGATCGAGGGCGGCGATAAAGCCGGCAATTCCTCGGACCTCTATTTCATCGATGTACCCGGGAACGAGGAGCGTACTGGCTATGAGGAGAGGCGGATCTGGTCGCTCCTGGATACGGCTTGCCACATAGGCGAAATTTTCTAATGTCCTCCGGTTTCCCACACCGCAGAGGGCTCTATGAATACCCTCACTCCAGGCTTTCAGATCAAATTTAATGCACCCCCCAGAGGACCGGGAAAGATCGACCATCCTTCGGAGGAGGCGAATGTCCATAGATCCGTTGGTCTCCCAGCAGATTCTGAGGATTCGGTCCCCTTTTCCTCTCAGTGCTAACCTTGAAACCGAAAGGGCATGGTAGACCTGCGGCGTAGGATCTCCGCCGAAGTAGCAGATACAACTGGTGGGAGCTCTAGCAAACCCGGCTAACTCCTGGGGTGGAGTGCTGGGCGGATGGCTGAGACGCTTCCGAAACGTCCAGTTTTGACAGTACAGGCAATTGAAGCTACACCCCTCGTAAAACACCGCGAGATTCCGAAATCCATGCTCCGGTCCCCGTCTGTGGGCAAAACGGGGATACCCCGCGCCCGTGCCTCCGGGACAGACCCAGTCAGCCACACAGTTGGTCGGAAGGGGATCATAGTACCACGAGACTTTTGCGAACCGTGGCGAGACACCCCTCAGTCTTCCATTCTGATTGGTCCTGAGGCCGCAGTAACCCTTCTCTCCCTCGGGGATGGCACACGTATTTGCGCACACCGTGCATACGACACCCCTGGGATCTTTGGGAACCGACGTGGGTAGGCCAAAGGGAGATCTAGAGTGGTGGCAGGCCTCAAGAAAAACGGCCTCAGCGCCTTCCGAGGGGATCCTGAGGCAGTTGCGGCAAACCGGAAGAATCTCCGCGAGAGGGGCGGCTTTTTGTCCGCAGAGCTGACACACTCCCCGACTGTTGTCGCTCTGAACCATGAGAAAGTAACCCCACCGAGAAGATTCAGCCGAAGCCTTCCAGATCTCAAGCAAAAACGTCCACGGGATTCCGGACACGCCCCGAACGAGGGCAGGAATGGTGCATTTCACAGAGACGCCTTAGTCCGTCACCTTGTAAACCGTATCGTGTTCCCTCACGCGATCTTCAACCTTCACACCGATGTCTGCCCCCGGTCCTGCATTCGTCACGTTCTGGTTTTCGATCTGCATCGACTGGACTTCTTGGGTGTAATCCGTTGTGTGCCCCTGGATGTGGATTTTGTCTCCAACGGCCAGACTCCCCTCCAATCGAATCGCCGCCACACTGATCTTCGAGAAAAACTTGATCACCGTACCGATCTTTTCCTCTGGCATCATTGACCCCCTTTCTCATTCCAATTGTTCCCAAAATATGCCTAAGGAGAGGCACCGACGGCCCCCGGCTCTCTGCATTCACCGGGTCGATAAGCCAAAACACAGGCGTTTTTGTCTCTCCTTTTCTCCATAGCTCGTGTCAGCGCTCGGTACACGTGACCCACTGAGATCTCAGAGAGGCACTGCCGAGGCTCACACCGAGACATGAATTCTTGCCCACAGGGAGAGCAGGACAGGCCCCGCCGAACCAGGCTGACTTTCTCCCCTTGTGGAGCCCATCTGTAAGGATCACTGGGACCGAATATGGTCACTACCGGGATGCCTACAGCAGCAGCCATATGGGTTATTCCTGAATCGTTTCCAACAAAACCACTACACCGCTCGAGAATCGCTCCCAAAACCGGGAGGGGGAGACGATCGAGAATGACGGGCCCTTTGGACCGAACGGGTCTCAGAAGGTCCTGTTTGATCGCCTCTTCTGCAGGACCGNNTGTGCCTTGTACGCTTCGACGAGATCACTCGCGAGATCCAGGAAATTCGCCACAGGCCAATTCTTCGCACGACTTCCGCTACCGGGATGAATGGCGATCAAGAGATCGTCGGGGACAGCGCCATGTTTGGCCAAAACCTTTACGGCTCGGTTCCGATCACTGTCCAGGAGGTACAACCATGGGAAATCCCTCTCAACCGGTAATCCTAAACATTTTGGAAGGGAGAGAAGGTGATCCACCATATGAACAGCCTCTCCCTGTGCAGGACGAGGGGGGATCATGACGACCCAAGCCCGACTCACCTCCCGCAAATTATGAAAAAAGGGATGGCGACTCCAACCGATGACGCCGATGATTTGAAAAGAGCCGAAGAAATCTCTCAGAGAAGCTGGATAATCCTGTCGCTCCTGGTAAAGACTGGCAATCTCAGCCCGATCGACTGAGACGATGCTGTCAGCGTAGTATCGATCCTTGACAAGATCGAGAATCCTCGGAAATCCCATAAGCGTCATGTGGGCATTTGGAAAAGCCATCCGCATGGACTTCAGTGCGGGCAGGGCACAGATGAAATCCCCCAGAGCGCCCTGATGGATGACGAGGATTCGCTTGACAAAACGGGGTAACCGGGAGGCTCTCATTTTTGCCTTTCACCCATGCTTAGCCCAGGTCCATGACGAACCCATCCACAACTTCTGTGGAAAACCCCGTGGACAACTCCCTCGAAGAAAGGGTTAAGTCCCTCATTATCCGGGTTTTTTGGCATTCTGCTCAAAAATAATGCAGCACGATTGTTATTTAATATCGGTTAGTTACAAAATTCCTTTAGAATGAAGAGCCATTCCCCAAAGCCGGGATCCGCTTGTCCAACGTTGAAGCGAGCCTCCACCAGATGCACCCCACCCTTTAGGAGGAAATTTAAATCGATCCATCAAAACTTGTCAATCGGTTTCTTCCGAGGAGTTCCCCCATTTATGAAGCAGTCTGTTGTCTCTGAGCGATCCTGCTTGCGGCGGGAGTGGAGACCCAAATAGGCTAAAGACGGGAGACCAAAGACTGGAGACCGGAGATTGGAGATTGGAGACTAAGGACGAGAGGCCAGAGACTATGGATGAGAGACTAGAGACCAGATAATGAAGGCTGAAAAACAAATGCTAATTGACCAATCACCAATGACCAATGACAAATAACAAGTAACAAATGAGGAGTGCATTTCCTCGCTCCCTTTGCCTTTTCCCTTAATCTTGCGAGGGCAGAATCCGTGAATCCCGATAAGGGTCACGGCATGAGCTTAGGAGACGAATGGACGGAGCCCGGAACAGGGGAGGAGATGCGAAAACCGGGAAACTCCACGGATTCCAAAATCCCAAGATGTGTCAAACGGCAACCCTTCTCTCGGAGGTTCCCAAATGCAGAAGGGCCCTTCGCGCCGCTTCTCGCACAGAAGCGTTGGCCTCCTTTTCCGCGACAGACTGAAGAACCCCCTCCAGGTCTGGGTCTCTGATGGCTCCGAGGGCTTCAACAAGGCTTTTTCGGAGCGCCTCGTCCGCTTTCCTCAAAAAACCTTTGCTTTTCAGAAGGCTGAGCAAGGCGGGAATCGCCTCTGAATCGCCGATTCTCCCGAGGGCTTCAATAGCCGCCTGCCGCAGGATGTCGGATTTCTGACCCTTCAGCTTCCGCTTCTGGATGAAGGGGAGGATATGGGGGACAGCCATCTTTTCACCGGCCTCACCCAATGCCTTCAACGCAAACAGCCGAATGTCCTCGCTTTTTTCTTCGAGCAGCTCGCAGAGGATCCTGATCGCTCCCCTGCCCTTCATCTTGCCAAGGGTCTTGATGGCCTCTCTTCTGATTCGAAAATCATCGTGATACACCGAACTCGTCAACAGATTCGGCGAGATGGGCTTATCGCCCATTTCTCCCAAAACAAAGAGGGCAGTCTGAACCACGTACCACCTTCTGTCTGCCAACCGTTTGATGATATCGTCCTTTACCTCAGGTCCCATGGACCTGATCACGTCCACCAATCGCCTTCGCGAACCGGGGTTTTCTTCGCGCTCAAGGACAAAGAGTATCGATTCGAGCACGGCCCGCCCAAAAAGTTTCAGAAGGGTCAGTGCCTCATTGCTGCGTCTCCTGTCTTCCCCAAGAAAGGCGCCGGTCAGGTGATCACAGAAATCCTGCGACAGAAGCGATGGGGAACTCTTGACCAGTTGCTCCACATACCCCATCTTTGAAAGGGTGAGAACAGCCCTCGCAGGGGTATTGAAATGGTCCTTGAGTATCTCTTTTTCCAGAATCACGGCAATACAGTGCAAAATGGCCTCTTGAACCCTCTCATCCGGTTCTTTTCTGACCCGCGCAATGAGGCGCTGACAGAAAAACAGATCTGCACGCCTGAACTTGCCCGAGTCTTCGACAATTCCGTAAAACTGAGGCAAGTAGCTCGCCACGCCCACGCGCACCTCAGGGTCTTTAGCCTTCAGCCCGGTGAGAAGGCTCCTCAGGAGCTTCTTGATTTCTCCCCCCTTTTCACTCCCGGCCAGATCCGAGCCGAGGCTCTTGATCTTCTCGAAATCGTCCTGACTCATTTGGGCCCTCGAGGCGAGGCGCTCGACCTTCTGACCGAGTGAATAGCAATGCCAAAGAATCTCGTCGCGCAGGATCTCCCATGCGTCTTTTGGCATTCCCAAACTCATGAGTTCCCGGCCCAGCTTCGACGCGACACGTTCCCACCGTTCCAAAGTGGTTAGAACCCTGGTGGCTATCCTACACAGGACTTTCGGTGATCTAAGGCCTCCCCGATAGACATTACTCATCAGACGAATCACTTCTTCGTCACTGAAATCCATGACAAGGTGGTCAACCCGATCCGGGGGGCTATCATCCTGCTTCGCCTTCAACCGGTATAGGCCGGCCTGGGTTTCTGGGGTCAGGGAGAAAACAATCTGGGCCATGATACTGGCGTGCTTGCTAGAGTCCTCCGAGTGGGTTTCCAGAAAACGAGCTACCTGCGCCACGGCTCGATTCGCTGCTCTAGAAACCTCCTCCTCGCTCCCACCGTCCTCTCTCATTTTTGATAGGTCCTCGTCGATGACCCCACTGATCTTGCTGGGATCCTCCTCCAGCGTGGAGAGGAAACCCTTCTTGTCTCCTTGAAAAGCTGGCACCCTCCCCATCAAGAAAGCTGCGATGACGGCCTCGTCGAGTCCTTCCCCAGCTCCGAGAGAATCCTTTATCCTTCCAAACTTGCCCTCATTGGCAACAACACGAGACACGCCTCGGCTTTCCAAAAAACTCTGGGCGCCTCCGCTTTCGATGAGGCGATCTGGTTCTTCACCGAGGCAATCGAGAAAGGCTCTGAACTCCTCTGGGGAAACATCCGGGTAGAAGACCAGACCTTCAATATTCCGGACCCTCAGTTCGTCGATAAACTTCAGGATCAGCGAATCCGACTCTTCGATCGGTGATTCGTCGACGACGAGTGCGTTTTCGACGACGCCAAGGGCAAGCTCCCGCTTCTGTTCGAGGATTTTCCTCAAGGCCCCGTAAGACCGCTCAATGGAGCTCACCGTGTTCGGATGGTCAGGCGCGTACACCTTGCTGTTGACCACCGCGACGTTGAGCTGACGAAGTATGTTTCGTAAGAGCGGGTCCATAAAAATACGTCCCGGATCAAGGAGAATGATAATTTACCGGTTCTCTAGGCTGCACATTCTATGCCAAACTTACGCCGTTTGGCCCAAGAAGGATCCCCCCTTTTTTCTCTTTGTACGCGGAATAAAAAGAGATTTTGCTCCGATGATCCGTATCGTATCGCCGCGCATCCAGCGGAGAGCGAAAATATTTTCATAGGTCTATGAACAATTTGAAACGATCGTCAGGAGGCAAAAGACGGGAGACTTCGAGGGAAAAGGGGCACCCCTTCGGGTCTGGGAAGGCCCTTGTCCTTTGAGATGGGGTGAAAAGAACCTATTGTGATGCCTCTGGAAGGAAACAATCCTTTAGGGTGAACGGGGATGAAGTGGTCCCCCGCATTGGTCGTGCGGGCGGCTACTCCTTGGTCTTCTCTGCTTTTTCCGCGATTTCAGATTCTCCCTGAGGGGTCGATTCATCGGACGACTCCGACTCCTCGGTTTCCGGCTCCACGAAACAAACCTTCCCGTCGGCGACCTCTCTCAGTGCCGTTACGATCTCTCTATTGNNACGATCTCTCTATTGTCGGCGTCGACAACCGATTTGGCACCGCCGAGGAGCATTTTTGCCCGTTTCGCCGCCAAAATGACCAGTTCAAACCGACTCTCGACCTTCTTGAGACAATCCTCTACGGTAATCCTCGCCATCGTCTCACCTCCCCCAATCTGTCCGATCTCTCAAATAAGAACAAAACCGTAGCAATTCGAAACCGCCTCCGAGAGCAATACCTGAATAAGGCTCAGGGCTTCGCAATCCCCTTAAGCCGATATAAGACGCTGTCACGTCTGCATTTCTCTGCAACAATGATGGCCTTGATCCTCTGGACTGCACCGTCGATCTGGTCATTGATGACGACATAATCGTAATTGTCCACCTTTTCAATCTCTTTATAGGCATTCCTGATCCGCAAATCGATCATTTCCTGGCTTTCGGATCCTCTTCGGGTCAGGCGTTTTTTTAGCTCTTCGATTTCGGGAGGGAGGATGAAGATAAATACACCATTTCGGTAGTTCTTGCGAATCTGCTCGGCTCCCTGGGTATCGATGTCCAGAATCACATCGGTGTCCTGGGCGAAGCATTCTTTTAGAAACACCTTGGAGGTGCCATAGTAGTCCCCCAGGAGCTTCGTCCACTCGGCAAATACCCCTCCCTTTCGCATTCTCTGAAATTCATCATGTGTTACGAAATGGTACTCCACCCCCTCTTTCTCATCCGGGCGGGGAGGCCTCGTCGTGTAGGATATGGAGAACTCTATCTCGGGGAATTCTCGTAACACCCGCTTGAGGATCGTGGTCTTTCCTGTTCCTGACGGCGCAGAGATGACGAAGAGTCTTCCGCCATCCATCCCTCTTTATCCTTTGCTCGGCAGCTTATCTTCGGAGATGAATCGTTGGGTAACCGTCTCCGCCTGGACCGCGGAGAGAATCACATGATCACTATCCGTGATGACAATAGACCGGGTTCTCCTGCCCTGTGTGGCGTCGATCAGCTTACTCGCCTCTTTGGCCCCCTCTTTCAGGCGCTTCATCGGAGCAGAACTCGGCGTGACGATGGCCACCACCCGAGATGCGACCACCATATTACCAAAACCAACATTGAGGAGCTTCGGAGCCATGGAATACCTCCCTCAAACCCCTTGACCATGATGTGTCAGGAACCCATGAAACGATTTCATTTTAGCATATACCCCAACCCATTTAACATCTTCGAACGTGCCGTTATGTCCCGTATTCAGTGACTATTCGATATTCTGAACCTGTTCTCTGATCTTTTCGAGTTCTCCCTTGATCTCCACCACTGTCTGGGAGATGGTATGGTCGCTGGCCTTTGAACTGATCGTATTCGCCTCTCGATGGATCTCCTGAACCAGAAACTCGAGTTTTCTTCCCATCGGCTCATCCGAATCGGTCATCTGATCGAGCTGCGCCAGATGACTCGCCATCCTGACGGTCTCCTCTGAAATATCGCTTCTTTCCGCAAACAAGGCCACCTCTTGGTTGAAACGGCCGGTGTCAACCTCGATCCCCTTCAGAATATCCTTAAGCTTCTGCTCCAACCGGCGACGGTAGTCCTCGAGAACGACGGGGGCCCGTTCCTTAACCTTTTCGAGGAGATCCCTGACGGTCTGAAGCCTTTTGCGCAGATCGAGGGCGAGCCGCTCTCCCTCATGCTTCCGCATCTCCTTCAGGGCTTGAAGAGAATGTTCGATGATCTCTTTGATCTCTTCCCAGTAATCCTCGACTCCCTGTTCATCTTCGACTTGAATGATGATGTCCTTGGCCTGTGCAATCGTATCCAGACTGATCTCTCCTTTGAGCTTCAGCTTCTCTTTTATTGTCCGAAGCGCTTCGAGATACTGGCCGGCCATTTCCAAATCTGGCGCAAGCCGATAGGTGTTCCGTTCCGTGGAATCCAGCCTCGCAGAAATGTCAAATCGCCCGCGAGAGAAACTGAGTCGGATCAACTCTTTGATGCGCCCTTCGAGAGGATTGAGTTTTCGGGGAAGTTTCAAAACAATATCACAGAAGCGGTGATTTACCGACCGAACCTCCACCGAAAGGACTCCCAGGGAGGTAGATCCCTCTGCACTGCCGTAGCCGGTCATACTTTCCAAAGTCGTCCTCCCTTGCCTATGATCGTGGGATCCCCCCGGTCTCCTTCTTGAGTTGCAATAGATAGGTCTTTCTGAGGGCGTTGAAAATCTCCTGCATCTCGGACTGCCGATAATCGGGGTAAGTCCACTCTAGGGATCGAAAGCCTCCCTCCCGGAAGATGAGCGTGAGGTCTGCGTAAATCCCATCTCTCAGGTACGGCCGATGGGAATAGGCCTTCGTCGTCGCGAGAATCACGTGTTCCCCACAGACGTATCCGGGATCTATGTTGACCTGACGCTTCTCCTGTCGGGCATATTTCTGTTCAACTTCATTTGTCTGGAGTTTTACCAGTGGAAGCGTATCAGGCGCGATCAGTCTCTGGAAACCCACGATCCGGCGTTTCAGACCTTTTCCCATCTCAGCGGTATAGTAATCGGTAAAGTCAAAAGTCATCCAAGGACTTACAAAATCGGGGGCACCGTAATTCGACTGAATATCGTGGACAACCTCTTCGAACAACGGTTCAGAGGTAAGAATAAGGCTCATCACCAATTTGACCGGCTTCGGGTTTCTCGGTTGTCCCATAGGAGGACAGGCCTTGTCCTGGTTGAATCGCGCGACGGCTGGACCGACTGTTTCTCGGCGCGAGGCAAAGACCTCCTCAAGTGAGATTCAAGAGAATTTGTCCGCACCATCGGCTCGATCAGAGCCCATAGCTCTGACAAAATGGATGAAAAACTCCGTGTTCCCTTTCGCACCCCTCAGGGGGGATTCCATAACCCCCTTGACTTGGAGCCCAATCTCCCCGGCCCATTGTTGAATGCTCTCCACAACCTGGGTGTGCTTTTTCGGATCCCGAACGATCCCCCCCTTCTCCGCCTCTCCCTTTCCGACCTCAAATTGAGGTTTGATAAGGGCTACGATATCACCGCCGTCCTTGATCATCTCACGAAGGCGCCCAAGGAACTTCTTCACCGATATGAAGGACGTGTCGACGACAATGAGGTCCACTGGCTCGCCGATCTCCTGGAATTCGAGGTATCGGATATTCCGACGCTCCAAATTTACAACTCGGGGATTCTGTTGAAGCCGCCAGGCAAGCTGTCCGTAACCGACGTCCACGGCAAAGACCTTCAATGCGCCTCTCTGGAGCAGACAGTCGGTAAACCCCCCGGTCGAGGCTCCCACGTCGATGGCTTTCTTACCGGTCGGATTGATCCCGAACGCCTCGAGGGCTCGCTCCAGTTTCACGCCCCCACGGCTCACAAAAGGGATATCCCCTCCCCTCAGGCGAACCTGCGCATCCACGCTCACCTGAGTCCCCGGCTTTTCAATACGGTCTTCATCCACCAAAACCTTTCCCGCCATGATCAGCGCCTTCGCCCTTTCTCGACTCGGAACTAACCCACGCGCCACGAGAAGCCTGTCCAGTCGCTCCTTCACTCTCATTGAGAGATCTCTTGCAAACCCAAGACAGTGTCTTTCTTTTTCAACCGCTCCTTCCCAGGCAGCCATTCCATAACAAAATTACGAATCCCCTCCCGATCGATCCAGTATCGCTGACGCAACTGGCCCTGTGATCCATGATCCACAAACACATCGGGAATGCCCAGACGCCTCACCTTAACGGTATGAAGTCCCCTCGCCTGGAGGAGTTCTAGAACTGCGCTGCCGAACCCTCCCTCGAGCACGTTCTCCTCCACGGTGATGACCCTTCCAACCTCCGCACTCAGCCCGCAAATCAAATCCTCATCCAGCGGCTTCACAAAGCGCGCGTTCATGACGGCGGCGTGGACCCCTATCTCATGAAGATCCCGAGCCGCCTCCAGACCGGGAAAAACCGTTGATCCCAGGGCCAGAATAACAACATCATCTCCCTCTTTCAAAAGCTCTCCTCTGCCGATTTCTATCTTCTTCAGCCGACGATCTAGCGGCACTCCGTAGCCTCCCCCTCGAGGATATCTGAAAGCGATCGGCGATTCTGCTGCAACGGCGGTCTCCACCATATGCTGGAGTTCGTTCTCGTCCTTTGGAGCCATGACGACCATATTCGGAATGTGACGGAGATAGGAGAGGTCAAAGAGGCCGTGATGCGTTGGCCCGTCTTCCCCCACAATCCCTCCCCGATCCAAAGCAAAGACGACGGGAAGGTTTTGAAGACAAACATCATGAACGATCTGATCGTAAGCTCGCTGAAGAAAGGTTGAATAGATCGCTACAACAGGCTTAAAGCCTTCTACAGCGAGACCCGCAGCGAAGGTCACCGCATGTTGTTCCGCGATGCCAATGTCGTAGAAACGGTCCGGAAACTTCTTCGAAAATCCTTCGAGTCCAGTTCCACTCGGCATGGCAGCAGTAATCGCCACAACCCGTTTGTCTCTTTTCGCAATCCGGCACAGTGTCCTCCCAAAAACCTCCGTATAAGTCTTGGTCCCTTCCCGGCTCTTCAGGGCCTGTCCGTTTTTTTGGTCAAAGGCTCCCACACCATGAAAGCGGGCCGGCGCCGATTCGGCCGGACCGAATCCTCTACCCTTTCTGGTCAGGACATGGACCAGAATCGGTCCTTCCATCTCCTTCACGTTCGTGAACACCTCGATGAGATGGTCGAGATGATGGCCATCGATAGGCCCGACGTATTTGAATCCCAATTCTTCAAACAGGACCCCTGGAGTCAGGAAACCTTTGAAGAATTCCTCAGCATGCTTGGCCCAGCGATAGACCGACCCGCCGATTCCGGGTAATGTCCGAAGGAAGGATTTCATTTCATTGCGAAAACGGTTGGCCAGCTCGCCCGTCATGACTCGACTGAGGTAGGAGGCAAGGGCTCCCACATTGCGGGAAATCGACATTTCGTTGTCGTTGAGCACGACAATGAGATCTCGATCGAGCATGCCCGCCTGGTTCATACCCTCAAAAGCGAGCCCCGCTGTCATGGACCCATCACCAATGATGGCAATGACCTTGGCCTCCTCGCCTTTCAGCGATTTAGCCTCCGCAATCCCCAGCGCTGAGGAGATGGAAGTCCCAGCATGCCCAGTCCCGAAGACGTCACACACGCTCTCTCCCCTTTTGGGAAAACCGCTGAGTCCTCCGGTTTGTCGGATCATCTGGAACTCTTGCCGCCTTCCCGTGAGAATCTTATGGGCGTAACATTGATGCCCCACATCCCAAACCAAGCTGTCTTGCGGCAGATTGAAGACTCTGTGGAGTGCGACGGTGAGTTCCACGACACCGAGGTTAGACGCGAGATGCCCACCGCATCGAGAGACCACACGAATGATCTCTTCGCGGATCTCTTCCGTCAATTTCGGCAGATCGTCCCGATTCAACGCCTTGAGATCATCGGAACCCTGAATCCGATCTAATAACATTTCTGTGGACACAATCCAGACCTCTCCTTTGACACCGTCGAGCTATTCCCCCTGGTCAGACCCATTTCCCATCTATGACGTTCGTCGAACGAGATAGCGGGCAATCTGGCTCAGAGGTTCAGCCCTCTTCTCAAAGATGGTGAGATGAGAAACCGCTTCGTCGACAAGGTTTTCGGCCAGGCGCTTTGACTCCTCGATTCCAACGACACCCGGATAGGTCGCCTTGTTTCTCGCCTCGTCACTCCCCACCTTTTTCCCGAGTCTCGAGGATTCTCCGATGACGTCAAGTATGTCATCCACAACCTGAAAAACGAGCCCAATCCTCCCGCCGTAACGAGTAAGGGCCTCAAGCTTTTCAGGAGAGCTCCCTCCTAATTTTGCGCCCGTTCTCAGAGCGCCCAGGATCAGGGCCCCGGTCTTGTGGGTATNNGTCTTGTGGGTATGGATATACTCAACGGTGGGAAGGTCAATATCGCGTCCTTCGGATTCAATGTCGACGACCTGTCCCGCCACCAGCCCACCAGACCCTGCGACTTGGGAGATTTCATAGATAATATCGAGGGCTACCTTTGAATCAAGCGTGTACTCCAATGCACCCCGGCTCATGATTCGAAACGCCTCTGCCAGGAGGGCATCTCCCGCCAGAATGGCCACAGCTTCACCAAAAACCCTGTGCAGCGTCGGCTTACCCCTTCGAAGGTCATCATCGTCCATGGCCGGAAGATCATCGTGAATGAGAGAATAGGTATGAATCAGTTCGAGGGCACAGGCAAAGGGGATGATGACCTCGCCTTTTCCTTCAACAGCGTCGAAAGCCGCCATCGCAAGGATCGGCCGGATACGCTTTCCTCCCCCGAGAACGCTATACCGCATACCTTTGCAGAGGGCGGGCGGATAATCCGTTTCTAGGGGCATGAGCTTCGTCAGAGCGTCATCGATGCGCTTTTTCCTGTCTCGAAGATAGACTTCAATGTCCAAGGATGCTCCTGAATCAGGGGGTTTCTTCGTTCTCCCCTCCTGGTTCGAAAGGCCGCGGTTTGAGGACGCCCTTACTGTTTTTGAGGAGGATCTCGACCTTCTTCTCAGCCTCGTCGAGTCTCTTGCAACAGAGATGGGAAAGGCGAATACCTTCCTCGAATAACTTCAGGGATTCTTCGAGGTCCAGGTCGCCCCCCTCGAGTTTGGATACAATGCCCTCGAGCCGACCGAGTGCCTCTTCGAACTTCTCTTCCGCCATGAGCCCTCTTTTTTCAGTCCATCCGGCCTCAAACGTTCAATATTATACAGGATCTCACTCTACCGTCAAGGAAAGAGCAACAAGTTTCCAGCTCGCCGCAGTCAGTCAAACCAACATGACCAGAGGAGCGTCAATGTCTGCTCGACCTCCTGCAAGCTCGAAATTCGAAACTCTAAATTCGAAACAAATTCGAATACCGAATGACAGAAAACCAAAATACAGTCCCAACCATTCGTATTTGTGATTTCGAGATTGTTTCGTGCTTCGGACTTCGTGCTTCGGGTTTTGTGATCCCTTTTCGGGGATCCATGTCAACCGCTATTTGTGCTTTCACCGAGCGATCTTACCCGAGACTGATCAGCTGTCGCCTTTCGTCTTTTCGACTTTGCAGATCAGGTGTCCCAGGTGGAGTCTCACATCCACCTTGTCACCTTTTTCTACGGTTCTGGAGTCTCTGACGATCTCCATGGACGGTATCCGGTGGACGATGCTATATCCTCGCCGCAGAATATTCAGGGGGCTCATTCCGTCGAGACGGTCCATTGATCTTTCCAGGGATCGCCGTTTCAACCGGAGGTGATTACGCATCGTCATCCCCAGTTTCTCCGTCCATTGGCCGAGGGAATCACGAAACCGGCCTATCTTGGAAGTAGGAGCCCGATAGAAAAAGTTCTTCTCCACGTTGGCAATCCGGGACCATTTGTCATCCAGAATCCTCCGCAAACCCCCTTGAAGCCGGACCATCAGGTCATCCCCTTTCAGCCGCAGATCCACCAGACGCCCTCTCGGAGCCTTCAAATGGTCGTTCACTTTGGCCCACAGTTCACGCCTTCCTTTTAGGATCGTATAGACCCCATGAATGAGTCTGCCGTGGAAACGCTCGACCTGAACCAATAGATCGCCCTTGTTTCTAACGACGATTTCCGCGGCAGCCGATGGGGTCGGGGCCCTGACGTCGGCCGCAAAATCTGAAATGGTGAAGTCCACCTCATGGCCCACCGCCGACACAATTGGCTTCTTAGCCTTCTCGATGGCTCTCGCGACCATCTCCTCATTGAATGCCCATAGATCCTCGAGGGAACCACCCCCCCGGGCTAGGACAATGACATCGACATCCGTATGGCGATCGAGAAAGGTGATTCCTGCGGCAATCTCCTCAGACGCGCCCTCACCTTGCACTCTCGCGGGATAGACCAAGACGCCTAGGTTCTCATACCGCCTCTCCAGAATGGTCAACATATCCCGGATGACGGCTCCAGTCGGGGATGTCACAATTCCAACTCTCTTCGGAAGATGGGGGAGCGGCTTTTTCCGCGATGAATCGAAGAGTCCTTCGGCCTCCAGTCGGCGTTTAAGTTGATCAAAGGCAAGCTGCAGTGCCCCCAGACCCCGCGGTTCCATGAGATCCACGATGATTTGATATTGTCCCCTCTGTTCATAGACACCGATCCTCCCGTGGCAGACAATGCTGAGACCATCTTCCAGTTCAAAGTTGACCAGTCTGGCCTGAGACCTGAAGATCACGGCCTGGATCTGACTCGATTCGTCCTTTAGGGTGAAGTACACATGACCCGATGGGGGAACACGGAGGTTGGAAACCTCGCCTTCGACCCAGATTTCATCAAAGCTCGTCTCCAGGATATCTCTGATCTCTGCCGTAAGCCGGCTGACTGTATAAATCGCTCGGGGAACGAAGTCCATGAAATCTTCCACACCCTTCCTGTCGGTCTTCAATTATAGCAACCAACGACTCAAGGTCAAGCGATCTCATAGAAAGCTGACCCGAGTCTCAAGTGGCTCCTGGCGATAGCAAGATTTGCGGAATCCATGGGCAACCACGCTCACGAGCAAACAAAATACAAAGGGAACCTATCCCAAAAAAGTTGGGAAATCCGAAGCACGAATTTCGAAATCCAAGAGAATATCAAAGCTCAAACTGTCCAATTTCCTAGAGATGTTTAGGTTTACGACCAGCCCCTCGGCCTGAGCGCAGGTCAAAGGCTCAACCAAGTCGATTCTGCTCATTTAATATTTGGATTTGTTTCCCGCTTCAGGGCGGGATATTCAAATTTCGGATTTAAGATGTCGGTTCTCAGGAGACCGTGTGATCGGGTAAATTATGCGAGTTATTACTGAGACACGACACTCGTCTCCTCAATCTCAAGCTATTGACAAAGACGGAGATCTTGCGATATTCTTCACATGCCTTTCTCGGTGACTCCGGAGGGCCTTTTAAAGAACCGGAAATGTACGAAATCAAAATCGAGGACCGTTTTTCTGGCGCCCATCTTATCCGAAATTATCATGGGAAGTGCGAAGCCCTCCATGGCCACAACTGGAAGGTCGAGGTCCTCGTCGCCTCCGAATCTCTGGACGAGGGGGGGATGGTTCTCGACTTTAAGATTCTGAAGGCGTCGACCCGAAAGGTGTTAGAAACACTCGACCACAAGTACCTCAATGAACTACCCGATTTTCTCGAAGTTAACCCTTCTTCTGAAAACATCGCCAGGTATGTTTTTGACAGGCTGAAATCCCTACTTGAGGGGCACAAGGTCGTCCTCAAGAAGGTCACCGCCTGGGAATCGGAGACCGCTTGCGCTTCATATTCAGAGGACAGGAGCCATGATTGATATTCACAGTCAGCTGGACTATCGAAATCAAGAGATCAATAAGGTCGGTGTCAAGAACATCCGCTATCCGATCATCGTGTTGGACAAGGCCAAGGGACTCCAGCACACCGTTGCAAACGTCAACATGTACGTCGATCTCCCCCAACGGTTCAGAGGGACCCACATGAGCCGATTTGTGGAGATCCTGAACAAACACAGGGGCCAGATCGCCATCAAAACGTTTTCGAAAATTCTCCACGAAATGAAAGAGAAACTCAATGCCAAGACGGCCCACCTTGAGGTTGAGTTTCCCTACTTTATTGAGAAGCGGGCCCCTGTGAGTGGAGCGAAGGGTCTCATGGAGTATGTTTGCCGCTTTTGCGGTTCCAGCAATGAGAAAGACGACTTTTACCTGGGCGTGACGATTCCGATGACGACCGTCTGTCCCTGTTCGAAGGAGATCAGTGACTACGGAGCCCACAACCAACGGAGCGTCGTAACTGTTCACGTCAGGTTTAAGCGGTTTATTTGGATCGAGGACATCATCCACATGATCGAAGAGTGTGCGAGCTGTGAGGTTTTCTCTATTTTGAAACGACCCGACGAAAAACTGATAACCGAGAGGGCTTACAATAACCCCATGTTTGTTGAAGATGTCGTCCGGGAAGTCGCCTCCAAGCTCAGTCGCGATTCCAATATCACTTGGTTCACTGTGGAGTCTGAGAACTTCGAATCGATTCACAATCACAATGCCTACGCCTATATTGAGCGAAAAAAAGCCTAACCTCCGGTCTCAAATCCAGTGATCATCGCCTCGAGCCCTTTCAAAGCCCCTGAGAATAATCTGAAAAGGCCTCCAGATCTCTTCTCCATTCGAATCAGC
>JABAOH010003720.1_pt2 | contig 20495 bp, 11 predicted proteins | sample 7062181 | NCBI WGS metagenome assembly JABAOH01 (sample SAMN14538630, study PRJNA623070) | marine sediment metagenome | biome: marine biome [ENVO:00000428]; feature: marine pelagic biome [ENVO:01000023]; material: deep marine sediment [ENVO:00002113]; isolation source: pool of 5 deep marine... | reverse complement strand
AGCAGCACGACGAAAATGGCCAGGTTCAGGATGCTTATCATGGCCTGCGTGGGGTAGCGAAACGCCATGATGCCATAGATGTCCCTGAGATCGTAGGCCAACGCCCCCCTGGTCACCAGGCCGTACCCGCAGCCATTGACCAGGCAACCTATCCACCCGATGGCCTGTCCTAGGGCCAGACCGGGAACCACGATATCTGCCACCTCCCAGAACGAAATCCGATTCCACAGACTGTACCCCAACAGACCCAACAGACCTGCCAGGAAGGCGCCTTGAAAGGCTAAGCCACCCTGCGAAGGGGAGAAGATCTCTCTGGGGTGAGCGGAGAAGTAGGGCCAGTAGAGCGCCACGTGGGCAATTCGTCCTCCAACGACACCCGCGAACAATGCCCAAAGAGCTGCATCCATTACCGTTCTGACGTCGGCTCCTCTCCACCTACTTAGGAGATACGTCATCACCAAGCCGAGCAAGATGCCCAAGCCCACCAGGGCCGCATACGAAGAGATGGAGAACCGCCCTAGTTGAAACACAGTAGGACCCATGAGCTGCTTTCACCCTCGCCGACCTGCAAGTTGCGGGTCTGGGCCAGGCTACCGCTGTGGCAACATGTCCGTCGCCAGCGCTGGCTCGATACCCGCCTGTGCTCCTGAGACTTCATGGCTGCCCATGACAACGCAAAGCCTAGGCAGGTTACGAAGCCTCTGGGGCTCTATTGCCCTGGCATATAGTATCACAAACGCAGCGAGGAGTAAAGGACTCGTCGGGCGCGCCGCTGCTGCAAGTTCCCAGCCCCTCTCCCTTGACGGGAGGTCTGTGCCGAGCATCCTGAGTGGTCGCCGCGCAGCGTGAGTAGCCGCGAAGCGGCGTATCGAAGGCAAGCGGCGCACCGAAGGGAGCAGCGGCGTAGGGCAGCACGTACGGAAGGATCGAAGGGGGTTGCGGTGAAGTCGTCGAGAAGCCCGCGATGCTTTGGCACGCACCCTGAGTAGCTGCGTAACGAAGGGGAGCAGCGTATCGAAGGGCGCGTGCCACGCTGGGACGCGGGCAAAAGAAAAGGCCACCGTCGGTGCGCGGTGGCCCTTGCTCTCAGAAACATCCTTCCGAAGGTCGAGAGCCTTCGGGAGGATTGGCTACTACTTGCGCAGGCGCAGGCCGGCGTACCCGGCCAGCCCCATCAACCCACTGGCCAGCAGGACCATGCTGCCAGGCTCGGGGACGAACTCCCACGTCGCCAGTGCTACTACCGCATCCAGCCCGCAGGGCCCGTGGAGGGTCACGGTGGCCGTGCCGCCAGAGGCCGGTACCAGGGTGGCCGCGAGGACGCCCTGCGGCTCGTTGATGAACCCACCATCGCTGATCGTGCCATTGTCGGTGCTGACGGTGAAGGGCGCGGGACCACGGAGATCACCCGGCCCCTGGCCCAGGTATACCTTATTGGCCCCGCTGCCGCCCCAGAACTGGAAGGTGACCTCGGTGGGCTGGCCGGCCATCACCGAGGCTGGCGCGCCGGCGGTGATGGTATCAATCCAGGGCGTGTAGTCCACGCTACCGGTTATGGCGTTGACGGAGTCACAGGCGGCGTTGGCAGGGCCGGCCTCGCAGCCCCACCAGTTGCCGGTGGCATCGGCACTGGTGGCTGCGGGTGTAACCTGCTCCATGTCCTCACCTTCAATGTCCAACTCGAGGCCGTCCGAAGCGTTGCCGCAGATGATGTTGCCGTTCACCACGATGGAGTCGGCTTCTTCGAGGTATAATAAGTCGATCCCATCGTCCAGATTGTCGCGGGCGATGCAATTGCTGATAGTCACCTTCCCCTCTACCCAGCTGATCTCGATGCCGTCATCGTCTTCTTCAGGTTCACCGTTCTCGCTCGTGGTGCAGTTCTTGATGGTCACGTTGCCGCCGTTGGCACTGGGGTTCACCGAATGGCCGATGGTCGTGAGGTGATCGTCGTCTTCATCGGGCTCTGCACCCTCCAAGTCATCGGCGCCGGGCGCGGATTCATTGAGTAGGACACCCACCCAGTCGACCTCGATGCCTTCGTCCTCGTTGTTATTGGCGGTGCTATCGGTGATATCCACGTTGCCACCCACCCAATCGACATCGAAGCCCTCATCGCCCTGACTGCCATTGGCGGTGCAACGCTTGATCTCCACGTTGCCCGCTACGTCGTTGATGTCGAAGTTCTCGTCGTCATTGTCGTTCGCTGTGCAGTCGGTGAGACTCACGTTGCCGTCTACATCGTCAACGTAGATGCCGTCGCTGTCATTGGAGTTGGCCTTGCAGTTAGTGATGGTGACGTTTCCTCCCGCTTCTTCGACTTCGATGCCATCATCACCAGTGTTGCTGGCGGTGACGTTGCGAATCGCCACGTCGCTGTTGACGTCAAGATCGATGCCACTATAGCCGGACCCGCTGGCGGTCTTGACGATGAAGCCGTTGATGGTGATGTTTCCGGAGTGGACTAATGACGTATGAAAGGCCGGACCCGTGGTGCCGCCATCGACGGTGGCGGTGCCCGGCGTGGGCGTGCCGGCGGCGTTGACCGTTCTGAGGGTGACGTTCCCGCCGGCTGCCTTGTACAGGTCGACGCTCTCGTTGTAGGTGCCGGGGTAGACGTTGATGGTGACGGGATACGTCTCAGTGGTGACCGCGGCTTGGATGGTGGTGTAGTCGCACCCAGTGGCGCAGACCGTCACAGTAGCCGCAGATACGGGTGCGGCGAGGGCCAAGAGTACAGGCAAGATAAGTGAGAGAGTGGTGAGCAGAGGAAGTGACTTGCGCAGAGCATATCTTTTCGTAGACATCTTTTCTCCTCCTAGAGCCTAGTAGGCTTGCGGGCCGCTGCTTCCGGCACGCTACGTTGCCACGTGGACCACCAATGGAGTTCTGCGAAGCATTATATGCCAGGTTGCCGATTTTGGCAACCGAAGGAGGGTATTCGGCACTGGGATGCCAGAGCAGTGCATCTTGGGGCAAAAGGGTCCTCGCAGTATCAGCAGCGGAATTCCATCCCGCGCAGCCGCGCAGCGTGAGTAGGCGCGAAGCGGCGTATCGAAGGCAAGCGGCGCCCCGAAGGGAACAGCAACGTGCAGAGGCCAAGCGCCGTATCGGAGGAGGTTGGGGTAGAGTTATCGAGAAGCCGATGGTGCCTAGGCACGCACCCTGAGTAGCTGCGTAACGAAGTGAAGCAGCGTATCGAAGGGCACGTGCCACTGCTGCAGATTCAGAGCCCCACTCCCTTGAGGGGAAGACTGTCCTTCGCCCAACCGCGGGGGTACCATTTTCCTATTGACAGGCGGGAGCGCACGCTATAAGCTGGATTATGGTCCTTTCAATACGTTTCACATCGTTTCTTCAGGAGGGCTAGCAAATGAAGCTCCTCACGGCCAGGGAGGCGGCCGAGCATCTCCACGTTAGCTTGTTCACCTTGGGCAGGATAGAAAGGGAGGGCCTGCTCGTGCCCTACCGCACCCCGGGAGGCCACAGGCGGTATAGCTTGGACATGCTGGATGAGTACCTCGAGCGCAGCAGGGCTATCTGTGCGAGGCGCGGCAAGAGGATCTTGATTGTTGACGACGCAAAGGTGTTGGCTGAGCTTCTCGCGCCCACTTTCCCCGCCTGCGATTTCACGACAGCAAGCGACGAACTGGACGTGGGGATGAAGATCGCAGAGTTCCGACCCCATGTGATCTTGGTGAATACTGCGATGTCGGGCGTCGATGGGCCAGACTTGTATCGCCGTCTCGACGGGCAAGGGAACGGGCTCAAAGTCGTGGCATTTGGTGGAGTTGAAGCAGAGGCGCAGACCGCCGAGGAGGCTCACCTTGCGCAATCTGATCTGGCCGCCCTGGAAGAAAGGCTCGAGCGCGCACTTCGAGGGTTCTGAGATCTATCGTTGGAAACGTCCTATGGGGCATCAGTTGCTCCGTTGGGAGCGGCAAGCAGGCCTGAATGAGTGTTGATTGGCGACGAAATCGAGACCAGCACCGGGATGCTGTCGACCTGACTAGGGTCACGGCCGAGCTTGAGGAAGGCAAGTGCCCAGAGAGAAGATCCTCATCGTAGATGACGACCACCGGAACGTAGAATTCCTGAGAGATTCGCTCCTCAGCCCCAGCGGCTATACCACACTGAGCGCCATCGACGGAAAGGAGGCCCTGCGCCTGGCCTCGATGCACGACCCAGACCTGATCCTGCTTGACTTGCAGATGCCCAAAATGGACGGTTTCGAAGTCCTGGAAGCTCTGCACAGGGCAGGCCACGACATACCTACCATCCTCATCACCGCTCACGGCTCGGAGAACGTGGCCGTCCAAGCTTTCCGCCTCGGAGTCAGGGATTATTTCCTGAAACCTTTCAAAGTCGGGGAGATCATGAGGGCTGTTGAGAGGTGCCTCAAGGAGGCTCGCCTGAGGAGAGAAAGAGGGGAACTGACCCGCCACATCGAGCTGGTCAACCGCCAACTTGAGCGAAGACTGAGGGAGTTGAACATCCTCTACGGTGTCAGCAAGTCCGTGACCTCTTTGCTTGAACCCGACAGGGTATTGACGCGCATTATGGAAGCCACCAGCTACATCACCAAAGCTGAGGAGATATCGCTATTCCTCTTGGACGAGGAGACGCAGCACGTACAGTTGAAGGCCATTCAGCTTAGTGAGGACGAGAGCGCGCGCCGAGTCCAGATAGAAGCGGATGATGCGGTGGTCAGACAGGTGATGGACACCGGCGAGGTGGTGATGATCCAGTCGCCACGGTCGCGCAAGACCGATCCTCTGGAAACCACCCTCGCTGTGCCTCTGAGAGTGGGGGAGAGGACGACAGGCGTATTGCGCGCGACCGCCAGAGCGGCCGTGAAGCCCTTCTCCGAAGATGACCGCTACCTGCTCTCCATGCTGGCCGACTACGGCGCCATCGCCATCGAGAACGCGCGCCTCTATGAGGCGGCTCAACGGGAACTTGGGGAGCGCAAGCGCGCCGAGGAAACCATCAGGCGAATGGCCTACCACGACGATCTGACCGGCCTCCCCAATCGGGCACTCTTCAACGACCGGCTCGGCGTGGCCCTGGCTCGAGCGCGCCGCAGCAAACAGAAGGTTGCCGTCATGCTGCTGGACCTGGATCACTTCAAGGACGTCAATGATAGGCTGGGGCACGTAGTGGGTGATCAGCTGCTGCAGGCCGTGGGGGAGCGGCTAACCAGCCTTCTGCGGGAAAGCGACACCGTCTGCCGGATGGGGGGGGATGAGTTCCTGCTGCTGCTGCCGGACATGGAGAAGACTGAATATGCAGGCAGGGCGGCAGAGAGGATCCTGGAAGTCATCAGAAAGCCGTTCACCCTTGGAGAGCACAGGCTGCCCGTAACCACAAGCCTGGGGATTGCCGTCTACCCCGACGATGGTGAAGATGGGGACGCTCTAGTGAAGAATGCAGACCTAGCCATGTACGTCGCTAAGGACAAGGGGCGGGACAGATTCCAAGTTTACGATTCGCTGGAGGAACAATCGCGGAGGCCCCGAAGCGACCGGCAGATCCATCGTGGCGAGTCAAATGAGAGACGAGACTAAGACGAAACCGCAACTGATCGAAGAACTCGCAGCGCTGCGCCAGCGGATTGCTGAGCTGGAGGCATCGGGAGCGGAGGCGAAGTGGCGCTCCCTCGCCCAGGCGGCTCTCGATCCCATGATCACCGCCGATGTCAAAGGCATGGTCACATGGTGTAACGAGAAGGCAGTGACGGACACCGGATACTCGAGGGAAGAGATCATCGGCAGACACTTGTCGAAGTTAGGCTTCCTTGGGACAAGGGACGCTCCCAAGCACTCGAAACTGCTTGCCTCGGTCTCGGAGGGGGAGGTCCCTGCTCCGTTTGAGGTTGAGTGGCGTGACAAGGACGGAGGTGCGCATACGTCCCAGGTGTACCTCAGCCCGATCAGTGAGGGCAGCAGGCCGAGAGGAATCCTCGGAATCGCCAGGGAGACGACCGAGTACAGGGAAGCGCAGCAAAGACTAAACCGTCTGAGTGAGGAGTTCGCAGCCCTCAGTTCCGTGGCGTTGATGGTGAGTAGTACCCTCGATGTGCGAGACGTAATGCGCACGATTCAAGAGCGCGTTGTCACACTGCTAGGAGAGAAGTACCCACCGGTGTTTGGCCTCTTCGATGAAGCCAGCCGAACCTTTCAGGTTGAGTTGACGGGCTCGGCCAAGGAGGTGGTGAGAAAGGTGGACAACCTGCTAGGTGTCAGCCTTGGGAGTCTCAGCTTCTCGTTGTCCGAATCGCAGCCCTTCGTTCAAGACGCCCTGCTTGGGGGCATGCCCTATGTGAGCACCAATGGCTCGGATTTCCTGGGAAGGCGCGTAGGCAGAAAGCTGGTTCTGGCCGCACAGAGGGCCATGGGGGTCAGGTGTATCGCGGGCTTCCCTCTCAGTGCGAGGGGCAAGCTCGTGGGAGCCATGGTGCTTTTCTCGCAGAAGGAAAGCTTGCCTGAGGAAGAGATGGAACTTCTTTCTTCCATCGCCGGTCAGGCGGCCGTGGCCATCGAGAACTCCAGGCTCTATGGGGAGACGAAGCACAGAGCAGAAGAACTGTCAGCACTCTACCAGGTGCACCTGGACTTGGCCGCCCAATTGGAGCTGCAGCCTCTGTTGGAAACGATCATGCAGCGGGCCATCGACTTGCTAAGAGGCGACACCGGTGGTCTTTACCTCTATGACTCAGAAAGCCAAGAGGTGAGAATGGTGGTGCATCATGGGGAGCACATGGACTTCACAGGAACCAAACTGGCTCTAGGGGAAGGGCTGTGCGGAAAGGTGGCACAGACTGGAGAACCCTTGGTGGTGGAGGACTACGCCGAGTGGGAGGGCAGATCACCGCAATTCGACGATGGACTGGCGTACAACGTCTTGGGTGTGCCCATAAAGCGAGGCAACACTTTACTGGGAGCTCTTTATGTTGCCGATCCACATCTGAGGAGGGCGTTTACCGAGGCCGATGTGCGCTTGGCGACCATGTTGGCCAATCAGGCGGCCATCGCTATCGAGAATGCCCGACTATACGAGAAGCTCATCCATGAACTTGCCGAGCGAAAGCGCGCCGAGGAGGCTCTCAAAGAGAGTCTCGACAGTCGCGAGGCAACCTTGAACGGCACGGTCAATGCGCTAGCAGCGCTGGGCGAAGTACGGGATCCGTACACCGCGGGCCATCAACTCCGGGTGGCAAGACTGGCCGCTGCCATTGGCGAGGAGATGGGCCTTCCAGAAGAGCAGAGTCGCGGCCTGTACATGGCCGGCCTCATCCACGATATCGGCAAGATCTACGTGCCGGCCGAGATCCTGAGCAAGCCCACTCGGCTCACCGAGTTGGAACTGATGATGATCAGGAACCATGCGCGCGCTGGGTACGACATATTGAAAGCCATAGAATTCCCCTGGCCGGTTGCCGATATCGTGCTTCAGCACCACGAGAGGATGCATGGTTCTGGGTATCCTCAGGGCCTTTCAGGTGAAGAGATACTGGTCGAGGCCAGAATACTGGGGGTGGCCGATGTAGTGGAGGCCATGACCTTCTATCGACCTTATCGGCCGGCACACGCCTTGGGCGAGGCCTTGGAAGAGATTGCCCGCAATAGAGGTACTCTTTATGATCCGCAAGTCGCGGATGCCTGCCTTAAGGTGGTTATGGAGAAAGGGTTCGAACTCCAGTGAGGGATGAGAGTACGGGAAGCGGCCGTCCGGGGGCGTGAATGCGGTGCAAGATGAGAGATAAAGACAAGACGAAAGAGCAGCTCATCGAAGACTTGAAGGACTTGCGCCAGCGAATTGCTGGGGTGTCAATCTCGGAGGCCGACTGCGAATTGGACGAGGAGGCATTGAGGGGAAGCGACGCAAGATATCGTGAACTGGTAGAACGCATAGACGATGTCATCTATGCCGTGGACGACAAAGGGGTGCTGACGTATGTCAGCCCTGCCATCGAATCCTTCGCCGGCTACGCTCCATCGGAGGTGATAGGCCGTCGCTTCGAGGAGTTCATTTTCGAGGAAGATCACCAGCGGGTCCGGGAGAGCTACCTGGAGGTCGTTTCGGGCCACGGTTCTGGAGCAGGCGAGTATAGGGTGCTCACCAAGTCGGGCGAGCTCCGCTGGATGCGCACTTCCAGCAGGCCCATGTTTGCGGATGGTCGCGTGGCAGGGGTGCAGGGAGTGCTGTCAGATATCACTGATCTGAAGCGGGCGGAGGAAGCACTGCGGGAGAGTGAGAAGAGGTACCGCACCCTTTTCCAGGATACGAGGGATGCGATGAATATCACCACTCGCGACGGTCAAGTGCTGGACGCCAATCAGTCTTTCTTGGAGCTCTTCGGATACACAAGAGAAGATCTCGCCGGGCTAAATGCCAAGGAACTGTACGTTGACCCCGTGGACCGGCGCAGGTTTCAGGAGGAGATAGAGCGGAAGGGGTCGGTTAGAGACTATGAGGTGAGGCTGCGGAAGAAAGATGGCACGGAGATGGACTGTCTGGTCACCTCCACGGTGCGGCAGGGTGAGAACGGACGCGTGCTGGGATACCAGGGCTTCATTCACGACGTCACGGAACGCAAGCAGGTGGAGGAGACGATCAGGCGGCTGGCCTACTACGATGCGCTGACCGGGCTCCCCAACCGCACGCTTTTCGGTGACCGTCTGACTGTGGCTGTGGCTCGCGCACGCCGCAACCGGCGGCGGCTGGCCGTCATGTTGCTAGACTTGGATCACTTCAAGGACGTCAATGATAGCCTCGGTCACCCTGTTGGAGACCAGCTGCTGCAGGCAGTGGGTGAGGGACTCACTGGGCTCCTCCGGAGGAGCGACACTGTGTGCCGAATGGGAGGTGACGAGTTCCTGGTGTTGCTTGAGGGGATATCTGAAATGGACGACGTGGCCAAGGTGGCCGATGCGATCCTCAAGCGCTTGAGGGAGCCCGTCGTCGTGAAGACGCATGAACTTAAAGTCACCACAAGCCTCGGGATTGCTGTCTACCCTGAGGACGGCGAGGATGGTGACACGTTGATACGGAACGCAGACATAGCCATGTATCGCGCCAAAGACAAGGGGCGTGACAACTACCAACGCTACGTTGCTACCGAAGAAGGGGAGTCGACATCTTCGCAGTGAGGGAGACGAGATGACTGACAAAGTCAAGGGAGAACGGGAGTTGAAGGACGAGCTGACTGCGGACCAGCAGACGGCCGGCGTCGAGGCGGGCTTCGGAGAGGTCCGCGACCAACAAGACGCCCAGGAGCGACTTCTGGCTCTGAGCCGGATCGCGGCCAAGGTGCAGAGTGTCCTCGACTACGATCGCGTCTTCGAGACCATTGGGGATGAACTCAAGAACCTGGGACTCGATTGCTTCTTCGGACTCCTCGACAATGGACGGGACGGGGTGGTCGTCAGACACACCAATGTGTGCCAGTCGGCACTACGGGCGGCAGAGAAACTCGGTGGAGGCGAGATCGTGGGATTCAGGTTTCCGCTGGCTGGCTCCCCCCACCTCCTATCTGTGCTTGAAGAGGGTCGGGCCCTGTTTGATGACCAACCTGAAAAGAGCATCAGAGAAACTCTTCCCTCGCCACTGAAACCCTTGGCGCCCCAGGTGGCACGCATCTTTCAAGCACGGAAGGCCATTTCCGCACCTCTTCTGTCGGGCGAAGGGATTCTGGGAATCCTCACAGTCTGGTCCGATGATCTCACTGAGGAGGACGTGCCATCGGTGTCTATCTTCGCGCAGCAGGCAGCCATGGCGATGGAGAACGCCAGCCTCTACGAGGAGGAAATGCGAAGGGTGTTCGAGATGGAAGCCCTGAGCAAGACGACGCTGGATATCACCAGGCAGCTGGATCTGAAGCAGTTGCTGCGCTCCATCGTGGAGCGAGCCGCGTCTCTAGTGGGAGCCAAGGGAGGTGGACTGTATCTATACGAGCGCGAAGAAGATGTGCTGGAGTTGGTGGTCAGTCACCATTTGGGGGAGGACTACGCCGGAACTCGCTTGAAACTCGGGGAGGGACTGTCAGGCAAGGTGGCTCTGACTGGAGAGCCGCTGATCGTTCAGGACTACGCAAGCTGGGAAGGAAGGTCGGACAAGTACGCCGGTACGACATTCAGAACGGTGATGGCCGTCCCGTTGAAATGGGGTGACAAGATAATAGGCGTGGTAAACGTCACCGATGTGGAGAAACCGAGGGTCTTCACCGACCGTGATCTGCGACTACTGGAGCTTTTCGCCAGCCAGGCAAGTATCGCCGTTGAGAATGCACGACTTTTCGAGGAACAGGAGCAGAGGTCCCAGGAATTGATGGCCCTGCACGAGACGTCCCTACACCTCATTAGCAGGCTGGATCTGGAGAGTCTGCTGGAGGCGATCATCTCGTGCGCAGTGAAGCTGCTCAATACCCGGACGGGCGATGTCTACCTCTACCGCCCGCGAGAGGACGATCTGATGAGCGCCGCCTCCATAGGGCTCCTCCCGCCGTTGAAAGAAGGAGTGTTGAACTCGGGCGAAGGCGTCGCAGGAAGGGTGCTAGAGACTGGCGAGCCCTTGGTGGTGGATGACTATGACTCCTGGGAAGGCCGAGCGGAGGCGTATGCAGGGCGCGGGTTTGGGCGTGTGCTGGGCGTGCCCATCACCTATGGTGGGGAGTTGCTGGGTGTCGTGATCGTCGAGAGAGAGCGAGAGAGCCCGCGTTTCGTACAGAGAGATGTGGACTTGCTGAGCGCCTTTGGCAACCAAGTGGCGATTGCCATCGAGAATTCCAGGCTCTACGAGGAAACGAAGGGCAGGGCTGAAGAATTGGCGGCACTATGTGAGATCTCCATGGAGATGGCTGCTCAGTTGGAGGTGTCCGCGCTGCTAAACACCGTTACCGAGAGAGCAATCGATCTACTGGGAGCGCGGAGCGGAGGCGTCTACCTGTACGACCCTGGGAGCCAAGAACTGGAACTTATCGTCGTCCAGGGGCAGACCGGGGACTACGCGGGGCTGAGATTGGCCATGGGTGAAGGCGTGTGCGGAAATGTTGCTGAGACGGGCGAGCCCATGGTAGTGACTGACTACTCCAACTGGGAGGGTAGATCAGACCAGTTTGATAAGGAGCCCAACACCAATGTTCTTGGTGTACCCATTAGGCGGGGTGATACTCTCCTGGGAGCTCTGTTCGTTGATGACACTGACCTCGAGAGGGAATTCGATGAGGACGACATGCGCCTGGCCACGCTCGTCGCCAACCAAGCGGCCATCGCCATCGAGAACGCGCGACTCTTCGCGGAGCGGGAGCATACGATTGAGCAACTCGCCGCGCTCCACGAAGTCTCTCTCAAGGTGCTTGCTGAAACCGAGCTTTCGGAAGTGCTTCCGACTATTGTTCAGCAGGCTATCCACCTGTTAGATGCCGACGCCGGGGCTTTGGACCAGTTCGACCCCGAATCGCAGAGGCTGGAGATGATGGTCGGCTGGGGGTACGCCGAGGACGCTAGGGAGATCAGCCTGGCTGTGGGTGAAGGAGTCGCCGGCAATGTCGCCCAGACTCACGAGCCGCTGACTGTGGACGACTACGTCCACTGGGACGGTCGGTTGCCTCAATCGGACAAGCGTGAGATCCGAGCGGCGTTGGGAGTCCCGCTCATGCGGGGCAAAGAATTCATGGGTGTGCTCACCATCGCGCGTGGCGCGGCGCGTCCCTTCGACCAAGACGACGTTCAGCTGGCCACGCTCTTCGCCAACCAGGCCGCCATTGCCATCGACAACGCCCGTTCGCTCACGAAGGCGCAGAAGCGAGTGGCGGAACTGACAGCGCTGCGGGAGATCAGTCTTCAACTTACTCAGTCGCTTGACCTATCGACGGTCTTGGACACCATAGCCAGAAGCGCCGTGGAACTGGTCAAGGCGAGCGATGCTCACATCTTTCTGTACGACCACGAGACAGGGGAATTCACCTTCGGCACAGGGGTCTGGGCTCCGGACGAGGAAGGGGAGATCTTCACAGAAGTTCGCAAGAACGGCCTCACGGCCACGGTCGCTGGGTTGGGAGAGCCCGTGGTGATCAGCGAAGCCAGCGACCATCCCTTGTGCCGGGATCAGGACTGGGGCGTGGAAGCGATTGCGGGGTTTCCCCTCAAGCAGGCGGATCGGGTACTAGGGGTCTTCAACGTTGCTTTCATGAAGCCTCATGCCTTCGGCGAGGACGACCTGCGCGTGCTGACGCTGCTGGCCGATCAGGCGGCTGTTGCCATCGAAAACGCGCGGCTCTACCAGGAAACAGATCGCAGACTCAAGGAGAGTACCATTCTTCAAGAAATCTCACGCTTGGTCGGCTCGTCGTTGGAGCCCGAGAAGGTCTTCCAGACCGTGGTGCAGACCGTGGCCGAGGCCTTGGGCTACAGTATGGTCAGTATATACACCAGGGATGGGGAGGGGCTACGCCTGGGGGCCCACGTAGGGTATCGTCTCGCGGAGGTTTTCGACTACATGCCTTTGGACAGAGGAGTCATTGGTCGTGTAGCTCGGGGCGGAGAAGCAGAGTTGGTGTACGACGTCAAAGAGGATCCGGACTACCTCGAAGCTGCGCCAGGGGTCGTCTCCGAGATCGCCGTGCCCATCGTGAGGGACTCGGAGATCCTGGGCGTCCTGAATGTTGAATCAACAGCGTTGGAGCCTCTGACTGTGGCTGATCTGAAGCTGGTTTCGTCGGTGGGCCACCAGGTGAGTGTGGCTATTCAAAACGCCCAACTCTACCAGGCTGCTCAGCGGGAATTGGAGGAGCGCAAGCGGGCGGAGCTAGAGCTTCAGCAGAGCTACGACAGGCTGGAAAGAACGTTCGAGGGAACGGTCAAGGCTCTTGCGGCGCTGGCTGAGGCCAGAGATCCCTACACGGCTGGTCATCAGCAGGAGGTGGCCCGTCTGGCCTCTGCTATCGCCGAGGAGATGGGCATGCCGGAAGACGAGGTATTGGGCATCCGCATGGCAGGGCTTGTTCACGATATCGGCAAGATCGATGTGCCAGCTGAAATCCTGAGTAAGCCGACCAGTCTGACCGAGATCGAGACGCAGATGATACAGACTCATCCGCAGACGGCTCACGATATCTTGATGACGGTGGAGTTCCCCTGGCCCGTGGCCGAGATTGTGCTCCAGCATCATGAGAGGATCGATGGTTCCGGCTATCCTCGTGGTCTGTTGCGTCACGAGATACTGCTGGCGGCAAGGGTTCTCTGTGTGGCTGACACCGTCGAGGCTATGGCCTCGAACCGGCCGTACCGGCCAGCCCACGGCATGAAGGAAGCGCTACAGGAGATCTCGCAGCGAAGAGGCGTCTTCTACGATGCTGAGGTGGTGGACGCCTGTCTGAGACTTTTCGGGGAGAAGGGTTTCAAGCTCCAGCACGAGTGACGGTAGAGTGTACTGCGAGATCCATGTACCAAGGTGAGCCCGGGAGAACCGATCCCCCTCAGAGCTGCCAGAGACGAGTTGGCGGCCTAGCGGATCTTTCCCCGGACCGTGAACCGGCCTTGCTCTAGCTCCACTTCATCGAGGATCACAGGAAGGTCTCCCTCTCGCATAGCGAGGTTCTTGTTGAGCTGATCCTCGACCAGAAACAGGATGGAGTCCGGCAGGGCGGCACTCCCCAACTGCACTCTCTCGACAGTTACGAGAGGTCTCCCGTCCTGCACAAAGACCCAGGCCCGGGCGGTGGCGGGCAGGCGCATCTTGCCCAGCTGGGTCTCTACGCGTGCCTCGATGGCACCGGGCTCTATGGATACCTGGGGGTTGTCGAAGGGAACACCGGGAAGGCGCCGAAGATACCAGGCGACGGCTTCCCCGAGCTCTCTGTTGGTCAGTGTGACCTCGAAGGGCTCGCCGTGGTGAGTGCCGGCGTCGAGGCGCTCCTTGAGTTCGGTCAGTTGAGGGCTGAGGCGCGGTTCGACGACTCTCTGCGAATCCTCGTTGGTGGCCATGATTGTCTCCTCCCTCGTCCGTCGCAGATGGTGCGAGATTATACTGTACCCCGTTGGACGCTTCAATTGCTAGCAGGAGCGGACACCAGGTCAGATTCGCCGTTGGTCGCTCACTATGCCGCGCCGTTGGCTCGCTGGAGGGTAGTGCTGAGTACCCGCGAACCCCGAGCAACCCCGCAGCCTGAGTAGTGCTTGGTTAGCTGCGCAAGCTGAGTAGGCTCCGCACCCTGAGTAGCCGCGGAGCGGCGTATCGAAGGGCGCAGGAGCCGTATTGAAGCACGCAGCGGTGTATCGATGCACATGTATGCTTCCCTCGGATGGACTGACGCCAGACGCGCATCTCGCCGAGCAGGTTGCTGCCTCGCTGTATTGACCGGGCCTTGCAGGGCGGTTATAATAGCGCAGAAAGGTACGCGTCTTGAACGTGCTGGTTACCGGCGGAGCGGGATTCATCGGCTCCCACGTGGTGGATGCCCTGATCGAGGAAGGTCACAGCGTCGTGGTCATCGATGATCTATCCTCTGGCAAGAGAGGGCACGTTCACCATGACGCCAAGTTCCGCCAATTGGACATCCGCAGCCCGGACCTGGAGGGGGTGTTCGCAGAGGAGCGACCCGAGGTGGTCAACCACCACGCGGCCCAGGTGGACGTGCGCGTCTCCATGGCCGATCCCATCTTCGACGCCGACGTGAATGTCCTGGGCTCCCTCAATCTCTTGGAGTGCGCCCGCAGGCATGGGGTTGAGAAGCTCATCTACGCCTCCACCGGCGGGGCGGTGTACGGGCAACCAGCGTACCTGCCCTGCGACGAGGTTCACCCCGTCGAACCCATCTGTCCCTATGGCATCAGCAAGTTGGCAGTAGAGCACTACCTCTATCTCTACCGGCAGACCCATGGTCTGGAGTACACAACCCTGCGTTACGCGAACGTGTACGGTCCCCGCCAGGACCCCTTCGGCGAGGGTGGGGTGGTGGCCATCTTCGCTCGCCAGATGGTGGAAGGGGAGCAAGTGGTGATCAACGGCAGTGGAGAGCAGGAGCGGGACTTTGTCTACGTGGACGACGTCGTGCGAGCCAACCTGGTGGCTATGGAGCGGGGGAATGGCGGAACCTACAATCTGGGCCGTGGTGTGGGCACCTCGATCAACGAACTCTTCGCCACCATGCAGCAGATGACCGGGTATGCCGATGAGGCTGTCCACGGCCCTCCTAAACCAGGCGAGACCTTCAAGATCTATCTTGATGCCGGAAAGGCCCGCGCGGAGCTGGAGTGGGAGTCCGCGGTGACCTTGGAGGAGGGCCTGGAAAGGACCATAGAGCATTTCCGCGGTGCGTCCTGAGTGACCTACCCCCGGGGTCTTTACAGGTGGCGAGGTCGTAGAACGCGGAGGCAGATCTTCACCTCTTCGTGTATCCCACGCTGGGCGGAGACGAGTGGATCTCCAATCCGCGGCGACACCTGTTTTGGTGAGGGGGATACTGGCTCGTGAAGGTCCCCTACATCGAGACCTCCGAGGTCTTGAGAGACCTCGGAGGTCTTGTGGGAGGCCCGTTCTCGTTGAGAGGGGGCCTTTGCTTGTCTGTTGAGCATGTCACTGGCTGGCGGTCGTGGGGCACCAGGCAGGCCACAGATCATGGACGGGGTCGTTGGTGAGGCGGGTGACCTCTGTGCCGTCTGCGTTCATCACGTAGATCTCGAGGTTGCCATCGCGCTCGGAGACAAAGGCAATCCTCCGTCCATCGGGGGACCAGGCCGGCGACTGGTCCCTGGCCGGGATGTTGGTCAGGCGGGTGAGGTTGGCTCCATCGGCGTCCGCCAGGTAGATCTCGAAGTTGCCATCGAGATCGGATACGAAAGCGATCCGCCGTCCATCGGGTGACCAGGCAGGCATGCCACTGTTCGCCCAAGGGGCAGTGAGAGGTCTCGATTCGCTGCCGTCTGCATTCATTAGGTGAATCTCGTCGTAGCCGTCGGTTCTGGAAGTGAAGGCTATGCGTTGGCCGTCGGGCGACCAGGCTGGACAACAATCATAGGCGGGGTCATCGGTGAGGCGGGTGACGTCTGTGCCGTCTGCTTTCATGACGTAGATCTCGGGGTTGCGATCGCGTTGGGACACAAAAGCAATCCGTCGCGCATCGGGCGACCACGCTGGACAACAATCATCGGCGGGGTCGTCGGTGAGGCGCATTAGTTCGCTGCCGTCTACGTTCATCACGTAGACGTCGGTGTTGTGATCGCGGAGGGAGTCGAACGCAATGTGCCCTCCATCTGGCGAGACGGCTGCACTGCTACCGTCGATGCGCTGATCGGTGAAGCGGGCCAGGCCAGTGCCGTCGGAATTCACCACGAAGATGCGAAACGGGCCGGCAAAGTGAGACTGGAAGATTATCCGTTGGCCGTCGGGCGACCAACTCGGCGCCCCGTAATCGCTCGCGCGATCGGTGACACACCTTGGCTCGCCTCCGTCGGCGTTCATCACGCAGATTTGGTAATTGCCGTCCCGGCCCGAGAGGAAGGCAATCTGGCCTCCACTAGCGGGGGGTGTGGGCGTGGGGGTTGGGGTCACGGTTCCTTGACAAGCACCGAGCGTGAGTGACAATAGTGCAATTGCGCCGGCACACCTGATTCCCCCCCGAGTCAGCTTCCACGCTCTTCGAGTGGGGCTCGACTTCTGCATTTCGCAGCTCGTAATGAGGTGAAGCGTTTCGATCTGTGGATCCTCCTCTTACAGCGTCGTTGTCAGTACGCGCTGCTGATCGAGCTCTCAGCAACGTGGACGTGATGTTAGCGTCAGTAGGTCTCCTGGTCTCCTCTGCGGCACGGGCGCCACACAGAATGGCCCATCGCCGCGTCGCGTGGGATGAGCCTCATTGTGCAGTGTTCTGCCCGCAACCGCCCGGCACGCAGTTGGTAGCTGACGCCGGGTTTCCGTTTAGCCGGACGCGTTTTCGCTATATTATTGTGTCGGATGCATGATACCACAAAGTGCCCAATAGGGCAAGCGTTGTTCTGCTAGACGGTCTTGTTGCACTTCTCGGGGCCCGGTCTTGGGGCGCCCTAGTTGCGCCGAAGGCCGTATCGAAGACAGCGAGGCGTGCTGAGCACCCACCACGAAGCCGCATCGTCTAAGGCGCTGCTCCACGGCTCAGCATGCTCGACGGATGGTGGACCGACGCCGGGGGAAGCGTCGTGGAAGGTGGCCAAGCGAACAGTGAACCTTTAGGACACGAAAGATCGAACTGCGCCGTCTAGAAGGTAGGCGGCCGAGAGCAGCAGGCCCGTTAGAAGGTGAATGAAGACGGTGGCGGCGTTCGCCGGCACCAGCTTCTGGTATTCGTCGTAATGAGCCCGCGCCACCTTCACGGCTCCAATGGCTACCGGCAGCGTCGCCAAGGCGATCAGGGTAAAGGGCGACGTGATCCTCAGAAGGGCCGCTCCTGCAATCCACGCATAAGTGACGGCCATAAGGATGGCATAGCCCACAGCGGCCTGCCTCCTGCCGAACCTGACCACCAGGTGATCCTTGCCCACGGAACCGTCGGCGGGGGCGTCTTGAAACTCGTTGATGTAGAGAACGCCCGCGATAAGGAGCGCTACGGGGATGGACGCCACGACAGGTTCCCAGTCCAGGTAGCCGGTCTGTACGTAGAAGGCGCCTAGCGTCATCAGTACCCCGAAGTTGAGACCGATGAAGAACTCCCCTATCCCCCTGCTGACTAGGTTGATGGGCGGGGCGGTGTAGAAGAACCCGGACAAGAGACCAACAAGCCCCAGGACGATGATCATTGGGCCTCGCACGTAGGCCAGGTAGAGGCCGATTATCGCGGCCAGCACATAGGCAGCGAGGGCACCGCTGATTACCTCCCTGGGGGTGAGGAGCCCTTCTTGGATCATACGGCTGCCCCCTGTGAAGGGGCGCACGAACTCTACGTTCACGTCGTCGGTCCCGCTCTTGTGATCGAAGTAGTCGTTGGCCACGTTCGTACCCGTGTGCAGCAGCAGCCCTCCGATCATGGTCAGCAGGAAATACCCCCAGTGAAAGGGCCCCGTCCTCGCCCAGGCGATAACTGCGCCCAGTAGGATGGGCACCACCGTGGCGGTGAAGAATGGCGCTCGCACCTCGGCCAGCCAGATCTTCATCTTGTTGTCCCTCAGAGCTGCTACGCTGTCGGCCATGGAATCTCCTTTTCTACTCCCGGTACCTCTCGTGAACCACCGGCACCGTGAGGCGGCCCTATGATTCTTTTCTTTTCCATGATATCGATGAGGCGCGCCGCCCTTGCGTACCCGATCCGCAGTCGGCGTTGCAGGAAGGAGATGGAAGCGCGCTTCTCCCGCTGTACTAGATGGATTGCCTCGTCCAGCAGTTCATCGTCCGGCTCATCTGTTACGTCGGCCGATTCGGCCATGTCGGCCCACAGGGGCTGCTGCACCAATTCCTCCAACCGTTCCTCTGGGTGAACCTCCAGCCCCTTCCAGAACAGCACCAGTCTCTCGATCTCTTTGTTTGAGACGAAGCAGCCCTGCAAGCGAACGGGTGTGCTGGAGTCGGACGCCATATACAGCATGTCACCCTTTCCCAGTAGTTTCTCCGCCCCACCGGCGTCCAACACCACACGGGAATCCGTGCGGGAGGTGACGGCGAAGGAGATGCGTGCCGGGAAGTTGGCCTTGATCAATCCCGTGACCACGTCCACCGAAGGGCGCTGGGTGGCGATGACCAGGTGTATCCCCGTCGCCCTGGACATCTGGGCCAGGCGACAGAGCGACCTTTCGACCTCGTCCGCGGCGGCCATCATCAGGTCTGCCAGTTCGTCTACCACGACCACGATGTACGGCAGGGCTCTCTCCCCGTGTGAAAGCAACTCCCGGTTGTAGTGATCGAGGTTGCGCGCCGTAGCCTTGGAGAAGAGCTTGTAGCGGCGCTCCATTTCCCGAAGGATCCACTTCAGGGTCCCCACCACGCTCTCGATCTCCACCACGACTGGCGCCAGGAGGTGCGGGATGCCGTTGAAGTTGACCAATTCCACCATCTTGGGGTCGATCATGAGCAGTCTCACGTCGTCGGGGCTGTTGTTGAACAGCAGGCAGGTGACGATGGAGTTGATGCAGACGCTCTTCCCGGAGCCGGTGGCGCCGGCGATGAGGAGATGGGGCATGGTGCTCAGGTCGGCGACCACAGGGGCACCGGACACATCCCGTCCCAGGGCGATTCTCAGCCGGGAGGTCTGTCGCAGGAATTCGCCTGCCTCCATCACCCCTCGGAGAGAAACCAAGGTGACCTCATCGTTGGGTACCTCGATGCCGATGATGGAGCGGCCCGGCACCGGGGCTTCGATGCGTACGGGCGCGGCCGCGAGCGCGAGGGCCAGGTCTTGGGCCAAGGCGTCGATCTTGCTCACCTTGACCTTGGCCCGGGCTATCTTGCCGTCTCGACCCTTCCTTTCCACATATCCCGGCTCCACGCCGAACTGCGTGACGGTGGGCCCCTGGTTGACCTCTACCACCTTGGCGGGCACGCCAAAGCTGTGGAGGGTATCTTCGATGATCCGAACCTTCCGCCTGATCTCGGTCTCGCTGAACTCCTGCTCGATGTTCTCCTCCAGGATGCTTCCCACTTCGGGGAGGTGCCATTGCTTGCCACCGGCCATGATGCGCGGCGGAAGGAGGGTGTCTCTCTCTTGCGGGGCCTGTTGTTCGGTTGGCGACGGCTTCAGCAGTTCCGATACCTTTTCAGCCACGCGTTTGGGGACGCCTTCGCCGTTGCTGGGCGGGCCAATCTTGATAGAGGGCCGGTGATCACGATAGGTGTCCCTAAGGTTCGTCCAGGCTCGTCGTAAACCGGTGCCCATCTGGGCTATGGAGACGCCAAAGAGCAAGATCATCGCTACTGCGCCCGATGCCACTAGCGCGACATAGGCTCCTATGCGGCCGATGCTCACGGTAAGGGCTTCGCTGAGGATCCATCCCGCGTAGCCTCCCCCTCCACCTTCCGCTGCCAGTTGGCGGGCATCCTCACGGAAGGAGAGAAGATGCAAGGTGGTCAGCGAGGTGAGGAGGATCAGTATCGCTCCCGCCGTCCTTCCCCACGGCGTGTGGCGTTCACGCCGCAAGCTTTCAAGGAGCAGCCAGAAGCCCGCCGCCCCCAACGCCAAAGGGACGGCATACACGCCCCAGCCGAACAACCGGCGCAGGATCATGATCCAGGCTTCCGTGAGCGGGTCTCGGGTGGGGGAGGCGAGACTGAGTGCGGTGACCGCTGCGCAGCCGAGGAGGGCGAAGGCTGCCCCTCTTACTACTATGGCACGTTTTCTGTTCGGCTGGGTCTTCCGAGTCGGCATCGGTTCAGAAGAGGCTCAACTGCTCTGCATCCTGTGGAAGCTCCATCTCCGCGATTCCATCCGCTTGGGCCAGGAGCTGGGGGATCTTGGACATGTCCTCCTCGATCAATTGGAGCCATCTTCGCTGATGCAAAGCCGCAGCGGGATGGTACATCGGGTAGTAGATGAT
>JABAOH010012214.1_pt1 | contig 20512 bp, 17 predicted proteins | sample 7062181 | NCBI WGS metagenome assembly JABAOH01 (sample SAMN14538630, study PRJNA623070) | marine sediment metagenome | biome: marine biome [ENVO:00000428]; feature: marine pelagic biome [ENVO:01000023]; material: deep marine sediment [ENVO:00002113]; isolation source: pool of 5 deep marine... | reverse complement strand
ACTAGAGACCCATTTGTCGCCACCTCGTATCCGTCCAGCCACGTGAAAAATATCCTGTTGCTCTCGGGGTCAGTGGGGTCAAGGTCATTGTAAGACTCAAAGTCATCCACGATGAAATACTTTTGTGTCGTAAAGTCCCAGACGGTCCCTTGCCAGGTTGCGGGGATCTCAGCTTCATTTACCTCATCGACCCGCCAGTAGTAAGTCTTGCCTAAATCGAGCGATAAGGGGCCATGGCTGGCCTCGGTGACGGTAGTAACAGGTGCGGTACCGTCTATCACAGCTTGCCAGTCAGGGCTGAAGTACACATCGTGCTTGGCCGCCTCTCTTCCCGCCCTGAAGCGCAAGGTTATATCCGTTGGGTTATATATTGTGCCGATAGAAACATCTCTCGCCCCCGACTCTGGATTGGGCTCTCTTGCGAGGACCGGTATGTGGAAAAAGCGAACCTCACTTAGACCGTATTGGCTCAGGATGCCTCCCCAGTTGCTGTTGGCTGTGAGCCTGACGTACTTTGCTGCCACACCTCCCATATCAACAGTGGTATTGTGTGCATAGTCGGGCGTACCAGGGGCCCGGGCAAACTCGTGAGTGGTACCCAGCGTCGTATAGTCGGTGCCGTTGGTCGAATACTCGATGGTAACATCTTTGAATCCTAAACCGAGCACCGACTCCAGACTCTCGTTCGAGTTCCATACCCACATTTCATGAAGTTTGTAGACCCTGTCGAACTGAAATTCGATCCAGGTCGGCTGTGGCCCTGCCATACCGCTGAGCCACATATTATTCTCAGCATCTTTTCCGTGCAGTAAACCACTGTCATCGAGTCCCGAGCCATTGATGGTATTTTCAGGCTCTCTGCCTGCATCGCTGCTGGAAGCTGTAGCGGTTATATTCTCGATTGTGTAGGCAAGCAGCTCGGTCGTGAAACTCCAGACTTTGCCTTCGAATACCGTAAAGTCTGGTGGGCCGTTGACCTCATCGACGCGCCAGTAGTAGGTCTTGTTGAAATCAAGGCGTTGGGCAGGAGTATAACTATTGGCATCCTGAGTGATGCCGCCGATGCCGTCGTTGACGTCGCTGAAGTTCTCACTAAAGTAAACTTTGTGCCCATTGGTTGGGGGGGCGTAAGCTCCCGGATTCCAGCTAAGCACTACGTCACGAGGCACATCGACCGCCCCATTGGCCGGAGATGACTCGTGAGCGAACGCGGGAGGTGGGCCAGACTTAATAGGAGCGGCATCCTTTGTCCAGACAGCACCTGCTATAGTCCCATGGTTTTCGTTAGGTGTACTGTCATAGGCCGTCGTTCCTTCTCCCTCATTGAATTTCCAGTAACCAACTAATCCTTCTTCACTTCCTCTGAGTTCTCGGTTCATGTCGGCCTGGATTTCCGCCTCGGTGCGGGCATAGTTCCAGACGCGAAAATCGTCCAAAACAATATTGGCCCCTACGCCCATCTGAAGAACAGCGGGCTGAGTAGTGTCGGTAAGGTTGACCCCGCTTCTCGTCGCCGATTGTACCCCATCTTGATATATTATCTGCTCTCCATTCAAAGCAGTAAGCACAATTGCTACATGGATCCACTCATTTACTGGAATTCCTTCATAAGTGTTTACTGTTGACTGACCAGTCCCAGTGCTGTGATCGAAATGCAGTCCGGGGTCATTTGGGCGCAGCGCTAAGAGTGGTCCTCTCCCCCAAGAAGAATTTGTCGTACCTTTATAGAAAACGTTTCTCCAGCTACCTGTTGGTCCTTGCAGGTCTTTCATCCAGAACTCGTAAGTGTAGCTACCTAATCGAAGAACGTCTTTACCATCATCAATTGTTACCGTCCTGCCCCCACCGACTTCCAACGCATATCCGCTCCCGGCATAAGCGACAGGCATGGCGATAAGTATGTAACCCACAACCGACAGAAACACAGCCAACACAAATTCCCTGAACAAACTTACTTTCCGAGCTTTCCGAATAGAATACATTTTGCACACCTCCAAATTTAACACATTCACCATAGAACCCAAATAAATCAATTTCCTGCACATAATAGTCCTCCTTCAAACGTCCAATGTGAACTGTTAATCGAAATGTAGAAATCTTCACTTTGTGGCACAAAGTCCCTATACAAATCTGTGCCTCGCATAATAACTCCTCCTTTATCGAAACCTGCAGGGATTCCACAGGTCAGAGGGCCGAAATCCACAAGTCCGCTCAATATCATTTGTATCAGATTAGCCACCTTTTCGTCAAGAGAAATATGTGCAAAATTATCGTTTCAGCGACTATTTTTCATCTCCGCTCTCACTCCGGCGCTTGCCACTGGCGGAGGTAGGGCGAGCAGGGGGAGAATGCATCCGGTTCACATACGGGCCAACCTATGTGCCTGCCCTCAGGGCGACTACGAAGGATCGCCACTAATCGTTTTGGTTTTAAGCAGCTTAAACCATGTTTTTCGATGATACAGGAAGTTGAACTGTGATTTATGCCGTCGATGTGCCGGTGCGGGGTTCAACCCAGATGGGGCTGGACCAGGCAAGCTGCTCGTTGGCTTGTACCGCCCGCAAATAATACCAGTTCAAACCTTTTCCATCATCAATGTCGGGGACTTTGTAGGACGTATGGTAGTGCTCGTGGAAGACTAACCGATGAAGCATAGCCGATTCCTTTGGAAAATCACCCGTGAACAACATTTCTCCACTCTGGGCCAACTGTTCTAATCTTTGAGATAACGATACCCCGGTAGGCTCCCGCAGGGTAATCTTGACCCGTGAATCCGGCCGGCCGCGTATCTTCAACACAACGGCCTTAGTGGAAATGTCCTCAAACTGCTGACGAAGGGCGGTGAAAGACCGCACCCGCACATGGTTATCAGAGCGTTCGATTATCCTGTCTCGGCGCATCTCGTCGAGCGGTCCCGATTGAAAGCAAGTTTGAACCTCTTCCAGCAGACCGTCTTCTAATGCAATATTGATATCCCAGTCACAGACGCGGGTCATATCGAGCGCAGGCCAGGGCCCCCAGCCGTATTCGAACCGCAGGAGCACCGGCTCGTTCCAGCTTTGGGCCGTTGGCACCCGGTCCATAGGAAAATCGCGGGCAAGCACCCTGTTGTTCTTGAGGATTTCCACTCTGTCGAGCTGGTCCCATCCGGTGACGGTAACGGCCAGCTCACGATGGCGTGTATACGGCAGTTCCCGGCCCATAAGCTGGCCGTTGAGCCGAAAATCCAGACGGATGCGGTCGCCGGTGACGGCGTACGTCCGGCGGTTGCGAATCGCATCAAAGATTGCCTCGCGAGTCAGTTCGGTCGCCAGAACCGCTGCTAAGCCTTCGCGGTACCCGCCGGGGAAGCCCAGATGGTCATCGGTACTTGCGATGACACCGAGGCGATAGCCTTGGGCAAGGAAATGATGGAGCGTGTTCTTGGTCCAGCGTCCACCTTCGGTATGCCGGATATATGGATATGGCGCCCGGTCGTGTTCGGCGTTGCCCCATTCGGAATATATCTCGATAACGGGTGAGACCTCGGAGTCAAGCCAGGCAAGATTGGCACCACGATGGCCGAGACGATTGGCCGGATGATGCGGAATCATAATCGCACGCCTCTGTTTGGCAAACTGCTGAAATTCACGCAGATCGTCGAACCGGACATACTCGGCGTCCAAAGTCGGGAAGAGAATGTGGTAATCGCCGAGGCTTGTCGAGTGCCACTCAAAGCCGGCTATTGTTACAAACTTGCCCGGCTGGTCATACTTGCGTACCATCGCCAGGACTTCCGGCCAGCGTTTTTTTGTTACCTCGAATCCATCGAGCCATTTCTTCTCGATGTTATTTTCGTACCGGCCGATATCATGCCAATAGCCGTGCGGCGTAAAGCCGAGGAAGTCGAGGTGGTTGCTCGCAATCTCAAAAGCTCTTTCAAGTGACCCCTGCGCATAGCCAACTTTGCTGTGGTTGTGTAAATCACCGAAGTAGATGTGATAGCCGCCTGCCTGTGGACGGTCTGACGGCTTCGGCGCCAATCCAGGTGCCAATTCTGAGCACCCGAGCGATGCCAGCGATAGTGACCCGACTGTAGAAGCTTTCAAGAACTGCCTTCGTGTCATTGATTTTGTCATTTTGGATCTACCCTATTAACAGAAACTTTGTTAGAATTTAGTATTTTGTATATTTTCGACACCATACCGGATGGTTTGCACTGATAAACATCATGACTTGTACTGCTTGGTACCACAAAGGTATTATAGCAATTTATTTCTCATTGAGGGAAATATATTGATGCGATTTTCATCTCCGACTAAAAGTCGTAGCCTTCGATTTGTCCCATCAATAGTGTATGCAGAAATACCATAACCGATTCTAAACTCACAGCTTTAAGCAGGAGCTCCTTCAAAAAATGATCTTCGAGGGTTTGTTGGCAAAAAGAATTGACAGCGTGTCTGGGAAACTATTATATTACGGTGGTTTAGAATTCGCTGGGAGTGTAGCTCAGTCTGGTAGAGCAACGGCCTTTTAAGCCGTAGGTCTTGGGTTCGAGTCCCAACACTCTCATTTATATGGCCATTGGATGGGCAGAGAACCTGGTAGCAGTGGCGGCAGATAACCAGGGTAAGACGCCGAACAACATGGGTGATGCTCAGATGTATAGCTCTTAAGGGAGGTCTCGCGAGGTGAGCAGGCTATTCTACAATTTGGGCAGAAAGGTCGGCCCAAAAGTTCGCAAGGCTAAGTGGATATGGCAATCAATGGTCGGCAGTGAAGCTGACGCTATCAAAGTCGAACACGATGTCGGCCGGGACCTGGCGCGCGAAGTCCGGCATCAGCTTGGGCTTGACCTGGAACCGCAGATTAGACAAATGTTGAATGAAGTGGGTCCTCGTCTGGCCGCTTGCGTGGCCAACAAGTCTCGTACGTTCAATCTTGAAGCCGTCAAAGGCAACGAACCTAATGCGTTTGCTCTGCCGGGCGGTTTTATCTTTGTGACCAGGTCGCTGGTGGAATTGTGCCGGTGGAATCAGGACGAGGTTGCATTCATTCTCGGGCATGAGATGGGCCACGTGATTCGAGGACACGCGATGAGCCGTATCATCAGCAATTCGGCTATTGCCGCCGCATCGCGGGCCGCACCGGTTCGCGGCCTTTTGACCGGTTGGCTGCGCAGGGTGGGTGTGCAGTTCCTTGAAAGTGCCTATTCCCAGGACCTGGAGTCGGAAGCGGACAAGCTCGGCGTGCGTCTGACTGCCGCGGCCGGTTACGACCCTCACGCGGCCGTGCAATTACTCGCACGCCTGGCCAGACTAAACTCGCCTGCCAGTCAATTGGACCTCGGCAGTTACTTTTCTTCACATCCTGCCTTCAATGTCCGTATCCATAATATCAATCGTCTGCTGCAGAAATATTGAGTTTTCAGGCAGGATTGGGAATTATTTGTAGGCCATCCGCTGTACCATTCGTAGGTTGTATTTAATTTACAAGTACTTTTCAATAATGGAGTTGATATTGTCCAGTTTCGTTTGAAGAAGACCAAGACGTTCCTCTGCTTGCTTTCGTTTAGAGATTTCGTGTTGGAGCCGTTTATTGGTAGCCTTTAATTCGTCGCTCTGTTGCGTCAAGCGCTGCTCAAGCTGGTCGCGGTATTCTTGTAATTCGTTTTGTATCGGCTCATGTGCGGCGATTTGATTTTGGAGCTGTTCGTTTGCCGCTGTTAATTCATTGGTCTGCTGCTTTAAGTGTTCCTCTGCTTGCTCGTGTTCGGCGATTTGCTTTTGGAGCTGTTCGTTTGCTGCCGTTAATTCGGCGGTCTGCTGCTTGAGGCGCTGCTCCGCTTGCTCGTGTTCGGCGATTTGATTTTGAAGCTGTTCGTTTGCTGCTGTTAATTCGGTGGTCTGCTGCGTCAAACGCTGCTCGAGCTGGTTGCGGTGTTCTTGTAATTTGTTTTGTATTGGCTCATGTGCGGCGATTTGATTTTGGAGTTGTTCGTTTGTTGCTGTTAATTCGGCGGTCTGCTGCTTGACGAGCTCGGCCAGGTGGTTACGGTATCGTTTCAGCTCATCCTTTGTGCGTTCATGCTCGGTTAGATCTGTAGCAAAACAGATAAGTCCTGCGGCCTTTCCTTCCCCGTCTTTGAATACGACCATTAGCATCTCTGTGGGCAGTGGTGTTCCATCTCTTCGTACGTGTTCCACCGGGCCGGCGAGCTGGCCTCTACTTTTGGTTTCTTCCATGAAAGGAATCACATCAGTTTTCATCTGCTCTTTAGTGTGGAATACGCTAATATGTTTGCCAATCAGTTCGTGCCCAGCTTCGTACCCATGCATCGTGGCCCAGGCCGTATTGACATACTGAAGAGCGCCGTTGAGGTCGACCACAACAATTCCCTCACGCGCCCGCTCAGCGATTACTGTCAGATGGCGCAGCGCTTGCTCACCCTGTTCATGCGCAGCAGTTATATCATCCATTTGACTAATCCAGAAAAGACCAGCGCTACTTTACAACTAATACCTCCTGAGGATTTATGAATAAACAGTAAAAATACATACGCTTACAGCGCTATGCACATATACTATCTCCATCCATGATAGGCGACGAGACTATTATAGAAACTTGTAGCCCGAAAGTCAAGATTTTGGCTGCCATTAAGCGAGGCAATTGTTATTAAATTATAGAATAACAATGAATTGCAGGGCGACTTGAGGATTTATGAGAGGTTTCCATTGTTCTCGTCGATCGAGTCGTCCTGCGATGAGGAGGATGTGACAGATGCGGGTTGTCCCTGATGAGCCTCGTCTGAGGCGGATATGTGTGAATCGCTGTTTAGTTTTACTAATGCTTTGAAGATATCAACTTCTGCTACTAAGCCCTGCACTTTGTCCTGTTGATCTACCACAGGCAAACATGACACGCTGAGTTGACGCATATTGTCCACTATTGTTGCAAACGGTGTTTCGGGCCTTATAGTACAAACGGGCCTGTTCATTATCCATTTGATTTTAATTTGAAGCGTAGCATCATCCAATGGCCGACGCCATTTGGCAAATATAGGCCGCAGGTAGGTGCTCATCGCGCCTGTTAGATCAGACTTTGATACAATACCTTCCAGTGCTGTCTCCTGACCTACCATTATATAGCCTACATCGTGTTGCTGCATTTTTGCAAAAGCTTGCTGGACGCTGTCTTCGGGACTTCCCCAAACAAGCTCGTTTTGCATAATGTCTTTTGCACATAATGCTAATGCTGTGGGTGGGTGCTCACCCGGCAGGGCTGCCGGCGACTGTGCCATTCTTTGGATGGTTTCGGAAACCAGCTGGGTTCCCGCTGTGCGGGATTCCTGATCTTTACTCTCATCCGTCATCGCTGCTTTTTCTTCAGCTTCGACTTCGCTTATCGCCCCTTCGGCTTCAGCTTCGACTTCAACTATCGCCTCTTCGGCTTTAGCCTTAACTTCGCCTATCGCTTCTTCGGCTTCAGCCTCGGCCTCTGCCTTTTGCCCGGCTACCGCTTCTTGGGCTTCAGTCTCCGCCTCTGTCTTTTGCCCGGTTACCGCTTCTTCGGCTTCAGCCTTGACTTTGGTTATCGCTTCTTGGGCTTCAGTCTCCGCCTCTGTCTTTTGCCCGGCTACTGCCTCTTGGGCTTCAGCCTTGACCTTGGCTATCGCCTCTTCGGCTTCAGCCTTGACTTTGGTTATCGCTTCTTCAGCTTCAGTCTCCCACTCTGCCTTTTGCTCGGCTACTGTTTCTTGGGCTTCAGCCTTGACCTTGGCTATCGCCTCTTCGGCTTCAGCCTTAACCTTGGCTATCGCTTCTTCAGCTTCAGTCTCCCACTCTGCCTTTTGCTCGGCTACTGTTTCTTGGGCTTCAACCTTGACCTTGGCTATCGCCTCTTCTGCTTCAGCCTTGACTTTGGCTATCGCCTCTTCGGCTTCAATCTCCCACTCTGCCTTTTGCCCGGCTGCTGCCTCTTGGGCTTCAGCCTCCGATTTTGTCTCTTGCTCGGCTACTGCTTCTTGGGCCTCAACCTCCGACTCTGTCTCTTGCTCGGCTGCTGTCTCTTGGGCTTCAGTCTCCGACTCTGTCGCTTGTTCAACTACTGCCTCTTGGGCTTCAGCCTCCGACTCTGTCGCTTGGGCTTTAGCCTCCAACTCTGCCTGTTGCTCGGCTGCTACCTCTTGTCCTTTAGCCTCTGATTCTGTCTCTTGCCCGGCTACTGCCTCTTGGGCTTCCGCCTCCGACCTTGTCTCTTGCTTGTCTGCTGCCTCTTGGGTCTCAGGCTCTGATTCTGTCTCTTGCTCGGTTGCTGCTTCTTGAGCTTTAGCCTCAGATTCTGTCTCTTGTCCGGCTACTGTCTCTTGCTCGGCAGCTGCCTCTTGGGCTTCAGCCTTGACTTTGGCTATTGTATCGGTATATACCCTTACCTTTTCTTCGGTCTCAGCTTTGATTTTAGCTATCGTCACTTGGGCTTCGCACTTAGCTTCAACTATCGCCTCTTGGGCTTCAGCCTTGGCTTTGGCTATAGCCTCTTCGGCTTCGGCCTGTGACTTTGCCTTTTGCTCGGCTACCATCTCTTGGGCTTCCGACTTGACATTGGCTATCGTCTCAGCGGCTTCGGCCTTGGCTTCGGCTATCGCCTCAGCGGCTTCAGCCGTGACTTTGGCTATTGTATCGGTGTATACCCTTACCTTTTCTTCGGCCTCAGCCTTGACCTTGGCTATCGTCTCTTGGGCTTTGGCTATCGCCTCAGCGGCTTCGGCCTCTGACTTTGCCTTTTGCTCGGCCATTGTCTCTTCGGCCTCAGCCTTAACCTTGGCTATCGCATCCCCGAAAAGTTCTCCAACCGTAGTCGAAAGTTTGGGAGGGCTACTTGCGCTGGCCTCAAGCAGCCTTCTTCTGGGTAGCAAGTTCTTGTGTCTCATCCTGCTCATCCAAATATGCCTTCAGGCTCCAAGGTTCTTTATATCCGCCGACCCGCTGGAGATGCTTTTCAGTTTCAAGGAATGCCGCGATTGTCCAATCCCGCCGCACCCAAGACTATGCCCGAAATGGCAATCCAACCGACCCGATTAACCTCCTACCACAAAGACTCCGCCGTAACACCGGCAGAGCCTAAGATTTTGGCTATTTATCACAGATACTATCGGGCGAAAAAGGCTCTGTTCTTGAAAAAAAAGAAAAAGTATTTGCAGAGGATCCAACACTCTTACCGGCTATCGCTACTATGAGGCCGGATTCTGCCGGAATCGGTCAGTTTGAGTTACTATTTTCTCAAGTGGGGGTGTTTTTCTCACGATAATAGCGGTAGTAAAGGAGTGATGAATAAAGATTGAAAACTTCTACCGAATGAGGAGATAAATGTGATGGCTAAAAAACTAGCGTCTCGGCAGAAGAAGGCTGAGGCAAAGACACCAAACCCTCCTGATGTGCCACTAAAAGAGGAGATCATGGCTGATTTCTCGAACGCAGCCGATAAGATAATCTTCACAAAGGCTCTTTCTGACATTACCTGTCATGACCCTGGTATGCGCGCAGATGCGGCTAAAGTAATAGCCGGCGTCCGCCATAAGTCGTCAGTCAAGGCTATTGTGGCTCAGATGGCGAACGAACCATCGGCGCAAGTACGACGAGAGTGCATTAAGGCCCTGATGAAACTGGAGATGAAGGAAGGAGTGCCTGTGGTTGAACGGGCTTTGTCCGACCAGGAAGCTTCGGTCCGCCTGGCTGCTGTGTGGGCCATATACCATTTGGCTGGAGCGAAAAGTGCCCCTACACTGGCACATATGTTTTCCGATGAGGACGAAGAGGTCCGACGAAGGGCCGCTGCCTGTGTTGGCTGGCTGGGTCGAAAGAAGTTTGCTGTAAAGTTGTTGCCGTTCTTGGCCGACAGCAGTGTTTCGGTCCGTCTGGCGGCAGTCGAGTCAATTGGCAACCTGCGTTCTCGGCAAGTGGTCTCGACCCTCATTAAACGCCTCAATGATCCTGAAGTGTCAGTCAGAAAAGCTATTGTTCGTGCCCTAACAACAATCACCGGTAAGAGGATGGATGGGCAGTTTCCAACTGATGAAAGGTCGCTTCAGCGTTTGATTGTGCGATGGCGCGAATGGTGGCAGGAGGAGCACCACGGATAAGGCTGTGTCCACATAATGGGTGGGAAATTGCGATATTTGTGTTGGCACAAGTTTTCGATTAGAAGTCGCGGGTGTGGTTTTGTAGTCATTAAACCAATCCCGATAAAATTGAGATTGTGGGTTGTAGAAGGTGCGTTTTTTGACATCGACTTGTAGTCCTTGAGGAAGACAGCGCCGATTGCAACCTTCGCTATGAGTAATTAAGTCAAGGAGTCATCTTATGTCAAAAAGTCGGAAACATCGGAAACAAAAGACAAGTGTAAAGAAAAAGAAGCGGATCGCACAGAGGAAAAGAATCAACGAGCCCATTTTGGAGTCGACCACAAACAAGAAGACGCCCAAGGTCGCTACCGTTGCCACACTGCCGGCCCCACCCGGCAAGAGGGGTAAAAAGCAGCCAAAGGTTGCCAAATCAGCCCATGAGCTGAAAAGGGAACTGGTTGGCAGTGACACAAAGAAGAGCGAAATTAAGATGGAGGGCTTCGCGGATGTTCTCGAGGAGAGGGCCAGCATCATCTCTATTGTCAAGGGCCTCGAAGAACAGGTTAACGCAGCATTTAAGCTAAAAGAGGTCCTGGAAGCTGAGCTTGATATAACTCAGAAAATGCTATCCGAAGAGCTGACCGCTCATGCTCAGTTAGAGGCACAAGTCAAGTCGCTCGAAGCACAGAGTGTTCTGGCCGACCAGCTAAGCGAGGACATCTCCTTTATCGAGGAAGAGCGGAACAAGTTTGCCAACTTGCTCGCGGAGACCCAGCCACAGCTTGAGGCAGTAGTTGAGGAGCGTAACTCGCTTAACAAGAAGGCAGCCTCTGTCGCGAAGTACGCTCAGAAACTCGAGGGCGAGAAGACAACCCTTGAGGCCCGGGTGATGAATCTCAAGGACAAGGTCGTAGATGTGAACCGTCTACGAGGGGAAGTGGATAACCTCCGAAAGGAACTTATAGACGCTGACAGCCGGGTGGCTAACCTGCGCAACCAGCTTGGGGAGCAGCGGGCTGTGAATAAGAGTCTCATGGAAACCAGGACACGCCTCGAAAGCGAGATGAAAATAGCGAAGGCCGACCGTAAGGCCGTTGAGAGAGAAGTCAATGTGGTCAGGAAAGCCTTGCATGACGTACGTGGCCAGGCAGCTCGCTCCAGCGGGCGCATCCGCCAGCGGTACTCCAAACCGAAGGGTAAGAATAAGAAATAATTCTTTATGGTTGAGCATTCAAACCGCTTAATGTCTCTTTTTGAGCGGAAGATAGATAGAATCATCTGTGTCAGCCAAGTTTCTGATGCGCTTGAGGTCGACGTTATATCTCTTCATCCACATATTGAACCTTACGTCTGCCCCAACAGCGGCCTTGTCTATGCTGACGGGAAACATATTTAGCAGATCCGTTACGTTTCACCTCTGCAACCGTTATTGAGTTTTTTCACTCAGATTGTGCCTCCACCGACTGCAGGAGTGGATTGGAAGTCCGGCAGAGGCTTTACGAAGTCTGTTAAAGCGTAAATAGTATCAATATTATAACCGGATTCAAGATGATATACGTATGCCAGGTTGCCACCGTCGTTTTCTTCGAGAACGCGCCTGGCCCAGCTCAAAATTGGCTCTGTACTCTGGATGGACATATCGTGCGGTAAGAGAGCCACACTGATTAGCATTTTTTTCCCGAATATTTCACGCGCGCGCCTGATGGATGTTTCTCCGCCGAGGTCCATAGAATATAGATTCTCAATCTTGGAGAATGCCTCCAGATGATTAGTGCTGGGCCCGCAAGAATGCAAACGAATTGGGCCGAGCTGCCGTCCGATCATTGACGTCACAGGCACTACGAAACGTTCGATCATTTCCGGGCTGACCATGCAGGACGAACATTCTCCCACATGTATGCCGCTGATCGGCAGATTGGCAATCTCCGAAAAGTGCCGGCAAAGAACAATGAAGGCCTCTGCAATCAAGTGCATGATTTCGAGGGCCCGCTGTGGTTGGGTTATCATGTCTATGAAAATGTTTTCACCAAGAAATTTCTGGGCGGAAGTCATCACTCCGTGTATAGCGGCACGGCCGGATAAATCCCAGAAGAACGGCGGAATGGGACGCAGCCGTCTCTGGGAATCGTCCTGGACCTGGCGAATCTGTTCGTCAAAAAGCTCGATCAACTTGTGACCAAGCAAACTCTCAGATATTAGCACCTCAGCAGCATTCTTTCCAGCAAGGCAGCCTGGCGTGATATCGGCGTCACCGCTGTCCTGTGGTATAAAATCGGCACCCAGCAACATCCCGAGAATCATATTCGGCTGAATACCTCCGATCTGAATCTGGCTCTTGTCCCAATAATCGATCTGTCCCAAATTAGATTCCGAATAGAAAAGTCGCATCCCGGGGAAGCGCTCCGCGGCGTATTCATTGCACTGACAGTCAATGGCATAGCGTCTGCTCGGCTCAAAATAGTAGTCGCGATCAAATGCCACACCCAATGCTTTGGCCATCCATCCTTTTGAAAGTGTTCCTGAGATGGTAATCATCAGGTTCCCGCCTTGCAGGGCTCCTACATAAGTGACTCGAAATAGACTGGTGCTGACTATTGCTACATTATCGCTTATTTTCTAATTCGCTGATTGCCACGGGCCTGCCCGATTCGGCAGAGAGGTCTGCCGCAAAGCACACGGCCATAGTCCTGGCAGCGTCATCCAAGTCCGGGAACGGTCGTTTATCGTCAATTATGCAATCGAGAAAATGCGACACTTCGTCCAAAAATGGATGATGGGCAACAGCGGCGCTGTCCGGCAGAATGCAGGGGATCTTCATAAAATTCTTCTGGCCGGGAAAAAGTTTTGGCGCGAAGAGTTCATCATTACGAAGGGTACCCTCAGTTCCATAAATCCCAATGTTGAATCGATACGGCATTTGGGCGTCAAAGCTCGTTGTGCTTCGCCCAATCTTGCCATCCTTAAACTTCACATTAACTGAAATCGTCCCTGGATATTCTATGGGGTTCTCTGTTTTTACATGATATGCACAGACCTGCTCAGCCTCAGTTCGTGCAAACCACCGCAGCGCATCGACGGCGTGGCAGCCGCCGGTCAGAAGTGCAGTTCCGCTCTGCTGCAGGCTCGCATACCATTTCACATCCATCGTCAACCATATCCGATGAAGATAATCGACCTCGACCATAAAGACATTTCCGAAGACCCCTTGCTCGAGCAGCCGGTCGATTGTCAGCAGCAGGGGGTTCCAGCGTAGTACAAAGCTGACGATGGTCTTGACCTTGTTTCTTCTGACAGTCTCCTGTTGCTTTCGTACATCTTCTATTGTCAGCGCTACTGGCTTTTCGATGATAATGTGCTTGCCGGCCTCAGCTGCAGCTACGACGTGTTCAGTGTGTAAATAATGCGGCGTACATACTACCACGATATCCACGTCATCTTGCTCAAGCATCTTGGAGGCGTTGGTTTCGATGGTGCACTGTAAGTCGTAGCGGTCGCGGTATCGTTCTGCATTTGCGCGATTCCGGCTAACCAGTGAACAGACTTGTGAGCGTTCATCCTTCTGAAAGGCTTTTACGTATTCCTCGGCCACCTGACCACAGCCAATAATTGCAGCGCCAAATTTCTTCATATTCTGTTTCCTTTCCTGTTACCGCTATTACAAATGTCTTTGTGAGCAAACAGGATTATAATAAGACAAATCGTTAAGAATAGAAAGCAGCATATCGCTCCATTGCATCCATAATTGCCTTTACATTTTCAAGGGGGACACCCGGATAAAGTCCATATATCATCATCAAACCTCCTTCCGGGCTGCCGAGCTTCTCAACCTCTTCTCTGAGCAGGCCATCAATCTGAGCGGGGGTGCCAAAGCGAGTGATTTGTTGCCGGTCTATGTCAATGTCGATACAGATTCGCCCTTTGAGATTTGCAGCTATCCAGTCAATACCATTCACGAGGTCCTGAAGGTTGAGAACGTCCACTCCGCAGCCCATAAGGTCGCCGGTGAGGTCACGAATGTCACCGTCAGAATGCATGTGCACGAGACAGCCTGCCTTGTGAGCTGGTGCCATCAAGTGTTCGTAGATTGGTTTGATATAGGTCCTGAAGTGCTCCGGCGAAAGCATAGGGCCAACCTGCATCCCCAGGTCTTCAGGATAACATATCATCTCGACGCCCAGGTCAAGGTAGCGCTGCACAATCCCCATACTGAAGGTTTCGACCATTTCGATTAATTTCAAAAGCCTGCTATCGGTGTCTGTCATATCATATAAAAGATTTTCGAACCCTCGCAGGTAACAGAGTCGTTGGAACGTATGGCCATGTTCCAAGCTGCCGACACAGTGTTTTCCCTCTGACCTGGCTTTGAGGATTCTGTCGTTGATTGTTGGCCAATCAATTTCGCCCATGCCGTTGGTTTTAGCTGGATTGGGCGGAGTGAAATGTTCAAAAGCGTTCCAATCTGCCAGCGGGTGGCCCGTTACTGTACCCGTTATACCGTCATCGGTGGTTTCCCAGACGCAACCCCAGGCGTCGGTATAAGGCACGCCGGCACGCTCCCACGGAGCTATCTGGGGCAGTTGTTCTCTTTCCGGATTAAATTCAGCAAACAGGATGCGGTGCTCAGCCATAAGTTCGAGCAGATCATCCGGACGGTAATGATGCCAGCAGGCGGGGTTGATCCAGAAAACAACGGGGATATACTCCGGACGCTCAAATCGGATAGCTCTCAGGGTGTTCTCAGTGATGGTATCGGTAAAATCCATATCAGGGTTACTTAGGAATTCTGCATATAAACGCAGAGCCGGTACGTCGGGCTAAGGCGACCTTATGGTGTTGCCCCGCCGAAAGACGTCCTGTGGACTACGCGCCGACCTCGATTATCTTACCTGACCTGGCGGACTCGTAGCAGGCAGCTAAGATTTTCTGATTGCGCAAGCCAAGCTCTGCGCTGATGAGCGGCTCACGGTCCTCTATAATCGCTTGGCTGAACTCTTCAATCTCGGCCTGATAGGTGTTTACCGGCTGGGGAGCAATAATCGTGCCTTGAGCTTTGGTGCGCGCCTGCTGGGCGTCGTAATCCTTACCCTCTTGCTCCAGAAATGCAACCATCTCGCCGGCAGGTCCCTGGCCGATGGTTCCCTTCGCTAATATCGAGCCCTTTGAGCCGTAAAGTTCGAGTACGTTCTTACTGCTGTTGTCGGGAATGCAGAAAAAGGTGTCAACTGTGGCCATTGCGCCGTTTTCAAAAAACAGCATGGCTACCGCGCTGTCTTCGGATTTGTAATCGTGGACGATGTTATTTGCAAAGCAGCTAACCCTGATGACTTTTCCGAAGAACATCTCCAGCAGGTCGATGCAGTGGCCTCCCATATCAATCAGCGCCCCACCTCCACCGGTGGCGGGGTCCTGGCGCCAGGCACCTTCGATGGGCGGATACCAGCAGGAAAGCTGGGCGCGGGCATAGGTCGGTTTACCGAGCCTGCCTTCTCGGATGAGCTTCAGCGCTTCGGCGTGCTGAGTAACAAAGCGCATCATCAGTGCACAGCCGAGCTTAACCGCCTTCTGCCTGCACGTCTCAATCATTGCTTCCGCCTCGGCAACTGTCATACCCAAAGGCTTCTCACAGAGAACATGTTTGCCGGCTTTGGCGCAGGTTTGAACCTGGCTGCTATGAAGGCCGGCGGGGGTGGCGATGTACACAGCGTCGATATCGGCATCCAGCAGGGCTTCAATGCTCCCTGCCTCCTTGGCGCAGGACTCTTTGGCCACCTCAGCGTTGGCCTGCGCGTTGATATCAAACACCACAGACAATTCGGCATTATCAGCTTTTAAGATACCTTCCGGAATTGTTCTTCTTCGGGCAATTCCGCCTGAGCCAATCACACCCCATTTGATTTTTCTGGACATAGTAAGAATCCTCATTTCCCAAACAGCAGGGGGGGCCGTCCCCTACTTAGAATACGCCTTTATTACCTTAGCCAACGCGTTGCCTATCTGCCGGCAATCTTCCTCCGTGAGCGTTGGAAAAGCGAAGCAGGTAAAAGTATGGCTCTGGTGCCAGAGTGCGTTGGGCACTTCTACTTTGCTGTAGTCCACACTCCCGGGGTCGGTATACTCTTTGGATTTGAACGGAAAGCCGCTCTTGCCGAAGGAATTATATTCCTGGTAGGCCCGTTCTGTATGGCACTGCGGCCAGAATACCCTCCAGCAAGGAGCGCCTTCGGCACCGCACGCCGAAACAAATTCATTTATGTCGCAGGTCATATTCTCAATGTCCAGAGAAAACGCCATAACGTACCAGCCGTTCTGGCGCTCCTCGGTATCGACCGGAGTGTACTTGACCTGGGGCAAATCCTTTATGGCATCGATTATGATATGAGCGTTACGCTTGCGCGTGGGCAGGTTCCAGGTATCAATCCGCTCGAGCTCCGCCAGGCCGATGACCGACTGCATCTCAGTCATACGATAGTTCCAGCCGACCATGTTATGGATGTAGGGCAGTTTCTGCTCCAGTTCCAGCAGGCTCAAACGCTGTTTGACGTCATAGCCGTGGTCACGAAAGCTCCTTGCCTGCCAGGCCAGATCTTCGTCGTCGGTGGTCACCATGCCGCCTTCGCCGCCGGTGGTAAACGTCTTGTTCTGGCAGAAGCTGCAAGCCGCGATGTCACCGATGGTGCCGGTTTTCTTGCCCTTGTAGACGCCGCCAAAGGCCTCGGCGTTGTCCTCGATGACAAACAGATTGTGCTTTTTCGCAAAGGCCTTCACTTTGTCCATATCGCAGACATTGCCGTACAGATGCACCGGCATAATCGCCTTGGTCCGCTTGTTGACCAGCTTTTCCGCCGACTCGACGCTGATGCAATGGTCGTCGATATTCACATCGGCAAATCGCGGTATCGCCCCGGCCTGCACCACGGAAAAGCTGCTGGCAATAAAAGTGTAACTGGGCACGATAACTTCGTCGCCGGGCCCGATCCCCAAAGCACTAATCGCAATATGCAGAGCTGATGTGCCGCTTGAAGCGCTGATGGCATATTTGCTGCCCTGCCAGGCGGCATACTTTTTCTCGAATTCCATTCCCTTTGGACCAGTCCAGTAATTGACCTTGCCGGACCTGAGAACCTCTTCAACAGCCTTGATTGCCTTTTCATCGAAGCTCGGCCAGCCGGCCAGCTTGTTTGTTACAGCCTTGGGGCCGCCATTAATTGCCAACTTTTCTGACATTTTCAGTACCTTTCTGCTATGTTTTTATTTCTCTGCTTGTCTTGACACAGACCTGAGAGGTCTCTGCTTTCTGTATTCTGTTTTCTGTGTTTATTTATACCAAGAGTCAGCGGGTAGTTTAGCCCGCTTTGTTGGTCAGTACCACCGGTCATAATAATACCGCTCTACGGCGGGCACAAGAAAAAATGAACTCTTCGATATGAAGTATCGCTGGAATTGAGCGTGAAGGTAATACACAATACTGTCCAATGCCAAGTACCTTCATATTTGTCTACTCTTTGTTATCTCAAAGATTACTGTTCCGCCGTTTGTGTGCTCTGCAGGGTCGGGGCACTGAATGTAGGCCTTGGTCTTATCGTCCTTACCCTCGAGGCCCCATTGGGCAGGTTCGGAGACGCGCAAGGCGTTGTAATAGGGCATTAAAGCTGCCAGGCCGTGCATGCAGACAGGAATGTCGCTTACAAGCTGATAGCCTGCCTTAAGGGTGAAAGAATCGCCCAGCTTATACGTTGGGCAATGGCCTTTAATCTCTTTTACCGTAACTACCAGGTCCATATCGGCTAACCTCCCATAGTGAAAATTCGCCAAGACAGGTTGTATTATCGTAGTGACCACAGCGTAGTCAAGGCATTTTAGCGTTATAAAGCGATTTTCGAGCCGCCCTTAAAAACAATTGTAAACCGGCGGCAAAGCAATTACTATAGTTGCCCGCCGCCCCGCTTTGCGGGAACCGCGGGGGCAGGCCAATTAGAGCAAAGGAGGTTAAAGATTATGGCAGAAGAACTAATCGGTATAATAGGCGGCACGGGCCTGGGCGATGCGCTGGCTGAGCAGATAACTGATGTGGAATTTCACGATATCGATACGCCGTTCGGCAAACCGAGCACAGCGGTTTTAGTCGGTAGGACAGGGCAAAAACGAATTGCATTTTTGAATCGGCACGGCAAGGGACACAAGCTTTCTCCGAGTGAGGTCCCGTTTGCAGCCAACATTTTTGCCCTGAAAAAGCTCGGCGTTCATACAGTGATAAGCAGCGGGGCGGTGGGGTCACTTCGCGACGAAATCGCTCCCGGAGATTTAGTCATCACCGACCAGTTTATTGATAAAACGTTCAAACGTACAAACAGCTTCTTCGCAGGTTTCGCGGCGGTGCACTGCGAGATGGCTGAGCCGGCTTGTCAGCGGGTGCGAAAGATACTTATCGATACGGCAAAAGACATCGATGTAAAGACCCATCCAAAGGGGACTTACGTATGTATGGAAGGGCCTCAATTTTCCACCCGGGCCGAGTCGCTTATGCACCGCAGCTGGGGTGCCGATTTGATTGGCATGACCGCTATGCCGGAGGCCAAATTGGCCAGAGAAGCGCAAATCTGCTATGCACTGATTGCGCTGGCCAGTGATTATGACTGCTGGAAACCGCACGAGGCGCAGAAAAATAAGCAGACTCTGCTCAAAGAGATAATCGGCAATTTGCAGGCGGCAACGAGTAATTGCCTGGAACTTATAAAGGCTGTCCTGACAAGCGAGCGTGAGCTTGTCAGCGAGGATTGTTACTGTAGAAACAGTCTCGAACTGGCTGTCTGGACCGACCAGAGCCAAATCAAGATGGCTGACGAAGAAAAGTTAAAAGTGCTTTTCGAATAGCTTATTGAAGGGTAACGAAAATGAAAAAAGCGGTCAGGAAAGGATTCGTTGTAGCAATTAGTGTTGTTGTCGTTATGTTAATTGCAGGCTGTCAAGAACAGCAACTGCCGAGCGAAAAAAAGAGCAGACTCATTGCCGCTGAAAATATGCAGTTGAAGAAGGAATTGGAGCGGCGCAGCAAAGAAATCGAAGGGCTAAAAGAGCTGCATGACAGGGAAATCCAAAAGCAAGAAAAGCTGCTTGCAAAATGTCTGGAGGAAAAAGAGACCTGGAAAGAGAAATCGCGGCAAAACATTAGAAACCAGGTAAACAGCGTCGTAGACGCTCTTATGGAACAGAACGCAAAACTGCGCGAGGAAAACGAAAAGCTCAAAGCCCAAATAGAGAAGCTCCGTGGCTCGTGAATCGGTTTGCAGCAGCTTGTGGGATGGATTTTAACCTATTGAATAATGCTATACTTGAGCAGCTTTAGAGGCAGCCATAATGGCATACTTGTCCTCCACCTACTCCATGCATACCTGTTTTTTCAATTTTTTTCTGAATATCACATAACCGCTCTATGTTTGGCATATCGAGAACTGAGAACCAATTCTCCAAATACCAGATATAAATCTGATATGAAGAATAGCCGGTGGCTTCATTAATATCTTGAAATGAGCCATAGAATTGTCTGTTTAACCAGCCTGCTTCATAGGCGGTTTTATATTTTGGAATTTTTGTCAGACGGATTAGCTCTGAAAGCATAAGATTTTTGTTGACAGGCAGTACCCTGGCTAGCCGGGAATGTGTCAAGTTCTTTAAGTATAAGTTAAGGCCATATTCAAGCAGATAAGGAAGATGCTCTGTTCTGCCTTGATCTCGGAATTTTTTGAGAATATGATCTATTTGTTCCGGTACTGGTGCAGGAGCACGTCCATATCGCGTAATCGGGGTGTTCATCGCAAATCTTTCAATTTTTGTTAGGTCTTCAAGCTCTTGCTCTGACATGGGAGCGGAAAGCTGCTTGTGTTTAATTGAGCTTCTCGAAGTATTATTGCAGGACGTGTAAAATACAGAAAAAGTCAAAATAAGTATCAACATTAAGCGTTTCATATTAAGTTAACCATCCTGCAAATATCGGGAAGTATTAATGTTGCGCTTTTTAATATTCCTTAACTATCAAAGTTACATACTTGCTGAACAGCTTTTATGCAATTGGGCAGTTCTTCATCGGGGTAGTGTTTTTGCATCGCCGCTGCAACGAGTCCTACGAACATCGGCTGTGGCTTAAGCGGTCGGGAAGTCAAGCAGGGATGTGCCTGAGTGCCAGAAAAGTATGGATGGGATGGAAGCTCCAGTATCTGCATAATCGGCTGATTCGGGGCTTTTCCGGAAAATACCAGGCCGGCTTTTTCCAGCCGTTCAATATAACGCGGGTCAACCTCGTAACGATGTCTAAATCGCATTCTAACCGAATTTGTTTTGCCGAAAAGCTCCCACGCCAGCGTCTGGGGTTTTAATTCTATATCCCTTCCGCCGAGACGCATGTTCCCTCCGAGGCCC
>JABAOH010015019.1_pt2 | contig 20518 bp, 25 predicted proteins | sample 7062181 | NCBI WGS metagenome assembly JABAOH01 (sample SAMN14538630, study PRJNA623070) | marine sediment metagenome | biome: marine biome [ENVO:00000428]; feature: marine pelagic biome [ENVO:01000023]; material: deep marine sediment [ENVO:00002113]; isolation source: pool of 5 deep marine... | reverse complement strand
ACCTACATCGGAGTTCACAACAACGTCTGCAACTCCCTAATAGAGGGTTGCACCAAAGTGGGGATGGAGATCACAACTGTGACTCCCATGGTAAACGAACCTTCTCTTGACAAGGGTCTGATTGATACAGCGAAGCGGACAGGACTGTACAAGACCACGCTGGATGTTAAAAGAGCTGTTAGGGACAGCGATGCCGTTTACACGGACACTTGGGTAGACATGGAGTTCTTCGTCGATCCAAAGTTCAAGGATGAGAAGGAGAGAAGAGTCAAATTGATGGAGCCATACCAGGTCAACGCCGAGCTGCTGAAGGGCAGCGACGCGCTGATAATGCACGACATGCCCATGCATCGAGGCTACGAGATAACCGAGGACGCGATAGAGAGTTCAAACTCCGTAATCTATGATCAGAGTGAAAACAGACTGCACTCCGCGAAAGGGATCCTTTCAAAACTTTTAGGAAAGGCGTAAAATCCTTCTTACCGAACCAAAAGTTTCCATAACAATGAAACACACGTTACGTTAAACAGAAATGTAGCATTCATTTAGAGAGTGATTCTAGAATGTTTAAGATTAGGGAGTTTCGTGAGAAAGACGCTGTAAGACTTGCTCAGATTTTTGCTGAAGCATTCGCTGACGAAATAGCGAGAGGAATGCCGACGTTGCCGCCAGAAAGATTTATTGACTTATCAAAGCAATCAGAAATAGAGATACTCGTTGTAGAAAATAGAGAGGGCGCAGTAGGTTTTCTTACACTAACTGAGGGAAACGTGGAAATGCCTGCGCAAATTCATCTAGTGGCTGTAAGGAAAGATCTCAGGGGAAAAGGTATTGGCAAAGGGTTGGTTAAAAAGGCTATCGAACATGCAAGGGCCGTTGGAAGAAAGAAGCTTAAGCTTTTCGCGCGACCTTGGAACGTTGCTATAAGAAAAGTATGTATTGACCTCGGTTTTGTTCCAGAAGCCTATCTAAGACGAGAGTATCTAGACGCGAATCTGATATTATATTCCGTCTTCCTTGAATGAAAGTCGCCAACGCCGAATGCTAACACCGAAATTAGCCCTACTTTAAAATCATTTGCGTGAAACGTTGAGGATTGAACCCTTCTAGGTCTTCATACTTCTGACCAGTTCCAATGAAAACGATGGGCTTTCCGGTCACGTAGGTTACGCTTAAGGCTGCTCCACCCTTCACGTCGGCGTCAACCTTCGTCAGAATTGTTCCGTCAATACCCACGCTTTTGTGGAACTCTTCGGCTTGCATGACAGCGTCGTTCCCCGTGAGGGCATCCACCGTAAGGATGGTTAAGTCTGGGTTGATAACCCGCTTTATCTTAGCCAATTCGTTCATGAGGTTTCTGTCCGTTTGAATACGCCCAGCCGTGTCGATGAGAACGGCGCTTACTCCGTGAGCCCTAGCGTGGTTTATGGCGTCGTAGGCAACGGCTGCGGGGTCTGCCCCGTACTTGTGCTTGATCATGCGTACGCCTAGTCTCTTGGAGTGTTCCTCCAGCTGCTCAATAGATCCGGCTCGGTAAGTGTCGCTACACGCGAGAATGATCGAATGTCGGTTTTTCATGAGAAGCTGGGCGACCTTAGCTATAGTGGTGGTTTTGCCTGTTCCGTTGATTCCAACAAAAACGATCACGTAGGGCTCGTTTGCACTTCTCTTTTCCTCAACCTTTTCCAGTAAGTCTATTGTTTCGGTGGTGGTTAGGATGGTGAGCAAAATTTCTTGCAGATTCTTTCTCACGATTTCTTTCCGATCTTCTAGTCGCTTCACCTGAACTCCGTCTAACCTTTTTTCTATCTCTTCGCAGATGTGGTCTGCAACAGCCACAGCTACGTCGTTTTCAATTAGGTTTAACCTGAAGTTGGAGAGGATGGGTCGGAGGTTTTCAGCTTTCAGCTCAGTTGTTGCGATCTTATCGACAAGTCCGCTAAGTCCGTGTTTTAGTTTTTCGAACACGTTTCGTTTTCTCCTTTTCCTCGCTTAGTTTCGCTGTCAGCTCCTGAAGCCTTGATCTTCCATCCTGAATTTTGCCTATAACCTGGGTTAGTTGTTGTTGAAGGGTGTTTCTCGTCTTCTCCAACTCGCCTAAGCGTCTTTCAAGGGTTCCTCTTGCTTCTTCCATTGTTCTCTCGGTTGCCACTCCCGCTCCCATGCCCACGATAACCTTGTCGGCGCTCCCCAGCTTCGCCTTTATGTAGGAACCGCCCCCAATGGGAACAAAGAGTGACGAGTTTTCTTTCTCCTTTTCTATTCCCTCCAATGTGACGCTGGCGATCCTGAATTCCGTTAAGGCAGCGTTCACCAAATTTATTCTGGACTGCAGTGCCTCCGCTGTTCCTTCTAGTAGTCGAAGCTCAACAGCCAGTCTGCGGAAGGTTTCTTCTTCACTCGACACCTTCAATTTCTCCCAATGTTAACTTCCGTACCGTGAAGCTTTCAATCTCCTCTGGGGGCACCTCTTCCACCTTTATGATTTTGATTTGAAAGCGTTTTGCCCGGTGTTTACTCCCTACCTCTGTATAGATTTTTTCCACGGCGTCCTCTGGCTTCACTGCCCTAACCTCTTTCCGAAAGCCCGTTTGATAGTTCGGTTTTCTTATCTCTCCTGTCACACGGAAAACCTTGACTTCACTCATTTTCCTTCACCATGTCGAGTGCCTGTCCAATTATGAACAATTCGGGTCCGGTGGTTATATATCCTGCCACCGCTCCGTGCCTGTTTCCAACGAGGCCCGTGGCGACGTAGGGTATTCCGCAATTGACGGTTCCCACGTCCACATGAACTTTCAGCACGTCCTTTAAGAGTTTCTGCTCCTCCTCCCTCAGCAACGGGTGGGTTAACACCCCCTTGTTCGTTGCCGCGGCTAGGGACCCCACGTAGGGCAGTCCCGATATCTCGCCGGGAACTGCCTCGACGCCTAGAACGTCTTCTATTTTCTTCATATCCCTCTCCTTGAGCCGGGGGTCAACAATAGCTCCGTGGTCGTTTGCCAGAATCAGGTTTCCGTAAGCCGTCTTTTTAGTCTCCATAACCGCAATGTTGATGTTTGAGCTTGATTCTATGGCTTGAATTTCTTCCTCGCGCATGAAATGGGGGAGAACTATACCGTTGGAGTTTGCACGAGCCAGTGCTCCTACGAGCACTGAGGCACCGATGGTTGTGCGAATAACCTTTACCCTCAGCCACTCCTCAAGTTTTTTCGCCTTGGTTTCAGAAACCTGTGAGGGAACAATCACCATGTTGTCGGTGACTAGGGAGTAAACCCCTATGCTCGCGCTGCCGAAGAGGCTGCAAAGGAAGATCGCCAAGAACTAGTCCCCTTCAGCCAAGTAAACAGTTATGACTCCCTCTTTATCCTTAACCGCCCGAACCCTGATTCTCCGCGGCGGTTTTTCGATTCCCCTGCTCCAAATTTTCTCATTAACCTGATTGCTGACCACCAATCTTTCAGTTTCCTCTCCTTCTTCAGCCCCGGTTTTAATTTTCATGTGTCTGTTGATGAATTTTTTGAGGATACGTGTTGCTCTTGGCGCTCGCTTTTTCCGCGGAGAAATCCATGCCCTGCCTAACGGTATTGTGTAAATCTTTTCCTCGACGATTTCTTCCTCTATTTCCTCTCTCTTCGGTTTCTCGACCTCTTCTACAGCTTCTTCTACAACCTCTTCCTCGACAAATTCTTCAGTTTCCTTTGCCTCTTCAATTTCACCAGTCTCTTCTACTTCCACAATATCCTCGGTTTCTTTCAGTTCTTCAGTTTTCTCGGATTCCTCAGCAGTCTGTTTCATTTGCGTCTTCCCCTCAAGCCCTTATCTTTCTTTGTCTCCAGCGCCTTCTTTTCGGGCTGGTCCTAACTCGGCTCGCCGTCTTCGCGATAATCCATGTCGGAACGGGCTTGCTTTCTTTGCCGGCTTTTGCCAACCTGCGTTTTTTCGCAGTGGGTTTGTTTCTTCCCACCTTAAACCCTCCTGATTTTGATATCTCGACGGCGAGACTGCAATTTGATCAGAATGTCTTTTAGTTGTTCATCGGTTACCGGGATGTTTAGCCTGCCTTGTTGTGCAAGCTGGATTAGTTGCAGTTCAAGTTGTTCGGCGAACTCTGGCTTCACCATTTTCAGGTTTGTGAGGCGTTGTCTGGCTTCTGGAGTTAATATCCTGCGAAGGGCTGCTTGCTTCTGCACCTCGATTTGTTGTTCCACCTGGATTCTCTGCTGCTCTTGAGCTAGTCGCCGTTGAAGCTCTAGAAGTCTTCTTTTTCGCAGCTCTTCGATTTCCTCCTCACTCATCTGGCACACCTAGTATTTTCTCAGCTCCGAATGCTTCTTCTCTAGCTTTTTCTTGATCTCGGTTGATAGGCTGTCTAATAGTCGCCTCCCCTGTTTGGTTAGTACTCTCCCGCTGTTTGTTGAGGATTCCACAAGCCCTGCTGCCTCTAGCTGTTGCAACGCCTTCCGGATGATTGCTCCACCACCGATCCCTGCATGTTCCGGTCTCACTCCTGTATCCTTTCTCCCACCGTACTCTGAGCGAAGGTGCGCTACGCCTATGGGTCCCTTCATGTATATCTTTCGCAGGAGCGAGGAACAACGGGTGAACCACCAGTCTGGATTCTGTGGTGGTCTCTCGGCGTGGGAGCCTGTCTTTACGAGGGAGGACCATGCAGGTGGAACTATCTCGTCCACGTTTTTCTTTAGATGCTGGGCTAAGGTTGCGATCAGAATGGGTGCAGGAATGTCGTAGGGTGTGGGCAAGATTCTTTCTTCCTAGCTGAAATGGCTAATTTGGGAAGCCTCTTATAAAGGCTTTTCACCTTTTCTCCTTCGGGGTCTATACAATATGAAGGTGTGGCCTCGAACATCGATTAGGGTTGATGATGTTTTCTGCGCTATTTTTGATGCTACGTTCTTGGCCACCTCATTTTTGAGGGCGCTTTTCAGTATTTTAACCTTCACCATCTCCCTTTGATCCAGCTGTCTAGAGACTTCATCTACGACGCGAGGTGCTGCTCCCTCCTTCCCAACCCATATGGTGGGTTTCTCCAGGCTCAGTTCACGCTTTATTCGGCGCTTCATCTTGGACGTTAACATTTTTCCTCTTTCCCTTCAGCGGTATACGCATGTGCTTGTCACAGCTGAGGCACGTGACAACAATGTGTGGCTCCCTTCTCGACTGGGTTCGGACACGACAGTTCACACCGGGGAAAATAAAGCTTTTACAGTGTCTGCAAACGAGTCGCCTGTACTCCCTAGGCAGTCGAAGCTTGGTTCTCATGGCAATCTTTCTTGCGATCTCAACGTATCGTTGCGCCAACTCAGGGTTTTCATGAACTATCACTTCAGCTAGGCGAAAGAGAGCGTGAATGCGTTGCATGGCTATTTGCTTTGTGATGTCCGTTTCCCCACAGAACTCTCTTCAAGGCTTTCATTAAGCTTTTATCCTAACAAACGTGGAGATATTTCCCGCAGACTCCCTCTTTTCTGTTTGGACAATATAGCTGCACGCACCTGTCTATGAGAACATTAAATGGGAGAAGTGTAGAAATGTGATAGCAGAACCAAGAAGCGCGCACAGGAGTGATCGAGTTGAGGTTCAGAGTTCTGATAGTTGGTGGAGGAATAATGGGATTAACGACAGCGTACAATATAGCTTTGCAAGGTGTGCGCGACATAGCAGTTGTAGAGCAAAGCTATATCGCTTCAGGTGCTAGTACTAGGAACGCTGGCCACTTTAGGGTTCACTTCTGGGCACCAGAAAACACCCAATTCGCTATTGAATCCAATAAGAGGCTCATGGATTTTGTTTCAAAAATTAGGCAGAATCCTGAAGTTCATTTTGGAGGTTATCTCTGGCTACTGTACGATGAAGAGGAGGTGAAAGCGTACAAGAGGAGTAGTAAATTGTGGAGTAAAATGGGCGTTCCAGGAAGGTTTTTGATGCCGAAAGAGATATCGGAGGAATATCCCTTCGTGAATGTTAAAGGTGTTATTGCTGGATTTTTTGGGCCTCAAGATGGAAAGATGAATCCCAACACTATTGCCCTAGCCTACTACAAGATGAACAAAGAACTGGAGGTAAGATTCCTAACTTATACTAAGGCTGAGAGGATCATCATTAAAGGTAAAAAGGTTAGGGGTGTTCAGACAACTAGAGGCTTCATTGAGGCCGAAAAGATTTTGGTCGGGGCAGGTGGATGGACTGCAGAACTTCTGAAAACCACTAAGATTAATCTCCCTCTTGACGCAGAGAGGAAAGAGATAGGCGTGACAGAACCGATAAAATATTTCATGAGTCCCGAAGTGATAAGCACAAAAACTAAGGCTTATGTTGGACAAATGCTACACGGCGAGATTATTGGAAGCATAGACTACCCCCTTGTAAAGGGTCTTGCACCGTTAGTAAACACGCTTGATTGGTGTCATGCCTATGCTGAGGCAATTTCAGAACTTATCCCGTTGACTAAGCATTTGATGCTTTTGAGGAGTTGGTCAGGCTACTACGCCACTACTCCAGACCACAGCCACATCTTAGGTAGAGACCCTGAGTGGCCTGAGAACCTCTATGTTGCAACAGGTTTCAGCGGTCATGGCTTCATGATGGCACCCCTTACCGGTGAGTTAATGGCAAAAAACATTTTGTACGACAAAGTCGACAACCTGATCAAGCCCTTTTTGCCAACAAGGTTTGCAGAGGGCAACTTGATCCATGAAACCATGGTCGTAGGTTAAGCGATAACCTTCCAAGATTCCAGAAGAAAATAGAAACAGCGTCCAAGCGTTAAGCTAGCTTTCACATGCGCTTCAAGGCCTGCGAATATCTTCGGGTTTGTCTCATGAGAGTCTGTCTCGGCACGCTGTAGCTACTTCTTTAGTTTGCTTGTTGCGAATATGGCTAGGGGAACTGGTCTTATCGGTGGGCGGACTGTTGGAAACTTCATTTGACTTATTGGTCTACCTGTTTTGCTTGAGACTATTCGTGCTATAAGTATTAAGCATGTTCTGCCTTGGCAGGGGCCCATCCCGCACCTGAGTGAGCGCTTGATTTCCTCCAAGTTTGTGTAGCCCTCGTCGATGACCCTCTCAATCTCTTCTAATGATATATCCTCACATCTACAAATGATGCTGTTTTTCTTGTCCTTATTACTCATTTCAACTTCCTTCCAATATTTCTAACGATCATCGCCAAATTTTTTTTGACTGCCATGGTGACTACCGCGGTGCGGCTTTTGACTTTCCTAACGGCGAGGATCTTAGCTTCACCTACCGGGTTTCCCTCTCTGTCTAGAGCCTCGTATATTTCTCCTCTCTTGGGCGTTGGTAGAAGTTCGTAAGGGATCGTGACTAGCGCTTTATCATCCCTATACTTTGGGTTTACCACGAAGATAGCTAAGCCTGGACATATGGCAACACATCTACCGCAACCATTACATTTCCCGTAAATGATCTCCGGGGGATCTACAAGAGACCTTTTCCTAATTGCGTCGAATTTGCAGATGTGAGCGCATGGATCGCAAGGTATCTTCTGAATGCACTCTATTACCACCACTGATCCTTTTTCGAGTCTCTCCTTAGGTGGGAGTATTTTCTTTAAGCGTTCAGGCGTTAATACCCCTGTTGCTTCGTAACTGCTTATTTCATCTCCCTCCAGATTTTCCTGATTTTCTCTTTACCCTTTGAAATCCTTTCGCTAAAGGGGCTAGCTCTCAAAGCCTTAAGGTGCTTTAGGGATTCTTCTTTGATTTTTTTTGCTTTGGCTCTATCTTTGCCTAGTGCCATGGCTGCGTTCGCCCCGGTTATTCTACCTTCCATCATAGCGGTGTTTGCCTCCTCTATTCCTGAAACATCACCAGCAACATACATACCGTTTAGGGTTGTTTCTAAATCCTCATTGTGAATGGCCACTAGACCTCCAAGTTCAGGTATATATGCCCGTTTGCAACCAGCTTGAAACAGTATCTCTGAGGATGGCGTTAAACCCACAGCAAGACATATCAAATCCACGTTGATGTACTCCTCCGTACCTTCTATTGGCTGCCATTTCTCATCTAACTCCACGATCGTTGCTCCTTCGACGTGACCTTTGCCCTTAGCGGCCTTAATTGTGTGGTGCGTTAGTATTGGGACTCTCAATCTTCTCAATTTCGCAGCGTGAACAATGTACCCTCCGATTTTGGGCATGGCTTCGATGAGCATTTTGACATTTACACCTGCTTGAATCAGCTGATAACCAACTATTAGACCGACGTTGCCGGCACCAACAATGAGTGCGTCGTTTCCCGGTTTTATGCCATATACGTTCATTAGCGTTTGGACTCCACCAGCACCATAGATGCCTGGTAGATCGTTGTTTGGAAATAGTAGCATGTTCTCCCTTGCACCAGTTGAGACAACGATGTTGTCAGCGCTTACTTCAATGAGCTTGCGACTGTTTTGAACGACCGCCAACAGATGTTTCTTGCTTTCGTAGTATCCGATCGCACTTGCGTTAACTATCCACTTGGCATCCGCCTTTCGCAGGTCTCTAAGAAGCATTTTTGCGATCTCAATGCCTCTAACACCAGCGTAGTTGTATTTCGAACCGAAGAATTTATGAGTCTGTTTTATCAGTTGCCCCCCTGGCTTGGGATTCTCATCTACGATAAAGACGTCAATGCCTAGGTCGGCTGCTGTGACTGCTGCTGAGAGACCCGCAGGTCCACCCCCAATAACCATGAGGTCCGTATCGACTTTCTCTTCATTTACCTCCACCTCACTTACGTTGGGAGGCTCACCGCGACCCTCCTCGCATTCGATTTTCATGCCATCTTCGACAAGGGTTACACATGTCCTGACACAGGGTATACCATTCACACGCATTAGACACGATGAGCATTTACCTATTCCACAGAAGAATCCTCTATGTCTGCCGTACTTGACACTTTTAGAGTAGCTCTTTATATCCGACGCGTAGAGCGCTGCAACAATAGTTTCTCCATCGTAGGCCTTTATTTTCTTTCCATTCAAAAGTATGTTGACGGGCTTTCCGCGTTCAAACTCTAATATAGGATGTTCCCTTATCCGTAAATCCAAGCATCTCCACTCACACTAGTTGGCTACGCGCGCGAATAGTAAATCATATTTCTAAGTGGGATTTGTATAAGTTTTATGAGGAAAGACTATTCTATCAAGCGGAAAAAAATGCCATTAAGTTTTTATGGAAATCTTTCTCTACCCTTTGAAGGGCGAGGCTTGCTAATTCTTATACTTGCAGAATCGGCACTTGAAACAATCCCAAAAGACTTGTGGAGGCACCCTACCATTAAGCGCCACTCCAAGAAGCGCAAGAAGCACCCTCAATACCTTCTTCTCGATCGATCCTACCACCACGCCGCCATGAAAACTCTTCCGGAGAACGAGAAGAGGGGACGCCCAGACATCGTTCATTTCGCCCTGCTCGAGGCCTTGGGTTCACCTCTTAACAAGGAAAGACTTCTTCAAGTTTACGTCCACACCACCAAAGACCACATTATCAGAGTGAAACCAGAAGCTCGGTTGCCTAGAAACTACAACCGATTCGTTGGGCTCATGGAGCAGTTGTTTGAGTTAGGAAGGGCTCCTCCCAACGGGCCGGCTCTGCTGAAGCTGGAGCCTAAAACACTTACGCAACTGCTCCGGGAAGTCAGCCCCACACGAGTTGTGGCCTTCAGCAGGACAGGGAAGCTTCGCATGCTTGAAGATGTTGTGTCGAAGCTTTCAAGTGGAGAAAGGCCTGCCGTGATCATAGGTGGTTTTCCGCATGGCCACTTTTCCGCAACTGTCATCCAATTGGTCGACGAAGTAGTTAGGATCGACTTAGAAACACTTGAAACTTGGACCGTGACGTCAAGGGTGATCTACGAATACGAACGGGCCATCTCTCTGCCTCTGAAAAGGCTTGAACGTTGATTCGCCTCGTGAAGATGAGTTTTGTGCAGTCTAAACAGAGGTTTTTCCAAATCCTGATTTGCCGTAAGAGCTAGATTCGTTCTGAATACATTTTTATAGGAGAAGTGAATGTTGAGTGAGCGAGCAAACTTGGGGTTGAGGTCGTTTCTCAAATCGTGCACGAGATTGTTGAGGCTTGCTAAAAAGCCGGGGCGAAGTGAGCTTTGGCTCTCAATGAAGATCTGCCTTTTAGGAGTTCTCGTAATTGGAATGCTGGCATTTTTGATTAAATACATATCTTCAATGATGCAGGGATTTGCGTAGCAGGAAGCATAAGCATGAGTGATGAAGGAGAGAAGATGCCCACAGCAGTCTTCGCAGTGCGAACCACGGCGGGACAAGAGAAAAACGTGGCAAACCTCCTCGCAGCAAGAGTTGAAACCAACAAGCTACCTATAAAAGCCATTCTCGTGCCAGAGATGCTAAAGGGCTACGTCTTCATCGAGGCAGACGGGCCGCATTTCGTCGACGAGGCGATAGCGGGAATCAAGCACGTTAGATCAAGAGTTCCTGGGATCGTGAGCTTCTCGGAGGTCGAACGGTACATTATCGTGAGGCCGGTCATCGAAGAGGTGAATGTTGAAGACGTCGTCGAGGTTGTGGGAGGGCCATTCAAAGGAATGAGAGCGAAAATCACGAGGTTAGACAAAACCAAGGAAGAAGTAACCCTTGAACTGTTGGAGGCAACCTTCACCCTACCCATCACGGTTCACGCCGACTACGTGAGGCTTGCAGAGAAAGCGAAAAAGGAGGAAACAAGGTGAGCGAAAAGAAGGTCGTTAAAGCATTAATAAGCGGCGGACAAGCAACCGCTGGACCGCCACTAGGACCATCTTTGGGCCCCCTTGGCGTCAACGTACTCGCCATCGTGAACAAGATCAACGAGATCACGAAACACTACGCCGGCATGAAAGTTCCAGTTCAGATCGCCGTGGACCCGGAGACAAAGGAGTTTGAAGTGAGCGTCGGCACTCCGACAACTTCCGCGCTGATTGCCAGCGAATTGGGAGTTGAAAAAGGTTCGGGGGCTCCTAAAACCGAAAAGATAGGAAACCTCTCCATGCAGCAGGTCGTGAAGGTGGCCAAGGTCAAACACTCTGAGCTTTTAGCGAGAAACTCGAAATCTGCGGTGAAAGAGATTCTGGGAAGCTGTGTCAGCATGGGCGTAACAGTGGAGGAAAAAGACCCTAGAGCAGTACAGAAGGAGATCGACGAGGGGAAGCACGACGCGCTGTTTAAGGAAGAGGAGTAACGTCCATAATTATAGCCGACTCGCGCATTCGTTCTTAAGTCTGTGTTTCCTTTTACAATTCTTTCCTGAGAAACCATTCCTTTCCCAGATAGCTGGACTAGCACGTCCCGGTTTCAACCCTTCTGGGGAACAATTCCCTAGATGCAAATATGAAATGACATTCTACAAAAATTGTATAGGAGATTATAAGGCGAGAACAGAAACAAGTATTTCTACCTCAAAACTCATAAGAAGATTTTTATAACAGGCTCCTGTACGACTTTGGCTCGAGGCTCACAGATGCCGTTGGAAACAAAGAACATCCTTGAGGCAGTCAGAGAAGCAAANNGACATAGACCCCAAAAAGCCTGAGGGAAAAATTCAAGAACTTATCGAACTGCCGCACCCCGCAGGAAAAGAAAACAGAATATGCGTTATCGCCTCAGGAGAAATGGCTCTGAAAGCCAAGAGGGCAAAGGCAGACATTGTCATAGAGAGGGGGGGGCTTGAAGCCATGATGGGCGACAGGGAAAAACAGAAGGATCTTGTGAAGTCCTACGACTTTTTCATCGCTGAGGCTCCTTTGATGCCGCTCGTGGGAAAAGTTCTGGGTACAACCTTAGGGCCAAAGGGAAAGATGCCGACTCCTGTTCCTCCAGCAGCGAACATAGCGGACCAGATGAAAAGACACCGGAAAATGGTTTTGCTGAGAACGCGGAGTCAGCCGGTTCTTCAGTGCCGCGTTGGAGCAGAAAACATGGCAGATGAGGAAATCGCTGAAAACGTTCAAGCGGTAATAAGAAGAGTAGAGGCGAAACTCAAAAGGGGAATCAAAAACATCAGGTCGGTTAGTCTGAAAACAACTATGGGGCCGTCTGTTAAAATAGGGATGTAGGGAAAAACATGACACTACGCCAGGCAGCGCTGGAAAAAGTCGAAGAAGTTGAAGAAATAAAGAATTTTATACAACAGTACAAAGCCCTCGGAATTGCGAGCCTGCAAAAGGTCAGAGCACCTCAGCTTCAAGAACTGAGGAGAAAACTGGAGGACAGCGCGCGTCTCCGCGTAGTCAAAAACACCATCTTGAGAAGGGCGGTTGCGGAGTGCAAAGACAAGCCCGGACTTGAAGGTTTAGAGGAACACCTAACAGGTTCAAACATCTTCCTCTTCACCGACCTCAACCCCTTCAAGCTTGCGCTTCTTCTTCAAAGGAGTAGAGTGAAAACCACAGCTAAGGCTGGAGATACAGCTGCACACGATGTGACTGTGCCTGCGGGAAACACTGGACTGCCCCCAGGCCCAATCATCAGTCAATTCGCCGCCGTGGGCCTGCCCACAAGAATAGAGGCGGGCAGCGTATGGATAATTCGTGACACTCTGGTGGCCAAGAAGGGGGACATAATAGAGGCGAGACTCGCAAGCGTGCTGTCAAAGCTTGGCTTGAAGCCGGTGGAGGCTGGGCTTACCTTGAAAGCGGTGTACGACGAAGGGTTGATCATAATCGAGGAACAGATGCGACTGAACCTAGACGAAATTCGGCGAGGCGTTGAGGAGGTTCACGCCCTTGCACTGAATCTGTCACTGAACACGGCGTTTCCAACGCCACAGAACATGGTGCTCCTCCTCCAAGTGGGACACCATGAGGCATACGCGCTGGCCCTGAACGGAAGAGTGCCAACCAGCAACACGATAGCTTCCCTCATACGAAAGGCTCACACGGAAATGTTGAGTTTACGCAGTAAATTGAAAGGAAACTCTTGAATAGGCCATGTGTAACCAGTTTTACCCGTTCCACATAAGACGCTTGCGCGCGCGCTTCGAAACCTTAACCAATTCGAAGAGTATTTTACTAAGACGGTTGCCATGAGTCGAGATGTTAAGACGCTGGTAAGCAAGTATATGAGCTATCTTCTACGACATAACCCCGAAGACCTGAAAATGGACAATGAAGGATTCATCGGAATAGACGAGCTTCTTTCCAAAGTCAAGACGCAATATCCTATGGTTGATAGAAAACTGTTGATGAGTATAGTTAATGAGAGCGATAAGAAGAGGTTTGAAATATCGGGAGACAAGATACGCGCTTTGTATGGTCACACAATTGATGTGAACGTGAACCTGAGAGAAGAAAAACACGTGATGGTTCTTTATCATGGAACAACACCTCGAGCTGTCCGCAAGATTGTGAAAAATGGGCTGAAACCGATGAGACGTAGGTGGGCTCATTTGTCACCCACCAAGGAGATTGCTTCTGAAGTTGGAAAACGAAGAACAAGGACTCCTGTGATCCTTGCAATTGACGTGCTTAGGGCGAGGAGCAATGGGATAAAATTCTTCAAGGCCACAGACAAGGTGCATCTGTGCCAGTACGTTCCAGCCAAGTACCTCAGAATATGCGCGTTGCGCGCGCGGGAGAATTGAATTATTGCATGAAGTATAGGAAACACCGTCTCATACTGTTCTGAATTTTTTCAGAACAGAAGCCTGATTTGAGCTTCTTTTCAAATGTTTCCTCTGAAAAGTCGCGAATAAAGTTAAGTTTAAGTATGAGACTAACTAAAGTCAATGAAAGCGTGGTGAAAGCTTAATGGAATACGTACATGCTGCAATACTTCTTCACAGGGCCGGAAAACCCATCAACGAAAAGAACCTGACCAAAGTGCTGAGTGCCGCTGGTATCAATGCAGATCCTATTCGAGTGAAGGCTCTTGTGGCTTCCCTAGCCGAAGTCGACATCGAAGAGGCGATAAAGTCTCCACCATCGTTCATGACGGCTGCTCCAGCGCCAGCAGCCGTTCCAACACCAGCCCCAGAGGAAAAACCAGCAGAAGAGAAGAAAAAGAAGGAAGAAGAGGAGAAAGAGAAGGAAGAGGCCGCAATTGAGGGGCTCGGAGCCCTATTCGGATGATTCAACCCTTCCTTTGCGCTGGTTTTAAAGAGAAGATTTCTTAACCTGTTTCAACTACCTTTAAAGCGCATGAGATTTCCTTCTTGATGGAGGATGAGTGTTGAGGCGCTTTCCACAAGATGAGTATCACGTTCCCTTCTTCGACGAGTATGGGTACATTCGAAAGTTATGCCCAACTTGCAGGGAGTACTTTTGGACGCAGAACTCGGATCAAAAAACTTGTGGAGAGTTGACCCCAGAGGGTTGTGCACCCTACACTTTTATTGATAATCCTCCAACGCGTAAACGCTACAGCGTCCGAGAAATGCGCGAGGCCTTTCTATCCTTCTTTGAGAATCGGGGACACGAAAGAATTAAGCCTTATCCGGTTGTGGCTAGGTGGAGGGACGACCTCTACCTCACCCATGCCAGCATCATCGACTTTCAACCCTACGTTACGAACGGGATAGCTCCTCCTCCAGCTAACCCCCTCGTCATAAGCCAGCCCTGCATACGGCTTGTAGACGTAGACAACACCGGACCCACCTTCGGTCGACACCTAACCATATTTGAGATGGGGGGCCACCATGCCTTCAACTATCCCAACAAAGAAGTCTATTGGAAAGACCGGACCGTGCGATATCACCACGAGTTTGTCACAAAAGANNCCAGACCTTGAAACCGTCGTTGGGGGACTGGAACTCGCCACACTAGTGTTCATGAAGTTCAAGGTAGTCGACAACGAATTCATCGAGCTGCCTATACGAACGGTTGACACGGGATACGGAATCGAACGGTACACATGGCTGTCACAGGGATCAGTGAGTTGCTTCCATGCGGTGTACGGTCCGGTTTTAGACAAGGTCTTCAAGATGGCGGGAATAAGCAGAATCGACAACCGACTGCTTGCGAGGGTGGCAGAGCTTTCCGGCGTGATGAGCTTGAGAGAAACGGCTGATCGGACCGAGGCTCGGAAAAGGGTGGCTGAACACGTCGGCATGAGCGTTGAAGAGCTTGAGAAAACGCTTCTTCCGGTTGAAAACGCCTTTGCGGTCGTGGATCACACCAAGTGCCTATCGTTCATGCTCGCCGAGGGGGTCGTCCCCTCCAATGTGCGCGAGGGATACCTAACCAGACTTATGCTCCGCCGGACCTACCGACTGCTAAGGGTTCTCGCCATCGAGGAGAAGCTGCTCGAAATTATTGACCTACAAATTTCCTCTTGGTCTAAAGATTTCCCGCGCCTAAAGGAAATGCGAGACGAGATACTGGAAATTCTCTCGGTGGAGCGGGACAAGTTTGAGCAAACTCTCAAGAGGGGAGGTTCTCTTGTCCAAAGAATCGCCCAAGGATTAAAATCAAAAGGAATTTCTGAAATTCCGTTGGAAACGCTGACTGAACTCTACGACTCTCACGGGCTTCCACCTGAAGTGGTTCAGGAAACCGCTGAAACAGAAGGGGTCGAGGTTGGTATTCCTGAAAACTTCTACACTATGGTTGCTAAGAGACACGTTCAGGCGCCTCCGCCACGACAGGAAGAGAAAATGAGGGAACTGGAAGCCGAAGTTTCAGACCTTCCGGGGACAGGGATGCTCTACTACGAAGACCCCTACCTCTCCGAATTCGAAGCACGGGTTCTTCGAGTCCTAAAGGACCAGCACGTGATACTGGAAAAAACCGCGTTCTATCCCGAGGGAGGAGGGCAATCAGCCGATCACGGCTACCTAACGTTTGATAAGGCACGATCAGAGGTTGTGGATGTTCAAAAGGTTGGGAGAATCATCTTTCATACTGTGAAGGGTCGTGTTCCTCGAGAAGGAGACAAAGTGAGAGGAACCATCGATTGGGAACGAAGAAACAGTTTCATGAAGCATCACACCTCTACCCACGTCATCATGGGAGCGGCTAGGCGAGTTTTGGGAGAACATGTTTGGCAGGCAGGGTCTCAGAAGGGAGCTGAAAGATCCCGTCTGGACATCTCCCACTTCAAACGGTTGACACGAGAGGAGATTGACGAGATTGAAATGCTGGCGAATCAGGCGGTGATACGAAACATACCTGTTGAAACCTCGTGGATGCCCCGAGAACAAGCGGAAAAGCAGTACGGCTTCAGGTTGTATCAGGGAGGAGTTGTGCCGGGAAGAGAAATCCGAGTTGTAAGAACCGGAGATTGGGACGTTGAAGCCTGCGGTGGAACCCACCTGAAAAACACGGGAGAAATCGGGTTCATAAAAATCGTTCGTACAGAGAGAATTCAGGACGGCGTTGAACGAATCGTGTTCAGCGCCGGGCTTCCAGCCCTGAAAGCCGTGCAAGAAAACGAGAAATTGTTGTGGAAAGTTTCTGAAATACTGAATGCGCCTCTTGAAAAACTAGAAAAGACTGCGGAACGTCTCGTTGAGGGGTGGAAAGAAGCTCGGCGTGAAAAGAAACGCCTCTTGGAAGAAATCGCTAAGAGGGAGGCTATGAAGCCGGATGCGCGGTCGGAACTGAGGAAAACAAAGCCTATCGATGGAGTAAAGTTTGTGACACAACAATTTGAGCAAATTGATATTGATCGCATGATCAAAACAGCCAGTGAACTAGTTAAAATGCAACCCGAAGTGGTTGCAGTATTTCATGGAGTCGAAAGAAAAACCGCAAGAATTGTGGTCATGGCTGGAAAAAAGGCGGTAAAACGTGGCATAAACTCAGCTGAAATCGCAGGTGAGGCGGCATCTATGCTAGGTGGCGGAGGTAGCGGCAGATCAGACTTTGCTCAAGGAGGCGGAACCTTGGTCAAGAAGGTGCCAGATGCGTTGGCAAAGGCTGAGGAAATCGTGAGAAAACAAGTAAAGAAAAGAGCAACAGATTAAAGTAAGTTTGTCCCATTACATGGCGGTGCCAATATGAGGGATCGTTTCCTCCTCAGAGACTGAAAAAACCTTTAATTCTCAAGACCCTCCAATGGCTGTCATGGAAGTTCTAAAGCACAACGAAGAAAAATGGAGAAAAGCATGGGAAGAAGCGAGGATCTTTGAGGCAGAGCCAGATCCTACCCGAAGAAAGTGCATGGTCACTTTTCCCTTCTCCTACATGAACGGCCCTTTACATGTGGGCCACGGCTTCACGGCTACGCGCGTTGACGCTTATGCTCGGTTTAAGAGGATGCAAGGCTACAACGTCTTGTTTCCGTGGGCCTGGCACTGGACTGGCGAGACCATAGCCGGGGCAAGCGAACGAGTTGAGAGTGGAGATGAAGATTTCATTCGAGCCTTAAGGGAGATCGACGGCGTTTCGGAAGAAAATCTAAAAAAATTCATCGAGCCGGCTTACATGGCTTCATATTACACAAATGAGAGCCGGGAAGTCGTGAAGCGACTAGGTTTTTCAATAGATTGGAGAAGGGAATTTCACACAACTTCTCTATACCCAACGTTCAGCAAGTTCATCGAGTGGCAGTGCGAGCGATTGCGAGAAATGGGATATATTATCCAAGGAACATACCCAGTGGTTTGGTGTCCGCACGACAAAAGCCCCACAGGAGATCATGATCGTCAAGTTGGAGAAGGAATCGTACCTGAAGAATACACACTCATCAAGTTCAAAATGGACGACGCTTACCTTCCCGCAGCCACCTTCAGACCTGAAACCATCTATGGCGTAACAAACATGTTTATACATCCCGATGCCGACTATGTCAAAGCTCACGTCAACGGAGAGCAATGGATCATCAGCAAGATCGCCGCCAACAAACTGAAAGAACAAAAAAGAAATGTCAAGGTCATCAGTAGATTGAAGGGCAAAGAAATCATTGGAAAACATTTTGTGAGTCCCATCAGCGACAGGAAAATGCTAGTCCTGCCAGGATGGTTCGTCGACCCTGCAAACGCAACTGGAGTCGTGTACAGTGTGCCCGCTCATGCGCCTTTTGATTGGGTGGCCTTGAGAGACTTGCAGGGAAAGCCTGAATTGCTGAAGGAGTTTGGTATTGACCCTGATTCAGTGAAGAAAATGCGGCCTATTTCTATGATTCGCGTGGATGGCTTTGGAGAATACCCCGCCGTAGAGCTGGTGGAACGGATGGGAGTAAAGAACCAGTATGATCCTAAGGCAGAAGAAGCGACGAAGTTGCTTTACAAAAAGGAGTTTCACAGTGGTTTGTTGAAGGACATCTGTGGCGAGTACTCTGGAAGAATGGTTTGTGAAGTGAAGGAAAGTTTGGTTCAAGACTTTAAGGAGAAGGGCATCGCTGATTCTATGTACGATTTGCCTCAACCAGTCGTCTGTCGGTGTCTAACCCCTTGTATAGTTAAGGTGCTTGAGGACCAGTGGTTTCTGAGATACTCAGACGAGGCTTGGAAGGAAAAGGCCAAGGAAGCGCTGAATCAAGCTTCCGTCTACCCAAAATCAGCCATACAATGGTTCCTTAACATCATTGACTGGCTAAGAGAGTGGCCTTGCGCAAGAAAAACCGGTTTGGGCACACCCCTGCCTTGGAGCCCAGGCTGGATCGTTGAAACGCTAACCGACTCAACGGTATACATGGCTTTTTACACGATAAACAAGCACATAAGAGAATACGAGGTAAAACCGGAGCAACTGACCCGTGAAATTTTTGACTACCTGTTCTGTGGTAAAGGCGATGTCGAAAAAATGGCCAAGAAATCGAGTATGAAACGTAAGGTTTTGGAATCGATGCGAAACGAGTTTCTATATTGGTATCCGGTGGACCTAAGAGTCTCAGCTAAAGAACTGGTTCCAAACCATCTAACCTTCTTCCTCTTCCATCATGCAGCGCTCTTTCCAGAACACCTGCCTAAAGGCATCGGCGTTAACGGCGTTCTAAGCATTGAGGGCAAAAAAATGTCAAAGTCAAAAGGCAATTTTGTAACGCTCAGAGGCGCCATCGATCAGTTCGGGGCTGACGCCACACGCTGTGCATTACTGCTAGGTGGAGAAGGAATGGACGACCCAGACTGGAGAAGCGAAAACGTTCGCGACGTTAGAGTCAAGCTTCAAGGCTTCTACAACTTAGCCCAAAGCATAATCGAAACGGCAACAGAAAATGAATCAGGGCATCTAGAAGAATGGCTAATCAGTGGGCTGCAACATCGAATCAAAAACGTGACAGAAAACATGGAGATGCTTAAGACTAGGACAGCCACGGAAAACGCGCTCTTCGAAGTTTGGAACGACTTCCGTTGGTTTGCTCGAAGGAAAGGAAAAGCTGATTCAAAAGCTCTGAGACAGGCGTTGGAGACTTGGATACGGTTGCTAGCCCCCTTTGCACCTTACGTGTGCGAGGAAATCTGGGAAAAAATGGGAAGAGAAGGCTTTGTTTCCTTGGCTGAATGGCCGACTTACGATAAAAAGAAGGTAGATGTTACAGCTGAGGAGGCTGAGAGTTTAATTAAAAACGTGCTGGAAGACACTTCCAATATACTTCGGGCAACAAAAATGACGCCGAAGAAGATCTGTTACTATTCCGCCACGCCTTGGAAGTGGAATGTCTACTTGATGGCACTGAAAAAGTCGAGTTCCGCGAAGATCACTTTCAGCGGATTAATGAAGGAACTTATGACGCATCCAGACTTAAAGGCGATGGCGAAAAGGGTTTCGAGATTCGCCCGCCAAATCGTGGATGAAGTTAATCAGATGCCCGACGACAAAAAGCATAGACAGCTTAAGATCGGAGGTGTCGATGAACGTCAGACGCTCAGAGAGGCGGAAAACTTCTTCGAACGAGAGTTCAACGCGAAGATTCACGTTTACGGTGAGGAAGACCCGCAGCGCCACGACCCTAAAAAGAAGGCTGAACTAGCCAGACCATATCGCCCCGCCATCTACATCGAATAAAAAGAATGTTTTCGGGCGATTCCAAAAGACTATGTTATTATGCATTCTGGTTACCCCTTCATAACATCTGCACGGCATACGTAGATTCCTTACTCTGAAAACTTGACCTGTCCGCGCGGATTTTCTATGGCTATGCTTCTACAACAGTTTCGGTTTGTTCCACGCCTTCTATTGCGTTAACTGCAAGTGACAATTTGCGCACTGCTTCATAGTCTCGCGCCTCTATGAAGGCGACGATATCGTATCTGCCAAAGACCATGAAAGCTTTCCTAACGCTCTCAATTTTCTTTACACTATTGAGCACGGTTTCAACCTTTCCCTGTAACGCTTCAATCAGCATGCACGCTTGAATCATGAATTTCACCTAACTTTTGCTTCAACTATTGTTTCTGTATCTCTGACGCCGGACAACTCGTTTATCTTAAGAACAGTGGCTGTTAAGGCTTCAATTGTTGGAGTTTCCAATTCTACGACTACGTCCCATCTTCCTAAAACGGAAAAGGCTGTCTTCACTCCTTTAAAACCCCTGATTCTTTCGGCAACCGCTAAGAGGGAGGTGACATCCAGAATTTTGCCGGCTTCGCATCGAAT
>JABAOH010002731.1_pt3 | contig 20519 bp, 17 predicted proteins | sample 7062181 | NCBI WGS metagenome assembly JABAOH01 (sample SAMN14538630, study PRJNA623070) | marine sediment metagenome | biome: marine biome [ENVO:00000428]; feature: marine pelagic biome [ENVO:01000023]; material: deep marine sediment [ENVO:00002113]; isolation source: pool of 5 deep marine... | reverse complement strand
AGAAGCAATAAACCGCATAACAGGTATAAAATATGAAAAAAGCTAGCAAAGCAGCGAAAATTGCTTTGGTAAATTCGCCACTCATAGAAACAGATTATAACCACCCTCTTTTTCCACCTTTAGGCTTGGGGTACTTGGCGGCTGTACTTGAAAAAAACGATTTTGAAGTAAAGATAATTGACTGTCCAGTTTGCAAAATGGACCATAATAAACTGGGGATAGAATTAGCCTCCTTCAAACCTGATTTAGTCGGAGTCGCCTCCATGACGCCCACGCTACCTTCAGCCGTAAAATCTGCGCAGACTGCAAAAGAAGTATGCCCTGACGCGAAAGTCGTCATGGGTGGACCCCACGCTACTTTTGCAGACGAACAAATTCTCACTGAGGAGCCTACAGTTGATATTGTAGTGCGCGGTGAAGGCGAAGAAACTCTTTTGGAACTTGCTCAACGCTCGCCAGAACTGAATAAACTCCAAGATGTGAAAGGCATAACTTTCAGGAGTAAAAACCAAATAATTCAAACACCCAATAGGCCATTCATACAAAACCTTGACGAGCTACCACGCCCAGCATACAAAAAGCTACCCATAGACATGTACAGGATTCACGGAAAAAAAGTTCTTCCAATCATGACAAGCAGAGGATGCCCATTTCAATGCGCTTTTTGTTCCGCATCCCGAATATTTGGAGCAGGATACAGGTCAAGAAGCCCAGAAAACGTGCTTGCCGAGCTTGAATGGCTGAGAGACGAACACGATGCCGAGGGCATATCCTTCCATGATGACACATTAACATTTTCCAAGAAAAGGATAATGGACATCTGCAACGGAATAATAAACAGAAAAATTAACCTTCCCTGGGGCTGCTCAACCAGAGTGGATTTGGTTACTAAGGAAATTTTGAACAAGATGGCACAAGCAAACTGCAACGAAGTATGCTTCGGCGTTGAATCTGGCTGCCAAAAGATACTGAACGCTGTGCATAAACAGGTTTCTCCTGAACAAAATGAAAACGCGATCAAATGGGCGAAAGACGCAGGCATGTTCGTCAGCGTATCCGTGATTATAGGGTACCCTGGAGAAACAAAAGAAACAGTTAAAGAAACTCTTGATCTCATTCACAGAGTTGAACCTGACGATGTATGGTTATGCTTGCCAACACCTTATCCTGGAACCGAACTTCGTGCGCTAGTGGAGAAATTGGGCTGGAAGATGTCTGATGACTGGACTTTATACAATACGATGAACGCCGTCTTCGAGAACCCTGATTTGCCTGCTGAAGAACTTAGTAAAATGAGAAAAGCGTTTTATAACAAATTCTATTCTCCAAAATACGTTGTCCGCCAATTCGTAAAAGGCAATTTGAAAGGGAACTTATACAGTAAAATAATGGCACGAACCGCAGTGAATTACTTACTCTGGAGAGCCAGAGCCATTTTATAATATCAAGCAATTGATTCACGAAGAAAAGGCGGAATCATAGGAAACTTTATTATGCAATCAACGGTTTTTAAACCTGAATGCGAGGGGGACAACGATAAAAAGCGCTGTTCTTGACAAGAACAAATCTGATGCCTACAATTCAAGAGAAAACTGGCCGCCCTACACTTACAGGGATTACCCAGACATAGAACCTGAAATGTATAAGTCTTTTATGGAGTTTTTATCAACTGAGAATACTTCAGGCAGGTTAATGGAGTTGCAACCCTGGATATCTATGTGTGACTCCAGATGTGCTTTCTGTTATTTTCCAACTACACCCACCGTCAAAGTTCCTATAGAACGATACATGAACATGCTGAAGAGAGAGTTGAAGATGTATGCAAAAACAAAGTACGTTAAGACAAGCGTCTTCGATGAAATAGTTTTGGGTGGTGGAACCCCTAGTGTGCTTTCGGCGGAGCAGATGATTGATCTTATCGATTTCTGCAAAGAACGATTCACTACCAACGACGAATATTTCATCAAAGTCACTGGTTCCTCGAAAACGCTTGCACTGAAAAAGATCGACAAACTTGTAGAGTACGGCGTATACCAGATGGACATGGGTGCTCAAACCTTCGACGATAAGATCAGGAAAATGCTGTGCTTGCCTGACACTGCGGACAGCGTGGAAAAAGCAATTAGGCACGCTAAGAAACTCGGCATGTGCGTTTGCGTTGACTTGATGTACAATCTTCCGGGGCAAACAATGGAAAGCTGGATAAGTACACTGAAAAAAGCTATAGAGCTGGACGTTGAGATCGATGCTTATTCATTGCACGTGGATCCAGGTGTTCCACTTGAAAAAATGATTGAAAAGGGAATAGCTCCTCGGCAGGGAGACGCGGAATACGAGAAACAACAGTACTTAACTGCGCACAAGATTTTGACTGAAGCAGGCTATAAGGCTGTTGGCCACGATCGCTTCAGCAGAGTAGAGTGGCATTTCAGAGAAAATTGTCTGAACTGTTGGCCATGGGGAGGCATACTTACTACAGGTGCAGGATGCTTCATGGGATATCTGCAGAAATTTTCGTACTCTAACCTTGAAGACATAAACGAGTACATAGCAGCCGTTGAAGCTGGAAGATTTCCGATTAACCGGCTTTCAGAATCCACAGATGAAGACATGATGAGAAGGACTATGACAAGGCTTTACCTCCGACTTCCAGTCAGCAAGAAGGAATTCATGGAAAAATTTGGAACTACACCAGAGAAAGTCTTTCCAAAGCAACTTCAAAAGCTAAAAGAGAAAGAATTGATTGAAATTGACGATGACGAAATCAGAATTACCAAATTAGGTGAGGTTTGGAAAGGCAATATCGCTTGGGAATTTGCGTCTAACTCAGCTTAATAAGTAATTTTATAATAAAAAGGAAAGAGTGGGGTTTTTGGTTAGTAGTGCTTTTGGGGCATTATTCCGTACCAGGTCATTACTTTAGCGAGTAGAGGCACTATTAAGCCCAATGCAATGCTCGGAACGAAGTTTATCAACAGCGCGTATGGAATGTCTAACCACATGTCAATAGCCATAAGTCGTGCTGGTTCAAGTGAAAGATTGTAGTTCATGAAAGCTTGGATTACTGCAGTTATTAAGGCAGCGGTTAAGCCTGCGCCTAGCATCCGTTTGAAACTTGTCGATCCTTGGTTTAATGACCCAGCTATGTAACCAATTATAACAGCGTTCACTAGGTAAAAGAGCATGCTCATGTCGCCGAAGAAGTTGTAAGTGGTTACTCCCAAACTTGAGTAAAGTCCGTTATAATGCCCTGCGCTCGCTATGTAGTAAATGCCTCCCATGACGAAGCCTGCAGCACCACCAGCCCATTTATTCCACAGTAAGCCTAAGATAAGGGGAACACCGAGAACAATCATCTGAGCAAAGCCTTGGGTTAGAATCACACTTATTACGTTTGTTTCTCCGAGCACGTGGTATTCTCCAGTTGGGTTAACGTAAACTGCTAGAAGGAAAATCAGTATAACTAGAATTATTGGTATGACAATGCCGTCTATTAGGTTAGCCAGTTTAAATTTTTCTGGTTCCAATTTTTATCCCTTGAATTATGTACGTGGTGGCAAGTTTATAAGCTTAATGCTTTAAAACGTTGTGTCCAAGTGCTGTAAGGTTAAATATTTATTTGATAACAAAACGAAGTATAATTGTTTTAGAAAAGCAGATTTTCGACTATACACCGATCAATTTTTGACTTTGAAGAACATGTTCTTTCGAAGTTTGAGAAGGCTTTAGCTTCACATATAGATGAAATATGTTTCGGAAATAATCTTTTTAAATAAAAAAGAAAAGTTAGGGGTTTTGAAGGGCACGTTTCTTCTTTCGAATTGCTGTTTTCGTAATTTCTTCCTTCTTCACTTTTTCCTCAGTTAAATCTAGCTTTTCCCAGAGTTTTTTGCCAGCATCTGACCGCAATATTATAGTTGAATATCCATCCTCGCTGCCTATTGAACCAACAGAGATATCAGAATAATTTGCGGCAAAGTCAGGGCACGATAGACAACCTTTTTCAACGGCGTTGTTTAGTTCTTTTACAGCAACTGATCGTTCATCACCATCAATGCGCACAATGAATTTTCCTTTGCGAATCTGAGTTTTCTGCACTTTATCTAAATCGACACCTAGTAGCCTCTTTGTTTCTTCTTTGAGCTTGTTGTAGTCGAACTCTTCATAGCAGAACAACCCAATTATGGTCAGCTCAAGATCAGGGTAATCTTCGAGTAAAGCACTCTGAATTCTTCTTACAGCCCGAACCTGGCAGGGTGTTCCGACGATAGCTATTTTTCGTTTGCCTTTTGCTACCAATTCGCCGAGCTTTGACATCATCCTGACTCTCATATATTTGGTGCCTTTGGCTTCGATTATCGCATCGACATTCTCAGCAATGATTGATTCAGCCTTGTAGCTGCCCTCTGCTCTTCGAACTACTATTGCTGCATCAAACAAACCTTGTTCCATACCTGAAACCAGTAATGCAGTTGCTACGCCACCGTCTTGTCCTTTATAGGAGCTCTTTGCTGAAAATATATCCGTGTAGACACCAAGGTTTTCGTCTTTGGTTCCTGTCAAGAACATCTGCTCAAAAGTTTCTATCTCATCTTCCGCCAATGGAAAGTTAAGTATGTGGCTTTTAAGATCTATTCTTGAGGGGCAGACAAAAGTGCAGTTTCCACAACCTGCACAGAAGTCCGCATCCAGCTTCATCATTTCCATTGCGTTGCTCTTATCTCGTGCCTGTTTAATCAGTATTGGGCTTAGCTTATTGATACATATGCGCATGCAGACGCCGCATCTCATGCAGACTGTGGTTTTTACTTTTGTGAACAGCTTTGCTTTTGGCAGTTTTGGTTCCTTTCCAGCTTCTATTGGTTTGAGTTTTCCAATTTTGTCAAGTTTTGGTGTTATCAAGTTCATGATGATTAACGCCAAAATTGAGCCTCCGAAAAAGTTCATGTACGTCTGTATTAGCACCGTCAATACACCCAAACCCACCCCGAAAATCAGCTGCCCCATGTAAGTCAAAGGAGTGGTGGCAGGATCAGTAGCCATGAAGAACCCAAGGAAGATCGAACTTCCTATGAATACTGTAAACAGAAGTCTCACATCTGCCTCTCCACCGTAGATTGCGGTCATGAGTAAAGCCATTACAGCTACAGTCACAAAGTACGACAACGTAATTCGCCATTTGATATATCTGCGTGCGAGCAGGAACAAGGCTACGCCAACGATTATGACAGCAATGCTCGAAGCGCCACCGATCCATCCGTGATACTTCTCGACAATCATGATCCAGTTGAGGTCTGGGATGCTCGTTGGTGCCAGATTGGGATTGGCGTAACATCCCTGCAAGTACGTAACGAATGAGCCTATTATATTGTCTCCGTTGAAAACGAGGCCGTTGTTGCCTATTACAGTTCGTCCTATGGGTCCCGCGAGTAAAGGCAGGTTTAGTCCTCCTCCTTCGAAGGTGGCAAAATGCTCTTTAGCCAGAAATGCGCTGCTAATAAAAGGAAGCAGGCCGATGAGCTTTGCTGCTGCAGCAGGATTTACATATTTCCTCTTAAAAAGTTTCTTGAAAATCACTAGGCCAATGAGAGATATCAAAGCAACGTTGATGAACGCGCCGGGCGCGCTTGCCACTCCAATGGCGTCATTTTGCAGAGCCATCGTTGGAACACCAATACTGTAGGAAAGTGCGACTATTAGGCCGAATACGGCCGCTGACATTGTGTTTAACGGGCTGTCAGACGCAGCTTTGTAGAGCAAAGCGTCAATTCCCACAGCAACTCCGACAGCTATGAAAACAACTATCGCAACAGTGAGTCCCAAGTTCATCAGCGGTTCCCCAGTAGTAGTGTTAATCGGAGTAACCGGCCACCACATGACAATTGAGATAATAGCTAAGACCAGGAGAGCAACGAAAGTGTACATCATCAGTTTGTCTTTGGTCATGGAAGAATATTCTTTTGGTTTTGACATTATTTTGCACGATCTCCTCGATTGAATATGTTTCACTCTATAAACGAGATGTTTATAAGACTTTCTCAAAGCAAATCTAAGCTTCAATATGATGAAGAAAAAACAAAGTTTGAGTTTTTCAGGCATTTATTCATGATAGAGCACAATCAAAGCCAACCTTAATGGTTCTGCTTGCCTCACATCTTTCATTTATTATGTTAAAATCAGCCATTTAATCGTAACTCTTATATCGCGAAGGCATAATCTAAAATTGCTTGTGACCTGATTGGCTTCAAGAAAAGCGCCATTGTACATGGTAACTTGGCGGTGCACCAGAAGGTGCGTCGGTAGTTGTCTATACTGTAGTTACACGCCAGAATACGCCAAGGATTATGAAATTGACACTAAAGCCGCTTGCAGGATGGTTGACGAAATTCACAGGTTTGGCTCTCCGTGGTTCGGAATAAGCGGTGGAGAACCTCTTGTGAGGAAAGATGTTTTTGACGTTATATCTTACGCTAAAAACGAGTATGGTATGGAAGTCAGTCTAATCACAAGCGGCTTCGACTTCGATCAGGAAAGACTTGACAAACTAGTTAAATACGAAGTACACACCGCAGTTAGCATTGACGGAGATAGAGAGTCAAACGACGTCATACGACGAAAAGGAAGCTACGACAAAGCATTATACGCCATGAAGAAGCTTTCGGAAAACGGAATCCTAGACTGCATAGTCACAACCATGACCAAATACAACATAAAAGATTACGAGCACGTTGTCAAACTAGCAGAAGAATACAAAGCAAGAATGGTGGTCTTCCACAACCTTGTACCAGTAGGCAGAGCAGGATCAAACATGCCCGATTTGGCACCCTCACCAGAGGAGTATGAAAAAGCATTCCATGAAATTTATGACCTGCAGGTAAAGCTGGCAAACAAAGTCAAGATTAACGTTTACGCGCCGTTTTACGCGAGAATTGTGAGGCAGAGAAACCCAGCTGACTTCTGGAACTGGTTCCAAAACGGCTTCCTAGGCAAATGCACAATCGGCGGAAACTACANNGAACTGCAGCGTTCTGAGTTGCATTTGAAGCTTCGAGACAAAAACAACATCAAAGGAAAATGCGGCGTCTGCGAATACCGAGAAATATGCGGAGGATGCAGAACACGAGCCGAATACTACACAGGCGACCTCTTCGAAAGCGACCCAGCATGCGCCTACACACCAAAAATAATACGAGAACAATAGAAAAAAGCCGGTAAGCCTTTATTTTTCAATAAAGCAAGCAAGTAGCTTTGTTTTTTCCCTCAAGATTTCATTATTATTGGTAGCCAATTTTGAATGTGAACCGAAGTATTTTACAGAAAAACTGCTGTTTAAGAAGTCTTTTTAATTTTGAAGATTGTGTATCTATCATTGGAGTATACTACTTCTAAGATTTTACAGCGGATAATTTTAGTATCAAGCTGGTTTTTGTCATAAACCAAAAACCCTATGTTGTATTCTTTTATATAGTCGTGATAGTCTCTTGATTTCAGTTCAAATGTATTGGTTGGTTTGAACTCGAATATGCTTTTCAAATCTTTAAGGTTTGGAATTTCGGGAGTGCTGGTTTTCGAAAAAGTGAGAAAATTGTACGAGAAAGAGGAAGTTTCGTTGATGTCAATCTTGTTGAAGTTGTATTGGAACCGAACTGCATCTATTTGATTGCTTTCTAGAGCGCCCACGTTGCCCCAGTCAGGCAATCCTTGGAAGTTCAGCGCGAAAACAACCGCTGCCGTCTCGTCGTAAAAGCCAAGGTAATTACCTGTTAAGGTTGAACTAGAAAAATTAACAACAGCCCACTCGTTTTCCTTGATGTTGGAAGGATTACTCCAAGGATTCTGCCAATTCAGAATACCGGGGACATATGCTTCTTCGAATGAGAATTGGAGATCAAAGAAAGTGCTTAAGTATAAAGAAACATCGGTAATATCACTTTCGGTTGGAGACAGGGACCAAGCAACGGTTATTGGGTATTTGTCGTTCTGAACGAGAATTGTCTGAGTAATGTTTACTTCGTCGTTGAAGTAGCTGAAGGTCAGTTTCTTGGGGGAACTTTGGTCCTCGAAGATTGATTCTCTGGTAAAATTGGATAAGTATATTTCTTTGTCAATGCCATTTGCCCGATACAAGATTTTGTTTCCATCTGCCGCGGAATATAAGACCCTGCGCCAAACATCGTTCATTGATACGTAGTTTTCGTCGGCAATATCGCCTTTCGTCATATCGTAGGCTCTGAGTAGAGTTAGCGGATGTTCAATTTCATAAGCTAATTCCAAGACAGCCGCGGCAATCGCGTTTCTTTCAATGATGGGATCAGTTTCCGCGATTATAGTCTTACCTGAAAACAATCTGAACCAGAAACCAGGAACTTTGGTTACAATCACTGTTGTGTTATCAGCAAAGTTGTTTCTAAGCCAAGTACCTGCGTCATATGCTTTTATGTCGGATGTTGAATAGTACAAGCTTCCCTCCATAATTTTCCCATAGACAGTTCCAAAGCGAACTACAAGCAACAAAAAAGCTAAGGCAACAAGAGAAACAGTGACTAATCGCAATCTAAATTTCTTCCAACTCCCTTTATGTTTAAAGTAGAAGGTTGATAATTGATCAGCGGCGAAGCCTATTGAAACAGCAGCGAGAACAGCTATTGGAGGCATCAAGTAGTAAATGAACCATTGAAAAGGCAGATACAATCCAAATAAATAGGATTCGGCCAAAACGAGTGGGACAAGGAAACTCATGAATAGTATTAGGAAAAAGAGAGGTTGCTTTTTCGCTCTCAATTTTTGGAAAGCAATGAAAATTCCAGCGATGGAAATTACGAATACGAAGCCGAAGTTTACCATGAAAGCGTTGAGAGTAGTGCCTGGAATCTGATATAGAGTCGTTTTTTGCATGAAGAAAACATGCTCTATAAGAACTCCGAGGTAAGGAAACATCGCCTGGGAATAGTATAGAAAAAAGGCTATTCCACCCCCCAGAATCACGGCAATCAACGCCTTGAAATATTTGCCTCGGGACTTTATGAACATAAATAGGATAATCGGTGGAAGGATTAACACGGTTAGAAATACAGTCAACTGATGAGACAAAACCAATGAAAAAGCCACGAAAAAAGCAATTATAATATGCTCGAAGTTCTTCAGTGCAAAGGGCAAATACACAAGAAGCAAAAGCAAGAATGCCAACCCGAGGATTGTAGTGTAGCCTCCCCACAAGTTAAGCTCGTACATCGGAACACAAAAAAGCAACAAAACAGCTGCTACAAAACCGATTTTCTTGCTAAAAAACTTGGATGCGACTAAGTAAACCGAAAAGAACAGTAACCAATCAACAAGCACCGCTAAGGCCTTCTCGAGAAAGATTAATTGCGAAATACTGGTTGCACCTGTGAAAGAGATGAATATGGCAAGCAGAATCTGGAAAAGGGGAGGAGTCCAACCTAAGTTTTCCAAAGGTATTCGTCCAGTCTCTAGAAAAATATGAGCTTTTTCCATGTGTACAGCAGGGTCGTTTCCCATAACCAAACCGTTCATAGATGTTATTGAATAGAAAAGCACCAAGATTACAGCTGAAAAAACCACTGCAAACGTAGTCTCGAAGATTTTCTTCTGCTCAGAAGTAAGTGCGAAACCAGTTATATCTTTCTCCACCTAGGTGACGTCTTTTTTCACCGTGAATATGGCTACTTCATCATTAATAAACACCAAACTAAATGCAGGGTCTTTCACAAATTTCGGTAATATTTCAGAATCACGGCATGCAATATACGAAATATTCCAGTCGTTCAAAGCTTTCTGATAGTCAAATATATCGATGGGTAAATCAGATTTTGGTTCTCTATAGGAACTGTTTAGGTATGAATTGAGATTAAGAGTAAAAATTTCTATGAAATTTTCTCTTATGGTTTCGGGGTCTTTATAGTACTTTTCATCATCTGTAACTGAATAAGCGGTTACTGAAATTCGAATTTCGCTTTTAGATTTGCCATGCAAGTTGTATAGCAATTCTAGGATGCACGGATTCTCTTTTTTAATTTCTTGCACTTCTGGTAGTTCCTTGTCAAGAATTAATTGAGCTAAAGCTTTCACGCCTTCATCCAATAAACCAACCGTTCTATTCTGCAATTCTATTACTCTACCTTTGCTTTCTATAAAGAATTGAAGCCAATCCAAAGAAATACCCTCAACTTTGCTCTCCACCGTTATAGATATGTCAACATAAGGTACTCCTTTGTAAACTGTTGTTAACTGAGTATAATTAAAGAAGTCGTTGCCTTTCCTGACAAGGATATTAGCATGTTCTAAATTGTTTTCTTTTTGCATTTCTATTACAGAAAGCTCATCTATGTGTAGAAAATGCAGGCTATCGCCTACTCGGTATTGAATTCTGGTTTTACTATTGTTAAAGTTCAGAAAAGAATAAGGGAAATATGTCCAGTTTAGCTTAGCTAGAATCACTGGGTTGTGCCTGCCAATGTATCCGCCATCCTCTCGAACCTGAATTTTTCCGTTATCTATTATGTAGTTTGTGTCAAGTAAACTCTTAGCAACCTTTGCAGGTTCAAATTCTCGGGCAAGCACCAAATACTGAGGGTCAACAGCGCTTAAGGTTGGACGCTGTGCAAAACCTGAAAACCACCATCCATAGTAGGCGTCTGAAATAAAAATCGAGTCAGCCGGCGTTTTATGACGAGCCCATTGCATTGCCTCATATCCAGAGTCGTTCATGGTTTGGTAAAAACTCTGAATTTCTTCGCCTCGAAATGGAGTCAGAAAGATTGGCACCACTAAGAACGAGAAAAACAAGAAGCCTATGACAAAGCTTAGGTAAATGCGTTTGCGAGATAGACGTGCTATTATTCTAGAACTTTTTTTGCTGGTTATCTTCTTGGTTTGAGATGTCTTCTTTGTTAGAGACAGGTACGTGTCGGTTATGCGTGCGAAGAATCCTGCGCCATGGTCAATTCCAAGCGCGATTAGTAGGATAAGGGGCAAAATTATGAAATATAGAAATCGATTATAATCTGTATAAATCCCTACTAAAAACGCTTGGGTAAACATCATTGGAACTAAAATCCATAATGCGAGAAGCAAAGCTGGAACAGTTAAAAACTTTTCTCGGTACTTTTTTGAGAATAAAAAGAAGAAGATTATACAAGTAAAAAGAGGTATAACCCATTCCAGAGGCAACACTCTCGTTGAAAGAAGTGCCTGTCGAATATCTGACAAACCGCTCGAGTTTTCCCCCAAATATGCAGGCACGGCTTCTGCTAAAAATGGAGAAACTAAAATTGCTCCGAGAAGAATTGGCGCAAGCCAAGTTAGAAGATTTTTTTTTGATATGCCGATTTTTTTGGAAAAAAATGTCGATATGATTACAGTGGAAAACGTTATGCATACAAACATAACTGCGCTAAGTGAATGAGTTAAGAAAAGGGCTCCAGACAAAAGTGTTGTCGCAATAAGAAAAGGAACCGGAGAAAATCTTTCCCTTTCTAAATAAAGATAAAAAACCATGGGAATCAGCAGTAAAGTTATTGCGTTGGGGAAGCCCCCCCACAGCAACATCTCTACATCAAACCGTGAAATTGCCACTAAGAAAGCAGCTATAAAGCCAGTTGATTCTCCCCAAACGCGTCGGCCTATCAAGAACGCACATAAAACAATAAAGGAAGAAAAAAACGCGGCAACCAGAGAGTGAACCAGATAATCAGGTATTCCAGTCATCACGATTATATGCGAAACGAATATGTGGTATCCTGGAAAAGTTAGAGAAAGCCCGCCACCCATTTGGTAATTGTTCCAAAGGAAATTTGTGTTGCCCGATAAAGTTATTGAATTGACTACGCTCATGTGTAAACCGATGTCTGCTCCCGGAGGATAAGTTTCCCAGTGCAACAGCATCGTGCGGTATGCGAATGCAAAAGCTAAAACAAAGAATAAGATGAGGTACTTGTTTGGTGTTTTGAACATTTTTGTTTTCCCGAGCACCGTTTTTGGTTTATTTGATGAATAGTGAAGTAGCGGAGTTAAAGTTTAAATATAGAATTCGAATATAAAAATCGAGGGTATAAAAAACAAAAAGGGAAGTAATGTTAAATGTCATGGCTTAAATCTATGATGGAGAAAGAACCTCCGGAACCAGAGAACCCAATTGGCACAGTTGTCATAGGCAACGTCTTACCCGACATGCACGACACCGCTAAGGAAGCAGTTAGGAAAGCACTTAAAAGAGCCGGATTCAAAACGGTTGACGCAGGCAAAAGCGTTGCCCCACAAGTTTTCGTTGATAAAGTAAAAGAATCCAATGCGAACATACTAGCGCTTTCAGTTAACACCGTACCTGCAAAGAACAACATTGCCAAACTAGATGAAGCACTGAAATCAGCCGGATTAAAAGAAAACCTGATAATCATAATGGGCGGAGCTGCAGTTAAAAAAGAAGACGCGGAAGCAATTGGAGCAATTTTCGGCAAGAATAAGGAAGAAGGCGTTGAAATCGCAAAGAAAGCAGTAGCTGGAAAATAGTAAACTCGCAACTCAGATGAGGCAACATGCACAAATTCAATACGCCACAAAAAGTCTATGAAGTAGGAAAAGTGAAAATAGGTGGTCAGCCTGGAGAGCTACCCACTGTTCTTATAGGTTCAATTTTTTGGTTAGGTCAAAAAATGGTTGAAGATGCAAACCAAGGAATATTTGACGCTGAACAAGCTGAAAACCTAATTAACAAAGTTGAGACTTTGAGCGATTTAACTGGTGTTCCTTTTGCTTACGACATAGTTGGAACTACAGAAACAGCTTTCGAAAAATACATTGATTTCGTTGCCAAACACAGCGAAGCGCCATTAATGCTGGATGCAATGAGTCCAAGAACGCGCATGAAGGCAGCAGAACTGGCTAAGAACATGGGACTTCAAGACAGATGCTTATACAACTCGATCTACAAGGGCGTCAGAGACCCTGAACTGGAAAAACTAAAGGAAAGCGGAATCAAAATGTCCATAGTTCTAGCTGACAACCCAAAAGACGATAGCTTGGAAGGAAAGATGCAAGTTTTAGACGAAGCTTTAGTGCTAGCCGAAAAAGGTGGAATCACAAAACCACTAATTGACACAGCCATTTCAGCATTCGAACCAACCATGGGCGCAGCAGTAAGAGCAATACCATTAGCTAAAGAAAAATACGGTCATCCGACGGGATTGGGAACTGGAAACGTAGTTACCACCATGGGATGGGTTAAAGCTCACTTCGAAAAACCGTTCAGGAAAGGAACTAGAACCGCAACCAATGCTATAATGCAGACAATGGGCGCTAACTGGCTAATGTTCGGACCAGTAGAACAGTCAGATTATGTCTTCCCCGCAATAGCAATAGTAGACGCTTACATCGCATCTGCAATGGGTGACTTAGGTATGAGACCGCTACACGAGCAGCATCCAATTTACAAGATTTTCCTTTAAAATCCATCTTTTTGTTTTTATATGAATTTCGTTGAATTAACCCGAAGGATAAAAAGGTGAAACACACCAGTTGGTTTGGAATAATCGTTTGCTACACGGTTTTGACATTACTTTTTGTATATCTTATCCCTAACGATTCGCCGTTTTCCGTTTTCACAAGCCTTTTTGGATTCGTTTTCGTTGCAGTCTTACCTGGGTATTGTCTTGTAAACCTCTTATTCAAAGATGGAAAACTTGACTTGGTTGAAAAAGCGGTTTTGTCAGTAGCGCTGAGCTTTGCCATTGCTGGAATGTCAGGGCTGTTTTTAGGATTATCACCGATAGGTATGACAACAGTTTCACTCACCATCTCACTTAGCGTCGAAGTTGTAGTTTTAGCTTTCTTCGCATTTATAAGGAAAACGAAACTTGCTCGAAACCAAAATCGAGAATAGCCACAAAAAAAGTTTTTATTAATAATTTTTATACGTACAGCCTATTCCAATAACTCCAGAAGCAAAATACCAAGATTTCATACGGGAAATCTAAAGTCTCAAAAATAGTATTGAAGCAAAAGGGAAAAGTTGAATTTAAAATAGCGATCTCCATTTGTTAACTAAGTCGAGAACTTCGTCGCCACCGTAGCCATCCAGTTCTGTCAATACGTCGGTACTTTCTATTGCGGCTTTCTGGAAGTCTCTTAATCTCTGGGCATTTTCAGCCAAGAATATTATTCCGTCGACGCCTGTTCGGGCTATGCGAACTGCAACTGTTAGCAGCTGGTCAGTGGGTGGAACCTGTTTGGGGTCATCATTTGGTCCGCGTATGTAAAGGTTGGTGAAAACTGGTTTCTTCAGTTTGCTTTTAAATGCTCTGGCCAGCATCTCCCAGTACCATGGAGAAGGATATGCCTTTGAAAACATTGGAACAACGAAAACATCAGCGTATTCTGCTAGAGCGTCAAAATCGTAGCCGAACCTTTCTCTGCCAAGTACTGGGTCAGGCAGCAAGTTTACGTATAAAGGCTTTCCTCCAATGCGGTCTTTCACTTGTTTCAAGAAGTCTGTTACTATCTGGGCTCTCCAGTCGTACCAATTTAGTCCGCTTTTGCGCCAAAGCTCAACGCAACGAGGACAGACACAGAAGCCATGGTCGGCAAAGTGCTGGCTACTTATGCTTATTCCCGGAGTTTGATGAGCGCAGTCTTCGATTAATTTGAGATTGTATTCTATAACTTCAGGGTTTGTCATGCACAAGACGTCCCATCGAAGGTTGAATTTTTTGTTTCCAGGATTGATTCCGTTAACTTTCGGAGCGGTTAACCTACGGAACGCTGGACCTTCCTTTGAAACTGATATCCACTCTGGATGTTTCTGTGCCATTGAGTTGTCTCCGAAAACAGCTATATTAGTGTACATTTTGGGGTTAGGGGTTCCAATCGTACCAGACTCAGGTTTGATGCGGTAGAAGTTTATGTCAACACCTTCAGCTGGTTCGGGGTGATATAGAAAGGTAGCAAATTTCAATTTTTTCACCATTGCAGTATGACTTTTGTACACGGAATAATTTGCAGGTTATTTAAGGTTTCCATTTTTCCCATCAGAAAGAGCGGGGTTCGTCTTGTTTATAGCGAGTACTTATTTGCTTTCATTATGGCCTCTTTCACGGCTTTCCTTGTGCAGTAACCAATTAGTTGGCCGAGCTTTGAGGCTGGACCTCCATAAATTATTGGTGCACCTCGGCTTGTCGCAGCGACGATGATTGCATCTGTTATCGTTCCGGTAGCCACATCTCCAGAATACCGGCTTCTGATGTCCAGTTCCCACAACGCCGCTGTTTTTGCTTCTGTTGCGGTGAGAACGGTGCTGACTAGGCAACTTTCAGTTGGGTTTCCATCTATCACTACCATTATGTTTATTGTTCCCAGCATTTCTTCAACCGTTATGGTTTCACCTGCAGTTTCGGCGTGAGAACAAGTATTACCTTCAGTGTCTACCGCGGTAGCAATAACGGCTATTGTGAGGTCGCCGTCTTTCTTTGAAGCTAGAGCGAACTTGTCGATTGCTGCAGCTGTGATCATGCCAACAAAATTGTCTGAGATGCCGAATTTTTTTGCAGAATCGACGATAAATTTTTGAGGATTTGCGTGCAGTTGCTGGTCGCTAAGATCGTCCGGGGCTTGAACGTTGAGTATGGCTTCTGCTTTTTTGAAGCCCCCATTGTAAATAGCAGAGCTGACGGTGCTAAATTCTGTTTCTGATATTACCGCTAGCACGTTGCCTTTTAGAACGAGCTTGCCAAAGTCTCCTGAGAGGGAAATTTGCTTCGTAAATTCATCCACCTATTACGTGTTTTCGTTAGTTTTGTCTTGATTAATAATGATCGCGCTTGCAGGGCACAGGTTTGCGCAGACCTCACATCGGCTACATGAAAATGCGTCAGCGATTTGGGGTTTTCCGTTTGTATTTGCTTCTAATATTCCGAGTGGGCAAACACCGACGCAGATAAGTGCGGAACAGGGAGGACATTTGTCGTAATCAATTAGAATAATCGAGTTGTGATTATCCATGGCAAGTCAACAATTAAATAAGTCGCTTGAATATATCTGTTGCGCGCTGAGTTGTTAGACATGAAAATGGGATTGGTAACATATGCTCCAGTGAAAGTTGCAGGCTTCGACTTGCATGTGTACTATTCAAAACGAGCAGATGGTTCAGTTTTTCCAGCGGCGCTAGAAATGCAGAACGACGTTACTTGTTTCTGCGACGCGAAAGCCATCAGGGAAGATCCAAGTTTAGTTGCGGTTTCTAAGAACGGTTTGGCATTAAGGAAGAACAGGAAGATAAATGTGCCTTTCGACTTTGTTTGTCCAACCAATCCAGAGTACAAGGCTAAAGTTTTGGGTTACCTTGAAAAACTAGGAGAACAAAAAATTGAAGGAGTAACTTTAAACCTTTACCATTTTCCAGAGGAAGAGTTCTGTGTTTGCCCCAGGTGCGTTGAACTATGGCGACGGAGCGGACTAGACTGGACAGAGTGGCGAGCAAAAGAAGTAACAGGCTTCCTTAAACAAGCGAAGAGCATTGTTAAAGGCGCTTTTGCGGTAGAGATGTTTCCTGATCCAGTGCTTGCTAGAGAACGGTTCGGCATAGACTTCGAAAGCATATCCAAGTTGGTAGATTACTTCCATATTCCACTATCCTCGAGAGATTACTTGACGAATTACTGGGTAGACCTGATAACAAGAGACTTCCTTAAGATTTTGAAGAAGCCTGTGATTGTAGAACTCAGTGCTGAAATGCCGACTAACGAGAAGCTGAATGCATTATTGAAGACTGTGGCTTACTTGAGCAGACATAAACTCATGGGAGTGCTGTTGCTGGTGCATGACCCAGAGAACGCGAAGCAAGTTTGCAGTTACGCAGTAAACAAATTCGGTTTCCGCGAGTGGCTCGAAAAATACGAATTCACTGAGATGATTAAGATAGTTAATGAATGGGCTACGCTATATTGACATCTTGCGATTTTTACTCATATTCTTCTTTGTATATAGAAACCGGACTTACTCAAGCAAATTTTTTTTCAGAGTTTTTCGGTATTGCCTTAGCTTCTTAATGTTGAATTCTATGGTCATTATTGAGTCTTTGACGATGTCTGTAGCTTCTTGTTCTGTGCCCCATGGAGTGATGAAGGCACTTCTTCCACCCTTGGTGTTTGAACTGACGTTGCCTACTTTTACCACGTAGATTCCATTTTCCGTGGCGAGCTTCTCGGTGAGCGGATGCCCCTTGACATGCGGGTGGGTGCCCATGGCGGCCACAGGAAGAAACACAAGTTCCGCGCCTAAGTCAACAACCGCTTTTATTGAGGGCGGATCAAATATGTCAGCGCAGACGAGCATACCAACTTTGCAGTATTCCGTAGTAAAGACGGCTGGCTTGTCACCTCGGCTCACTCCCGCCCTCAACTCAGCGTCAATCGGGTTTCTTTTCCAGTATTTACCAATGAGCACGCCATTTCGCCATAATGTACTCGTATTGTAGAATTTACCGCTNNTATCGGAGAGGAAGCGGGTTGTTTCGCTGTATGTTTCCTTGCTGATTGATGCTGCAGAGTTGAATTGTTCCATGTTATTTGGAACCGAAAAGTATTCTGGAAGCGCGATAAACACGGGTTTTTCTTTGGCAGCTTTACGAATTGCGGTGGCAGCTGCTTTTAGGCTGCCTTTTAGGGAGCTGCGGACTTTCATATGAATAAGACTTACCTTCAAACCCTTCACCTTTTGGTGCGCGTTTTGGTATTTACTGTGATGTTATTCAGTAAAAACGGAACGTGAAAACTTTTAAACTTAACTGCTTGACACGAATTCTCCGAAATGTGACTCTCCGCTACTTTTGTTCAGTATTTATGCTATTTCTCACACATATGTTTACATTTTAGGGGCTTTTGTATGCATACGGATAGGTTTAAATACTGCGAGAAGGCAAACAATGTTAATCGCGAGGTAAAAACGTGACACTAAATCCACAAGAATATGGGAAGCTTTTGCCTGAAGTTCGAACCCTAATGAATAAGGTTGTAGAAAAAAACATGGGTGACTCTATGCTGTTTTCAGCTGGAACTGATACACAAATCATAGCCTTCGAAGCAGTGAAGTACAAGCCAAACCTTCCATGTTTAACGATGCATTTCAAGCATGGAAACCCAAAGGACACTGAGTACGTAAAGAAAATGGTTGCTTTCCTGAAGCTTAACCATGAAACCCACATTTTCGGTAGAGAAGAAGTTCTCAGCAATGCCCCAAAAGTTGTAAAAGCCTTGAAAAAATTTGACCCTATGGAAATAAGGAACAGCATGCCAGTTTATATTGGCCTGAAGATCCTCAAGGAAAAAGGCTTAAGGAGTGTTTTCACAGGCGATGGGTTGGATGAGCTTTTCGGATATCCATGGCAGTTCCACCTGTCGGAAGCCGAGTTCGCCCAAAAACAAAAGGAGATGTGGGATGAAATGGGCTTCTCCTCAATACCCATGGCAGCGTCTCTAGGAATGACAATTAAAGCACCCTACTTAGACAAGGAATTCATGGACTGGGCTAAAAAACTGCCAATCAAATTCAAGATTAACATGCGCGAAGGCGTAAAATACAGCAAATGGATAATGAGAAAAGCCTATGAAGACATAATCCCGAAAGACGTCATTTGGAGACCTAAAGCACCCCTCGAAGCGGGAACAGGGACCGAAGTGCTACGAACCTACTTCAACGACATGATTTCAGACAGCCTGTTCGAAGAGAGAAAGGGCAAGATTCTCGAAGAAGACGACGTAAAAATACAGGATAAGGAGCAACTGCTTTACTACGAGCACTTCAGAAAACTCTTCGGAAAACCCAAAGAAGTTTACCCTGACAATGGCGGAATTCAATGCCCCTATTGCAAAAGTTACATTAAAACTAAAATCCAGTTTTGCAAAATCTGTGGAGCCTACCCTATCTAAAAACCATCCTCTCATTTTCCACCTTCAAATCACCGATAGCACAAGCAAACCATTTTCTTTTAGTAAGACTTAATTCCATATTCAGTGGACAATTCCTTTAGGAGCTGCGTGCATTTGGCTAGGTTAGCTGAACTTAAGTTTGCAATGGGAACCTCAATATTCATAGCATCCTTCATATTCGGCGTTTTCCTGCTGGCGATACTGTACCTTTTCCAGTTCGACCTCCTTTCAGGCTTGATAATCGGCTTGGCAGGTACAGGCTTATTCATCTTGTTCCAGTACATGATAGGGCCAGCGATAATCACCGCCACCACTAGGCTACATTATATTAAATCAGGCGAAAACCCATGGGTTGAAAACACAGTTAAGGAGTTCACAGTCAAAAGCGAGATGCACATGCCGAGGCTTGCAATAGTTCCTAACAAGACACCCAACGCGTTTGTTTTCGGTAGAACCGCCAACAGTGCCACCCTGGCTTTGCACGAGGGGCTTTTAACCAACTTGAACAAGGATGAAGTTAAGAGCGTAATCGGGCACGAGCTGGGGCACATAAAACATAAAGATTACATAGTTATGACCGTGCTGTCCGCGTTGCCTTTAGTCGCATATATTGTAGCACAAGGAATGTTCAGGACAGCCATGTGGAGTTCATACTCCAACCGTCGAAGAAGAAGCGACAGGGGAAACACGGCTTTGGTGTTTATAGCCGTGGGCGTAATATCGTTCATAGTTTACATAATATCCTTCCTAAGCGTGATGAGACTCAGCCGACTCCGAGAGCACTATGCAGACGCGTACTCCGCGTACGTAACAGGTTCCCCGAGGAGCCTGCAAAGTGCACTAGCGAAAATTACTTATGGATTATCCATCGCGCCGCCAGCGTCATCAGAAGCCCGAGCATTTTATATTGGAGACCCCACGATGGCGAAAAAGGAAATCAGCATGGTAATGAAGAACAAACAGGAATACGACTTGGACAAAGACGGTGTTTTGGATGAGCGTGAACTAAATCAAGCCATGGAGAAAGAGGCAAAATCCACTTGGAACCAGTTGACAAGTCTTTTTGCGACTCACCCCCCAACGTTCAAGCGGATACTACTGTTGCGGGAAATAGAAGAGGAGATGGAGACTGGAAGGTACACCTCAGATCGAATCTACGCCCACGTTTAACTCGATAATTTTGCCTTAAAACAGAGCGAAGACTAATATTTCTCGATTTGTGCTTTATTTTCTTTAGTGAACAAACAATGCGGTATTGTCCGGAATGCGGTGGAGACATGCAATACGCGATAGCCACTAAGCACTATATCTGCAAAAGCTGCGGCTTGTCTGTGACGCAACAGGAACTGTGGGAGCTGCGAGAGAAGCTGAGGCCTAACTTTCAGTCAGCTGAGGAAGAACGACAGAAACAGCGAAAAGAATACTTGAAATGGTGGCTTAGCAAGAAAAAATAGCCGCAAAATCTAATTCTTGTCTGCGGTTGGTTAGTAAACAGTATAAAGAGTAAAGCATTAATTGTTCTTACAGCTAAGCTGGCCTTAAAGTGACGGTTATGGCCCAAAATATGGAGATAATCTGCATAGG